>Ga0302324_100002834_pt1 | contig 39512 bp, 33 predicted proteins | sample Palsa_T0_1_FD_201949 | JGI IMG/M metagenome (GOLD analysis project Ga0302324, IMG submission 201949) | Peat permafrost microbial communities from Stordalen Mire near Abisko, Sweden - Palsa_T0_1 | ecosystem: Environmental > Terrestrial > Soil > Palsa > Peat permafrost | place: Sweden: Abisko...
TTCTCTTGCTCGCGCATTTTGGCAAAGAGGGCATTCCAGAAACAGTGGTTCCGAAGATCAGCCAGGAAACCCTGGCCGAGATGGTAGGGACGACCCGTTCGCGGGTAAGCTTTTTCATGAATCGATTCAGGAAACTGGGCTTTATCCACTATGCCGGCGGTACCGAAGGTGCGCTGCAGGTTCACAGCTCGCTGCTCAATGTAGTTCTGCACGATTGACGGCCTCACGTATGTTGGTCGCGAGAGGATCCTCCCAGGCCATCTGGCTCCCAATTCAATCGTCGGCAAACCCTGCACCAAGTTGCACCAATAAGTGGGCAACAGTGTTCACAATTGCTCAGCTTTTGCCAAGCACATCGTCAATCATGGGTGACGTGGGGAGACCAAGCGATGTCCAATTACCCGCCTGGCAAGACGATTCTGTGCATCGACGACGATGACGGCGTATTGAGTTACCACAGGGCGTTGCTCGAAAGGCGCGGATACGAGGTGCTGACTGCCGCCTCCGCCCGAGAAGGGTTACAAATTGCAGAAGTCCGCGGGGTTGCCGCGGTGATCGTCGACTACCACATGCCCGAGATGGACGGGCATGAAGTCGCGACCCGAATAAAGCGACTTAGGCCACAAACTTCGATCGTCATGGTTTCCAGCGACGACGAAATACCCGAACACGTATTGAATGGGGTCGATGCCTTCATTCCCAAAGGCGAGGAGGCCAGCCGCTTGTTGCTCATCCTCTCCAAAATCTGCGGGGGGAGTGCCTCCGCGTTTCCAGAGAGCACTAAACTCAGCGCCTGAGACCACCGTAAAGGGCGCTTCTGAGCCTGCCGATTATCATCCCGACAAGCCACCCAAAATTGAGCAATTTTGAACAGAATTGAGGAATCCCCGCCTGTATACCTGATGGGATGGCTACCAGCACGTTACTCTGCATCCACCGGGACCCGGCTCAATTGAGTTTGTTGCAGGAAAACGGATACGACCTGGTGACCGCGACTAATGGTCGCGAGGGTCTGCGGCTATTTATGTCACAGCCCGTGGATGCAATTGTGCTGGAGTACCATCTGGGACTGTTGGATGGCGCAACCATCGCTGCTGAGATCAAACAGGTCCGACCGGAAGTTCCCATTGTCATGCTGACCGATCACCTGGAATTGCCCGATGGCGCTTTGAAGTCGGTCGATGCGCTTGTGGTCAAGGCCGACGGGGTTCACTTCCTGCTGGCGACGGTTCACTTTGTTCTGAATGTGAAGCCGGTTCAAAGCCGTGAAGGGAAGACGAGATCTCAAACGCCGGCGCAGCCCCGGCGTCTTGGCGGGTCACGGGCAGGAGTGGCCCGTCAGCAGCCCGATACTCCTCCAGCCGCAACTGACAAGACGGATGAGCCTTTTTCTCCGAAAACATGGAAGAGCATCCGGAATGGCACGACCCAGTTTTGATCAAAGCATGAGGGACGTCTTGGTCGTCCGAGTTAAGCCTCCGCGTTGAAATCCCTCAGACCTTCATTTGCACGCCAGTTGAAATCCTGTAATAAGAGCAAGATTGACCAGTTCTGGGATTGGCGATGTTCAATGATGTTGGTGTGACACCTGAGAAGCTCACGTTGCGACGGATCTTGGCGGTCCCTTGTCCGATGTGCCGAGCCAAGCCCAAAGAGAAGTGCACGCTTAGCACAGGACATCCGTGCCTTAAGACGCATTTGGCCCGAGATCTGGCCGCCGCCAGGGTTTCGCGCCCGGAGAATTCCGCGGAAGCGGCTCTGCGGATACTGAAGGCCGCTACGAGCCGTGGCCTTCGCGTCCTTTTTCAACATAAGTAGGCGCTGGCGGAGCGAACATAAGCAAGTCAGTCAAGCTTGCGAAGGGAATGCTTTCACACCGCACGGCGGCCGCTCAACAGATTAATAACCAACACCACCAATGCGACCACCAGCAGCAGATGGATCAGACCGCCGGCAATGTGGAGGCTGAAACCTAGAAGCCACAGAATCAGAAGCACAACAAAAATTGTCCAAAGCATGATTGTCTCCTTCGCTTATCCATGTTTCGCTTGCTTACGCTCGAGTTGAACTGCTCCGAACGACTTACCGCACTCCAAACAAGCCCGCTTGGATCGCGGAGTGATTAACCCACAGAACGGACACATCCGTTGTGATCCGTTCTCTTGAGTCCGCGGCTTCAGGTTCGCCATTAGCCTTGCGAGCGAATCAGTGATGACGGCCACTCTTCTACGAAAATCATGGCGAAGCCGACCAGCGGGCATAGAACTGCGCTCTTTCTGCCTCGGGCTTGGACCGTCCCGTCCCGCAACCCAAATCTGACGAATCAACCATGACAGGCCGAGGGGTGCGATGCTGTGCAGGATTGCTCACATTCCAAGAAACTTCAGGTGCGATGGGGAACGGCGGAAGTGAGCAATCGAGGCCAGCTATTGTCGGAGCGTCTGAAGGATACTGCGGAAAGGCTGTTCTGCGCGATAACTCAGGAGGCCGCTTGATTCCTATCGAAGTGGATGCTAAACGCCATGAAATGGTCGCGAATACAAGCGGCCGGTCCTCCGACAGATGCGCAAGGACGAGAGAGCTGGGCTTCACAGCCTCCAAGCACATAAAGATGTACGGCGAGCGCTTTGAACTGGTCTCGGATCCTTTTGAGGATGGCGGGTGCACAGCCGTACATGTCATCAGCAAGAATGACCGAACGGTTCGGACACTTCGGCTTCCCGTGGCAATTCTTATAGGCTTATCGGATCGATTTCACAAGAAGCAAAATTAACCCCGTCCACAGCGCTCAGGGACGTCTAAACCGCTTGACGACGGAAGTGAGCAATTCAGACCAGCTATTCCTCCAGCACCTGGGCGATCATGGTGCTAGAGACGAGCACGCCTTCTCTCTCTTTCAGGTGCTCTGAACTAAGTCAGCCCATCTGAAGTTTTCCCCTCTTAGTTCTGAACCTCCTAAAAGGAACAACTTACATGAAAAAGACAATTTCGCTGTTGTTGATGAGTTTGGTAGGCCTGGTTGGAACTTATGCGTGGGCAGGTTCGGATCGGGAAGACACGGTCGATCGCATGCAGAAGTCCGTTGACGTGCTACAGTCCATCATGTCGACGCCGGACAAAGGCATTCCGGAAGAAGTGTTGAGCGGCGCAAAATGCATCCTCGTAGTGCCCAACTTGATCAAAGGTGGCTTCATCTTTGGTGGCAAGCATGGCCGCGGAGTGGCTTCCTGCCGCACGTCTGAAGGCTGGAGCGCTCCCGCATTCGTCTCAATTGGCGGTGGCAGTTGGGGATTGCAGATCGGAGTCGAAGGCGTGGACCTGGTCATGCTGGTGATGAACGACCGTGGTTTGCAGCATCTGCTTTCCAGCAAGTTCGAACTTACCGGTGAAGGATCGGTTGCAGCGGGCCCGGTAGGCCGCCATGCATCCGCCGGAACGGACTGGATGCTGAACACTGAAGTGCTAACTTACTCGCGCTCGAAGGGCGTGTTCGCCGGCCTGACGTTGGAAGGCGCGGTAATCGAGCAGGACAACGACTCGACTCGCGCTATTTATGGCCACCACATGATGTTCCGCAGCATTCTTTCGGGTAAGGCCACAACACCCGCAAGCGGGGACGCGTTTGTGAAGGCTGTATCCGAAGCGGGCCACCAGGCCCACATCGCGGAAGCGAGAGAAGACAAGCAGTAATTCAAACAGGAGCTGGTTAGAGGCAGGTTTTTTGTGGCTGGCCGGAAGCGATTCCGGCCGGCCACAACGCGCTTCGGGCGGATTCATCCTACCGTTCGATGGTTGTGTCCGTCCTCGCCGGCTTTTGCGTCACCTGATGTGTGCTGGGCAATTGGGAACGGTCCCATCCACCGCCCAGGGCCTCCACTAATGCTACGGCGGAAGCCATCTGTTGCACCTGAAGAGCATTCAGAGTCTGCTGGTCCGCCAGCACCGTGGTCTGGGCAATCAGCACGTCAACGTAGGGATCGACGCCAGTGTCGTAACGTGCCTGTTCCAGTTTGAGATAGGTTTGAGCGGAACTCACCGCCTGCTGTTCCTGCTGGATCTCCTTGGATAAGATGCGGACTTCGGCAAGAGAATCTTCCACGTTTTGAAATGCGGCAAGCACCGTCTGACGGTAGCTGGCGAGATCGGCATTGTAGGTGGCCACGTATTGTTGAACAGTCGCGCGGCGCAGGCCGGCATCGAAGATGGTTTCCGAGACCGACGATCCGACGGACCAGAAGCGGCTTGGCCAGGAGAGCCAATTATGGAAGGCGGAACTCTCGAAGCCGCCTTCGGCGCTCAAAGTCAAGTTCGGATAATAGGCCGCGTAAGCGATGCCGACCGCCGCGTTGGCTTCGGCCATGGTGCGTTCGGCGGCAGCGATGTCAGGCCGGCGCTCCAGCAGTTCCGAGGGCACGCCGACGGGAATCGGCGGCGGAGCAACCGTCATTGGCCTGACGGGAATCGAGAAATTCGAAGCTGCCTTGCCGACCAGAACCGCGATCGCGTGCTCGTACTGGGCTCGCGCGACTCCCACATTGGTGGCTCCCGCTTGCGCGCTGCGCAGCGTAGTCTCCGCTTCGACCACCGAGATCTGGTCGTCGATTCCGGTTTCATAGAGTGACTTCGTCAATTCGTAAGCCTTCTGATCTGCGTCCACCGTTTCGTTGAAGATTTCTTGCAGTTGGTCCTGGCCACGAATCTCGAAAAAATACTCCGCCAGGCTGGCCTGCTCGGTCAGACGCTCGCTCTCAAGATCGGCCGCGCTGACCTGGGCGGCGTACTGGGCTTGGCGGACAGTGTTGCGGACCTTGCCCCAGAGGTCGGGCTCCCAGGAGGCTTCTAGCGGCAGTGTGTAGAGAGTGCTTTGCAGTTGCGGGCTGGTGGTTGTAGTGGTGGCAGCGCCGGTTGTGCTGGTGGTGGGCGCCCCCAGATTTGCCGAGGCTCGCGAGTGGGTGACCGCGGGAGCAGCCGACAACGTCGGAAAATATTGCGAGCGGGCCTCGCGCACTACTGCACGGGCTTCCATGAAGTTCTCGAAGTATTGTTTGATGTTCTGGTTGTCGATATCCAGCTGTTCTTCGAGAGCGTTCAATTCAGGGTCGCTGAAAATCTCCCACCACTTGCCGCGCAGCTTCGCATCCGCGGGTTGCGCGACCGTCCAGAGTCCAGTTTCCTGGGTCGGCGTGGGTGATTCTTTGTAGACGGCAGCGGGCGCCTGCGGTGCGGGCGGGTGGTATTTCGGCCCGACGACGCAGCCCGATGACATTAACGCGAGCGCCGCCGCACACATCCAAGCGGGGACGTTCACTGTTTTTCGCCTGAAAATCTTCATAAGGTTTCTGCGTAACGAACAATTCATCTCAATTCACCGTGCAAGGTGGCCTTCCGAGCCGAGGACGGCGTTGCGCTGTTTTCCCGCCATGCGCAGCCGGAGCCGGTCGAATGCCAGGTAGACGACCGGCGTGGTATACAGCGTGAGCAACTGACTCAAGATCAGCCCACCGACAATCGTGATGCCAAGCGGGCGGCGAAGCTCATATCCCGTGCCGGTCCCCAGCGCCAACGGCAGGGCGCCCAATAACGCGGCCATCGTCGTCATCAGGATTGGACGGAAGCGCAACATGCAGGCTTCAAAAATCGAGTCGATGGGATTTTTCCCTTCCAGGCGTTCCGCCTGAAGAGCGAAATCGATCATCATGATGGCGTTCTTTTTAACGATTCCGATCAGCAGCACAATGCCAATGATGGAGATAACGTTCAGATCCTGCTTAAAGAGCAGCAATGCCAGCATCGCGCCTACGCTGGCCGACGGCAGAGTCGAGATGATGGTCAGGGGGTGAACCAGGCTTTCATACAAGATGCCAAGAACGATGTACACCGCCAGCAACGCCGTCACGATCAGAATAGGCTCGGTGCTCAGAGATTGCTGGTAGGCCTGCAGCGTGCCGGCATAAAAGCCTTGCAGCGTGGAGGGCGTCCCCAGGCGCTTCTGCATCTGGCTGATGGCCAACGTGGCATCGCTCAAAGACACGTTCGACGCGAGGTTAAAGGAGACGGTCACCGAGGGGAATAGGCCCGTATGATTGACGGCCAGCGGTGTGGTGTTGGCTTGCCCCTTGGCCACTGTGAGCAGCGGGATGTTACCGCTGCCGGACGACTGAAGGTAGATGTCGTGCAATCCCTCCGGGCTTTGCCAATACTGGGGAGCCACTTCCAGCACGACGTAATACTGATTCAATTGCGTATAGATGATGGATACTTCCGACTGGCCGAATGCGCTGTACAACGTGGAGTCCAGCGACTGTGCGGTGAGGCCAAGCTTGGCCGCAGTGACGCGATCATAATTCATTACCTCATCAAGACCGCCATTCTGCTGGTCTGAACTCACGTCCTGCAAGCCGGGCAGGTGCTGCATCTGATTCAGTATGACCGGCGCCCACTTGGAAAGATCCTGCACATTGTCGGATTGGATCGTGTACTGGTACATGGCGTTACTGGAGCGGCCGCCGATGCGCAGATCTTGGACGGATTGGAGGAACGCGGATGCCACCGGCAGACGGTTCAATTGGGGGCGCAGGCGGTTGATGACCTGCGTAGCACTCGACTTGCGATCCCCCAGCGGCTTGAGCGCAACGTAGAGGGAGCCGGTATTAGTGGCCCCGCCGCCTCCGGTAAACGCAATCACATTCGCGACCGCAGGATCATTCTTGATCACTGCGCCGATCTGCCGGATGGAGGTATCCATCGCCGGGAAGGATGAATCCTGTGGACCGCGTACGCTACCATTAATCGCTCCCGTGTCCTCCACCGGGAAAAAGCCCTTGGGTATCTTGACGATCAGCACAACATTGAGCGCTATGGTGATGAACAGCACCACCAGGGTGGGAGTCGGATGGTCGAGCACCCAATGCAGGCTGCCGCGATACAACGACAGCACCCAGTCAAAGAAGTGTTCGGTAGCCATGTAGACGCGCCCATGTTTTTCCGTGCGCTCGTTCTTCAAAAGATAGGCGCACATCATCGGAGTCGTGGTGAGGGAAATGAGCATGGACACAAAAACGGCGGTCGAGAGTGTAACGGCAAACTCGCGGAAGAGCCGCCCAACGATTCCGCCCATCATCAGAAGAGGGATAAAGACGGCAATGAGCGAAATGCTGATGGTGAAGACGGTGAAACCAATTTCTTCGGCACCTTTCAGAGCCGCGGCAAAGGGCTTCATGCCGTCTTCCAGGTGGCGCGCGATGTTTTCCATCACCACGATGGCGTCATCCACGACAAATCCCGTGGCAATGGTCATGGCCATCAGCGAGAGGTTGTCGAGGCTGTATCCGAACAGATACATCACCGCGAACGTGCCGATCAGCGAGACCGGCACAGCGACCGCGGGAATGAGCGTGGCACGGCCATTGCGCAGGAAAACAAACACCACAACGATGACGAGGCCGATGGAAATGAGCAGCGTCCTCTCGACGTCACTGACAGAAGCGCGGATGGTAGTGGTGCGGTCCAGAACGATGGTGGTCTCGATCCCGAGCGGAATGGTTGCCTGGATAGACGGAAGTTGCGCGCGTATGCCGTCGACCGTGTTAATGATGTTGGCGCCGGGCTGGCGGAAGATGATGACGGTAACCGCGCGCTTGCCGTTCAAATAGCCAGCGGCACGGACGTTAGCCACCGAGTCCGTCACCTGCGCGACGTCGGACAGGTGGACGGCCGCGCCGTTGTTATACCCAACGATGAGCGGCTTGTAGTCCTGGGCGACAGAGATCTGGTCGTTGGCCAGGATGTCCGCGGTCTGCATACCATCCGTGATCTGGCCTTTAGCCAGATCAGCGTTCTGCAAGCTCAGCACGGATTGCAAGTTGGCAAGGGTAAGTCCATAGCTGGCCAATTGCGTGGGATTTGCGTCCACACGCACGGACGGTAAGGCGCCACCGCCGACAACAACCTGCCCTACGCCCTGTATCTGCGACAACTTCTGCTCTATCACAGTCGAAGCTTCGTCATACAGTTTGGCGGGGCCGAATTTGTCTGAAGTCAGGCCGAGAATCATGATCGGCGCATCGGCGGGATTGACCTTGCGATAGGTTGGATTGCCCGGCAGGTTGGCGGGCAAATAGGTTCGCGCCGCGTTGATGGCGGCTTCGACGTCGCGCGCGGCGCCATCGATGTCGCGGCTGAGGTCAAATTGAATCGTGATCGATGTGCTGCCGAGTGTGCTGGCGGAGGTCATCTCCGTGACGCCCGCAATGTGGCCGAACTGCCGTTCCAGCGGAGTGGCGACGGAGGACGCCATAATATCCGCGCTACCGCCAGGCAGGCTGGCGCCGACTGAGATTGTCGGGAAGTCGACCTCGGGCAGGGGCGCAACCGGCAGCACCTGAAACGCAATCGCTCCGGCGAGGGCAATCGCCACCGTGAGCAGCGTGGTAGCCACGGGCCGGTGAATGAAGGGTGCGGAGATGTTCATGCGGGTCCCGCCAGTTCCGCGCCTCCGGCTTCCTGCTTGTCCACCTTGTGGGCAAAGCGCTGCGCCAGATTGTCAAAAAAAATGTAGATGACGGGCGTGGTGTACAGCGTGAGCGCCTGGCTCAGCAGCAGTCCGCCCACCATGGCAATGCCGAGCGGCCGGCGCAATTCGGAACCGAATCCGGTTCCAAGCGCCAGCGGCAGCCCCGCGAGCAGCGCAGCCATGGTGGTCATCATGATGGGGCGGAAGCGGAGCAAGCAAGCTTCGTAGATTGCATCGGTCGCATTTTTACCGTGCTTCCGCTCGGCTTCCAGCGCAAAGTCGACCATCATGATGCCGTTCTTTTTCACAATTCCGATCAACAGAACGATGCCGATGATCGCGACCACGCTCAAATCCTGGTGAAAAAGAATCAGAGCGAGAAAAGCGCCGACGCCCGCTGACGGCAGCGTAGAGAGAATCGTAATCGGGTGGATAAAACTCTCGTACAAGACTCCAAGCACAATGTATACCGTGACCAACGCGGCCAGAATGAGCAAAGGCTCATTGGATAGCGAATTGGTGAAAGACGCCGCCGTGCCTTGAAAACCGGCCTGCAGGCTGGCAGGCATGCGCATGTCCTTCTGCACTTTGTCGACCGCCGTAATGGCCTCGCCCAGTGCAGCGCTCGGCGCGAGATTGAACGATACGGTGATCGCCGGAAATTGGCCCTGGTGGTTGATCGAGAGCGCCTCCGTGGTCTTTTCAAAGTGCGAGAAAGCGCTCAACGGAACAGCACTGCTGGTAACTGAGCTAGTGGCGCCTGCAGAGTTCGCTCCATTATTCGAGGTGGAGGAGATACCCGACGAGAGCGCGTTGAGAGGAGGAGTCAGAGTATTTGCCGACGGGGTGAGTAGTGCGGAGGTCGTCACCGCATTCGACCCCGCGGAGGATGATCCTGAGGACGCGAATGAGGTGGACGCCCCCGTTCCGGTCGCGCCGGAAGAGGCATTGGACTGGATGTAGAGATGATTCAGCTTGTTGGGGTCCAGTTGAAACTGCGGCTGACTCTCGAGAACAACGTGATACTGATTCACCTGGGTGTACATCGTGCTGATCTGCCGCTGACCGAAGGCGTCATACAAGGTGTTATCGATGGTCGAGGGCGCGATACCAAATCGAGAGGCCGTGATCCGGTCAATCACCAGGGATATGGCCAGCCCGCCTGGCTGCTGATCGGTGGCGACATCCTCCAGTTCCGGCAGTTGCTTCAGTCGGCCGACAAAGCGGTTCGTCCAGTCGTTGAGTTCATCCGCATTGGGGTCTTCAAGCGTGTACTGGTATTGCGTGCGGCTCACGCGGTCGTCCACCGAAATGTTCTGAACCGGTTGCATGAACAGCTGTATCCCTTGAACCTGGTCCAGTTTTGAGTTGAGCCGGCGGATCACGTCGGAAGCGCTCATCTTGCGCTGGTCGAGCGGCTTGAGATTGATTGACATTCTTCCGCTGTTGGTCGTTGTGTTGGTGCCATCGGCGCCGATAAACGACGAGAGGCTTTCGACGGCGGGGTCAGCCAGAACCACTTTCGCAAGGTCCTGTTGTTTCTCGGCCATGGCTTTCGAGCCAATCGCCGGGGGCGCTTGCGATATGCCCTGGATCACGCCTGTGTCCTGCACCGGGAAAAATCCCTTGGGGATGATGATGTAAAGGAAAACCGTAAGCAGCAGCGTGGCCAATGCGACGAACAGCGTGATCGTCTGGTATCCAAGGACAAACTTCAGCGTCCGGCCATAGAAGGCGATCATACCCTCGAAGGCGCGTTCAGAGGCTCGATAGATACGGCCCTGCTGCTCTTTCGGCTGGTGCCGCAAGATTCGCGCGCTCATCATGGGCGTGAGCGTGAGGGATACCACCGCCGAAACGACGATGGTGACGGCGAGCGTCACGGCAAACTCGCGGAAGAGCCGCCCCACCACGTCGCCCATGAATAACAGAGGAATCAATACGGCGATGAGCGAGACGGTCAGAGAGAGAATGGTAAAGCCAATCTGCTCCGCGCCCTTAAGCGCCGCTTCCATGGGAGGATCGCCCTCTTCGATGTAGCGCGAGATGTTCTCGATCATCACGATGGCATCGTCCACAACAAAGCCGGTGGAGATGGTGAGCGCCATCAGCGATAAGTTATCCAGGCTGTATCCCAGGATGTACATCGCCGCGAAGGTGCCAACCAGTGACAAGGGCACAGCCACGCTCGGAATAATGGTGGCGTAGAGACTCCGCAGGAAGAGGAAGATGACCAGCACGACGAGTCCGACCGTAAGCAGCAGTTCGAACTCAACGTCGGAAACCGAAGCCTCAATCGCGGTGGTAAGGTCGGTGAGCGCAGTTACTTGAATGCCCGTGGGCAGATTGGCTTCCAGTTGCGGCAACAATTGCTTGATGCTCTTGACCACGCTGATTGTGTTGGCCCCAGGCTGGCGTTGCACGTTCAGAATGACCGCGGGGGTCTGATTCATCCAGGCCGCCTGATTGTTGTTCTCTACGCCGTTCACGATGCCTGCTACGTCGGTCAGCATTACGGGTGCGCCGTTACGGTAGGCAACGACAACTTTCCGATAGTCGTCGCTGGTGACGAGTTGATCGTTGGCGTCGATCTGGTAATCCTGGCGCGGCCCGTCGAAATTTCCTTTGGCTGCGTTCACGCTGGCCGCAGTCAGCGCGGTGCGCAGATCTTCCATGTTGATGCCGTAGGAAGACAGAGCCGTGGGGTTGGCCTGAATGCGGACGGCGGGTTTTTGGCCGCCGCTGATGGTTACAAGGCCGACGCCGTTGAGCTGCGAAATCTTAGGCGCAAGGCGGGTGTCGACAAGGTCCTCGACCTGAGAGAGCGGCATGGAACTTGAGGTGATGGCCAGCGTGAGCACCGGGGCGTCGGCGGGATTGGTCTTACTGTAGGTCGGCGGCGCAGGCAGAATGGAGGGCAGAAGACTCTGCGACGCGTTGATCGCAGACTGCACCTCTTCTTCGGCTACGTCGATATTTAGCGCGAGGTTGAACTGCAACACGATGACGGAGGTGCCGCCGGAGCTGGTGGAGGTCATCTGGCTCAGGCCCTGCAGCTCGCCGAATTGGCGCTCCAGTGGCGCCGTCACCGTCGTTGCCATCACGGTCGGGCTGGCCCCTGGATAAAACGTGAGCACCTGAATGGTGGGATAGTCGACTTCCGGCAGTGCGGAAACAGGCAGTTGTGAAAAGCCAACCAGACCGACCAGCAGGATTGCAGCCATCAACAAAGAGGTGGCAACTGGCCGCAAGATAAACGGACGAGATGGACTCACGGGACGCTGCTCCCGTTCGCGCCGGTTGCGGCAGGCTTGTTCGCACCAGGGTTCGAAACGGCAACTTTGGCGTTGTCCTGCAACTTATCGAAGCTGCTGTTGGCGACCACGTCTCCGGCGTTGAGGCCGTCAAGCTGCGTCATGCCGCCGTCTGTAACTCCCGGTTTTACGGTGCGAAGATGGGCGATGTTGTCTTGAATCACATAAACGAATGACGCCTGGCCGTTTTGTTGAATGGCCGACGCTGGAATCACCGTGACGCCCTGTAGCGTATTCACCAGCAGCCGCGTGTTCACAAACTGGTTTGGAAAGAGTGCATCGTTCTTGTTGTCGAAGAGCGATCGCCCTTTTACCGTTCCCGTTGTCGTGTCAATCTGGTTGTCAAGCGTGAGCAGCTTTCCGCTGGCGATCTTTGTTTGCGCCGTGCGGTCAAAGGCATCCACGGCAAGTTTGGCCTTCTTGCGGAGGCGAGCTTCCACTGGACCCAAACTGTCCTCCGGTATCGTGAAAATTACAGTGATGGGTTCGACCTGAGTAATGACCGCGAGGGTCACGGTTCCGGCGGACTGCACCACGTTGCCCGGGTCCACCAGCCGCAAGCCCACGCGGCCGGCGATGGGAGCGGTGATATGGCAGTACTCGACCTGAATCTGGTCATATTGCACCGTTCCCTGATCGTTCTTTACGGTGCCTTCGTCCTGCAGCACAAGCTTTTCCTGGTCGTCTAGAATTTGTTTTGCAATGGCGTTGCGCGCCCAAGCGGAACGGTAGCGTTCCAAGTCCATCTGCGCCTGGGCGAGAATGTTCTGGTCGCGCTCGAGAGCGCCTTGCGCCTGTAAAAGATTGGCGCGGTAGGGACGCGAATCGATATCAACCAGCGGATCGCCCTTCTTTAGAAGTTGGCCCTCCTTATAGTGCACGGCAACGATCAGGCCATTCACCTGGCTGGTGATCGAATCGGTATAGACGGGGGTGACCGTACCGATTGAGTCGAGATACACGCCGATGTTGCCCTTTTGAGCCGTCACGGTAGTAGTGGTGATCCCAGGGGCGGGTCGCGCGGCGGCGGCGGCCTTTTTCTTGGCTTCCTCGTGGTGGTGCCAGACCAGCACGATCACCAGCACAAGGACCAGAAGCAACAGACCCCATATGAGGAACCGCACAGACTTACGTCGAGAAACATAAGCGGGGAGTTGATGGTCGGGACCGACGGCTGCATGCTCGTTGGTATCAGCGGTCAATCGGAATCTCCTTTTCTAAGGCCCGAATCCCAAGCATTGTACCGCTCATGGAATAGCTCCGCACATGCGAGGCATTTCTGCTTCGCCGTTGCGGCAGTCCCTACTGCGGTTTCGTGGTTGTGGCCGTCGAAGTTTGGACCGGTTGGTCCGAGGCTGTTTTGGACGAGACAGCCGCCTGCCCTTGCTTGCCCGGAGGGATTTCGGTTCCCGCTGGATAGATGGAAATCTGCACCGTACCCCAGCCAGCGTCCGAATTCGTGTCACTCTGCTTGCCCATTCCCAGAGTTTTGAGCTGGCTATCGTCAAATCCGAAGTTCTCGACCAGATACTCACGCACAACCATGGCCCGGGCTTGCGTTAGCACCAAATCTTTCTGACTATCGCCTTCCATGCCGGTGGAGGCCATGACCACCGCAAACCCGAACCGGTTGTTTGCCAGGTACTCGCCGGCTGCGTTCAGGGATTTCTGGTTCTTCAGTTTGGAAGAATCCTGCTTATCGAAAAGCTGCTTCGCCGAAAACGTAAACTGCTGGGTTGGTGCGCTCTGCGGCAGGGCTTCGACTTCATCCTTGGCCAACTCGGCGGAGTCTTCGTAGCCGCGCTTCTTGAAATACCCGCGCAGGAGGAAGTTGTGCTTCATCGCTTCCATGTTCTCCTGGAAGTCGGTGGCCCCTGCCTGCGCCTGGATCATGGTGTCATGCATGGCGTTCGTTGTCTGTTCGAGGTTGGTATAGAGCTGTTTATCGTTCACCAGCGCTCCCACCGTTCCCCGGCCTCCGTTGATCTTGGCGCTGATCGAGTCCAGATTTGCCGTCGCCCGGGTGGCGTTCTGGATGGCTTGCTGGCTGCTATCCAGAATGACGCTCGTCTTCGCGAGCAGGTCTGACATTTCAAGTGGCGGCTGGCTGGCGATGGTATCGCCTTCGCGCACTTCGGGGGATCCAGCGGATCCAAACGATATCGCCAGATACTGGTTGCCCAACAATCCCTCGGTTTCGATTGTGACCACGGAGTCTTTCTTGATGATCTCGTGCGTCGACTTGCCGAGATCCATCACTACCGTGACCTTTTCGCCTGGCTTGTGAGGCAACACGATATCGTGCACAGTTCCGGTGTGAACCCCGCCCACTCGCACGTCACCCCCCGCATCCAAGCCCTCTACATTGTCGAATTGCGCCTTCAATTGATACGTGGAGCTAAAAAGATACTGCTTGCTCCCGATGATAAAGATACCGGCCGCCAGAATTGCCAGTGTCGTAATGATGAACGCTCCCAAACGCGCTGCTCTCGACATATGTTCTCCTACGAATGCTTTAGAAATTCCCGGACAAACTCGTCGTCACTTCCTTGAAGTTGTTCAAAACTGCCCTCGATCACCACGTTTCCTTCGTTGAGCAGGGCCAGCCGGTCCGCAATCGTCTTCGCGCTGTGCAGATCGTGGGTTACGACGACTGACGCCACGTGGTGTTCCTCCTGAAGCTTTAGAACCAAGTCGTCGATCTCCGCGGAACTGATGGGATCGAGGCCGGCGGTGGGCTCGTCGAGCAGCAGAATATCCGGTTCCAAAACCAGCGCCCGCGCCAGCCCAACTCGTTTCTGCATTCCACCCGAGATATCCGAAGGCATCTTCTCGAGGTGTCCCTCCATACCCACTTCCGCCAGCAGAGCCTTGACCCGGTCGTGCCGCTCAGATTTCGACATCTCCTTCTTGTGATGCTCGAGCGGAAAAGCCACATTCTGCTCCACGGTGAGCGAATCGTAGAGCGCGGCATGCTGAAACAGAAAACCCATTTTCTTCCTGATCTCTCCCATCCGGTCGAGAATGAGGCCGGCGATGTCTTGACCGTGGATGCGAATCGATCCCGAGTCAGGCTTCTCCAGGCCGATGATGAGCCTCAGCAAAACGCTCTTTCCGGTACCACTGCGGCCCAGCACCGCCAGGGTCTCGCCGCGGCCCACCGCCAGGCTGATGCCGTTCAAAACCTTTTGACTGCCGAAGGATTTATGCAAGTCCACGACGGCGATAGCTGGACCGCCGTCTTCCTTGGCTGCTGCTGGTTCCGCCGCAATCTGATCAAGTGTGTGCATACTTCGTTTCGCGAACTGCCTACGCAACCCTCACGGGAAAAATATGAGAATGAGTTTCACCAGTACGACATCGGCCAGGATCACGAACAGCGAAGACAAGACGACCGAACTCGTGGCCGCACGGCCCACGCCCGCGGCGCCTCCCTGGGTCCGCATTCCTTGAAAACATGCGATCAGCCCGATGATCAGGCCAAACACCATGGTCTTAAACGTGGGGGGCAGGAAATCGCTGAAATCGGCGCCCTTAAAACCGCTGGAAATAAACTGGTGGAACGAGAGCGGCTCAACCAGGGCCTGCGCAACCCAGCCCATTACCAAACCGGAAAAATCGGCTGCGAGGGTGAGCAAAGGGAGCATCAGGATGCAAGCCAGGATGCGGGTCGCCGCCAGCAGCCGATAAGGATTTACCGCGGATGCCTCGATGGCATCGATCTGCTCGGTTACTTTCATCGACGCCAGCTCCGCGCCAATGCCAGCGCCCACTCGGCCACTCACGACCAAACCGGTGATGATCGGACCGGTCTCGTGGATAATCGAGAACACGATAGCGGCGGGAAGCAGCGATTTGGCTCCAAATCGAGTCAGGCTGTAACGGGCTTCCATGGAGAGAACAATGCCGGTGGCGGCGCCGGCCAAGGCGACCAGCGGCAGGGACTTTGATCCGATCTCGTCGAGTTGTCGAAACAATTCGCGGAATTCAAACGGCGGCGTCACCGCGGCTTGCACAACGTGCCAGAAAAATAGGCCCAGATCGCCGAACCACTCGAGAAATTCAGTGATCAAGCCGGCGCCGGAATTGACGGCGGAAGACAGGGGTAACGGTTGCCCCGGAAGGACAGACTGCGTGCCTGCCAGCGCACTTGGGCTGCGGTCGATCACGGATTTGCACCCGGATTGGGCGCTCCGTGCGAATTGTTCAGATGCATGCGAGAAAGCAGGGAGTGGGGGCCGCTATAGAGGAATTCCACGCCGATGTTTGCGCCCACATATCCCAGCATGGTGTAGTTGCCCATCCGGAGCGCATCCTTGGCGTTGTAGCGGCCGGGATACCACGCGTAGACGGCAGTCATCGTACCGGCATAGGGAGCAATGAGCGACGGGAAAGAAAAGACGCGATGGCCATCTTCGCCGCGGCGTGACGTCAAGGTCGAAATCAAGGCATGGCGCAGTCGCGGAAACACTCCTGTGCACTCGCAGCGGTAGTACAGCGTGTCCTCCCGGAAGGCCTGCGCGAGCCCATAACGCGTCGTTGTGCTTACCGCGGCAATGGCAAAATTGGACCCGAATCGCTTGCCATAACCCTCGGCGCCTTGCTTCCACTCCGGCGGGGTGTCGTAGGCTTGATTAATGCCAGCCGCAAACGCAGCGCCGACCACGGGATACGGGCCGAACGCGTCGAAGAGGTAATTGTGGAGCTTCATTGTCTGCGTCGGCCGCGTGTACGTCAGGTCTGGCTGGGCTGGGGTTGTAATGACAACCGCGCCAGGAGGTTCTCCCGAATCGGCGAGTAATTGCGCCTTTGCCACCCCCGATAGGGCAGCAAAGCCCGCGATTGCCAACAGCAAAGCCATAATTTGCCGCATCTTCAGGCCGAGGTTCTTCCCGGCCAATCTATGATGCAGCCTCCGCAATAAGCGGTTGCCATTCTTCATACGGTAATCTCACAGCTTCCGTGGTCGCACTGGCACGCAATCTCCACTTCCGCGGATCCTGCTTCCTTGCAGGCTTGACCGCAGTATTTGTCGCCACTTTGCACTACGCACCGGCATGGCACGTGCGCGCATTTGTTCGGCTCATTGGTCGTCATCATTGTTGTTCTCCGTCGTCGGTTTAAGTTTACTGATCTATCTTCGTTTCATCATCCACCCGATCAATGTGCCCGCGGCGACGCCTGCGGCAAACGTCGTCGCAACGGTTAGCACGGGGTGTCTCTGGATGCGATGGGTTGTATCGTTTAAGAATTCTTCGGCGGCATCACCGCTCTGCTTGGCGGCACGCCTGATTACTCCCACGCCGTCCTCTATCGCGTCGGCAACCGCGTTGGTTGCACGAGAAGCCCGGTGAACTGATTCGGCGATGTGTTCCGCCGTCGTTTCCACTACGGTTTGTGACATGGTACCCTCCTGTGCGTTTTGCGGGCCGGTGGCGATACGTCCGTTACTCCCCGACGGCTTTCTCAGCCCGTCCGATCCATTTTTGAACTTTGCCAGCTTTCTTTTCCGCGTTGCCTGAGACTTCCAAATCGGGGTTATTGGTCGCCTTTCCGACCTCCTCCTTGATTTTCCCCTTCACTTCGTGAACCTTGCCTTCGGTGCGGTCTTGCGTGCTCGGTTTCATTATTTTCCCTTTCTTCCCGTAAGTTTGACGATCGTTCCAGTCGGATCCGCCGCCAGTTGCCGGAATGTCGTAGCCCGACGAGTTCGGCCGCGAATCTTTAACTGGCATTGGTCGTCAGTTTGGTTCTTATGCCACTTCTTTTCTTTCAATAACCGCCGGCGCCACCAGTTCCTCGAAGAGGGAGCGGTAGTGAATCATGGCGGTTCTCAGCTCTTCCGTGCTCGCTTGATCTTTCCCGACTCGCAGCGCAATCTCATGCGCAGAGCGGTAGTTCTCCACCACCCTGGGATGGAGGACAGAAATGTCGGCGGCCCGTTGATCGAAATCGGATACGGGGTAGCCGCGAGTTTTCATGACGGAGGACACGAGATCGTCGGCTTCTGCGACCGCCCCCTTCGGAGAATCGACAAAGCGAGATTGTACGGACTCCCACTGTTTCGAAAAACGCGCGTGTTCCGCCGGATCGAGATCGCGAATGTTGAGCTTCTCCAGCCGCTTCTCGCGATCCGCCAATTTCGATTCTGCTTTTCGCTCCGATCCATGCTCTCGCACCGCCCGCTCGTACTCGGTCCCAAACTTTTGCCGCAGGTTTGCAGTCGTACTCCTGCGCTTTCGCACGGACATCCAGATAAGCGCCGCAATGAGCAAAATCACGACAGCGGCGAGCACGATCAGCTTCGGATCCAGCAGACTTAGGTTCATTGAGATCTCCACAAAACCAGGTTTGTTCACAAGCTTCTCTGTTCGGCGAGCCTTATGAGTGGCCAGTATCGAACTTTGGGCTTCGGAAAGCTGGTCAGAATTGATCGTATTTCTGAATCCGAGCCCATGGCCGCCTTAGAACTGGCTAAGAGAAGTGCGAGAAGAGACTCCCCAAACCCCGCTAGCAGGCACCTCACTCACAAAAGTGAGCGGTTCTGCACAGTGCCGCCGAAGCAAGTGAGCGAATCTATAGGCTGGTTCCGCGGGGCGGAAGTTGCTCGTTCTCCGAACTCAATCGCGGATAACCTCGAAGCAGATAACCTCGAAAAGGAGATGCACATGTCGTTCGGCCTGTACGCGGTAGGGTTCGCAATCATGGTCGTTGGATTGATCTACGGTGCGCACCTGATGCATATGCCCACGCACTGGATTGTCGTGGGCGCGATCGTGCTGCTCGGCGCTGGAATTCTGTCGGGGGTAAAGGCGACGCGTCAGAAAGATCCTTCGGAATGACGGCTTTGTGACAGACTCTCGATGTTTATCGTGGGCCGCAAGCAAGGCCATGGGGGAGTGGTCTGCGATGCTCCGAGGCTCCCGACCTGATATGACGCAATCGAGGTGGTTATCAAGTTCTCACCTTCTCCTGGTTCACGTTCCCTTGAACTGAGTCAGCCCATCTAAAGCGTCCTCCCCCTTAAGTTCCCAGAAAGCCCCATGAAACGCCGCTTGCCCCGCACTCCGTGCCTTGCGTATAGTCTTTGCAGTGAGCGGCTCTCCGATTTTGCCTTATGAATGGCGATTCCGGAGCAAACCGGATCCCGTTGCACTGATTCCGTCACGTGAGGAGAGCGTTCAATGAGTACACCAGCCAGTGGGTTGGCGCAAATCGGCAAGTCGGTCTTCATCAAGGGCGAGCTTTCGGGCAGCGAAGATTTGTATTTGGACGGCCAGGTCGAAGGCAGCATCACCCTCAAAGGCAACAGCTTGACGGTTGGGCCCAACGGCCAGGTCAAAGCCAGTGTCGAGGCCAAGGGCGTGGTTGTGCAGGGAAAGCTGGAAGGCAACGTGCAGGCCAGCGATCGCGTCGAATTGCGCAAGTCCGCGGTCGTTACGGGAGATATCACCACGCAGCGCATCTCGATCGAAGAAGGCGCCTATTTGAAGGGCAAGGTTGATATTCACCGGACCGATACGAAGTGAGCGGGCCGTCGCAGGGCAAGCGGCTACGAAAAATTTGACGGGTTGATGCAGCGCTCAGCCGCTACGCTCGCTGAGAGAAACTACTTCAGGGGTCACGCAGTCAGGATGTCGTCAGTTTCGCAGACTTTCATGAAACTTTTTCGCGGTTCATCCGGACCGGAGACCATCCCGGCGCAGGGCTCGCAGAAGTTCACCCGCCGCTCCAGCGGCCTTGGTGAATTGACTCGAATCTGGGAGTCCGCAGAAGGCCTTTGTGTTCTCGACCTGGGATCGACCTCGCCTACCAACATTCGCCACTTCACCGAACACGGCCACAGAATCTACAGCGAAGATCTGCTCACCGCCTCCACCGATCCTGAACTTCTCATCAAAGACGAGCACGGGATCGCCGCTCTCGACAGCCGCAAATTTCTTGCCGACAACCTGGTCTATCCGGCTGCTCACTTCGACGTTGTGCTGTGCTGGAATCTGCCGGATTACCTCGACGAAAGTCTGGTGAAGCCGGTGGTGGGACGGCTGTGGTCGGTGCTTAAGCCCGGGGGCATGCTTTTAGCTTTTTTTCACACTCGCGATGCCGGTCCCGACTCGCCCTGTTACCGCTTCCACATCGTCGGCCCTGACACCCTCGAGATGCAACGAATCGTGCTGCGCCGGGAACCGCCTCGCGGTCCAGCCGGAGCCGCGCGCACCGCTGGCTCCGATGGTTTCCAGTTGCAACGCGTATTCAACAACCGCCACATCGAAACCCTCTTCCGCGACTTCGCTTCCATCAAATTCTTCCTCGCCCGCGATAATATCCGCGAAGTGCTGGTCGTGCGCTAGCGTTACGCGTGCGCTAAACCGGCCTCTTCCACACAATCACGCCCATGCGGAAAAGGTACCTGCGCGAGATTTCGACCTGCGCCGCTGCTGCGGGAGACAAAGCAGACGCGAGCATGCTCCGAATTTCGTCCGGAACATACGCCCGGCGTACGGACGTGAGCCCGTCCAGCCAGGCCACGCGGCTGCGCATAATCGGAAATCCGGCAAACACCAAGGCCAGATGCATGGGATGGCGCACGAGGTCGTTGATCAGCAGCGCACGCCGGCTCACTCGCAAACCCTCGCGTACGAACTGCGCCAGTTGGTGCGGGCTCAGATGATGTGCAAAAAGGCAGCAACTTACCAAATCGAAAGCTTCGTCGTGAAAGGGAAGAGCCAGCGCATCGCCCACAACACCGAGACTCAGCCCGGCATGACTTGCTTCGGCGTGTTCTTCCCCATGCAAATGAGACCACGCCCGGTCCAGCAGGGTCGCGTCCAGCGTGATCCCGCGCCGCGCCAGTTTCCTTCGTACCATTTCAGGGACTTCTCCCGACCCAGCCGCCACTTCCAACATGGAAAAGTGCTTCATCCCGGAGACTTGAGCCACGCGTTCCACCATCTTCCGCGTGGTGGCTACGCCGCCGAACCATCGGTTGACGCGGCCGATATCCCGCATCGAGGTCTCCACGTCGGCGGGAGAGCAGGCGTCGGAATCGAGAATCTCAGGCGCGTCGACTCGCTGCATAACACGGTGGTCGTCGATCTGCAATGCTATCGAGAAATAGTTTGGGAAGGGCATGGCTTTCGGCCGTGCCGCTCGCAGCCCGCGAAGAAACGCTGGCTTCAACCCCCGAGGAACTTTGTGGAAGAAACCAGCGTCAAACCTCGGCCAGTTCTTCTTCCAGCAATTGCTTGTTATACAGGTCGCTGTAGTAGCCGTTCAAGGCGAGCAGTTCGTCGTGCGTGCCCAGTTCCACAATCCGTCCGTCATGCAGAACGGCGATGCGGTCGGCGTTGCGCACCGTGGAAACACGGTGGGAGATAAAGATGGTAGTGCGGCCCTGCATCACCTCGCGCAGGTGATTGAGAATCTTGTCTTCGGTGTGGGTGTCGACGCTGGCCAGCGCATCGTCGAGGATGAGGATTCGCGGATCGCGAATCAAAGCGCGTGCCAGCGCCGTGCGCTGCTTCTGCCCGCCAGACAGTGTGATTCCGCGCTCGCCCACAATGGTCTGGTACCGCTCGGGAAAGCCTTCGATATCGCCCGCGACATCGGCGGCTCTCGCCGCGTCGTGAATCTCCTGCTCGGTCGCCGATTCGACTCCCAGGGCAATATTTTCGCGGATGCGGTCGCTGAACAGGAACGTCTCCTGCGGCACAAATCCAACGCTCTGGCGCAGCGATGCCAAAGAAAACTCGCGGATTGGTCGTCCATCTACCAGAACCATCCCAGGTTCCGCATCGTAAATGCGCGGAATCAGATTGACCAGCGTGGTTTTCCCGGAACCCGTCAAACCCACGATCGCCATGCTGCTGCCCGCCGGAATCCGCAAGTTCAGATCGCACAGCACGCGCGTGCCCGCATACTCAAAATTCAGCCCGCGGAATTCGATTTCGCCGTCCACTGGAAGGTCGCGGGCCTCAGCTTCATCCTTGATCTCCGGTTGCTCCCGCAAAATCTCGTTCAAACGAACCAGCGACGCCGTTCCCCGCTGGAAAATATTGACCACCCAGCCCAAAGCGATCACCGGAAACGTCAGCTGCATCATGTAAATGTTGAAGGCGGTGAAGGCGCCGATATTCATGCGGCCCGCCAACACTTCCCGCCCGCCGATCCACAACACAAGCACCAGAGCCAGGCCGAGCATGAGTTCCAGCGTAGGCCACAGCATGCCCATGAGCCGCACTAGCTTGAGGCTGCGCGCCACATACTCATGGTTCGCGGTTTCGAACGAAGCAATTTCCGCTTCTTCCTGCACGTAAGCGCGAATCACCCGTGCCCCGGAAAAGTTTTCCTGTGCCCGCGCGGAAATATCGGAGAACATCGCCTGAATTCGCTCGAAGCGCTCGTGAATGCGCCGCCCGAAATACTGGATGGTAACGCTGACAATGGGCAGCGGCAGAAACGCGTAGAACGTCAGCTTGGGACTGTTGCGCATCATGAACCACAGCGCCGCTGCCGTGAAGACGAGAGTGTTCGCCGAATACATGATCGCCGGGCCCAGCAGCATGCGCACCGCATTCAAATCGTTCGTCACCCTGGCCATGATGTCGCCGGTGCGCATCCGCTGGTAGTAGGAGTAGGAAAGCGTTTCCAGGTGTGCGAAAAGGTCGTTGCGCAGGTCAAACTCAATATCGCGCGAGATGCCGATCACGACCCAGCGGGTCAGAAACAGGAACACCGCTCGCACGGCAGCCAGCCCCAGCACCTGCAGCGCGAACATGAGAAGTTTATGCCGGGTCACGCCGCCTTCAAGACTCTGAGCGGCGTTGCCAATCACTCGGGGCAGCCCTGCCCAGGCTCCGTTGCTCAAAACGATACACAGCGCGCCTGCCACGAAGCCCCAGCGATAGCGCTTGAGATAGGGCACCAGCGGACGCATACTCTTGGGAATCATGCAGGTTCTGTAGATGAAATTCTAGCAGGCGGGGGTGCAGCTTCTAGTGCGAAGAAGTGATTTAGCTGCCAGCCCGCGGGCTGGCTGGCCTCGACCGATTCGACGACCGGCTAATGCCGGTTCTTTTCGCCGGCCAGCCGTTGCCCGAACGGGAAAATCTCCCACCCGAAAGCAATCACGCTGAGGGCCGCAAGACACGCGCCCCAGGTGGCGAAGAAGACCCATCCTACGGCAAATATGAACGCTTGAGCGAGGTCCATAGCGTCGTTTCCTTTATCAGGGGCGACCAGCGGGGCGGAGTCAGCCGGAGCATCCGACCCCGCGCCGCTGCAAACAAACGGCCGCTTCTAACAAGCGATCCAGCAGAAGCCTTACTGGTCCTGACTGGCCGGCGGCGCGCTCTGCATATGTTGCTGCATGCGCGATTCCCGGTTGGCCTCGAACTCCTTCATCTTGGCCTGCTGGTCGGCAGTGAGCAACTGGAACAGCTCATTGTGAATACGGGTCTCCTGCACCTTCAGTTGCACCAGGGTTTGTCCTTGCGCTGCGACCAGGGCTTGCACCTTGGCCTCATCGTAAGTGCCTTCCTCGAACTGTTTGAGCTGCTGGTCCATCTGGCGAAGTTGCTGCCTCAACGGTTGCAGCGTGGAATGCTCTTTCTCTAGAACGGCTTTCATCTGCGCCTTCTGGGCGTCGGTCACATCGAGGTATTTGGCGAAGAAACCCATCATGGGGCCCTCCATGCCAAATTCATGCCCGTGCATCCGCGGAGGCGCGTCCGGGGTTTGCGACTTGGCGATCGCACCGCCTAACAACACCGCCATGGTTGCCGCGAGGAAACGTAAGCGAATCGATTTCATAAACTCTTGACTCCTTTCTAAGCCCGGTTCCCGCGACTTTCTGCCGGCAACCTGGGACTTTTTGCGTACACTCATAGGAACACGATTTTCGCGAAGAAGTAGTAAAAAGTCGGTAAACCCGAGTAAAGTTTTGTCAATCAGGAATTTCGAATGACAATTCTTTACCCTGACCTCTCGCCGCTTGGTGCACAATGAAACCCACGAAGATGGAACGTATTCTAGTCATCGACGACGACGTCGAACTTTGCAACCTGGTCGGCGAATACCTGCAGGCCGAAGGGTTCGAAGTGGAAGCGGTGCACGATGGCGAGAGCGGCCTGCAGCGCGCCACCACTGGCAGCTACCTGCTCGTGGTTTTGGATGTAATGTTGCCCGGCATCAACGGATTCGAGGTGCTGCGCAGGATTCGCGCAACCTCGCGCCTGCCGGTGCTGCTGCTCACCGCCAGGGGCGAGGATGTGGACCGCATCGTCGGCCTGGAAATCGGAGCCGACGATTACCTGCCCAAGCCCTTCAATCCGCGGGAACTGGTGGCGCGCATTCGCGCCGTTCTGCGCCGCACCCGCAGCGACAAGTCAGCCCCGTCGGCGCCTGACATCGTGCGCGTGGGCGAGATCGAACTCGATCCTGCCACGCGCAGCGTGCGCCGCGACGGGCAGCCGGTCGACCTTACCTCGGTCGAGTTCAACCTGCTGGAAGTCCTGTTGCGCGAGGCGGGACGCGTGGTTCCCCGCGAGCGCCTGGTGAATGCCGTGCTCAGCCGGAAGTTCTCGCCCTTTGACCGCAGCATCGACATGCACGTCAGCAAGGTCCGCAAGAAACTTGGCGACACCGATAACGACGAGCACATCAAGACGATCCGCGGCGTCGGCTATATATTTGCCCGGCCGCGGGAAAAGGCCAAGGCCGGTTCATGAAGAGCTTGTTTCTCAAAATCTTTCTTTCCTTCTGGGTCGCGCAGGCGTTGTTCCTGGTGCTTGCCATCGTGGTCACGCTGGCGTTTCGTCCGCGGAGTTCCTCCTGGGAAGCTCTCCTGGCGATCGCGTTGAACGATTCCGTGAACGCCTACGAGCAGGGCGGCAATCGCGGATTGCGCGACTATTTGGAGAATCTGGAGAGGACCCAACACGTCCGCGCGTTCCTGTTCAACGAGAACATGGAGGAGATAGCTCATCGCGGCGCCCCGGATTGGGTTGTACGGGTCGCAACTGGTGGGCCGAGAATACCGCACGAGGGCTTCATTTTTCCTGCACCTCCACCGGTGTTGCGCGATTCGCGCGCTTCCTCTGACGGATTGCACCGTTACACCCTGGTGTTGTCTCCGCCGCCGGGGCCACGACTTTTTCTGGGTCCGCGCGGATTGCCCATTCCCGGTCTGATCATCGCCGTCATCTCCTCTGGACTCGTCTGCTACCTGCTGGCCTGGTTCTTGACCATGCCCGTCGTTCGCCTGCGTGCCGCCACGCGCCAATTGGCCGCCGGGGACCTTAGCGCGCGGGCCGGCGCCCCCAGCATTCGCAGACGCGACGAGGTTGCGGGCTTGATGCGCGATTTTGATACGATGGCCGCCCGCCTGGAAACTCTGGTCAAAGCTCAGTCGCGTCTGCTCAATGACATTTCTCACGAACTGCGTTCTCCGCTGGCGCGCTTGAATGTGGCTCTCGGCCTGGCGCGGCAGCGTTCCGGCCCGGAGAGCGCGAGCATGCTCGAGCGCATTGAGCTTGAAGCCAGCCGACTCAACGAGCTCATCGGCCGTCTGCTGACCTTGGCCCGGCTGGAAGATGGGGAGCAGCGCGTGCCCTCCACTCCAGTTCTTCTGGACGAAGTGGTGCTGAGCGTGGCGGACGATGCCGAGTTCGAGGCCCAGGCACGCGGTTGCCACGTACGCAGCACCATCCCCGCCGGCGACTGGGACGTACCCGGAGAAGCGTCGTTGCTGCACAGCGCGATCGAGAATGTCGTCCGTAACGCCATCCGCTATACGCGCGAAGGCACAACGGTTAACATTCATTTGGAGAAAACCGAAAACTCTACGGGCGCGGAAGCGGTCGTAAGTGTTACCGATTGCGGCTCCGGCGTTCCGCCCGATGCGCTGGAAAAACTCTTCCTGCCCTTTTACCGCCTCGACGATGATCGGGGCCGCCTAACCGGTGGGGCTGGTCTCGGCTTGGCGATCACGGAGAGAGCGGTGCGCTTTCATGGTGGGCGCGTCGCAGCGTTCAACCGGGCGGAAGGTGGGCTTCTGGTCGAGATTCATCTTCCCCTGATGCCGGCGAACGCCAGCGCCGGGAAACCACCAGAACCGGTTCCCGCGGGACGGGAAGCCTAGTCAGCCTGACGCTCAGGTCGGCCCCTTCAATCTCAAGGACTTAGAGCAGTGGCTAGAGGTCTGCGACTGTGGCCAGACTTCCCGCAAGGTTTAACTGGCCACGAACCGCTAGCCTGCGACCACTGACCGGTGCGCTCAGGCAACTCGCGCCGGTCTCCGGGGTTCCAATGAGTCTTGGTGGCGTTTGCTCTTCCCGCGCATTCCTGATACACAAATGAATGGCAATTCACGCCTTCACAAACGGTTCGAGCCCGGCATGTGGCGGCCGGGGCATGCACGGGCACGCTTACAGGAGATAAAGCGAAGAATGCGGACAAGGTTTACCTGGATTGTGGGAATTCTGGTTCTGGCGGCGATCGGCCTCCTGATGGCTTGCAGCAACAAGTACACTTCGACCTACAACGGATTGGTGGTTGCTTCCACGCAGGGCAATGCGGTGATGCAAAGCTTCAGCCTCAATCTTGGCACTGGCCAGACTACGACGATCAACAACGTGAATGGGCCTCCCACGCCGGGAGTCGCAACCGCCGTTCTGATTGATCCGGCGGGCAACTACGCGTATGTGATTGTCACCCAGAGTTCGACGCTTCCCGGCAGTTCCACGGGCATCGCTTCATTCCAGATCGCCTCCGACGGCAAGCTGGCTTACGTCAGTACGTTTGCCATGACGAATCCGATTGCCATGGCCATGGATTCGGCGGGGCAGTTCTTGTTCGTGGCCAATGGCGCGGAAGGAACGGTCACTGCTCTCTCCATCGGCAGCGGTGGCACTCTGACATCGGCCGGGCTTGCAACCCTTCCGCCTCAGCCGGGCGGACAACCCGCCAGCGCATCGGCGCTGGCGGTGACTCCCACCGTGTTCCCCGTGCTGTATGCGCCCTGTTCCGGGCACACGGCCCCTACGGCGGAGTATCTCTACGTGACGGATTCTCTGAACAATGTGTTGCTGGATTACTCGGTTTCATCGAGTGGTGCGCTGGCGCTGGTGACCACCTCGCCTCCGTTGGGAATTGCGACCGGTACTTTGCCTTCCGGCGTGACCGTCGACCCCTGCAACCGGTTCGCATACGTGGCCAACGGACTTTCCGCCAGCGTCAGCGCCTACACGATCTGCACTGTCGTATCGTTGCCCAACAACTGCCAAAATGCGGACTATAGCCTGCGGCCAGTCATCGGTTCGCCGTACCTCGCGGGAGACGGTGCGGGGCCTTTGGTGACGGACCCCTACGCTAGTTTCTTGTACGTCCTGGACACGGGGAAAGACGCGATATCGGCCTACCAGATCAGCGCCGTAAGCGGCGCTCTGACGCCGCTGCCGACGCAGCCCGTGGCCGCCAACGCATTTCCGACCTCGATGGCGGTTCGCAGCAACAAAGGCAGCACCAGTTGGCTGTTCGTGGCCAACTCCAATCAGGCGACGATCTCGGAATATGCCATCACGCCCGCGACTGGAGCTTTAACGCCGCAGCCCGCCATTCAAAGCTTCAACCAGCCCTGGGGAGTGGCCGTGAAGTAGCGGGGGTGTGCGGCCTCGTTACGTCGGGACTTTCAGAATCAGATAAGCCCCCACCAGGGCGAAAATCAGGTCGGGCGACCAGGCCGCGAGGGCGGGCGGCAGTTGGCTGAGGTCTCCCATGGCCTCGAACAGCCGCGACACCACTGTATAAACCACGGCGATGCTCACGGCGACGGCGACTCCCGTGATGGCGCCCTTCTTAGCCGCGGAAAGCGAAAACGGGATGGCAATCACCGCCATGATCAGCGTGATCAGCGGGAAAGAGAGCTTCTTGTTTAACTGCACCCGGAGCCGCACCACGTCGAAGCCGCTCTGCTGCAGATCGCGGATGTAACGGCGCAACTCCTCATAGTTCATCTCCGAGTACTGCTTTACTTCCTTCTTGAAATACGACGGCGATTCGCTGAGTTCGGGGAAGGTGGAGACCTCGAAGTTGCGGTAAGTCGAGATCGCGGCACCGCGCAGGGAACGCTGCCAGCCTTGTTCGTAGATCCAGCGGCTCATGCTGTCGGCCCAATGGGCGCGCTCCGCGTGGATGCGCTGCGTGATGGCGAAGCTGACGGGGTCGATTTGAAAGATGGTGAGGTTGGCGAACTGGTCGCGGTCGGGATCGAAGAACTGATAGTAGTAGATGTCATTGTGCTGGCCGAAAATCCAGCGGCGGTCCGGACGCAGATAGGTTTGCGGCGGTTTCCCTTTGATCTGGTTGTGCAGCGCCTCCTGGCGCTTATTGGTGTGCGGCAGGTAGAACTGGTCGGCAAAAAACAAACCGGCCGCCAGCATCGCCGCCGCGGCCAGCACCGGAGTGACGATGCGGTAGATGCTGGTTCCGGTCGCCTTGATCGCGGTGATCTCATTGGATCGGTTCATCAGACCGAACGTGATCAGCACCGCCAGCAGCATGATCAGGGGCGCAACGCTGTAGAGCAGGTAGGGAGAGACGTTGAGCAGATATTCCGCGACCACGATAAACGGCGTCTGATTCCGCAGGATGTCGCTCAGCAGCTCGAACAGAGTAAACACCAGCAACAGGACGAGGAATGCGGATACGATCATCCCCAGGTAAACGAAGAAATCGCGCAGCACGTAGTCGTCGAGCAGCGTGGGAAAGCTGGCACTGAAGACGCGGCGCCGCGTGGCGGCGCGCTCGAATGCGCTGGCTGGGTCTCGGCGCCTGTGTCGGCGCTCGTGCGCAGGGACGCTCGCCGGAAGTGGATTGCGCTTCCAGGGCAGACGGAATGCCGACAGGGCGATGGGCCGCCGCTCGGCTTGCCATAGCAAAAACAGGGCCGCCGCGAAAAATACGAGGTTGGCCAGCCACGCTCCGAACCCGGGACTGACCCGGCCCTGCCGCGCCAGCGACACTCCGACCAGAGAAATGAAGTAATAAACGAAAACCAGAACGATGGTGAGCACGAATCCGCCGGATTTGCCGCTCTTTTTCGAGGACAGTCCCAGAGGTATTCCGACCATGGCCAGCACCAGGCAGGCCGTGGGCAGGGCGAAGCGGCGGTGAAACTCGATGAGGTACCAGCGCGCCGATACCGGATCGACACGTTTGGCGAGAGTCGGCAATTCCCATGTGCTCACGACTCCGACCGGCACTTGTTCTTCGCCTTTGTTCTCCGACGGGGTCAGGTCGAGGGGGATGTCGGTTTGCTGGAACGTGGAGATCTGGTAGTGGTCGGGTTGGGTGGGATCGGTTTCGTGAGTGGATCCGTCGGTTAGATGCAGGTGCAGGCGGTCCTGACCCTCGGCGACCACAATACCTTCGTGGGCCAGCGTTATGCTGGGATTGGCGGGATCGGAGATATCGGCGAGAAACACTCCCTTCCAAACCGCCGCGCCCTGGGCGGTGTGTACGTCCTGCACATAGAGCACAATCTTCGGGAAGCCTTCGTAGAACACGCGGGGCTGCACTTCGAAAGAAGCTTGCGAGCCTTTGAGCTGGTCCTCGAGGCGTCCCAGGGAAGCCATCGACCATGGGGCCAAGTACAATCCGTTGACCAGCGCCAGCAGCCATGCGGCGAAGACGAAAATCGCCAGCACGCGGCCGAAGTCCCACACGCCCATGCCGCTGGCGCGCATGGCGGTGATTTCGCTGTCGGCGGCGAGCCGGCTCAGGCCGATCAGAATCCCGACCAGCACGCTCATGGGAATGGTGTACGTGAGCGCGACTGGAATGGTGTAAAAGAAAATCTCGGCGACGCTGGGTAGCGGCGCGCTGGCGCGGACCACAAGTTCCAGAATGCGTCCCAGATCGCGCGTGAACAGCACAAAGGTGAAGATCGCCGCGCCGATGAGGGCGTGCGACGTTACTTCGCGCAGAATATAGCGGGTAAGAATCCGCATGGGAGCGATTGCTCAGGGGCAGCATAGCATGGGGCGGATAGTCATTCATCGTGGCCATTCGTCGCCAACGGTTCGCGCAGAATCAGTTCCCGATGGTCTCGACTCGTCCCCTGTGAATTCCGGGTCAAAATAAATTCAATCAGGCTCGTTGATTTGGAGTCCGCCGAGCGTGCGCCGAAACGATCTGAATGGTGAATGGCCGGGGGCACCCCCCCTCCCCCCCTTTTTGCATAATCTTTAGAATCATCGAGTTGGCGCGAAACTCCCCGCAGAGTCTTGATGCCAAAGAACTTAGATACTAAAATCTTTTAAATCAAGGACTTAGCGGCGCAACGATATGGGTTCACCCGACCGTCACGGCCTCGACCATGATCGCGCAACTTCGATGGTGGCACAAGGTCAGATGTCACAAGGAGCTGTGGAAAATATTGGGAGAGAGATGTTCTGACCGTGGATCGTGTTGGGCGCATGAACGTCAAAATCCCCGACCAAGCGAAGCTTGGACAGGCACCCTCGAGTTAATTTTAGGGCGGTACAGCCAGCCCCCGGCGAGGACTTGAGTGTTGTCGAACGTGGCGGGGCATTCGCGTGACGGAACGCGTCGCTTCGGCAGCAGCAACGAAGGCAGGCTCCTGGAGGCGGGCAAAAAAGCCTGGGCCAACCCCGGAGACTGTGGCATAATTGCCGCGCGTAAGTGCCCCTGTTTTCCCCGGAGTATTCCCGCTGGCTGTCTCAACAATCGGACGCCAGCAGCCGTAGCCTGGAAGGAGATTCCAAATGAAATCGAACAGCGTTCTTCTACTTGCCGGCGCTGCGCTCTTGATCATCTCTGGCCTGGCAGTGGTCAAGGTCGGTGTTGCGGTCTTGCATCAGCCAGAAACTATTAGGGACGAGATAATTTTGGCCGGTGTCGTGCTTATTGGCCTGGCTCTGATCGTCGCACTGATGTCGGTGTTGGCAATCTTCTACTCGGCCATTGGAGTCGCCGACCCGGCTCAGCCTTTGGCGTTGCCGGAGGGATCCATCCGCGCCCTAATTGCCTTCAGCTTGGTGCTTATTTTCGTGTGCCTTGGGGCTTACCTCTACAGCAGCGTGAATGGCAGCGCATTAGCCCCTGTTGGCACGGAAGCTGGGCTCACGGAGGTGCAACTTTCCGAACTGAAGAGTCAGTTTGTCGTTGCCTACGAGCCGGCACGAAAACCAGACGGCTCGATACAGACCGAAAACAACGACGGAAAAACCCCACTCTATAACGCAACTTACTTCAACAAGCCCAACAAGGACGCTGCGGACTTCGCAAAACAGATTTTCACGACGCTAGCGACCGTCTTTGTTAGCGTTGTCAGCTTTTACTTTGGCAGCAGCACGGCCTCTTCGGCCGCAAGGGGGGCCGGTGGGGGCGGTGCGGCCGGAGCGCCCGCCGGAGGCCCTGGGCCACAATCGGCGCTTAGCGAGGCTAAGGCGGCGGCCCACGACGCAAAGGGCGCGCTGGATCGGGCTGTCGATGCGGCCGCGAAGGCAAACTCCTTCGCCTCAGCCGCGTCGGTAGACCCCGGCAAAAAAGCAGCGGCGACAGCCGATGCCGGTGCCGCGCAAAAGGCCTTGGCGGTCGCAAAGCAGGCATCGAGCGATGCAGATCAGCAAGTTCAGATGGCCAGCAAGGCGGCAAGCGACGCTGCTACCGCAAGCACGGACTCAGCCAAGAGCACAGCCACGACGGCTGTATTCAAGGCACGTGATACCGCGAAGCAACTTGCGGAACAGGCGGAGGCGAGCGCCGCCGAGGCCGAACGCTTGCGGGACAAGATCAAGAGCGATACCGGAGGTTAGCGCACGGTCCGGGTTTCCTCAGTTGGTGTGGCGCTGGCGCAGCTTGACGCCCCGGCTTTGGACTGCGACGGATTTAGCGGGTCTCCGCGACGGTCTTTCGCTCTCGGCGGGGAAGTCAAAATCCCCGTCTTGTCCTTGCAAAGAACGCAGGGACAAAGGCGGGCACGCATTATAAAAGGGCGCCCCTTTCGGAGTAGGCTGCGGTTGGTGTGAGATGGGGGCGGGCGGGTGGGGATTTCTGCCGCCGGCATCAGGAGCGTTTCCTGCGTCACCGGCTTACCTCAGAGGCTAAAGCCGGTGCCACAAAATAGGGATGTTATCGCAGCGCTGAAGCGCTGCGCCACCCGAAATCAAGTGCGAGACCGAGTTTTTCGGCAGCCCGTGCGGTCGTGCCCTTCCCGATCTTAGTGCTTTGTCCCGCGCCGTAGTAGCGATGGACTCGCTGGGGCATCCGGGACTTGTAGCATAAAATCCAGAGGCTTCGATGTGACGGATGAACACTGAATCGAGACCCGCGCCCCCAGGCTCGGTGAGTGGGCAGTGGAAAAGCCCCACTTCTCGCAAAGGACGCGAGAAATGGGGCACCCCAAATCCCCCTATCCACCAGATGTGGGCCGCGGGCCGGACTGGCTATCCCGCGGCTTTCAGAAACAAGGCCCCAAGCGGCGGCAGGGTGAGATTCAGCGAGTAGGGACGGCCGTGAGCGGATTCGTTTTCGGCGTTTACGCCGCCGAGATTTCCCTGGCCGGTGCCGCCGTATTCAAGGGCATTGCTGTTCAGCAGTTCGCGCCAGTAGCCGCCTTCCGGCACGCCCACACGATAGCCGAGACGAGGGATGGGCGTGAAGTTACAAACGATGAGCACCGTGTCTTTAGCAGACTCGCTCTTGCGCAATAACGAAATCGTGCTGGTCAGATGGTCGTTGCAATCCACCCACTCGAAGCCTTCCGGAGTGTTGTCGAGCAGATGAAGTGCGGGCTCGCTGCGATAGAGACGGTTCAATTCGCCGACCCAGTTCTGCAAGCCGCTGTGATGCGGATATTGGAGCACGTCCCATTCGAGGCTGGTGTCGTGCGCCCACTCGCGGACCTGGCCGAACTCACAGCCCATGAAGAGCAGTTTCTTGCCGGGTTGAGCAAACATGTAGGCGAATAACAGACGCAGGTTGGCGAAGCGCTGCCATTCGTCGCCGGGCATCTTGCCGATCAGCGATCCTTTGCCGTGCACGACCTCATCGTGGGAAAGCGGCAGCACGAAATTTTCCTGAAACGAATACAGCATGCGGAAGGTGAGCTTGCTGTGATGGTACTTGCGGTGAATGGGATCCTGCGCGAAATACTTGAGCGTGTCGTGCATCCAGCCCATGTCCCACTTCATGCCGAAGCCCAGGCCGCCGAGGTAAACCGGCCGCGAAACCATGGGCCAAGAAGTAGATTCTTCCGCGGTGGTCTGGATTTCGGGGTGCTCTTTGTATGCTTCCTGATTGAAGCGGCGAAGGAAGTCGATGGCTTCGAGATTTTCGCGTCCGCCGAATTTGTTGGGAATCCATTCGCCCTCCTTGCGGGAGTAATCGAGGTAGAGCATGGAAGCGACCGCATCCACGCGCAGGCCGTCGATGTGATACTTGTCGAGCCAGAACATCGCGCTCGACATGAGAAAGCTGCAGACTTCGGTGCGTCCGTAGTTGAAGATGTGCGTCTTCCAGTCGGGATGGAAGCCCTGGCGAGAATCGGCATGTTCGTAGAGATGCGTGCCATCGAAATAGGCCAGGCCGTGGGCGTCGGAAGGGAAGTGCGACGGCACCCAGTCGAGGATCACGGCGATGCCGTGCTGGTGCAGGTAGTCCACCAGATACATGAAATCCTGCGGCGTGCCGTAGCGCGAAGTCGGAGCGAAGTAGCCGGTGGTCTGGTATCCCCAGGAACCGTAGAAGGGATGCTCCATCACCGGCAGGAACTCGACGTGGGTGAAGCCCATGCGGTTGACATACTCCGCCAGCTTGGGCGCGGTTTCGCGATAAGTTAGAGGACGATTGTGTTCCTCGGGAACGCGCATCCAGGAGCCGAGGTGAACTTCATAAATGGATTGCGGCGCACGCAGGGAATTGCGGGCGGCACGCTTCTCCATCCACTGGCGGTCGCCCCACTCGTAGTCGAGATCCCAGACTACGCTGGCGGTGCGCGGTGGCTTCTCGTGAAGCAAGCCGAGCGGATCAGCTTTGTCGACGTGGAAAGTGTGGCGGTTCGACTCGATATGGAACTTGTAGAGCGCGCCGCGCGTGACGCCGGGGATGAAGCTTTCCCAGATGCCGGAGGAGCCGCGCGGGGTGAGCAGATTGGCGCGCTCCGCCCACGAGTTGAAACTGCCGATCACAGAAACCAGCCGCGCGTTCGGCGCCCAGACGCTGAAGACCGCGCCCGCTTGCCCGCTGCGCGAGACGAGATGAGCACCCATGGTTTCGTACAGGCGGTAGTTGCTGCCTTCGTTGAAGAGGTAGAGGTCCTGATCGGAGAGCAGGGAAAGGCGGTTAGCGGCGCGGATGGAGACGTCGGGCATTTTCGAATCATTAGTGTACGCTAATCGCTAATCTGCTTCTCCGCTCCATCTATGAGCAAATGGACGAGAACGCGCCGCGATCCGGAGCGCACATATTGCGATCCGGAAGAAGCCAGGAAACTTCGCCGCGACGTACAGCGGGCGAGGGAACTGGTTGCGAAGGGGCTAGACGCTGAACCCGAATACGTGGAGTTTAATACGTTGCGAGAAATCGCCAATCCTTGATCCTCTTTGCCTGCAGGAGACGTTGATAAACTATGATTTGCCAAGCGCTTGCTGCCGTTTTCTTTCGTGCCGCATGTCAGCCGGAATCCCCATGCTAGACTGACCTTTCCAGCCATGCCCGCCCTGCGTCTGATTCTTCTCTGGCACCAGCACCAGCCTTTCTATAAAGATCTGGTGACGGGCGAATATCGCCTGCCCTGGGTGCGCTTGCATGCGCTCAAGGACTACTACGGCATGGTGAAGCTGCTGGATGAGTTTCCCAATGTTCACCAGAACTTCAATCTGGTGCCGTCGCTGATCACCCAGATTCAGGATTATGTGGCGGGCACGGCGCAGGATCCCTTCCTGAAGGTGGCGGCCAAACCGGCAAACGATTTGACTCCGCAGGAGCGGAAGTTTGCCCTGCAGTATCTGTTTCAGGCTAACCCGGCGAACGTGATTGGCCGCTATCCGCGCTACCGTGAGTTGCGGGAACAGTTCGGAGAGCATGGTTATTCGGCGGAGAAAGCGGAAAAATATTTCGAGCCTCGGCAGATCACCGACTTGCAGGTGCTCTCGCAGATCGCGTGGTTCGACGAATTCTTTCTGGAAGACAAAGACGTGGCTGCGCTGATCAAGAAAGAGCGCAATTATTCGCTCGAAGATCAGCAATTTGTGATTGCGCGCGAAAAGGAATTGCTGGGCAAGGTTCTGCCGGCGTACGCCGACGCCGCGAAGAAGGGATCGATCGAGATTTCGGCGACGCCTTTCTATCATCCGATTCTTCCGCTGATCTGCGACACCAATGCGGGAGCGGCTTCGTCGCCGGGTCTGCCCTTGCCGCAGAACCGCTTTCGCCATCCCGAAGACGCGCGCGAACAACTGGTGCGCGCTCTCGATCTTCACCAGCAGATCTTTGGCGTGCGGCCGCAAGGCGTATGGCCCTCGGAGGGCAGCGTTTCGGAAGAGGCGCTGGGGATCGCACACAGTCTCGGAATCCAGTGGATGGCCACCGACGAAGGGGTGCTCGGCCGCAGCACCGGCGTGTCCTTTGACCGTGACGGCAACGGCCGCTTGCCCGCGCACCTGGCGGAGCGGATCTACAACATTCACCGCTATGAGAATGGCAAGGCCGCCATGCACTTGCTGTTTCGCGACCACACGATTTCCGACTTGATCGGGTTTGTCTACTCGGGGATGGATCCTCGCGATGCCGCCGGACATCTGCTGCGCAACATCAAAGATGCCGCTCAGCCGGTGCTGGCGCAAGGCCGCGACGCCGTGGTGTCGGTGATTCTCGACGGGGAGAATGCCTGGGAGTATTACCCAAAGTCCGGGCGGGAATTCCTGCGGCGATTCTATGACGCTCTGCAGGGCGAGGGAGGGCTGGAAGCGGTTACGGTTTCCGAGGCGATTGCCCGCCATCGCAACTTCTCGCCTTTGAAGTCGCTGGTGCCGGGATCGTGGATCAATGCGAACTTCAATGTCTGGATCGGCGCTGCGGAAGACAACCGCGCCTGGGACTATCTGCACCACGCGCGCGAATTCTACGCGCAGAATGCGGCCGGAGCCAGCGAGGCGCAACGCACCTTGGCCTTCGAGGAGATTTTGATCGCCGAGGGCAGCGACTGGAACTGGTGGTACGGTCCGGAGCACCACTCGGCTAACGACCGCGATTTCGACGAGCTCTACCGCAAGCATCTGTCGAACGTCTACCAGGCGCTGGGAGCGTCGCCGCCGGATTATTTGTCGCAACCCATCACGGCGGGAGAAGTGCGGCCGGCCTTTACACCCCAGACGGCCTACATTCATCCCCGCGTGTCGGGCGACAAGATTCGCTACTTCGAGTGGATGGGGGCGGCGATCTTTACCGCCGACCAGCGCGCCGGCGCAATGCACGGAAAACAATTCATTCTGGATTCCGTGTATGCCGGGATCGACGCTACATTCGTCTACGGGCGCTTGGATTTTGCCGGGGCGGTTCCGGATATGGAGTTCGATGTGGTGGTGAACCTGGAATCGTGGGCGAGCGCAGAAGCGCGTCCACGACGTGCGCTGCGGCTGGATGCCAGAGTTCAGGATCGCAAACTCACCGAATGGAAAGTCGATGGCCGGGAAGAATCCTCGGCCGGGCCTGCAGAGACAAAGCCGTCTGCAATCGCCTCTCCGAATGCGATTGACGAGACCGCCGCAGTGGCACTTCTGCGCAGCTTCGAGTTTCGATTGCCCCTGACCTGGCTGCTAGCGGCGCCTGGCTCGGCGGCGAGTGCGGGGACAAGCAGCCATGTTTCCGGCCGGCCTAAGTCGGGCGCCGCGGAGATCCCGCCAACCAGCCGACTCAAGCTGCGCTTCAGTCTTTGGCAGAATCGTCTGCCGGTGGACGCCTTGCCGATGGAAGGTTGGATCGAGCTGCAGTTGCTGAGCGAATGGGAGTTGGGGGCGGGGATGTAGGCCGTCGTAGAACCGCTAGGGCCGAAGGATCAGAATCTGCTTAATTTTTCCTTCAAACCCTCGGTCGAAGGTTACCAAGCGCAAATCCGCGGCCCCGGCAAAGGCAGCGAGGTAGGAATCTGCCCAGGTTTTCGGGTTGGGGTAATGTTGGCGGGAAAGAGCGCGGAAAAGACCGTCAAGATCAGGTGGTTCCTCGAGGAAAAGTATCCGGCCATCCGTTAACCAGCGATCAAAGGCTTGCCAAGCTTGGGCCTGCGTCATGACTTCATCAGTCCCCATAACCGCCTGAGTAGTAAGAAGCCGCAGCAAGCTGAGTTGGGTGAATCGGCAGAAGCAAACGCGCGCTTCCATATCGACGTTTTCGAACCATGCCCGCGCGATGTTGTGGTGAATGTGCCCGCCGTAGGTGAGGGCGATCCAGACATTCACGTCAGGGAAAAGGAATGATCTCGAAGATCTTGGCATTATCCAAGTCCAGGGATCCCGGCCGCTTCGAGGGAACGATGGGAAGTGAAACGCGGCGCTTGGTGCGGCTGCGGCGGGTTTTCAGCTCTTGCTCGACGCTTCGCAGGATCAATTCTTTGACGGATCGGCCCTCGCTCGCTGCTTTGCCCTTGAGTTCGCGATATAAGGGATCCGGAATGTCAACGGTAGTCCTCACCCCAACAGCTTGCCATATTTATGGCTAGATGTAAACAGCATTGGAACTACAAGGTGCCACCAAGCATGAGAAACCGGACCTGCCAGGGTCCGGTCTTTGCCGTCTGAGACCATGAATATTGCTTTACTGCCCTGCGCTGGCCACCGCTGTGGTCATCGCCAGCGGCCGGTTGAGTTCCAGCGTGAGTTCGGTGCCTGCGGGAAGCGTGGCCGAACGGGTTTTGCTCAGCCAGTGGGCTCCAGTGGACCCCGCGCCGACGACTCCGCCGATGAGGATTCCGGGAGGGCCGCCGAGGAGCCCGCCGATCAGCATTCCGCCGGCTGCGCCGCCGCCGGTTTCCATTTGGTCGCGCCGATCATGGCCCGATCCTTTGAACTCTCCCTCCTGATTCACATCGGTGCCGCCGCCGAGATTGGTGTCGACCAGCGTGGCATCCAGGAAGAAGTGCTCGCCGGTCGGGAGGACAAGAGATTCAGCAAGAATTCCGATGGTTGGCTTGCCGGAGATGCGGCGCGGCTCAGCGACTTTGGTGACGCGGCCTTCCACCACGGCTCCGGCGGGAATAATTGTCTTGCCGTTGAGCACCACGTCCTGGGTCAAACGAGCCTGGAACGGGTCACCAGCCTTGTTGCTGAAGGTCGCGAGGGTTGTCTCCAGCTTTACCATCAGGGCCGTGCCGGCCGGCACAGGCGCACTCTGGGCCGCGGCCATCGCCGCCAGTATCAAGATGCAAGATAGAACGCTCCACTTCTTCATGACTCCTCCTAAGGTCTTCCAACCCCTAAATCTCCCGATTGTTGCTTTGACTCTAGACCACGCCGATGGCCGGGGACAACATGCGCCCGAACCGGGGAACCAGCGAAGACAAGGGCGGCCCGGGCGTGGAAGGCGATCTGGGAGCCAGGCCGCATTCGTTTGTCAACCGGGTTTCCATGTGAAATAGCAAACGCCGAATGCAAGTCCCAATTTCCGAGAAGCCGACTTCTAGCCAGCGTCCGTGAGCAAACGGACCTGGGATAACTTCCGTCATCCGGCGGAAAATATTCTTTCCTGCGATTAATCACGTTTTCAAGGGGTCGCCGGTACCGGGTGAGGCGACAACTGGTTCTTGTAGGCCTTGCTGAACCGCACGCGCAGGAACCAATAGATCAGTAGGGGTAGCGGCAGAAGTGCTGGTAGGGTCAGGAATATGGAGCCGCGCAGGAAGGCCGGGAAAACTTGCTGCTGACCCAGGAAGAACGAGCCTGTCGCAATGAAGAGTCCGTAGCACATGCGCCACAGGTGCCGAGTGACGCGCTGCCGGCCCGAAATTCCGCCGCGTGCGAGCATTCGGATGTCCCCTGCAACCGCGAGCAGCAGGATGGCGCCGAAGAAGAAGCTCATGCCGGCTGGGGCAGTAGTTTTGTCGACGCCGGCGGGGTTGAGAAGGGTGTAAACGCCTAAGGCGATAGCCGCACCTGCGCCGGCGAGACCGATGAAAAGCGCACTCCAGTCAATAAGACGGGTGCGTTCTCCGCGGCGTCCGGCAAGCCAGGCCGTGCCGATTAGGTAGAAGGCGCCAACGCTGCCAACGACGTTGCCTTGCTGGGATTTCAAGATGGCTAGGAAGAAGGCGCTGGTGGCCAGGGTCAGCATGGCAACGGTGAAGACGTTGCCGGATGCGCGGTGAAGCTTGCCGCCTTTGCGCACAGCCATGGCGACCGTGCCGGTGAGCAAGCCGATGCTTCCAGCGAGGATATGCAGAATCAAGAGCGGGAGCCGCATTGTTCCCATCCTCATTGCCCTCGACCCATGCAGGTTGGCTGTGAAGACAGGATACGCGCGCTGCCGGGTTGGAATTCGAATCCTTGTGGCGCGATCCAAGCCGACGTGCTGGGATTAACCTCATGGTGTGCCGCGGACACGATATCGGCGCACCGTACTCGCGGGAGCTTACCTGGGATTCTGCCACCGAGAGGAAAGCGATTCTGTGCACT
>Ga0302324_100002836_pt1 | contig 39507 bp, 34 predicted proteins | sample Palsa_T0_1_FD_201949 | JGI IMG/M metagenome (GOLD analysis project Ga0302324, IMG submission 201949) | Peat permafrost microbial communities from Stordalen Mire near Abisko, Sweden - Palsa_T0_1 | ecosystem: Environmental > Terrestrial > Soil > Palsa > Peat permafrost | place: Sweden: Abisko...
GGACTGAAACGATGTCGAGCCTCAAGACACAAATTCGCTGGTTCACGCGCATTCAGCAGGCGCTGGTGGCGGCCGTGTTGCTGACGGCGATAGGCTTTTACGCGCTGGCCTATCGGCCGGAGACGCGCCGGCTCGATACGCTCAGCGACCGGATCGGCCGCAACGAGCGCGAGCTGGTCTCGGCGCAATCGCAGGCGCGGGTGTTGCCGCAGGTTCAGGCGGACATCAACCGCCTCAACGCGATCCTGGCGGATTACAAGAAGCTTCCCTCGAATCCGGGAGACCTGGGCCAGTTCGAAGTGGAGCTGGGCACGCTGGAGCGGCGCTACAACCTGCACCACTGGACGGCCTCGCCGGCGGGAACGCCGCTTCGCGATGCGCAGTTTTACGAATTGCCGATCACCGTCAAATTCGACGGGGATTTCCAGAACGTCTACGCGTTTCTGTGCGAAATCGAAGACCTCTCGCGCATGACGCGCGTTCGCAAGATGTCGCTGCGGAGCGACAACAGCGATGGCACCGTGCAGGTCGAGATGATGCTGAACCTTTACTACGCGCAGGGATGATTCATGGCCACCGCCAAACCGCAGAACAATCCCATCGAAAAAGCCATCGGGACGCTGCGCGCGTCGCCGGCGAAATCGGCAACCCTCAGCGGGCTGGTGCTGATCATGGTGGTGGCCTGGCTTCGCGTGCTGATGGGCGGGCATACCGGCCCGGCGCCCGCACAGGCCGCGATGATGGGAAATTCCAGCTCCACCAGTGGGTATGTACTGGATTCGCCGGTCCATCGCTCGCCGGATCAATTGCTTTCAATTCAGCAGTGGTCTCGCCAGCCGGCTGAGCCGCTGGCGCGAAACCCGTTTGTGGTTCCGATCGATTTTTATCCGGCGGATGGATCAAGGACCGATGACGCGGCTTCGGCAAACAACAGTTATTGGAACCAGATTGCCAAGTCGATGTCCTCGCGAGCCGATCAAGAGCAACAGCGGCAGATTCTGGTGGACAACATTCGAATCGCCGCCGAGTCGCTGAAACTGGAATCCACCATCATGGGCGCAGCGCCGGGCGCGATGGTGAATGGAGAATTTGTCCGCGAGGGAAGTATGGTTTCGGGCTTCCGCGTGCTGAAGATCGAGCCGCATCAGCTCATCATCGAGCGCGAGGGCGTGAAGCTCGCCGTGGAGATGAATTAACGAAACCGTCCGCCGTCGGTTTTCTGTTCGGAGTGCGTTATGCGTAAGTGGTCCCGATCTGCAGGGCTTCTTTTTTGTGCCGTGTCGGCCGTTTATAGCGGTTCGGCGGCGTTTTCCGCGCAGGATGTACAGATAAACTCTTCCGACGCCTCCACGAATGTAAAGCTGATCGAGGGCGGCGACGGCGCTCCCTCCACCGAAACCTCACAACCGGCGAAAATCACCGTTTCCGATTCGGGCACATTCAGCATCCAGATCAACGGCGACGTCAGCGTCGTACAGGTCCTGCGGATGATTGGCAACCAGGCGCAGCTCAGCATCGTTCCCAGCAGGGACGTGCGCGGCACCGTGCCCGGCATGGATCTTTACAACGTCACGATTTCCGATGCCCTCGATGCGATCCTGCACAGCAACGGCATGGCGTGGGAGCGAAAGGGAAATCTGATTTACGTCTACACCGAAAAGGAACTGGATGACCAGCAGAAAGCCGCCCGCAAAACGGCGACGCAGACATTCACATTGCATTACATTCCCGCGGTGGATGCCGAGGCGCTGATCAAACCGGCGATGAGCGCCGATGCGCAGGTGGCGATCACCAAGGATGCGACCAGCGGCATCGACACCGGCGCGGGCGATTCCGCGAGCGGCGCCGGCAGTTCTAATTCAACCGGCACGGGCGGCAACAGCGAATCGGGGGTCGACATGATCGTCGTCACCGATTACCCCGAAAATCTCGCGGAGATAGCCAAGATCGTCCAAGACGTCGATCGCCGACCCCAGCAGATTCTGGTGGAGGCGACCATCCTTGAAGCCAACCTCACCGAAAACAACGCCCTGGGGATCGATTTTTCCCTCATGGGCGGGGTGAACTTCGACACGATCCTGGGCAACAACACGACGGTCGCAGGGGCGCTGAGCGGAAACATTCTCAATTCCGCCAACTCCGGCAGCAGCGCGAGCACGCCGGCCAATGCCATCAAACAGGGATATGCCGGCTTCACCACGGGGAATTACGACACGCAGGTGGGCCAGGCGGGACAGGGCGGATTACAAATCGGCATCGTGCGCAACAACCTGGGCGTCTTCATCGCAGCGCTGGAATCGGTGGCCGATACGACCGTGCTGGCCAATCCCAAGGTGCTGGTGCTCAACAAGCAGGCGGGCGAAGTGCAGGTGGGCCAACAGCTTGGTTACGAAACCACCACGGTTTCGCAGACCACTTCCACGCAGACGGTGCAGTTCCTGGACACGGGAACGATCCTCAGCTTTCGCCCGTTTATCGGCGACAACGGTTACATCCGCATGGAAATCCATCCGGAAGATTCGACGGGATCAGTCACGAATAATCTGCCGGACAAAACCACCACGGAAGTGACCAGCAACGTGATGATCAGGGACGGCAACACGATCGTGATCGGCGGGATGTTCAAGGACGACAGCAGCTCAAGCCGCAACCAGGTTCCGATCCTGGGGGATATTCCCATCGTCGGCGCGTTGTTCCGCAGCAAGACCGATCAGTTGCAGCGCCAGGAAGTGATCATCCTGCTCACGCCGCACATCATCAAGGACGATGCCGCCTACAGCAAGGCGAGCGAAGAAGAGGCGAAAGAAGCGGAGAAAATGCGGGTTGGCGTCCGCAAGGGAATGATGTGGTTTGGGCGCGAGCGCCTGGCGGAAACCGCGTATGAAAACGCCGAGGCGGAACTCGCCAAGCCGAATCCGAACATGCAACTGGTGCTCTGGCACCTGAACTGTGCGATCAACCTGAATCCGAAATTCATCGAGGCGATCGACCTGAAGGAAAAGATCACCGGCCGGCAGGTGACGGATGTGGACAACTCGGCGATCCGCGGGTTCGTGCGGCAGCAGATCATGTCCGAGAGCACTCGGCCGGCGACGATGCCTTCGGACGCCACAACGCAGCCGACAATTGGAAGTGCGCAATGAAATCGAACCTCGGCAAATCAATCGCTCTCCTTCTGCCACTCTTGCTCTCGGCGTGCGCGGCTTCCAAGGGGCCCAGCGCGCAGGAAACGGCCGTGAAGCAGTGGAACGATGCGCGATCGGCCGTGCTGGTGGGACTGGCGAGCGATCAATATCAGAACGCGAATTTCGACAAGAGCAGATCGACAATCGACCAGGCCCTGCGGCTTTCACCGGATAACGCGGTGGCCCGTCTCCTTTCGGCCAAGCTGTACATTGAAACCGGCAGTCTCGAAGCGGCGGAGCGGGAATTGATGCTCGCCACGCAATCGCCGGCGACTGCCGCGGAGGCCGCATATCTCTCGGGCGTGGTTTACCAGCGCTGGCAGCAGCCGCAGCGGGCGCTGGAGTGCTATCAGCAGGCGTGCGATAAGGCGCCGGCGGAACTGGCGTATGTGCTGGCCAAGGCGGAGATGCTCGTGGCGATGGATCGCCGCGACGACGCCCTGACAATGCTTCAGTCGAAGGTGGCGTATTTCGAGCACAGCGGCGAAATCCGCGATGAAGTGGGTCTGCTGCTTGTGCAGGAAAAGCGATATCCCGAAGCGATCGAAATGCTCCGCCGGGCGGCGATCCTCGCGCCGGATGATCTCACCATCCGCGAGCATCTGGCCATGGCGCTGTTTTACGGAAATCAGTTTGCCGAGTCGGCGGATTTGCTGAATAAACTTCTGAACGGCGGTAATGGCGATCACCGGCCCGACCTGCAGATCACGCTGGGCGAATGCCAGCTTCAGACCGGCGATTTCAGCGATGCGGTGCAGAATTTCCAGCAGGCGTCGGAAGAGATGCCGCAATCGGTGGGCGTCTGGCTCGGCTTGGCGCGGGCGGAATTGCAGCTCAACAATCCAAGGCAGGCGGAATTTGCCCTGCGGCGATGCCTGGCGCTGGATCACCCACCCAGCGAAGCGCACCTGCTGATGGGATACACCCTGCTCCGGGAAAATCGGCTGATGGATGCATATGGGTGTTTTGTCCGCGCCAATCAACTCGATCCAAACGATACCGTCAGCATCTGCATGGTCGGGCTGGCGCTGGATCGCCTTGGCCGCGCTCACGATGCGGCGGCGTGGTACCAGCGGGCGCTGAAGCTGAGTCCCGGCGATGAAATGGCCCAGCAGCTTTTGGCCAGTCTGGACGATCATCAATGAGATCCACGGAGATGCTTGTGCGTTCGGGAAGATTGCTTTCCATCATGATGCTGGTCTGCCTCGGCGGAGGATTGCTCTGCTCCATCGGGTCGCTGCACGCCATCTGGAGCAGCGGGAAATTCGATCTTGGCATGATCGCGCCGGTTCTGTTCGTCGCGGGCGGATCGGCGGGGTTGCTGGCGATCATCAGCTTTCGCCGCAACTGCAATATTCTCATCGAGGCGATTCACCGCATGACGGTGCGGGGGAAGCTGGACAACCTCCAGACGGAAAACGACGAGATTCGCCCGCTGATCAGCGCGGTGAACGAGATGGTCGAAGCCGCCGAAAGCTGCATGTCCGATGCGGTGCTGAAGGTAAAGGAGCTGGAAATCCAACTGAAGGTTGCCACCAGCGAACGGCAACACGCACAGGCGATTATCTACAGCATTTCCGATGCCGTGCTGGTGACGGACACGTTCGACGAACTGGTGCTGGCCAACGAAGCGGCTGCCAGAACATTTCAGTTTGACCTGGACCGTTCGCGCCGGGGGCGGATCGAGCAGATCATCCACGACGATAAGCTGGTGGAGCTGATCCGCGACATGCGGCAGAGCAACAGCAAAAGCGGCCGGCGAATCGTCGAGCACAAGATCAAAGGCCCCGGCGAAGAGAAAATCTTCAAGGTGACGCTTTCAGCGGTCGCGGATGACACCGACGCCCCGGCGGGGGTGGTGGCCGTTCTGCACGACATGACCCGCGAAAAGGAAGTCGCGGAATTGAAAAACGATTTCGTCTCCAGCGTCAGCCACGAATTGCGCACGCCCCTGGCCAGCATCAAGGCATACGTCGAGATGCTGATCGACGGCGAGGCGGATGACGAGAAAACCACCCACGAGTTTTACGAGGTGATTCAGAACGAGGCCAACCGCCTGAGCCGATTGATCGACAACATTTTGAATATCTCGCGGATCGAATCGGGTCTGGTGCAGATTCACAAGCAGCCGCAGAGCCTGATGGTGATCCTCAAAGAGGCGCTGGAGGTGATCTCACCGCAGGCGAAGATGAAGCAGATCAACCTCGTGGAGCAGTTGACGCCGTCGTTTTATCAGACCAACGCAGACAAGGACATGCTGTATCAGGCGATACTGAATCTGCTGAGCAACGCGGTGAAATATACCCCTGAAAGGGGCACGATAACCGTCCAAACCACGGTGGATGAGGCCAAACGCAAGGTGATCGCGCGAATAAGTGACACGGGAGTCGGAATTCCGCCCAAGGACCTCCCCTTTGTGTTCGATAAATTTTACAGGGCCGAGGCGAATAACCACATGGCCAAGGGAACCGGCCTGGGACTGTCGCTGGTGAAGCACATTATCGAGACGGTTCACAAGGGCCGGATATTTGTCGAGAGCCATGTGGGCAAAGGAAGTTGTTTCGGCTTTGAGTTGGACTTGTGCGATTAGTTTTAGATGGTACGAGAATTGCATGGCCACCAAGTAAACTGTAGTCGCTGATGATGAAAGCCTCATCCTGCACGTGGTCTCACTGAAGCTCCGCAACGCGGGGTTTGAGGTTCTGACCGCATCAGATGGGCAGGAAGCGTGGGAGCTGGCCCAGAGCGAGCGGCCGGACCTGCTGATTACCGATTATCACATGCCCCAGCTTTCGGGGCTGGAACTGTGCCACAAGTTGAAACACGATCCAGCAACGGCGCGCATCCCGGCGATCATGTTGACGGCGCGCGGATACGAGCTGGATCCAAAAGACACGGCCGACAGCGGAATTCTGCGGACGTTGAGCAAACCGTTCAGCCCGCGGCATCTGCTTACCACCGTTAACGAAGTTCTTCAGGAAGCGGCAAACGAGATTCTCACATGAGGCGGCGTCTCGCGAGCTGACTCGCCAAACGATATGACAATGCAGTCGGATATCCATCTCAGTAAAGCCGGCGTGGCCATCTGCGGTCTGCCGATCGCGGCCCTGGACAATCTCGCCGCGCGCGTGCGCGAATGCGGATTGTTCCTGGCCGTTCTGGGTCGAGATGGATCGCCGATCTTTCACGATTCGCAGGCGGCGCTTTTCTTCCAGCGATATGTGCTGCCGCTGCTGCAATACGGCGATCCGACCGATTCCGGACTGGTCAATCGGATTCAGAAACTGGAAATCAATTCGGGCGTCATGGTCTGGGAGAGTTTTCCCGGCGTGATTCTGGCGGCGTTTGCGTGCGTGGAGCGCCGACATGTCACCGGCACGCTGATCCTCGCCGGGCGAAGCGTGAATTTCGATCTGGCCGAGGAAGTGCTTCGCGTGTGCAGCCGGCTTGGTCTGGACGCGGCATGGCTGCGGCAACAGGCTGAGGCGCTGCCCGCTCATACCGATGAATCCATTGGGCGCCAGGCGCAGCTTATCACCGGAATGGTGAAAGACCAGGTTCGTCTCGCGGGAATGGATTCGGAGTTGAATTCGCTTTCCGGCCATCTTGCCAACGCTTACGAGGAATTGAGCCTGATTTATCAGATCAGCGGCGGGATGCGCATCAACCGGCCCGCGAGCGATTTTTTCAAGCAGGCGTGCCTTGAGGTTCTGGAAGCCACCGGCGTGCAGGGATTGGGCGTGGCACTGGGCGGCCACAATATGCCCGCGCAGGAGCCGGTGCTTTACGGCAGCCTGAGCCTTCCTCCCGGCACGGTGCATCGGCTGGGCGCCGAGCTGATTCCCCTGTTGCGCGAATCCAAGGGCCCGCTGCTGGTCAACAATCTCAACAACGACAAGACATTTTCCTGGCTCGCAAAACATGTCAGCCAGTTGATGGCCGTTCCGCTTCAGCGCCAGGAAATGGTGCTCGGTTGCCTGTTCGCGCTCAACAAATCCGGCGGGGATTTCGATTCGCAGGACAGCAAGTTGCTGAACTCCATCGCCAACGAATCGGCGATCTATCTGGAAAACGCCAATCTATTCGAGGATGTGCACGGCCTGATGATGGGTTTGCTGCACAGCCTCACCAGCGCGGTGGACGCCAAGGATGCGTACACCTGCGGTCACAGCGAGCGCGTGGCGCTTCTGGCGCGGCATCTGACCATGGAAGCCGGGCTGGGTGAAGCATTTGCCGAGCGCGCTTACATGACCGGGTTGCTGCATGACGTCGGCAAGATCGGCGTCTCGGAAACCGTGCTGCAGAAGACCGGCCGGCTCACGCCCGAGGAATTCGAGCAGATGAAAAAGCATCCGGCGATCGGGGCGAAAATTCTTCAGGATATCAAACAGATCAGCGACATCATTCCCGGCGTGATGCACCATCACGAGCGGTATGACGGGCAAGGATATCCGGCGAATCTCGTCGGGGAAAATATCCCGCTGATGGGTCGCATTATTTGTCTCGCCGACTGCTTCGACGCGATGACATCCAACCGCACGTACCGCAAGGCGCTTCCGCTGGAGGTGGCGCTGACGGAAATCCGCCGGTGCTCGGGAACGCAGTTCGATCCGTCGCTGACGGAGGCATTTCTGCGAATTGGCGCGGAAAAGTTTCGCATGCTGCTGGCCAGCAACCCGGGCCGGGTGCGCCATCTTGGCGAGCGGGCGCAGCAGGGCATTCGAGTGGCTTGATCCACATGAACGGGAAATGTCATGAGCATCAAGTGCGAAGAATACAGCCAGGTCTGCGTCATGGAGATTCAGGGCGATTTCGTGGCTGAATCGGCCGCGGAAGCGAAAAAGGCCGTCGAGCAGCACATCGACCAGCGGCAAATCGTTGATTTTGTAGTCGACTTTCAGAAATGCGGCTTCGCCGACAGCGATGCGCTGGAAGCACTTCTCTGGATCAAGCGGCGGTGTGAAGAACTGTTTGGCCGGCTCAAGCTCGTCAACCTCGATGAAAATTGCAAAAAGATTCTGGAGATCACCCGGCTGGACCACCGGTTCGAATGCCAGGCTGATCTCGCGACCGCGCTGAAGACGATGCGGTAAAGATTCATGATCGCGACGATGGAGCGAAAACCTCTGGGGCAGCTCCTGCTGGCAAAGGGCGTCATCCAGCAGGAACAGCTCGACCGCGCGCTGGAAGAACAGAAGCGCAGCGGACACCAGAAACTTCTGGGCGAAGTGATGGTGGAGCTTCGCATCTGCACCGAAGACCAGATCGTCGAAGCCCTGGCCCAGGCCTATTCCGTGCCGTATGCCCGCGTGAGCCCCAGGATCGCCGATCCCAAGGTGATTCAGGTCCTTCCCAAGGAATTTCTGGAGAAGCATCAGACGCTGCCGCTGTATCTGGTGGAAGGCGTGCTGACGGTCGCGGTGCCCGAGCCCGCCAATGTGTTTCTGCTGGAGGAGATCGAGCGGCTCAGCGGATACCAGGTGCAGGTGGTGGCCGCGACGGCGCGCGATATCAAGAGCACGCTGCAGGCGTATCTGCCCAACGACAAGGTTTTCGTTATCGACGACATCATCGAGGAGGTGGAGCCGGAGGAATTCACGCTCATCGAGCAACCGGCGCAGGATGTCGTCAACCTCGAAGCGGCCGCGGGCGATTCGCCGGTCATCAAGCTGGTGAACTACATCATCTACAACGCGGCGAAGGACGGCGCCAGCGATATCCACGTGGAGCCGGGCGATAACGTGCTGCGCATCCGCTACCGGATCGACGGCTGCCTGACGGAGAAGATGCGCCCCCCGCAGCAGATGCACGCGGCCGTCACCAGCCGAATCAAAATCATGGCGGGGCTGGATATCTCCGAGCGCCGGCTGCCGCAGGATGGCGGTATCCGCGTGATGATGGACAAGCGCCCCATCGATCTGCGCGTCAGCACCATGCCGGGCAAGCACGGCGAAAAAGTCGTCATCCGCGTCATCGACAACGACCGGACTTCGATCAACCTGGAAAAGCTTGGCTTCGGTTACGACACGCTAAAGGCGTGGAGAAAGCTGATCAACCTGCCCAACGGAATCGTGCTGGTGACCGGCCCGACCGGCTCGGGAAAAAGCACTACGCTTTATGCCTCCCTTGGAGAACTCAACAGCGGCGAGGTGAACATCTGCACGGTGGAAGACCCCATCGAATACGCGATGGCGGGCGTGAACCAGTTCCAGGTGAACGACAAGGCGGGGTTCACGTTCTCCGGCGCGCTGCGGGCGCTGCTGCGGCAGGACCCGGACATCATGATGATCGGCGAGGTGCGCGATATCGAAACCGCCAAGCTCGCGACGCAGGCGGCGCTCACGGGACACCTGGTTCTCAGCACGCTGCACACCAACGATGCCCCCTCGGCGGTGACCCGGCTGTACAACCTTGGCATCGAACCGTACCTGGTCGGCGCGACGGTCGTCGGCATCATGGCCCAGCGGCTGGTTCGCAAACTCTGCCAGCATTGCAAGGAGGCATACGCGCCGGGGCTGAACGAAAAGCGCCAGCTCGAGCGACTCGCGGGAAATATCGACAAGCTCTACAAGGCCAAGGGCTGCTCGCGTTGCCGCAACCTCGGCTTCAGCGGTCGAATCGGAATCTACGAATTGCTCGTTCCCGAAGATTCGATGATTGAATTGATCAGCCAGGGAGCTGCCCTGAACGATCTGCGGGAACTGGCCAGGAAACAGGGAATGATGAGCCTTCGCGCCGACGGCATGGACAAGGTGAAGGCCGGCATCACCACGCTGGAAGAAATCTACCGCGTCACGGCGTGATGGCTTGAGATTGGGAACCTGATTATGCCCACGTTTGCCTATAGTGCCCGCGATCAATCCGGCGCCGCCCTGAGCGGCACGCTGGTGGCTGATTCGCTGACGCAGGCGAGCCAGATGATCCGCGCCGAGGGGAAATATCCCACCTCGGTGATTCCTTCGGGAGCCGCCGCCGAGCCCGCGCGGCCGCGTGCCACCGGCGCGCGGATGTCGCGCAAGGATGTCATCCATATCATCACGCAGCTTGCGATCATGATCGACACGGGCGTCACGCTCAGCGAAGCGCTGGAGTGCATCGCCACTCAGACGGAAAAGCCCCGCGTGAAGGCGATCGTGCAGGATGTTTGCCAGGAAGTTCGCGCCGGCATGGATTTGAGCACGGCGATGCAGCGGCATTCGCGCGCGTTTCCTCGCCTGCTGGTTGCTCTCGTCGCCGCCAGCGAAAAGTCCGGCATGATGGCCAAGCTGCTGCAGCGTGCGAACAATTATCTGCGCGACGAGCACGAAACCCTTCGCCGCGTCCGCGGGGCGCTGACATATCCATCGATCATGCTGGCGTTCGCGCTGACGACGACGACGTTTCTGCTGGCGTTCGTATTGCCGAGATTCACCGCGATTTATGCGTCGAAAAAAGCGGCGCTGCCGGTGCCGACCGTCGTGCTTATGTGGATCAGTAACCTGATCGTGACGCAGTGGCCGCTGTTGCTGGCGGGGATTTCAACGCTGGTGATGGGGTGGATCTTCACAATGCGCAGCCCTCGGGGCAGGCGGGCGCTGGATTACGTGCAGCTTCACGCGCCGCTGCTGGGGCCGATGTTCCGAAAGCTTCATCTGTCGCGCGGACTGCGATTGATCGGCACGATGGCGGCCGGCGGCGTGAACCTCGTCGATTGCGTCAAGACCGCGCAGGATTTGTCGGGAAATTCATATTTCAAGCAGCTATGGGAGGAAGTGTCGCAGCAGATCCAGGCGGGCAAGCAGTTTTCCGAACCGCTGTTCCGCAATCGGCTGGTGCCGCGGTCAGTGTCGCAGATGCTGCACAGCGCCGAGCGCAGCGGCAAGCTGGCGCAGGTGATGGAACAGGTCTCCGCCTTCGCCGAGGAAGAGCTGAAGCAGTCGATCATGGATATGACGCGGTACATCGAGCCGATCATGATCTCCATCATGGGCGGGATCATCGGCACGGTGGTGCTGGCGCTGATGCTGCCGATTTTCACGATCAGCAAAGTGATCGTGAAATGAAAGAAGCCCCGGATATGCATCCGGGGCTCTGTCAGGGAGGAAGCAGAGAAACCATCATCAGACCGCGCACGCACCGATATCATCCAGCACGCTGAACGCCTGAGCGACGCTCACCCACACCAGGCCGTTGTTCGCGCCGCAGTTGTGGCCGGCCGCCGCAAGCTCGAAGTCGAGCGTGTTGGGATTCTGAATATCCACGCCCCAGGGGTTGTGAACCCAGAAACCGGTGATCACGCCGGAACTGTTCGTCGTCTCCGACGCCAGCGTGTACTCGTGATTGTTCTCCAGAATATTGTTCAGCGAGAATGTATCCTGGGTGTCCGATTCACCGTTGGAGAAGGCGATTTCGATCGCCTTGCCCTGCTGCATTTCCCAGTTCACCCAGCCCGCGAACAGCGCCGGATTGTTATCGAAATACGACTGCCCGAGTTCTTCGCTGAATTCCGTGTTGTAGGTACCCTGGGCGGTGTTGCCCAGGAGTTGCTCGAGCGTCGGATCGCCGAAACCGCCGTTGCCGATCAGAGTATAATTCGGCGTAGAACCCTGGATAAGGGAATCGAAATACGCATATCCCTTCTCCATCAGCGCGGCCCACGTGGCGCCGCCCTGGCCGTAGTTCACGCCAAGGCCCGCGTAAAAGGGGTTCTGCCCGTCTTCTGACGCCAGCCAGCCGTCCACGCGGATAAATTCCGGCTTGCCGTTGTTGTAGAACTCCATCGCATAAGTTCCGTCGCCCAGCGCGGTGATGTTGTTGCGGATCTGCTGCGGATCGACGCGGGCGATTGCGCCCAGCCCCGACATGAAATAGCAGTCGCCGCACTGACCCTGGTTGATGTCAAACAGGCTCGGCCCATTGCCGGTGAATAGCGGATCACCTGAAACATTAACCCACCCATTACCCTCAAATTCCGAGGTATTCTCCGGTTCAAGAATATTCTGTCCGTCCAGGTTTCCGTCGCTGGTGTTCATGAACGAATTGAAAAAGTGCTTCACCAGCGTCCCGGTGCCGGAGGAGTAATAATTGTTCGTGTTCGACCACATATTGTCGTATCCCGCGCCGCCGTACATGTGATCGTCGGACCCGAGGGCGACGAGCGTTTCCATGCCCGAGCCGGCCCGCAGCGTCGTGTCGTACGCGCCGGTGCTCAGGAGGTCGGTCCCGCTGCCGCCCCAGACGGTTACACCGATGTTCATGTTCGGCCCGATCACGATCGAGTTGTTTCCCGATTGTGCGATGACCGAGAGGTATGAGAAGTTTCCCGCAACATTTTCGATCTGGCCGTTTACGTTGAACTGAATGCCGTTGGCGCTGCGGACCACGCTCACCTGCTCGGAGGGCCCGGTCAGATCGCAAACGAGCTGGTTTCCCACGGTATAAAAATCCAGCGGCGAGGCGGAAAACATCTGCCGCGTCTCCAGGCTTTCCAGCCCTTTGCCGAAGCTGTGGGTTGAGTTGTTTCGGACCGACTTGTTCTTATTGCTGCGTTTCATTGGAAGCTCCTTGAAAGAGTGGTTTTTGGTTTCCATTTCTGAAGGAGTTACCAAGTGCTAACTAACTTCCTGCGGCGTTATAATTTTTGGAGGGAAATTGGAATCGCGGCGAACGCGGTGGTAAGTTTATATGTATTCAGTTTTTACGAATCGAAATGAGGGGGAAAATTTGACGGAAAAATGATGTGATTTTTATTTTCTGTCTATCCCCCCAGCCCCTAAACCAGCGGCCGGGGCGTCATCGCCCGGTCCAGCGTTGGTGTCAGCAGAACCGTCACCAGCAAGGCAATATAAGAGCCCATCGCCACCGACGCGTACAACTGGAAAATGGCGCATAGCACCCCCAGGCCGATGGCGAAGACCGCCCGGCCGCGGCGGGTGATGGGCCGCAGGCCCGGCGCGGTGGCGAGGAAAAACAGCGTCAGCAGAAGCGGGGATGCAAAAATCTCATAATTGACGAACGTGATCGCCGTTCCCCAGCCCAGGTAGTGGGCGCGGAATGCGAACCATCGCCATTGCGCACCGGCATCGGTGATGTAAACAGGAATGGGAAATATCAGCAGCGCCACCATCGCCGACAGCGTCCCCAGAAGCGGGATGCGAAAGTCGATCATTCCCTGGAACAGCAGAAACAACCCACCGGCGATCAGGGCGATCTCGCTGGCGCAGCCGATCACGTTGGCCTGACCGCCGATGAGCAGATTTTCCAGCGGCGGCATCTGGTCGCGGATGAGCATCTGCACCGTAAGGCTGGCGCGCTCGGGGCGCTGCTGCGAAGAGGTGTAAGCCAGAAGTTTATCGCCCACGGGTTCGCGGGTGAGCGCATCGTATCCATTGAATGGGGCGCGCTGATACCACGGATTCTGATCCGACAATTCCTCGGGGCCGGGATCGGCATTGAGAAGATCGCCGCCGAACAGCCGATCCACGCGCAGCACATACCGGGGTGTGAGCAGTTGGTGAAACAGCACGAACAGCAGAAGGACCGTCACCACCGAAGGCGGCACGCGTTGTGTGCCCAGACCGCCGAGCAGCCAGCTCAGGAGCGCGGTGGTGATTCCCGCCGCCGGCAGGATCGGCCAGACGATTTGGCCCGAGAAGGAGTTGGGTATGAGCAGATGGGCCGGCAGCATCATGGAAACGATCAGCGAGAGCCACAGGCAGTGGGACATTCGCACCTGCCTGCCGCGCCAGCCGACGCGGCGCAGCACCCACATGGCCGCCAGCGCGCTGGTGACGACGATGGCGGTGGTGCCCAGCGCCCGCCAGCCATAAATCGCCCATCCCGCAATGATGGGGAACATCGTCGCCGTGATCTGGAGCGAGATGACCATCGGAACCCGGATGCCGCTGTGCAGCGGTGAAGCCGAGGCGGGCAATCGGGTTGGCTGGGCCGTTTCGGTCATGGCGGTGTTTTTCTCAGTCGAATTTCGAATTGCGCAGGTCGCGCACCGCTTTCATCAGCGGCAGGCGCGACGGGCAGACATACGAGCAGATTCCGCACTCGATGCAGGCGGCGATTCCGGCGCGCTCGGCCATGTGATTATCGCGGCGCTGGGCGGCATCGAGGATCAGCGCCGGATGAATCAGCGTGGGGCAGGCCTCGATGCACCAGGCGCAGCGGATGCACGGTTCGGGCACGATCATCGGCTGAGGCGCGGTCACGTGAATCGCCAGTTCGCCGCCGGCGATCACGGCATCGGTGCGCAGTACCAGATCGCGCAGCAGATCGCCACCTCGCACGGTTACCTCATCCGTCGGGATGTTCAGATGTTTCAGCACATGCTCGACCGTTGTTCCCACCGGCGCCTGGAGGAAATGGGAATGGCGGCGGTTGTGATCGTGCACGGCGACGGGAACGCTGAGCATCGCTTCCCCGCAGACGCCGCATCCCACCGCCAGCGCCGCCGCAGCGTCCACCAGCAGCACGCCCTGCGAGGTGGGAAGATTTCCCGGCCGAAGCCGGCGCTGGGTCAGGCTGTAGAGCATCAGCGTCGGATCGGACTGCGGATATTCGTTGGCAAGATCGGCGACTTTGAGCTTTGATCCACGCGCGGCGTGCCAGAGCGGCATCATCCACCGCGGGGCGGCGAATGCTTCGACCGCCAGGATTCTCCGGCGCGCACCGGTGATCTTCGCCAACAGGTTAATACCGGCGATGATCAGGTCGCCGTGGCGAGCCGCGATTGCAGCGCCCAGGCGAAGGGCGGCATCGGTGTCCAGGACGGTGCAGATCAGCGTGTCGATGGGGCGGGAGACGACCTGGTTGAGCTGGCCGATCAGATCGGGGCTTGCGTGGCGGTCGGCCCAGATGCCGGCGGAACGAATCCGCTCCAGGCCGTCCACCAGGGAGATCATTTCATTTTCTTCCGGGCAAAGATTCTCCCAGCTCGCCTGCGGCTGGCCGGTGACGATCAGCTCGACGGCGACGGCGGCGGCGCCGGTGGTCAGGCGGATGGGGCGGACTTCTCCAAGTATCCCATCCACCGGCGCCAGCGGAACGTGGGAGGATTCCACCGCGGTTTCCACCAGCGGCTGACCGCGCTGGACGACCGTGCCGGGCGGTTTGACGCCGGCTTCGCCGACGCCTCTGCCGCCGATGGGCACGCGCAGCCGCTGAGGCGGAGGGATCAGCAGAAATTCGGGAATCTGCTCCGGCCAGATGCCCGCGGCCTGCGTGGATTTCGATTCAGCTTCAGCCGACATGAATGACGGAGGAAAAAAATCAACTGCAATCAACTGCTTAGATCAATTCCATTTTTTCTGCACAGCGATTTGAGCGCGTCCACGGCGGTCTGAAAAAGCGCCGGTCCGCTGAATCCGCTGGTAAGGCCGGCGGCTTTTAAATGCGGCTCCAGGCTCAGGCAACCCGTGTAGCCGCTGTTTTTCAGGTCCACCAGAACTTCTTCCACGTGCCCATCCCCCTGACCGGCCGGGACGGTGCGGTCCTCTTTGGCGATCACATCCTTGATGTGGATGTGCACGGCATACGGCTTGAGCATCGGCCAGTTATTCAGCGGGTTTTCGCCCACCTGCACGAAGTTCCCAAAATCAAACGCGGCTCGAAACTGCGGCGAGTTCACCGTTTTCAGCAGATCGAGGCAATCATTTCCCTTCTCGCCAAAGATCGCCTTTTCGTTCTCATGGATAATGGTGATTTTGCGGCCCTTGATAAAATCGACCTTGACGCGCATCCGCCGGATGACTTCCTCGCGATGCCTGTGGATATCATCGCGCTCGTCGGCGGGGTAGTAGCTGAAGATGCGGATCATCGGCGCGCCGAAGAATTCGGCTGAATCGACCGCAATCTTGAAACGGTCAAAATGCTTTTCCCACGGCTCATTGATCTTCACCTTGCCGATGGGCGAGCCGATCGACACGACTGCCAGACCGTTGGCGTTGAATTTCGTTTTGACCTCGTCGCGGAGGGCTTTGTCGAAGTCGAGGACATTTTTTCCGTAGACGCCGCGCAGCTCGATGTGGGTGACGCCGTTGGCTTTGCAGAATTTAATTTGCTCGTCGAGTTCCGGGGCGATTTCGTCGGCAAAGCCGCATAGTTTCATCACGATAAGATGCTCCTGTCGAAAGTCGGTTTAATCGTCGGATGGATACGCGGCTGAGTCAAGCGGATGAATTGCCTCACATCGTCCCAGGATTTGTTGAGTCGCGTCGCTTGCGATGTGCGTTGCGTTCTCATTTTCATTTTCCGATCACATCCGTAAGATCGAGCCAGCAACGCATGGAAACAACCAGTCATTACGAACAGGAGCGGCGGCAGAAGCTGGCGAAGCTGCGCGAGCTTGGCGTTGATCCGTATGGGCAGGCGACCGCGGGTTTGCAGCCGCTGGCGGCCATTAAGTCGCTCTATAAACCGGAAATGGGCCACGACGGCGGCCCGGAAACCACCGGCGCCGGCCGGGTGATGCTCAAGCGCGATATGGGAAAGCTTAGCTTTCTCACGCTGCGGGATGAGAGCGGCGATCTGCAGGTGGCGCTGGACAAAAAGCGATTGTCCGAACGAGACTGGCAGGTGCGCGATCTGATCGACCTCGGCGATCAACTGGTGGTGAGCGGCAAGCTGGGCCAGACCAACAAGGGCGAAACCACGATCTGGGCGAGCAGCGTTTCGATGGCCGCCAAGGCACTGCTGACGCCGCCGGCGAAGTGGGAAGGGCTCAGCGATGTGGAGCTTCGCTATCGCCAGCGGTATGTCGATCTGTGGGCCAATCCCGAGGTGATGCGCGTGCTGAAACTGCGCATACAGATCGTGGAGGAGGTCCGGCGATTTCTGGCGGGCAAAGGGTTCGTCGAGGTTGAAACGCCGATGATGCAAACGCTGGCCGGCGGGGCGGCGGCCAAGCCGTTTGTCACGCATCACAACGCGCTGGATATCCCGCTGTATATGCGGATCGCGCCGGAGTTGTATCTCAAACGATTGCTGGTGGGCGGATTCACCAAGGTGTTCGAGCTGAACCGCAATTTCCGCAACGAAGGGATCAGCCCGCGGCATAATCCCGAGTTCACCATGCTCGAGGTGTATGAGGCGTTCGGCTCGTGGGAAACGATGGCTGACCTCGTTGAGGAAATGATCACGACGATCGCGCAGAATATTTTCGGTATGCTACAAATCGAGCACCCCAGCGGCCGCAAAATCAATTTGCAGCGACCATGGCGGCGGGTGCGATTGGCGGAACTGGTTCACGAGCGCACCGGGTGGAAATTCGACAAGCGCCGGCTGGAAGAAGCCCGGCCGGAACTGCTTTCGCATCCCGATCTGGCGTCGGTTCGCGGGCGTCTGACGCAGATTTCCCCGGCCGAGCAGCTTTTTCAGGTCTATGAAAAAATGATCGAGCACACGCTGATCGACCCGTGTTTCGTCACGCATATTCCCTCGGTGATTATTCCGCTGGCCCGGGAAAACCGCGATGATCCGTTCTTTGCCGATGTGTACGAGTTGGCAATCAACGGCGTGGAAATTTCGCCGGGCTACAGTGAGCTGAACGACCCGGAAACGCAGGCGAAGCATTTTGCGCACCAGGTGGGGGACAAAGAGGAGCAACAGAAGGTAGACGAGGATTTCCTAACAGCGCTTCGCTACGGCATGCCGCCGGCGGGGGGGTTGGGCCTGGGCATCGACAGGCTGGTGATGATGCTGACGGGGGCGGAGAGCATCCGCGACGTGATTTTATTTCCGCTGATGAAACCAAGGGAAAACGAATAAATGCGAATTTACCGCAGAGGACGCAGAGATCGCGGAGAAGATTCCCGAATTTCCTCTGCGTTCTCTGCGTCCTCTGCGGTGAATCGCATTTTTGATTGGAATTGAATGTCCGCTGCCCAAATCATTTTCTGGATCATTGTCGCCCTGGCGCCGCTGGCGACCGTGTTTGCGCTGTGGCGCATCCTCACCGGGCCGCGGATTATTTCGAAACTGATGCTGCGGTATCTGATGAAGCGGCGCATCGCCTGGGTGTCGCTGATCGCGGTCATGCTCTGTACGGCAATGGTGCTGATCGTCATCAGCGTGATGGGGGGCTGGCTGCGGATGTTTCGGGAGACCAACCACGATCTGATCGGCGATCTGATCATCTCGCGCCCGGGGCTCGATGGGTTCAGCCATTATGAGGAGATGATTTCCAGCATCGAGAAACTGCCGGAGATTCAGGCGGCGACGCCGACGATCCACACCGGTGCAATCGCGGAGATCGGTTTGCAGAACATGATCACGAGCAACAATGCCATTCACGCGCTGGTGGAGGTGGTGGGCCTGGATATCAAAAAGATCGGGCAGGTGAATGGTTTTGTGCGCAGCCTGTATCTGCAGAAGGATATGCTGCTGAGCAAGGCGGACCAATATGCGCATGACGCGGCCAATGAGCGGCAGGAGGCCTCGACGCGCCCGGCATCGGATGCGGAGCTGGCCGCCAGCGAGATGAGCGAAGCGACGACCGATCAGGCGTTGGCCGATGCCTACCGCGCCAAGGCGGCCAATTTTCCGTCCTTCGACAAGCCGCTTCCCGATTACGTTTACGCGAATCAGGGTTTCAAGGGCGATCCAACGCGCTGGGGCGGGATCATTGTCGGCTCGGGCGTGATCGATCTGCACGGCCACGAAACCCGCAGCGACGGGATTTACCTGGCGCGGGTAAAGCTGACGGTGGTGAAAGTCCAGGCGGATGAGGGTGGTCCGAGCCTCGAGGATCGGACATCGACCAATTATTACTGGCTCGTGGATGACAGCCATACCAATGTGTTTCAGGTGGATCAGAACCGTGTGTATCTGCCGTTTGACGTTCTTCAGAAGCAACTGGACATGGGGGCGTCCACGTACACGGATGCCAATACCCAGCAGCAGGTGACGGTGCCGGCGCGGTGCAACGAGATTCTCATCAGCGTCAAGCCGGGGGTCGATCCGCATTCGGTCAAACCGCAAATCTCGGCCATCGTCGATCAGGTGACGCAGAAATATGGATTGGATTACGGCGGATTCGGGCAGCTCAGCGTCGAAACATGGGAGGAGCACCAGCAGGATTTCCTCAGCGCCGTCGAGCATGAAGAATCGCTGCTGGTCATCCTGTTTGCCATCATCAGCATCGTGGCGATTTTCCTGATCTTCTGCATCTTCTTCATGATCGTGATGGAAAAGACGCGCGATATCGGCATCGTGAAAAGCCTGGGCGCCACCAGCAGCAGCGTGGCGGCGATTTTCCTCGGATACGGGCTCAGCATCGGGCTGCTGGGCGGAGGGATGGGGCTGGTGCTGGCATATTTTGTCGTCCATTACATCAACCAGCTTCACACATGGATGGGTGAGCACATGGGCATTGAAATCTGGAACGCCAAGACATATCTGTTTGACACGATCCCCAATACGATGGATGCGCACGATGTGGGGGTGATTGTGGCGGTGGCGGTGCTGTCATCGGTGCTGGGGGCGCTGGTGCCGGCGATCCGGGCGGCGAAGATGAATCCTGTCGAGGCGTTGCGCTGGGAATAAATCGGTGGCTGGCTCAGAATCCCCCATCCTCGTCGCCAGCGGAGTCAGCAAAACCTTTCGCATGGGCGACAGCGAAATCCAGGTGCTCAAAGGGCTGAACTTGACGGTTGCGCCGGGCGAGTTCATCGCCATCGAAGGGCGCAGCGGGTCGGGCAAGAGCACGCTGCTGCACATCCTGGGGGCGCTGGATGAATGCAACGGAGGTTCGGTGATGTTCGACGGAAAGGATATCGCCAAGCTGTCATCCGCCGAGCGGGCGGCGGTGCGGAACACGCAGTTTGGGTTTGTCTTTCAATTTTATCATCTGCTGCCGGAACTGAACGTGGTGGAGAACACGCTTCTGACGCCGATGATCACGTACAGCCTTGGGAAATTCCGCGCTAAAAAGAAGGAACTGATCGCCCGTGCCCGGGAAGTGCTCGGACAGATGGGTCTCGAGCATCGCCTGCGGCATCGCCCGCAGCATCTCAGCGGGGGCGAACGGCAACGCGTGGCGATCGCCCGGGCGCTGATGAATCAGCCGAGGTTGATTTTCGCCGATGAACCGACGGGGAATCTTGATAACGACACGGGGCGTCAGATCATGGGCGTTCTGGAGCGGCTGCACCAGAAAAGCGGGCAGACTATCGTGCTGGTGACGCACGACCGAACGCTGGCCCAGCGGGCCGATCGCGTTTTGGTGCTGGAAGGGGGGAGGCTCAGCCTGGCGGAAACACTTGAGGCTAAACCGGCCCGCTAAACAAAATCTCGGAAATTGCGTTTCAATCCGCTATTATTGCGGATATGTCCCTCAAGATATGGATCGACGGAAAGTTCTACGACAAGGAAAACGCCAAAATCAGCGTTTACGACCATGGTCTGCTCTATGGCGATGGCGTATTTGAGGGCATCCGGGTTTATCGCGGGAAGATTTTCGAGTGTGAAGCGCACCTTCGGCGGTTATTTGATTCGGCGCGGGCGATCCGGCTGACGCCGCCCAAATCGGCCGAGCAGATCAAGGCGGCGATGGAGGAAACCGTCGCGGTCAACAACTTTTCGGATTGTTATATCCGGCTGGTGATTACGCGCGGTCCCGGATATCTGGGTTTGAACCCCAACAAATGTCCCAAGCCGTCGATCATCATTATCGCTGATACTATCGAGCTTTATCCGCCGGAGATGTATCAAAACGGAATGTCCATCATCACCTCCACGGTGGTGCGCATGCATCCCAACTCGCTGTCTCCGCGGATCAAAAGCCTGAATTATCTGAACAATATCCTGGCCAAGATCGAGGCGGCGGATGCCGGGGTACCGGAGGCCCTTTTGCTCAATCAGGAAGGAAAAGTTGCCGAATGCACGGCCGATAATATCTTTATCGCCCGATCCGGCGAGGTGCAGACGCCGACTACCGCCGACGGGATCCTTGAAGGCGTGACCCGGCAGGTCATGATTCAGCTCTGCACGAAGCTCTCGATTCCCTGTCTGGAAAAATCACTGCTGCGTCACGATCTTTACATTGCCGATGAATGTTTCCTGACCGGCACGGGCGCTGAAGTGGTGCCGGTGACGCGCATCGACGGACGGCCCATCGGGACGGCGATGCCCGGGCCGATCACTCGGAAGCTGATGGACGCATTTCATGCGCTGGTGCGGGGGTAAGTTCGGTTTTAGGCTCTGGCGCGGGCATTTGACACCCCCGCGGCTCGCCATTACAGTTTTTCCCGACCATTAATACCCATGGAGGCATTGATGCAGGAATATGAAAACCTCAAACGCCTCGTGACCGAGGCTGAGGAAGACGTCAACAAGGCCGTTGGCGGAAATAAGGCCGCTGGCACCCGCGTCCGCAAAAAGATGCAGGAGATCAAGGCGGCGGCAACCGATATCCGCAAAAAGATCCTGGAGAGCCGCAATACCGAGCCTGGCGTGGCGTGATCGGGGGATGGCGCTGGCCGCACCTCGTTTTTTGCACGAATTTTGCGCTAAATCTGGCGTTTCTTTGAGCCGCGAATTTTAGTTCGCAATTGGTTCTTCGACTCTGTTTGCCCATGCCGCCGCAACTGCTTTTCGACATTGCGGGCCTCGATCTCTCCCGGGATGTGTACGATCAGGAGGCCATTCGCGCCTGCAATCCCCATCGCGGCGACATGGAAATGCTCAACGGCATTGTGTATGTCGACGAGGCGAAGCACCGCCTGATCGGTTACAAAAATGTCCGCCCCGATGAGTTCTGGGTGCCCGGTCACATCCCCGGCCGCCCGCTGCTGCCGGGCGTTCTGATGATCGAATCCGCCGCGCAACTTGCCTCGTTCTACGCCAAAAAGTTTCACGGCTGGACGCGGTTTGTCGGTTTTGGCGGTGTGGAAGAATGCCGTTTCCGCCAGCAGGTCGTCCCACCGGCGCGGATGTATATCCTGGGCGAGCAGATCTGGCAGCGGCACAGCCGGCTTTTTTGCGCGATTCAGGGAATCGTCGATGGATCGCTCGTTTTTGAGACTAATATTGTGGGTGTGCAGATGTAGCGGTTCGATTTAGTCCCTGGACCGCGAAGCTGAATGGGATTGGGATCCACTGAGGACCCGCTGGAAATTCAAGTCCTATGCCGTATTCGCTCATCCAACCCCTTTTTTCCGTTCCTATCGCCTGTATCGATCTGGAAACCACCGGCGCCAGCGCCGAGTTTGGGCATCGCATCATCGAAGTGGGGATCGTTCGCTACGAGAACGGCGTAAAGTCGGCCGAATACCAGCAATTGATCGATCCCCAGCGGCCGATCAGCGCGGGCGTGACGGCCCTGACGGGAATCTCGCATGAGATGTGCGAAAACCAGCCGACGTTCAGCCAGCAGATTAAGGCGATGATGCCGCTGCTGAGCGGGGCGGCGATTTTGGGGCACAACATTCGGTTTGATTTGTCGTTTCTTCTGCGCGAGTGCAACGCGGCAGGGCAGGATCTTTGCCGGACGCTGCAAAGCCCGCATGTGCTGGATACGGTGCGGATCGCGCGCCGGCGGTTTGGGCGCGGAGGCAACGGGCTGGGGAACCTGGCCCGCAGACTAGGGTATGAGCCAAGAGGCGTTCACCGGGCGCTGCCCGATGCGCAGACCACCGCGATCGTCTTTGAAATGCTGATGACACCGGTGGGAGGTTGGAATCTTTGCCTGTGCGACGCCCTGAAGGAGCAGGGCGGGCCGATGAGCCTGCTGCCCGCCAATGCACGCGAAAGTCTTTTGCCGCTGGAACTGCAGGAGGCCCTGGACCAGCGCCGGCCCGTCATCATGGAATATCTTGACAGCGGCGGACTTCGCACGCAGCGCGTGATCGATCCGATTCAGATCCGAAAAATTTCCGGCGAATTGATGCTGATCGCGCATTGCCGGCTCCGCAACGATCGGCGGCATTTCAAGCTGGAGCGGATTGTTCGCCTGAGCCGGTTTGATGAGAATTCCCAAGTTGAGCCGAATGAAGTGCCATATGAGATGTTTTCGCAGTTCGAGCCGTTTTCGCAGGTAGAATCCACCGGCCCTGTCCCGCACGATTTTCTGCCATGACCTCCGCGCAAATTCGCCAGCAATACCTCGATTTCTTCATCCAGAGGCATGGGCACACGTTCGTTCCCTCCTCGCCGGTGGTTCCCCACGACGATCCGACGCTGCTCTTTGCCAACGCGGGAATGAACCAGTTCAAGCCGATTTTTCTGGGGCAGGAGAAGCGAAGTTACACCCGGGCCGTTAACACGCAGAAGTGCATCCGCGCCGGCGGGAAGCATAATGATCTGGACGATGTCGGCCGCTCGCGCCGCCATGGCACATTTTTCGAAATGCTCGGCAACTGGAGCTTCGGTGATTATTTCAAGCGCGGGGCCATCGAGATGGCTTGGGAGCTGCTCACCCACGTCTGGAAAATGGACCCGACGCGCCTGCACGTCACCTGTTTTGAAGGCGATGAAAAAAATGGCGTTCCGCGCGACACCGAGGCGGCCGATCTGTGGAAGCAGATCGCCGGCATACCGGAGGATCACATCCACTATTTCGGCAAGGACAATTTCTGGGAGATGGGCGACACCGGCCCGTGCGGGCCATGCTCGGAAATCTACATCGACCGCACCCCCGGCAAGACCGGCGGCAATGACGTCAACGGCGAAGACCCGCGCATCATGGAATTCTGGAACCTGGTGTTCATTCAGTACAACCGCAACGCCGACCGCAGCCTCACCCCGCTGCCGGCCCAGCATGTCGATACCGGCATGGGCTTTGAGCGCATCTGCTCGATCCTGCAGGACAAGACGGATATGTATGGAATCGATCTGTTCGATCCGTTCTTCGCGGCCATCGGCGATCTCAGCGGCTTCAAATACGCGGGCAAATTCCCCAAAACCAACGCGCCCGACCCACAGGCCGAGGCGGCCGATGAGCAGTTGCGGCACGACATCGCGTTCCGGGTGATCGCCGATCATCTTCGCACACTGACATTCGCCCTGACGGACGGGGCGATTCCGAGCAATGAGGGGCGCGGATATGTTCTGCGGAGAATCCTTAGGCGGGCGGTGCGTTTCGGGCGACAGCAGCTTGGGCTGGTTGAGCCGTTCATGCACCGGCTGGTGCCGGTGGTGATCGATTCGATGGGCGGGGCGTTTCCGGAGTTGAAAAAGAATCCCGATCATGTGATCGGGTTGATTCGGGATGAAGAGGTTTCGTTCGGAAAGACGCTGGACCGGGGGATCGTGCTGTTTGAGGAGGCTGCGTCCGCCGCCCGGGAGATTTCCGCGCAGGCGGCGTTCAAACTCCACGACACCTATGGCTTTCCCATCGATCTCACGCGCATCATGGCCGAGGAGCGCGGGATGACCGTGGACATCGCCGGCTACGAAAAGCTGATGGAGCAGGCGCGCGATCTCGCACGCTCCGGCGGCAAATCGGCCGAGTCCAGTCTTGCCGACCTTCCGCCCGATGCGATGTCGGAATTGTCCAAAAGCATCAAGCCCACCGACGACAAGGCCAAATTCTCGCATGAGCCGATCAAGTCGCAGGTGCTGGCCATCTGGAACGGGGATGATCTGGGCCTCTCGCCCTCCAGCGCGTTTGAGGATGAAGAACTGGCGATTATTCTCGACAAGACAAATTTCTACAGCGAAATGGGCGGCCAGGTCGGCGATGCGGGCGAGTTCGTTTCAACCGCCGGGACGTTTGACGTCCAGACGACGCGAAACGTCGGCGGATATGTTCTGCACATCGGCCGGCTGCGCAGCGGAAAGATCGCCGTCGGCGATTCGATCGAGGCAACTGTTTCCTCCGCGCGTCACGATACGGAAAAAAATCATACCGCGACTCATCTTACCAACTGGGCCCTGCGCAAATATCTCGGCGATGGCGTGCAGCAAAAGGGATCGCTTGTTGACGCCGAAAAACTCCGGTTCGACTTTTCTCACCCGCGGGCGATGACGTTGGCGGAATTAAACATGGTCGATGTCGCGGTACGCCACGCGACGGATAGGCAACCGCTCAAGGTTTATATCCAGGAAGTGCCTCAGGAAAATGCACTGAAGATAAATGGATTACGAGCCGTTTTCGGCGAGAAGTATCCGCCTGTTGTACGTGTCGTGTCGATCGGTGTTCCCGTGGATGACCTGCTGGCCGACCCCGCCAACCCCAATTGGAGAAATTTCTCGATCGAATTTTGTGGCGGCACGCATTTATCCGATACTCGCGAGACGCGCGGTTTCGCGATCATCTCCGAGGAATCGGTCAGCAAAGGCATTCGCCGAATCATCGCATTGACCGGCGACTCGGCGCAGCAAGCCTGGGCTCGCGCTAAAGACTTGCATGATCTGGTCGACAGGGCACAAGCGTTGCCGGACGCCGAATTGTCCGAGTCGATCGTCCAGATCAATCAGAGGTTAATTGGAACTGTGATGCCGCTGTCTCCGAAGCGTCAAGCACAAACCGCGCTTGCGGAACTGCAAGCCCGATATAAATCATTTGAGAAATCCGGCCGATCCCAATCCACCGGTGAGGGAATAGACGCCGTGAAAATAGCCGGTGATCTGCTGGCCAAAGCGCCCGCCATCGGGGACGGAAAGCTGATCGTTGGCGAGATTCCCGGCGCATCGGACGATCAGCTTCGCTCAGCCATCGATTCCCTGCGGAAAAAGTCACCCAGCCATGCGATTCTGCTGGCGGCGTCGGTCGATCAGAAGGTGACGTTCATCGCCGCCGTCAGTGACGATTTTGTTGCCAGAGGCCTGAAAGCTGGCGATTGGGTCAAACAGGTCGCTGCCATTGCCGGCGGCGGTGGGGGCGGGCGTCCACAGATGGCGCAGGGAAGCGGCAAGGATCCGACGAAGATTGCCTCAGCGCTGGAAAAAGCCCGGCAAATCGCCGCCGTTTAGCGTACCCAGCTTGTGAATCGTTTTTGCGGCGCCTGCATCGTTTCTTGACATTCGCCCCCGGCGCAAATACCCTCCTAGTCGCATTACCGGCGGGTATATCCCGCCGTGGTTTTTTATGGGCGGGCGATGATTCGCCCTTTTGTTTTTGGAGTCGGTCATGCAACCGGTCATGAAAATCAGCAAGTCTCGCAAGCGTAAGCGGCGTTCGCATCATGCGTTGCGGCCGATCCATTACGTCCGCTGCCCGCAGTGTTCCAACGCCAAGCTGCCGCATTGCGCTTGCGACAATTGTGGTTACGTCAATCCCAAGTTGGCGCTGCAAATGGAAAATGAACAGGCGTAAAACGCTAAATACCCAGGACACGGTAGTCCTGATCCATTCAGACAGAGCCTAGGTTCTCTCATTGGACCCATCCAAGGAGCTTGCCGGTGCGAGTTGCGGTGGATGTAATGGGCGGGGACCATGCCCCGACCGAAATATTGCAAGGATGCTGGCAGGCCGCCCCTTTGCTCCAAGATGGCGATGTGATCTGCCTTGTCGGCGATGAGAAAATCGTCCGCCAGGGGCTGGAACATTCCTCCCTCACTTCCGAGCAGCAAAAGCATTATTCCGTAGTTGCCACCACTCAGGTGATTTCAATGGATGAATCGCCGGTGGAGGCGATCCGCGGCAAGCCTGACAGCAGCATCTCGGTGATGTGCAAGCTGGCCGCGAAGAAGGAAGTGGATGCGGTGATCTCGGCGGGGAATACGGGCGCTTGCGTGGCGGCCGCGCAGCTTCGGATGCGGCTGCTGAAGGGCGTCAGCCGGCCGGGCATCGCGGTGATGTTGCCGACGTTTCACGGGCCGGTGGTGATCTGCGATGTGGGCGCCAATCCCGAGCCCAAGCCCAAGCATCTCGAGCAGTATGCGATCATGGCCGCCGCCTACGGCGCGGCCCTGTGCGGCCGCAAGGAGCCGCGCGTGGGGCTCCTGAGCATCGGCGAGGAAGACGCCAAGGGAAACACGCTCACCAAAGAAGCGCGCAAGCTCATGCGCGAGGAGCCGCAGATCAATTTCATCGGCAATGTCGAGGGGCGCGATCTGTTCAAGGGCGTGGTGGATGTCGTGATATGCGACGGTTTCGTGGGAAATATCGTGCTGAAATTCACCGAGGGGATGGCCGATGGGCTCTTCCGCACGATTGTCGCGGAGATCAAGCAGGCAGCGCCCAATCTGGTGAATGACTTCGACCCGATCTTGAAAAAGCTTTACGCCAACCACGACTGGCAGGAATATGGCGGCGCGCCGCTGCTGGGCGTGGATGGCTACTGCCTGATCTGCCACGGCCGCTCCGAGGCGCGGGCGATCAAGAACGCGATTCGCGTCACCAAGCAACTGATCGCCAGCAAGATCAACGAAAAAATCGTGCAGACGATCGAAAGTTCGATTCCCGTGTCAGAGGAATGAGCAGCGTCATGTCGATGCAGACCTATTCAGCCATCCTCGCGGGATTCGGCAGCCAGTTGCCGGAAAGACGGCTCACCAACGACGATCTGTCGAACATGGTGGAAACCAACGACGAGTGGATCACGCAGCGGACCGGGATCAAGGAACGCCGCATCGCCGCGGAAAGCGACACCACCGCATCGCTGGCGACGGCGGCGGCGAAGAAGGCGATCGCCTCGGCAAACCTGGAGCCGAGCGATATCGAGCTGATCGTCTGCGCGACGATCACGCCGGAGATGGTTTTTCCGTCAACCGCGTGTTTCGTCGGGGCCGCGCTGGGGCTTGGGGGCGTGCCAGCGTTTGATCTTTCGGCGGCGTGCAGCGGATTTATCTACGCGCTGGTGACCGGCGCGAATTTTGTCCGCGCGGGGCAGTTCAAGAATGTTTTGGTGATCGGCGCGGAAACGCTGAGCCGGATCACCGATTACACCGATCGCTCGAGTTGCATTCTCTTCGGTGATGGTGCTGGGGCGGTGGTGCTGCAGCGGTCGACCGATCCGGCCCGGGGGCTGATTTACAGCTCCCTGCACGCCGACGGCACCGGGGCCGATGCGATGAAGTGCATTCCCGGCAGCCGGTTTCCGCTCAGCTCCACGATGATCGAGGGTCGCCAGCATTTCATGAAGATCAAGGGTCGCGAGGTTTACAAATTCGCGGTGACGAAATTTGAGGAACTGATCCATGAGGCGATGCGGGCGTGCGAGTTGGCCCCGCAGGATTTGAAGCTGATCATTCCGCACCAGGTGAATCAGCGGATCATCGACTCGGCGATGGAAAAGCTCGGCCTTCCGGCGGAGAAGGCGTTTGTGAACATCGACCGGTACGGCAACACATCCGCCGCGAGCATTCCCATTGCGCTGGATGAGGCGCAGCGATCCGGCCGAATCAAAAAAGGGGACGTGGTGATTTTCGTCGCCTTCGGCGGCGGGCTGACCTGGGCAAACGCAGTGGCGAGAATTTAAATGCCTGGGGACCTCTATATTCTCTGTCCGGGCCAGGGCGCGCAGATTGTCGGAATGGGCAAATCGCTGTGCGAAGGCTCCGCATCGGCTCGCGAGCTTTTTGAGAAATCCAGCCGGGCGCTGGGATTTGACCTGGCCGCCGTTTGCTTTGGCGGACCGGAGGAGCGGCTGAATCAGACGGACATCAGCCAGCCGGCGATTTACGTCACCAGCATCGCCAGTTTCCGCATTTCGGTGGAAGCGGGATTATTCGACGCCGGCGCGGTGACTGCCTACGCGGGGCTGAGCCTCGGCGAATACACGGCGCTGCACCTCGCGGGCGCGTTTGGATTCGAAGAAGGCCTGCGGCTCGTGGCCCAGCGCGGGAAATATATGCAGGAAGCGGCAGTCGCGTCGCCAAGCGGAATGGTCGCGCTGATTGGCGCGGACGAGGCGGCCGCGACGAAATTGTGCGCCGAGTGCGCCGGCGGCGAGGTGCTGGTCCCCGCGAATTTCAACGCGCCGGGCCAGATCGTCATCAGCGGGTCCAGCGGGGCCTGTGCGCGGGCCGTCACCGGCGCCGAGGCGATGGGCATTCGCGCGATGCCTTTGAAGGTGGCAGGGGCGTTTCACAGCCCGTTGATGCAACCCGCGGCGGACAAAATGACGGCGGAGTTGGCGAAGGTTGCCTTCACCCCGCCCGTCAAAACCGTATACTCTAATGTCACGGCCCGCCCGCACGGGGATGTCGGCGAAATCAAACGGCTGCTCGTGGAGCAGATCGTTTCGCCCGTCCGGTGGGAGCAGACAATGCAGACGATCGTCGCCCAGCCCGAGGCAAGGTTCATCGAGCTTTCGCCGGGCAGGACGCTCGCCGGGCTAGGCAAGCGGATCAATCGGCGATTGGTGATCGAGAGCATCGGGTAGAAAGCGGAATCGAAATGACCGAAAAACGCGTGGCGATTGTGACGGGAGGTTCGCGAGGGATCGGAGCGGCGATCGTCCGCCGACTCGCCGGCGATGGCCTGCACGTCGTGGCGCTGGCGCGAAACCTGGAAAAGCTGCAGCAGGTGTGCGCCGAGGCTGGCAGCGCGGGCGGGGCGGCCGAGCCGGTGGTGTGCGATATCTCGGATTCCAAGGCGCTGGCGTCGGCGGTCGAGTCGGTTGCGGAGCGGCTGGGCCGCATCGACGTGCTCGTCAACAACGCGGGGATTACCCGGGACGGGCTTATCCTGCGGATGGAAGATGCGGATTTTGATTCGGTCATCGAAACCAATCTGAAAAGCGCCTTCGTGGCGATCCGGTCGGCGGCACGGCCGATGATGCGCGCCAAGGGCGGGCGGATTATCAATATCAGTTCCGTCTCCGGCGTCGCCGGCAATGCGGGGCAGGCCAATTACGCCGCGAGCAAGGCGGGGCTGATCGGGCTGAGCAAATCCGTCGCCAAGGAGCTGGCGGGGAAGAATATCACTTGCAACGTGGTAGCACCGGGATTTATCGTGTCGGACATGACCGATGGGCTGAGCGACCAGATCAAGGAGCAGGTGAAGAACTTTATTCCGCTCAAACGTTTTGGAATGCCGCAGGAAATCGCGTCGGTGGTCAGTTTCCTGGCCGGCGAGGGGGCGAGTTATATCACGGGGCAGGTGCTGTGCGTGGATGGCGGGATGGTGATGTGAGTTGACGGCCGATGCCGGAGGCCAGGGTGATGTGTATGGCACTTATTGGCGCAACAATCATTCACCGATATAGTTTTGTCGCGGACCGCGTGGTCCAGAGGTTTTTTTGCTAGGGCAGGTGGATATGGCAGAAGATATCGACACGAAGGTTATTGAGATTGTCAGCGAGCAAATGGGCGTGGACAAAAGTGAAGTCACGCGCGAGACGCATTTTATCAACGACCTCAACGCCGACTCGCTGGATACCGTCGAACTCGTCATGGAATTCGAAGACGAATTCGAGCTTTCAATTCCCGACGAGGAGGCGGAAAAGATCCAAACCGTCGGTCAGGCGATCGACTACATTAAAGAACATTCCAGCAAATGAGCAGGCGCCGAGTTGTCTTAACGGGTTTGGGCGTCGTTACATCCCTTGGCGAGTCCGTCGAGGAAATGTGGGACAACCTCTGCGCCGGCAAAAGCGGCATCGCCACCATCAGGCGCTGGGACGCGAGCAAATTCCCCACGCGCTTCGGCGGTGAGTGCGCTGATTTCGACCTGGGTAAATACGACGTCTCCAAATTCACCACCGAACGCCTCAACCCCAAGCGCATGGACCGCTTTGGGCAGTTTGGCATTGCGGCGGCGGTGAGCGCGGTCATCGATTCGGACGTCGATTTTGAAAAAACCGACCGGTATCGCTGCGGGGTGCTCATCGGCAGCGGCATCGGTGGCATTGAAACCCTCGAGGAGCAGAACAAAATCCTCAATACGCGCGGCATCAGCCGGGTCAGCCCATTCACCGTGCCGCGGCTGATGGTCAATGCCGCCAGCGGGAATATTTCCATCCTCTTCCGCATCTACGGCCCCAACACGGCGGTTGCGACGGCGTGCGCAACCGGCTCCAACGCCATCGGCGATGCGGCGAGGTTCATTCAGCACGATGAGGCGGATTTGATGATCGCCGGCGGTTCCGAGGCGGCGCTGTGCGAACTGGGGATGGGCAGTTTTTGTGCCGCCCGGGCGCTTTCCACGCGGAATGATGATCCCGCGCACGCCAGCCGGCCGTGGGACCGCGATCGCGATGGGTTCGTCATGGGCGAGGGGGCGGGCGTGGTGGTTCTCGAAGAATTGGAGCATGCAAAAAAACGCGGGGCGAAAATATACTGCGAGCTGGTGGGCTACGGCATGAGCGCCGATGCGTATCACATCACCCAGCCGGATGAGCAGGGGAGGGGCGCCAGCCGGGCGATGAGCCTTGCGCTGCGGGATGCCGGGTTGTCCACAGATGATGTCACATATATCAACGCCCACGGCACCAGCACGCAGCTTGGCGATGTGGCCGAGACCAAGGCGATCAAGCATTTCTTCGGCGATCACGCCCGGAAACTGGTCATCAGCTCCACCAAGAGCGAGCTTGGGCATTTACTCGGCGCCAGCGGGGGCGTGGAGGCGGTGATCAGCGCCCTGACGATCGACCGCAATTTAATTCCCCCGACGATCAACCTCGACAATCCCGATGCCGAGTGCGATCTGGATTACGTCCCCCACAAGGCCCGCGAGCGCCGGGTGAACGTTGCTATGAGCAACAGCTTCGGCTTTGGCGGCCATAACGCCTGTCTGGTCATGCAGAAGCTGAAATAGGGCCGCCGTGTCTCTATTGCCATTCCCCCGATACAGCCGATAATAGATAGCTGAGGAATGGATGCCCGTACTGCAGGCCCCAAAATCACCTTCTCACGCCCCAACCGGCCATGAGTTGGACCGTATCCTTCGCCTTCAGGTTCCCCTCATCGTGCGGCTGGCCGAGCGTAAAATGCACTGCAGCGAGGTGATGCGGCTGGGCACCGGGGCGATCATCGAATTTTTCAAAAGCAGCGACCGCCCGCTGGAATTGCTCGTGAACAACAAAGTGATTGCCCTGGGCGAAGCCGTAAAAGTCGGCGAGAATTTCGGGCTGCGAATTCGGCAGGTGGGGGATTCCAAGCAGATTGTGGAAGCGCTGGGTGGGGGGGAATAGCTCCGGATGTACATCCGGAGCTTCGAGCGATATCAGGGGAATAATCCTTTCAATTTACACGCCTCCGCTACGCGGCTGATAGCGATGGTGTACGCGGCGGTGCGGTAGTCGCAATCGGCCTGGTCGGCCTTGGCGTTCACGGCGGCGAAGGACCGCTCCATCACTTTTTGCAGTTCATCATTCACTTCATTGAGCGACCAGAAGAAATTCTGCAGGCCCTGCACCCATTCAAAATAGCTGACCGTAACGCCGCCGGCGTTGGCGAGGATGTCGGGGAGGACGGTCACGCCGTTATCGCGGAGGATTTCATCCGCCTCGGGGGTAGTCGGGCCGTTGGCGGCTTCGACGATAATCCTGGCCCGGATGTGCGGGGCGATGTCATCCGTCACGGTGTTTTCCATGGCGGCGGGGATGAGCACTTCGCAATCGGAGGTCATCAGCTCTTCGTTGGTGATTTCTTCCGCGCCGGGGAAATCGGTGAGTTCGCCGCGCTCGCGGTAGTACAAACCAGCCGCGGAAATATCGATGCCGTGCTCGTTGTAGACGCCGCTTTTTCGCTCGGCGATGGCGATGATGGTCGCGCCCATCTCATCCAGCAATCGCGCCGCGTGGAAGCCGACGTTGCCGAAACCCTGGATGGCGATGCGCGCGCCCTCGAGCGATTTGTTCTGGGTCGCCAAAAACGCCTTGAGGACATACATGACGCCGCGGCCGGTGGCTTCCTCTCTTCCTGCAGAGCCGCCGAGGCCGACGGGTTTTCCCGTGACCACGCCAAGCTCCTGATGGCCGACCATCATGCTGTAGGTATCGAGCACCCAGGACATGACGAGCGAATCAGTGCCGACGTCGGGGGCGGGGATATCGTGAACGGGACCGATGATCGGCATAATTTCGCTGGTGTAGCGGCGGGTGAGGCGTTCTTTTTCACCGGCGGAGAGTTTTCGCGGATCGCACACCACGCCCCCCTTGGCGCCGCCGAAGGGCAGGTCCACCAGCGCGTTTTTCCAGGTCTGCAGCATCGCCAGGGCCATCACTTCGTCGCGATTGACCGATGAATCGAAGCGGATACCACCCTTGAACGGGCCGCGCGCGTTGTTGTGCTGGGCGCGGTAGCCGGTGAAGACCTGAATCCTCCCATCGTCCATCTTCACCGGACACGAGACCGTCAGCACGCGCTTGGGCGAGGAAAGCACCTCGCGCCATAGCGGGTCGAGGTTTATCGTTTTATAGACCCGGTCGAAATACTGGTGCGAATTCTGCCAGAATTTCGAATGGTCCTGGTGCGGCTTGAGAAGATCGGTGTTCTGCATATTTATCTCGATTGCTTGCGGATCGTCATGTCAAAGTTCTTTACCATCGATTTGTACATCGACCAGATCCCCATGGAATAGACGCCCAGCGCGATGACGCAGAACACAAACGTTACGATGCGCGCTGTGGCCGGATCGTACGATTGCCCCTGCTGAAACGCTGCGCCGGCATATTGGCGGGGATCGATCAGGATCGTAAGCAGCGTGAACGGGCTGAACGCACCGATGGCCACGGCAATGGCCCCGCTCATCGAGCTGCTGTCCAGAATTTCATATCCGCACCACCCCATCGCCGCGCACGCGCCGACGACGATGCCCACGCTGCTCATCACCGCGCGCACGGTGGTGCGGCACCGCAGCGACATCTGCATGCCCAGGATTGCCGCGAAGGCGCAGGCGATGATCAGCATCGCCGGCATAGTAATCAGCGCTTCGGGGAAGACGATCCAGTCGAAGCTGGAATCGCGCTGGGCGATCCAGCGGAAAAAATCGTGGGCCACGAAGATGAAGGCGCTGGCCACCGGCACCGCGATCAGCGGCAGCACGAACGCCACCAGCCCCCGAAGCTTGCCCCAGATGTAATACCGGCTGGTGATCGGCGTCGAGAGCAGCAAATCCAGCGTGCCGTCCTCCTTCTCGCGCGTCACCGTGCTGGCGGCGGCATTGGAGATGATCAGCAAAATCACCGAAAATTCCACGATCGTCAGCCCCAGCAGCCAGCTTTGCGCGTCGTCCGAGGACAACTTCCGCGCGAACTCGTCGAGATCGATCGTGGCGATCGCGCCGTTGGCGTCCTGAGTGTAATTATTCACCTGGTATCGGCCGTTCAATGCGTCGTTCGTTGCCGGGTTATCGCCGATCTTCACGTCGACGCCGCTTGCCACGGGCATTTCCGGAAGGCCGCTTCCCTCGATGTAGAGCGTATTTTTCATCGGGTCGTAGCTGTGATTGATGAATTTCCCCGGCGCAAGCTCAGTGCTGTGCCACACCAGAAGCACGATTGCGCCGGTCATTCCCAGAACGATAAATCCATATCGCAGAAACGTCGCCCGTGCGGCGGAGGCTTTGGTTTTGGCTTCCCGCCAGGCGATGGGGTTGTGCCACACCGAGCGTGGCCTGCGGGAGCGGTCGCCCCGGCTGAGATGGATTTTCTGGAGGAACCACCCTTTGAGGCTGCTGGTCGATTGTGCGAGTCTGCGGAGCAGAATCACGGAGGGCGCCATCATCGCGAAGCTCAGGAAAAGCATGAAGCTGTAGTAAAACGTATCGGGGCTGGTCCAGACCCAGCTCATCGGCCACGTGCGATAAGCTTCGGGCAAATCCGCCACGTTGGGCGGCATATACGCCTTGTCCTTGAAGATCACCCGCAGCGCAAGAAACGGGTTGAAGGCCGTCAGCCAGCTCGTCGAGGTTTGGGCCGGCGCGCCGGTGGAGTCGATAAAGCTGAGATGGAAAAAATCCACCCGGTCGAGCAGGATGCCGCCGACAAGGTAAACGATGATGAAGAGATAAAAGCTGAAAATCGTCCGGCGGGTGCCGATTTTGAACGTGGCGATCGCCATGGCCATCGCGCCCGTGACGAGCGCCGTGCTGGCGGCGATGAGGAAGCTGGCGATGATGCTGTTGATCGCCACGCCGCCGAAAATCTGCGTCACCGCGAAAATCGGAATCCCGCTGACCAGCAGCGCCACCACGAAAAATACGCGGCTCAGGAGCGAACCGAGCACGATCTGCGCATTGGTCAGCGGCGTGGAAAGAAGAATGTCGTACGTCTGGCTGTCCTTCTCCTGCGTGATCGCGCCGGCGGTGAAGATCGGCGAAAGCAGCGCCACCAGTCCAAGCTGGAGATACGACATCTGCTGAAAGAGATGCGTGGACTGCCGGGCCAGCGCCGCCAGATCGCCGAAATCATCGCCGCTGAGCCAGAGGGTATAGAGCACCACGGCCACGAGGAGTCCGAGATACGCGCAGCGGATGACCATATCCCGGCGTTTTTTGCCGGCATTTTCCACCACGCGGCGAAGAATCGGGTTCCCCGGAATCAAACGCCAGAGATAGTCGGCAATGCCTAGCATGATTGAGAGTCGCGGCTCGCAACTGTCTTACTGCACCATTCCCTTCGTCAGCCGCATGAATGCCGTTTCCAGGTTGACCTCTTCTTCCCGGATCAGGTTGATCTGAAAACCGCCGGCGATCAGTTGGGATGCGATGAAGGAATAATCCTGTTTGCCATTTTTGAGCGACACCTGCAGAAATCCGTTGTTGGGGGCGACCGCATCCACATCGGGATGCTGCGCCAGAAGCGCCGCGGCCTGCTCGGGCGCACGGGTGACGCCGACGAGAATGACCGTCCCGGCCCGCGCTTTGCGGACGATGTCGGCGACCGGCCCGCTGTAGAGCAATTCGCCCTGCTCGATGATCCCCACCGTGTTGCACAGGTCTGCCAGCTCCGGAAGGATATGCGACGAGATCAGGATCGTCTTGCCCATCCGCCGCAGTTCCTTGAGCAGCTCGCGCATTTCGATTCGCGCGCGTGGGTCGAGGTTGCCGGCGGGTTCATCCAGCAGCAGAACCTTGGGATCGTGCACCAGAACGCGGGCGATGGAAAGCCGCTGTTTCATGCCCCGGCTCAGGCCGTCCACCAGCGAGTCTCGCTTATAGCCCAGATCGGTCAGCTCGAGCACGTCATTGACGATTTTGTTTCGCTGGCTGCCGTTGATGTTGTACGCGGCGGCGAAAAATTCCAGGTATTCCTGCACCACCATGTCTTCATACGCGCCGAAATAATCCGGCACATATCCGATCAGTGGCCGAATTGACCTCGATTGATATCCCACCACGTAATCGCAAACTCGCGCCTCGCCCCAGGTGGGCTGCAGAAGGGTCGCCAAAATTTTAATGGTCGTCGTCTTTCCCGCGCCGTTGGGGCCGATGAAGCCAAAGCAATCCCCCTCGTTGATTTCCAGGTTGAGATTCGACAGTGCCACCAGCGTGCCATACCGCTTGGTGAGATTGACCGTTTTGATTACAGCCGCCATCGAACATTCCTCAAACGATCACTGCTGCGCGCTCGGCTGCGTCGTCGGCAATCCCGAGACTGCCGAGCGATCCATCGGCAAAATAAATTCGTAATATGTCGTCCCCTGCCCGGCAACCGGTGTATCCGACACAGAGATCGGCACGGGCAACGGGGTGAGCGTCGTGTCCTTGTCCACCATGGCTCGAGCGCCGATCACCAGGCCTCCGGCGCTCATCGCCGGCGACAGATCAAGCATTCGCGCTCCATATCGCCGAAACTCATAACGATCCGCATGCTGTCCGCTCTGGACTTTCCACGGCGGCAGGAGATCGAAAAATGTGAGCATCGGCAGAACATAATCCAGGTCGCCGGTCACTTCGTCCCCCTGGCCGCGCCAAAACCTGCTCCATGAGTCGGCGACGTCGTTGGCGCCGCCCATCGTACCGTGAACCGTGGCGGACCCCATCGGCTTATGCGATTTATCCGAGCTTTCCAGGTCGAGCTGATATTTCTTGCCCAGCAAATCGTCCAGTTTCAGCGAATCATCTTTCGACCACTCTTCGATGTAAACGATTGTATCGAGGTCGTGGCTGCTCACGGTTCGCTGGTTGCCGAAATTGGGCCGTTTGAATCCAAGAAACACTTGCCATAGATCATAACCGGTGTGGTTAATGAGCGTACCGGTCAGATTATCGTTCGCGTCCAGCTTGACCGGATCATCGGGGTTTTCCTCAATGGTTCCCTTTAGCTCGCCAACCCAGTGCGCCTGAAGTTTTTTCAACGTGCTGCGGTAGGGAATCACGGCGCTGGTGCTATCCGTATCCGCGGGCTGCGGTACCGCGATCTGATATTCCAGGTAAGCCGGCAACTCTTCCACATCACTGACAAACTGTGGATTGATTCCCAGCGGCGTGATGTAGCTGACCTCATGCGGCGCGATGTTTCCGAGCGTGACCGTCTTGGCGCCGTCCTGGCGGATATACAGGCCGAAGCGGCTGTCGATCACGCCCGTCGGCTCGCCGGCCGCGTAGCGGACGAAGCTCATGTGCTGCAACTTGGGCGGCCCGCGCACCACGACTTTCACCAGCAGCGCCGTCAGCAGCGTCGCCACCACCGCCGACAGGCCGAACATGAACCAGCTCAGGTTCGCCTTTTTCCGAGCCGCCAGGACCAGATAAATTCCCGGCCCGGCGACCACCCAGTAAACGACGAAGAAGAACCCCGCGATCGCCAGCAGCGCCGCCGCGGTGCTGGGCAGATCCATTCCATGCTTGCTGAGGATTTCTCCCAGGTCCAGCGCCTTGTCGTTGGCAGCCCACGGATCATCCACTCCTTCGACGGGTTTGTAATCCTCGGACACATCGACCGCATCGTTCCAGTCGAACACCCGGTTCCAGACATACCGCCAGCCCGTCTTGGCCACTCGCGTGAGCGCGGGATTTCCCAGATCCTGCGCCACCCACGTCACCGCGCCCAGTCCCACGGTTCGCCGCGCCAGCCAGGGAGTGAACGCCGGCTGCCCACGGTCGTTCCAAGTTATCCACTCATCGACCTTCGCTCCCGGCAGCGCCGGGACGCGGGCGACTTTGAAGGTCCCCAGATCCTTCGCCCACGCGGGCGTGTCATAGTTGGAATGCGCGAGGCCATTGAGCACATCCGCGTTTTTCACATCAACGGTCGGGATCGCCCACTGCCCATCGATCTGGCCGCCCACCGGCAGGATCTGCTCGAACGGTTTGATCTTGATCGACTCGGCCGGCTGGCAAATGATCAGGTGCCCGCCCTGGTGGACCCACTGCATGAGCGCTTCCAGCGACGGCGTGTGTGTTCCCGAGAGTAGAAAATTGGCATCGGCGTCCATCCACACGATTGTGTCCACGGCTTCGTAACCGATAACATTCCCGGGCAGGTCGCGCGGCGCCACCGACACGGCCTCCACATTTTGCAGAACGCCTTTCTGCTGCGAGAAATCGGAAATCTCCGGCTGGTCAGTTCCGTCGGAGACGAACAAAACCAGCCGACTTCCGCGCTCGCCGTCGCCCAGCGAATGACGCGGATCGACGTTCAGGATGGTTGAAGTCAGCGGCAGCGTGGAAATTTGCTTGCCATCTTTATCGCACAGGAAAATCTTGAGCTGACTGTTGAGCGTCGCCAGCGAGGCGGAAGGATCGGTGGCATCGGGCAAGCCATCATCCACGGGCTTGGGGCGGAAGTAGCACCAGAAATTTTCCGTGGTGGGCGGGCGCCCCTCGACATTGCCGCCCAGCGTCACGGTTTGCGTGTAGGTGACGCGGTCGCGGTCCAGGTCTTCCTGCTCGATGTGAATCTGGTAATCCTGCGAATCGGGGCTCTGGCTGGTGAGTTGCACGAGCATCGGCGTCCAGCAGTCGGGCCGATACCGGTTGTTGAAGCCCAGCGAAAGCACCTGCCCCCGAGCCTGCGCCATCACAGCCACCGGCATCAGGAAAATCAGCATGCCGGCCAGCCAAAATCGCATCGGTTGCCAAATGTACGCCCTTGATTTTCCCGCGTCAATTCGCGGCCGAAACGGGCTCAATCGCTGAACGCACATCCTATCTACATGACGGACTGATGGCCCCAAAGTTCGTCAAATCCGCAGCTATTTATGTCCCTTTGGCCGCTTCTTCCCCAGGTATTTCCGCGAAATCGCCGAGGCCAGGTCCACATCGTTGATATTCGCCAGCGTGCAGAGCCAGGCGATCACATCGGCGAATTCCTCCTCGAGGTTTTTCCGGTCGTTTCCCTGCAAAGCTGTTGCCAGCTCGCCGATTTCCTCGATTAACCAGTGGAATGTCTTGTCGCTGCCGCGCTTGCGGTCGACTTTTTCGTAGCGGTTGGAGATATGTTTCTGGAATTCTGCGATCGTGAGGGGCTTTTCGTCCATGGACTTATCATACAAAAGAATTCATTGAACCGCAGAGAGCGCGGATGGCGCAGAGAAGATGAGATTTCCTCTGCGCCCTCCG
>Ga0302324_100002837_pt1 | contig 39457 bp, 37 predicted proteins | sample Palsa_T0_1_FD_201949 | JGI IMG/M metagenome (GOLD analysis project Ga0302324, IMG submission 201949) | Peat permafrost microbial communities from Stordalen Mire near Abisko, Sweden - Palsa_T0_1 | ecosystem: Environmental > Terrestrial > Soil > Palsa > Peat permafrost | place: Sweden: Abisko...
ATATTGTCCTTCCGCATCATCGAGTTTAAGCCACAACCATACTTTACCCGGCCGCCGCGCGTCAGGCTATCGTCCTGGGCAACGCTCAGCCGGTGCCCGCAAATGGGGCGGCGGCGAGCTACCTGCCCACCTTAGGGTGCATTAAACGCGCACCGCCCGCCTGGTCGAAAAATAGCCAATCGTCGACCAATCCGATGGCGCTGCGTTGACACGCGCCGGACGGACCGCGAACATCGAACCGACGCTACATAAGCGATACCACCCGAGAACTCCCATGAATGCTTCGTTCGAGGCCGCAGCGCGCCATGACTGGACGCAACCGGAGGTGGTCGCTCTCTTTAAAACGCCGTTCGCGGACCTGGTGTTCCACGCGCAGCAGGTGCACCGCTGCCACCACGAGCCGAACACCGTGCAGATGAGTACGCTCCTGTCGATCAAGACCGGCGCCTGCCCTGAGGACTGCGCCTATTGCCCGCAGAGTGTCCGTTATGACACGGGCATCGAGCGCGAGGCGCTCATGGACGTGGACACGGTGCGCGCGGCTGCGAGGCGCGCCCGCGACGCCGGCGCGACGCGCTTTTGCATGGGCGCCGCCTACCGCTCGCCCAAAAGTAAGGATTTGAAGCTCATTGTTGACATGGTCAAAGCCGTGCGCGCGCTCGGACTTGAGACCTGCGCGACCCTAGGCATGCTCAGCCTCGAGCAGGCGCACGAGCTCGCCGCGGCGGGCCTCGACTTTTATAACCACAATCTGGATACCTCGCGCGAATTTTACCCGCAGATTATTTCCACCCGCACATATGAGGACCGGCTTGAGACGCTCACCGCCGTGCGCGCCGCGGGCCTCAAAGTATGCTGCGGCGGAATCATCGGCATGGGTGAGTCGTTGAGTGACCGCGCAGAGCTTCTGCGCACCCTTGCGAACCTGCCCGAACACCCCGAGAGCGTGCCGATCAATCAACTCGTGCCGGTGCCCGGCACGCCTCTGGAAGGCAGCGCTCGCGTCGATCCCTTCGATTTCGTGCGCACGATCGCGGTGGCGCGCGTGCTCATGCCGCAGGCGCAGGTGCGCCTGTCAGCCGGCCGCGGCGAGATGAGCGACGAGCTGCAGGCGCTGTGCTTTCTCGCGGGCGCTAACTCGATTTTCTACGGCGAGAAACTGCTCACGACCGGCAATCCGGACGTGGAGCGCGACCAACGCCTGTTCGCACGGCTGGGCCTGAACGCCGGCGACCATGAAGCGCGACCCGCTGGCGCTTGAGGAATCCCTCGCCGAACTCGAGCGCGGCCTCTTAAAGCGGCGGCGCGCGACGCTCGCAACGCTGAACGCCGCAGCCGAGTGGCCGAGCGTGAGCGTGGATGGACGGCGCGCGGTCGACTTCTGCAGCAACGACTACCTGGCGCTGGCGCGCCATCCGGACATCGCCGGCGCAATGGCAGACGCCGCCCAGCGTCACGGCGCCGGCAGCGGCGCGTCGCATCTCGTAGCCGGACACGGCGTCGAGCATCAAAAGCTTGAGGAGGAGCTCGCGGCCTTCACGGGCCGTGCGCGCGCGTTGCTCTTTTCCACTGGCTACATGGCGAATCTTGCGGTGATCGGCGCGCTCGCCGGCCGCGACGAAGTGGTGCTCCTCGACCGCTTGAGCCATGCCTCGCTCATCGATGCGGCTGTGCTGTCGCGCGCGCGGCTCAAGCGCTTTGCGCACGCGGATGCGGCCGCCGCCGAGCGCGTGCTCGCGGCAAGCAACGGCACTGCCGCGCTGGTCGCAACCGACGGCGTGTTCAGCATGGACGGCGACGTCGCGCCGCTCGTAGAACTTGCACGCGTCAGCCGTGCCCACCAGTGCTGGCTCGTGGTCGATGACGCCCATGGATTGGGAGTTCTCGGAGCGAGCGGCCGCGGACTCCTCGAGGAATGCGGGCTTGATGCCGAGGCCGTGCCGGTGCTCATCGGCACGCTCGGCAAGGCCTTCGGGACCTTCGGCGCATTTGCCGCGGGAGCGACCGATGTCATCGAGCTCTTGCTGCAGAAGGCGCGAACGTATAGGTATACGACCGCCCTCCCGCAGCCGATTGCCGCCGCGACGCGCCAGGCGCTTGCCATTGCCGCGCGCGAGCCGTGGCGCCGGGAGCGGGTGCTTAAGCTCGCGCGCCGGTTCTCCGAAGGGGCGCGACAACTCAGCGTGCCTGTCATGGCCTCCGCCACCCCGATCCAGCCCGTGCTCCTGGGTAGCCTTGCACGAGTGCTGCGCGCTCAGGAGGAGCTGCTCGCGGCGGGATTTTGGGTGACCGCCATCCGGCCGCCGACGGTGCCCTCGGGAGGCTCGCGATTACGCGTCGCACTCTCCGCGGGCCACAGCGAGGATCAGGTGGACGCCCTGCTTGAGGCGCTCGGCCGGATCATCGCGCGACTTCCGCCATGAACGAAGCGAGCAACAGTGATGCCGCACGCCTCGATACGCGCCGGGTGCGGGCGGCCTTTGACCGCGCGAGCGGCGGCTACGACCACGCCGCGGCGCTGCAGACGCGGGTGCGCGCTGAATTGATCGAGCGTCTTGCGCTCTTCAAGCTCGCACCAAGGGTCGTGCTCGATCTGGGCAGCGGCACCGGAGGTGGCGCACAGGCGCTGCGCGGCGCCTATCGCCGCGCCCTCGTCGTGGCGCTCGACAGCGCTCCGGGCATGCTGCGCGAAGCGCGCCGCCGCAGCACATTGTTTCGCAGGTTCGAGCGCATCCTGGCGGATGCGCAGCGTTTGCCGCTGGCCACGGCGGGTGTGGATCTCGTCTTCAGCAGCCTCATGCTGCAGTGGTGTGATGATCTTGCGGCCCCGCTCGCCGAAGTGCGGCGCGTGCTCGCACCCGGCGGACTCTTCGTCTTGAGCACCTTCGGGCCCGACACGCTGCATGAGCTGCGCGAAGCCTGGGCCTGCGTGGATGGCGACAGTCACGTCAACCGCTTCCTTGATCTGCACGACGTCGGCGATGCGCTCATGCGTGCGGGTTTTGCCGAACCGGTGCTCGACGTCGAGCGCGTCGTGCTCGCATACCCCGACACCACCGCGCTCATGCGCGACTTGAAGGCGATCGGCGCGCATAACGCGACCCGCGGACGGCCGCGCGGCCTCACAGGCCGCGCGCACATGCAAAAGATGCAGGCGGCGTACGAGCAGTTCCGGCGCAACGAGCTCCTGCCGGCGAGCTTTGAGGTGGTCTACGCCACCGCCTGGGGCGGCACGGATCGGCCGAGCGCCGCCGTCATCGCCGGTGAGGCACGCATCTCCGTCGATGCGATCCGCCGCCGCCCATGACGAATGCCGTTAAACACGGCGTTTTCATCACTGGCACCGACACCGGCGTCGGCAAAACCGTGGTCGCCGCAGCTCTCATCAGAGCGCTCGCACGAGAGGGTCTGCGCGTCGCGGCAATGAAGCCCGTGGCCGCCGGCGCCTCCATGACGGCGGCGGGACTGCGCAATGCCGATGCGCTCGCGCTGATCGCGGCTGCCAATGTCACGGCGCCCTACGAGACGGTGAATCCCTACTGTTTTGCGGCGCCGATCTCACCGCACATCGCCGCGCGCGACGCCGGGATTGCGGTGGACATCGAGCTTCTGCGCCAGCGTTTCGATGAGCTCAAAAGCGCAGCGGACTGTGTGGTCGTGGAGGGCGCGGGCGGCTGGCTCACGCCCATCAGCGCCGGCGCGAGCATGGCCGATGTCGCCGCCGCGCTGGCACTGCCCGCGCTACTCGTCGTCGCTCTTAAGCTCGGGTGTCTCAACCACACTTTTCTCACGGTGCGCGCGCTGGCTGCGCGCGGCGTGCCGCTTGCAGGCTGGGTCGGCAACTCTATCGATCCCGCATTCGAGCGCGCGGCGGATAATATCGGGGAGCTTGAGATGCGATTACAGCCCGCCTTGGCGATTGTGCCGTACGCGTCACATGCACCCGAAGCGCTCGAGCTGCCGTCCGCCGCAGCGCGAGAACTCGTGGCGCGCGCGCTACTTCGGTGACGTGGACGCGCCGCCTGCTGTAAAATCCCGAAAACCGCTGTTCGGATGCTTTTGAAGAATCACATGCGCCCCCGTCCGACGCGGCGCACTGGCCAAGGTCGCAACGATGATCCGCTACGCATATAGCAAGTTTGCCGCAGCTGCCGCCGCCCTCCTGCCGCTCGTCGCGCCGGTGCGCGCCGATTCGGGCTGGGGGCTCCTCAACATGACGCCGGGCGTCACCGACATCAGCCGCAAGATCTACGGCTTGCACATGGAGGTCTTCTGGATCTGCGTCGCGATCGGCGTCGTCGTCTTCGGCTGGATGATCTGGTCGCTCGTCGCCTTCCGCAAGTCGAAGGGCGCCGTGGCCGACACCACGCTGGTTCACAACACTAAAGTCGAGATCGTCTGGACGATCATCCCGGTCATCATTCTCATCGCCATGGCGGTGCCGGCGGCACGCACGCTCGTCGATATCGAGGACACGCGCAATACCGAGCTCACGATCAAGGTGACCGGCTTCCAGTGGGGCTGGAACTACGATTACCTCGACGACGGAGTCAACTACTTCTCGCGGCTTGATCGGGCGAGCGACGCGGCGCGGCAGCTGCTCTCGGGAATCGATCCTACGACGGTGCCGAACTATCTTCTCGCCGTCGATCATCCGCTCGTCGTTCCCGCAGGCGTCAAGGTACGCCTCCTCATTACGGGTGCCGACGTCATCCATTCGTGGTGGGTGCCGGCATTCGGGCTCAAGAAAGACGCGATTCCAGGGTTCGTCAATGAGCTGTGGTTTCGCGTCGATCCGGACAAGACCGGGCTCTACCGCGGCCAGTGCGTGGAGCTTTGCGGACGCGATCATGGCTTCATGCCGATCGTCGTCGACGTACGCAGCAAAGAAGACTTCAGCACCTGGCTGAAGACCAGTGCGGCCGAAGAGAAGCAGGCCGCCGCTGCGACAGTGCCTGCGGCTGCACCCGCGGGCTGAACGGAGAAATCACGATCATGGCTTATGCACAAGTCGCCGTCGCGCACGACGATCATTCATCGCATGCTGACCACAAGCCGCATGGCTGGCGTCGCTGGGTCTACGCGACCAATCACAAAGACATCGGCACGATGTACCTCGTGTTTGCCGGCATCATGTTCTTCGTGGGCGGCTCGCTCGCGATGCTCATCCGGCTGGAGCTCTTCAAGCCGGGGCTGCAGTTCTTTGATCCCCTGTTCTTCAATTCGCTGACGACCATGCATGCGCTCATCATGATCTTCGGCGCCGTCATGCCGGCGTGGACCGGGCTTGCGAACTGGCAGATTCCCATGCAGGTCGGCGCACCGGACATGGCGCTGCCGCGTCTCAACAACTTCAGCTTCTGGATCCTGCCCTTCGCCTTCCTGCTTCTCCTGTCGACGTTCTTCGTACCGGGCGGCGCGCCGGCAGGCGGCTGGACGATGTACCCGCCGCTCATGCTGCAGGGCGGTGCTGCGTTTCCGATGACGATCTTCGCCATCCATCTCATGGGCGCCTCCTCGATCCTCGGCGCCATGAACGTGATCGTGACCATCCTCAACATGCGCGCGCCGGGCATGACGCTGCTGCGCATGCCGCTCTTCGTATGGTCGTGGCTCATCACGGCCTATCTTCTGATCGCAGTGATGCCAGTGCTCGCCGGGGCCGTGACGATGCTGCTCACCGATCACTTCTTCGGCACGACGTTCTTCACCGCCGCCGGCGGCGGCGACCCGGTGATGTTCCAGCACATCTTCTGGTTCTTCGGTCACCCGGAGGTGTACATCCTCATCCTGCCGGCCTTCGGCATCATCTCGGAAATCATTCCGACCTTCTCGAGAAAGCCGATCTTCGGTTATGAAGCGATGGTGTATGCGATCGCCTCGATCGCATTCCTGTCCTTCATCGTCTGGGCGCATCACATGTTCACCGTGGGAATGCCGCTCGCGGGCGAGCTCTTCTTCATGCTGACGACCATGCTCATCGCCATTCCGACCGGCGTTAAGGTGTTCAACTGGTGCGCGACCATCTGGAAGGGCTCGCTCACCTTCGAGCCGCCCATGCTCTTCGCGCTGGCGTTCGTATTCCTCTTCACCATCGGCGGCTTCTCGGGAGTGATGCTCGCCATCGTGCCCGCCGATTTTCAGTATCAGGACACTTACTTCGTCGTTGCTCATTTCCATTACGTGCTCGTGCCCGGCACCATCTTCGGCATCATGGGGGGCGTGTATTACTGGCTGCCGAAGTGGACTGGGCGCATGTATGACCTCACTTTGGGAAAATGGCACTTCTGGCTGTCCACCATCTTCGTGAACGTGCTCTTCTTCCCGCAGCATTTCCTGGGGCTCGCCGGTATGCCGCGCCGCATCCCCGACTATGCGGTGCAGTTCACCGACTGGAACATGGTGTCCTCCATCGGCGGCTTCGGCTTTGGGCTCTCGCAGTTCCTCTTTCCGTACATCATCTGGAAGTGCATCAAGCACGGCACGCCCATCGGCAATCGCGCCTGGGAAGGCGCGCACGGCCTTGAGTGGGAGCTGCCGTCGCCGCCGCCGTTCCATTCCTGGGAGACGCCGCCAAGCGAAGCCGTCGTCGCACACGCCGCCGTGCATTGAGCAGGCGTGAGTACAGCCGTCGTGGTGGATGAGGACGCAACCGAGCAGAAGCGACGCATTCGGCGCTCTGCGATGCTGTTCGGCGGCATCGCCCTGGCGTTCTATCTCGCCTTCATCGTCATGTCGCTGGTGCGTGGCTGGCGATGAAAGCCCCGCGCACGATTCGGCCGCATCGGGCGCTCACGTTGAAGCTCCTGGGGATTGCCCTGGGAAGTTTCGCGTTCGGCTATGCGCTCGTGCCGTTCTACAACGTGCTGTGCGCCATCACGGGTTTAGGCGATCAGACGGCGCTCGCGCGGCGCGCGATCGCGGTGGAAAAACCGGATCTGAACCGCACCATTACAGTCGACTTCATGGCGGAGCTGCCGAGCGTCGGCAGCTGGGCGTTCCGCCCGCTCGTGCGTTCCATCCAGATCCATCCGGGCAAGCTCTATTCCACGGAATATTTCGCGCAGAATCTCACGGGCTACGACACAGTTGCGCAGGCGGTGCCGGATATCTCGCCGTCCAAAGCGGCGGCCTACTTCCACAAGACCGAGTGCTTCTGCTTCACCCCGCAACGCTTCGCCAAGGGTGAATCGCGCACGATGCCCGTGCGCTTCATCGTCGATCCGTCGCTGCCGAGCTATCTTGACCGGATCACCCTGTCCTACATGTTCTACGACACATCAACTCACGTCGGCGCAAAGCTGATACCGCCGACGGCCAACAGCAGGAACTGATATGGATCTGGCACACACTCACGACGCCAACAAATACTACATCCCGACGCCGAGTCCCTGGCCGATCATCGGTGCCATCTCGCTCTTCAGCATGATGCTCGGCGCCATCTGCTATCTGAACGATTATTCCGGCGCCTGGTCATTCCTGCCCGGCGCCGCGCTCCTGATATTCATGTTCAGCGGCTGGTTCCACACCGTGATCGGCGAGAGCCAGCACGGCACTTTCAATCTGCAGGTGGATAAGTCATTCCGCATGGGCATGATGTGGTTCATCTTCTCCGAGGTAATGTTCTTCGTCGCCTTCTTCGGGGCGCTGTTCTACGCCCGCAGGCTGTCCGTGCCCTGGCTCGGCGGCGAAGGCGTCAAGATCTTCAACAACATCGTGCTCTGGCCGGGGTTCGAGAATCACTGGCCGACCAACGGCCCGGGGCACGTGGGCGGGCGCGCGGATTCGACATTCAACACCATCCCGGCTTTCGGCATTCCGGCGCTCAACACGGCAATCCTGCTGACGAGCGGCGTGACGGTGACGATTGCGCACCACGCGCTGCGCGCTGGCAAGCGTGGCGTGCTCACCGTGTTCCTCGCGGCAACTTTCCTTCTGGGATTCACCTTCGTCGCGCTGCAGGCGCACGAATACGGCGAGGCTTACAAGGACCTCGGCCTGCGTCTGTCGACCGGAGTCTACGGGTCAACCTTTTTCATGCTGACCGGCTTTCACGGCCTGCACGTGACGATCGGCGCCATCATGCTGCTCGTCATCTGGCTGCGTGTATTGAAGGGCCATTTCACCCCGAATCGGCACTTCGCCTTTGAGGCGGTGTCCTGGTACTGGCACTTCGTCGATGTCGTGTGGCTCGGGCTTTTTATCTTCGTATACTGGCTGTAGAGAAAGCCTCAGCGCACTCCCGTCGGATCGATGCCATGAGGCGCGATGAGGCCGGTGTACCACGCGAGCATCAGCAGGACGAAGAGCGCCACCGATAGTCCGATACGCCAGGTGAGCGCCCGCACCATGCGGCGCGAATCGCCGGCGCCGCGCGTGAGATGTCGCAGCGCCGATATCAGGCTCGCCACGATGGCGATAAATGCGCCGATGATGAGCGCGGGAATCAAGGATTCCATAAGCCGATGATCTTACTCCAGCGCTCCATGGTTCGGCCGTCGGCGCCGTGGTGGGCGATGACGGTGCTGGTGGTGGCGCTCTCTGCCGCATTCCTGGGGCTTGGCCGCTGGCAGTGGCAGCGCGGCGAGGCGCGTCAGATGCAGTGGGACGCCTTCGCGCGCGGCGCGGATGAGGTGCGCCCGCTCGGCTCGTCGAAACTGGACGCTATCGCGCGCTTCGCGCGCATATCGCTCGCCGGCCACTTCCATCCGGAGCGCCAATTCCTGCTCGACAATCGCAGTCACGCAGGCATGCCAGGCTATGAGGTGCTGACACCGCTCGAACTCTCCGACGGCCGCGCGCTACTCGTCGACCGCGGCTGGGTTGCCTTCACCGGCTCGCGTGCGCATCTGCCGAACGTGTCGTTCGCTCCCGCGCCCGTCGTGACGCTGATCGGTCGAGTGGATAATCTGCCGAGCGCGGGCCTCGACTACGGGCGCGCGGCGCCCGCGCTGACCGGAAGCTGGCCACGGGTGACGAGCTATCCGCGGATGAGCGAATTGAGTGCAGCATTGGGCCGCGTCCTCGAGGAGCGCATCGTGCTTCTGGATCCGAGCGCCGCTGACGGCTACGTGCGCGATTGGCGCCCGCCGGGCCTGCCGCCGGCGCGTCACTTGGCCTATGCCATCCAATGGTGGCTCTTTGCGCTAACTCTCGTCGTGCTGTGGATCGTCGCCTCCTTGCGGCGTCGGCGGGGGACTCGATGAACGACTCCCTGGAAGAGGTGCGCGCCCGCAATCTGCGCACCGTGGCACTGCTCGCCGGGCTTTTTCTGATTCCGCTGGTCGCGGCATTCTGGATGTACTACGGGGCGCTCTGGCGCCCCGCGCAGCGCACCAATCACGGCGAGCTCATCCTGCCCGCGCGCACACTGCCCCGCGCGAGTGCCGCCTACGCCGCCGGAACGTTTACCCACGAATGGTCGCTCATCTATGTCGGGGGAGCGGCCTGTGATGATGCCTGCAGCAACGCGCTCTACGTGATGCGGCAGACGCATCTGAGCCTGAACGGCGACATGCCACGGGTACAGCGCGTATTCATTGCGATCGGCGCGCCCGTGCGGGAGTCATTTAAAGAAGAGCATCCGGGGCTCACGGTCATCGATGGCACCGGTCACGACGGCGAGAAACTCGTGCGCCAATTTCCTGAAGCCATTCGCACCCACGCCATATTCATCGTCGATCCGCTCGGGAATCTCATGATGCAATTCGATACGCGCACCAATCCCAAAGGCCTGCGCGACGACCTCACGAAGCTTCTGAAGCTGTCGAATATCGGTTGAGTGATGGCGCTTCCCGTGTGGATCCGTCGCCTTGCGTTCACCGCTCTCGTGCTGTGCTTCGTCGTCGTGGTGCTCGGCGCCTACGTACGCCTGAGCGCCGCGGGTTTGAGCTGTCCGGATTGGCCCGGGTGCTACGGCGCGCCGACGCCGCTCGGCATCGCCCAGGATGCAGCCGCGCCAGGGGCGCTTTCCCACGTCGCTCCAGATGTAGGCAAAGCCTGGCGCGAGATGATCCACCGCTACGCGGCGGGCTCCTTGGCACTCATTATCGTCATCCTCGCCGTCCTTGCCGCAGCCAAGCCCGGCCGGCGGATGATTGGGCTTCCTTTCGCCTGCGCTCTCCTCGTGATTGTCATCCTGCAGGCAAGCCTCGGCATGCTGACCGTGACACTGCGGTTGACGCCTCTCATCGTGACCTTGCATCTCATTTTTGGGATGACGACGCTCGCGCTTTTGGCGTGGCTCTGGTTGAGCGTGAGAAAGCCCGGCCGCGCTGGTACGCCTGTAGTGCCGCAGTCTCTCGCGCCGCGACTTTGCCTCGCAGCACTCATTATTCTTGGTATGCAGATCGCGCTCGGCGGGTGGACGAGCAGCAATTATGCCGCGACGGCATGCCCTGACTTTCCCACCTGCCAGGGCCGCTGGTGGCCCCCGAGCGACTACGCGCATGCCTTTGTGCTGCGCAGGGTCGCGGGTCTCAACTACGAGGGGGGAACGCTGGCCGAGCCGGCGCGAGTGGCCATTCAGCTGACGCACCGTCTCGGCGCTTGCGCCGCAACGCTCATGCTCGTGCTGGCAGCTGGTCTGACTCTACGCCGTACCCGCCTGCCGGGCCCGCGCCGGGCGGCATGGGCGGTGCTGGCGTTTCTTCTTCTGCAGCTCCTCATTGCCGTCTCCATGATAGAAGCCGGTTTCCCGCTGTGGCTCGGCACGGCACATAACGCGGGTGCGGCTCTGCTATTGCTCGCGACAGTCGCCCTGTACCAGGTCGTTCGCTCGGAGAGCGCCGCTAGCGCGGGATCTAGCGGATGACGTTCTGTTACGCTCGCCAGCCCCACAACACCGATGCCCTCATCGCGGACAGGCACCTTGGCCACCCGTTCTGAATCAGTGCCAGCCGCACGCGCCGTATGGCATGACTATCTGGAGCTCACGAAGCCCAAGGTCGTCGCACTGATCGTCTTCACGGCCATCGTCGGTACTTTGCTCGCAAGCCCCGGCCTGCCGCCGCTCGACGCTCTCATCTGGGGAAACCTCGGCATTGCCTGCGCATCGGCGTGCGCCGCCGTCATCAATCACGTCCTCGACCGGCGCATCGATGAGCAGATGGGGCGCACCCGCGGCCGGCCCCTGCCGACGGGACGACTGACCGAAACGCGCGCGCTCATTTTCGCAGCCGTCCTTGGCGTGACCGCCATGAGTATCCTCGCCCTCAAGGTCAACCTGCTGACGGCAGTGCTGACCTTTGCCTCGCTCATCGGTTATGCGGTGGTCTACACCGTGTGGCTGAAGCGCGCCACCTCGCAGAACATCGTCATCGGCGGCGCCGCAGGCGCTGCGCCGCCGGTGCTGGGATGGACGGCGGTGACGGGCCACATCGACCCGAACGCGCTCCTCCTGTTTCTCATCATTTTCGCATGGACCCCGCCGCACTTCTGGGCGCTCGCGATCGCGCGCCGCGACGACTACGCGCGCGCCGGCATCCCGATGCTGCCGGTGACGCACGGTGTCGAGTACACGCGCCTGCACGTACTCCTCTACACCGTGCTGCTGGTCCTCGTGACGCTGATGCCGTTTCTCACGCGCATGAGCGGGCTCATTTATCTCGCAAGCGCGCTCGTTCTGAATGCCATGTTTCTGTATCACGCGCTCGTGATGAAGATTACCGCCCGGGTGGAGCTGCCGATGCGCGTGTTCCGATTTTCGATCACGTATTTGATGTGGCTCTTCGCCGCGCTCCTGGTCGATCACTACCTGCCGACTACGCAGGGCGGCTTTTAGGCCGAGCTCATTTGGGGATGAGCAGGACCAAGCGCATAGGCTGCGACGCGTGACTCAGGTGGTAATAATTCATGCCACTGCGCAAGGACGAGGACCATCATGAGCGAGCCGTCCAAGGCAGTGTTTCTCAGCTACGCGTCGCAGGATGCAGCGGCGGCGCGGCCCATTGCCGAGGCGCTGCGCGCCGCAGGCATTGAGGTTTGGTTTGACCAGAGCGAACTGCGCGGCGGCGACGTCTGGGACCAGACGATCCGCCGGCACATCCGCGAGTGCGCGCTTTTCGTCCCGATCATTTCGGCCCATACGCAGGCGCGGCCGGAAGGATATTTCAGGCTCGAGTGGCGGCTTGCCGAGCAGCGCACGCACCTGATGGGGCGCAGCCGCGCATTCATCGTGCCCGTGTGCGTGGACGACACGCCCGAGACCGAAGCGGATGTTCCGGACTCGTTCGCCGCTGCACAGTGGACGCGCCTGCCTGCGGGAAGCACGCCGTCCGACTTTGTCGAGCGAATCTCGCGTCTCCTGTCAGCCAACGACCAGATCACATCGACGCCTGCCCGGCCGCCAGTGGGTGCCGTGCCCGTGGCGGAGAACTTAAAAGCTCCTGCGTCCGCTGGTGTCAAAGAGACACATCGCAATCGCCAAGCTCCCGGAGCAAAACTCGTATGGCTACTGCTAGCCGCGGCAGTCGTCATCGCGGCGGGTTACTTCGCAGTGGACCGGACCCTCTTCTCAATGCGCGCCGTTCAATCCGCAGCCCCGGCAGTTCAGTCGGGTGCTGCTACGCAGAGCACCATCCCCGATAAATCGATCGCGGTGCTGCCGTTTGTCGACATGAGCGAGAAAAAAGACCAGGAGTATTTCTCCGATGGCCTCGCCGAGGAGCTGATCGACCTCCTCGCTCAGGTCCCGAATCTGAAGGTCACTGCGCGCACGTCGTCGTTCTACTTCAAGGGTAAGTCCGAGGACGTCGCAACCATCGCGCAGAAATTGCGCGTAGCCAACGTCCTCGAAGGCAGCGTGCGCAAGGCGGGCAATACCATTCGAGTGACAGCGCAGCTCATTCGCGCCGACAACGGCTACCATCTTTGGTCGAAAACTTATGATCAAGACGTCAAGGACATCTTCAAAGTCCAGGACGAGATCGCGACTTCCGTTGTCGATGCATTGAAGGCACAGCTTCTGCCCACCCAGCAGATGGCGAGCCGCCACCGCACCAACAACACCGAAGCCTATACGCAGTATCTGCTGGGCAATGAGTTCAGGATTCGCGACACGCTGGAGTCCAACGCACAGGCACTCGCGGCCTACCGCAAAGCTGCGGCGCTTGATGCGGGCTATGCTGCGGCCTACAGCGGGATCGCCGATGCCCTATGGCGCATCTCTGATCAAACGACCAGTCGGGAGGCTGACCACGCGAGCGCTCTTGCAGCCGCCGAGAAGGCCATCGAACTCGCGCCAGACTCACCGGAGGGCTACTGGGCCCGAGGTCAACTGCGAAATTTCTACGATTTCGACTGGGACGGTGCCGAACAGGACTACCAGAAGGCGCTCGCGCTCGATGCGAATTTCGTGCCGGCGCAGGTACGTTATGCCGACCTGCTTGCGACTCTTGGGCGCATACCCGAGGCGCTCGCCATGCTGCATGGAACTCTTGCGCTTGATCCGCTCTCGATTCCGGCTTTGCGCTCGCTTGCCCGGCTATTGGTCGATGCAGGCAAGTTTACCGAAGCCCTCGACGCTGCGAAGCGCCTGGGCGAAGTCAGGGGCGGAGACTCCAGGCAAACGACGTCCTTCGTCGATCTCTTTGCCGGCCATCCGCAAGAAGCTCTCGCACATTTACAAACAAGCGACGATTCGGGCCACGTCTATGCTTCGATGATTTCTTCAATGGCCAACTACACATTGGGCCATAACGTCGAGTCGCAGCGCGCACTCGACGAACTCGTGACTACCCGAGCTGCAGCGCTCGCCTACCAGATCGGGACGATTCATGCTTGGCGCGGCGAGCGCGACCAGGCCTTCGAGTGGCTCGAGCGGGCCCGTCGGCAGCATGATGGCGGCCTTTCCTATCTTAAAGCCGATCGCACTCTAGCGAGCCTACGCGACGATCCGCGCTACCATACCCTGCTGCGCGAGCTCAACCTGCCGGAGTGATAAGGTGAGGGCTTAGCGTTCCGGCGCATCCGCCGGTGGAACGACCACTCTTTCCAGTGGCCGCGCAGGCTTGTCCAACTCTGCTTGAAGATCTCGGGCCCAATTTGGCGCATCGCTCTTAAGCTGCTGTGTATCTTCGTCACCGAAGACCTCCGCAAGCATCCGGCCCGTATTGATATCAAAAAGCTGAAAGTCGCCGACTTCCGGGCCATGTGTCAGCCCCCACACGGTAGCAACTTTCCTGCCGCCGTCGAGGAAGGACCATGCCCAGAGCATTTGACCCTGCCGTATCCGTCGGATGATGTTTCCGGATCTGTACAACGTCAGAACAAGCGGAATCGGATAGGACTGACAACACTCCCAGTAGGTCTCACCCCAGCCCACGGTTTCCTGATCGCGAGCCACCTTGAGTTCGGAAAATCCGGCATGGCTCCCTTCCGCTTTCGGCTCCGCCTTCGGTGGCACGATCTGTACGATATCCAACCCGTCGCGGTAGACGATGTGGAGGGAACCTGTTTCATCTTCACCGGGCTTTTCAACAAAGCCCTTGGCAATTTTCCCGTCCGCCGTCGGCCGCACGCTTGCAGATGCATCGACTGGCAGCAATGCGGCATGAGGTCCTTCCGCCGGCGCCGCCGCAGAAACTAGCAATGCAACCAGCAGTCGCTGCAGGGTCCTCGTTTTCATGCTGCATCGTCCCTAATGCCGGCACGGGAAGCGGCGCGCCCCAAAGACGTTACGTGGCTTTGCGTCGCACTCCCCGAGAACTGCTGCCCGGTGCCGCTGAGGAACGGCTTTTGGCGCGGCGCTCGATGCGACTCAGCTCCACCTGCCAGGAGGATAATTTGCGGTCATTGAAGAGCAGCATGGCGCAGGCGCGGTAGCTGTTTTCATCGATGAGTGCCAGATGCTCCGTGCCCTGATAGGTACCGTCGGTGGAATGAAAGATCGACAGTATCGATGCGCCGACCACCGAGAACACACCCTGCAGTTTGCCGAGCATGGCGTTCTCCGCAGTCCACTTCAAAGTGGTGGCATCGCGTCCCGGAAGCTCGATCGAGTAGGCGCTGACGAATTCCACCGGCGGGCAACTTAAGACCTTCATTGAACCTGCGAGCAGCCAGCACGCCTCGCGATGGCTGATCTCGATGCGCCCCTGCGCACCGACGGGGCGCCGGTCGCCGGCCCAGAACGTGCCGACGACGCTCCACTCGGCAGGCTCAAACAGGAAGGTATGCTTCAAGCAGCGCTCCCGAAAGTCCGCAGCCATTATGGCGCGTCGCGCGTTTTGCCGGTACCGTGGCCTCTATGCTGATCGAGCGCATCTGGACCGCGAACGCGCTGCGCAATTTCCACTATCTCATCGCCTGCGCCGAGACCGGGGAGGCCCTCGCGGTGGATCCTCTCGAATGGCAGCGCTGTCTGTCCACGGCGCAGGCGCGAGGCTGGCAGATCCGGCAGATCCTGAACACCCACGAGCATGGCGATCACACCGGCGGCAATGCCGGGCTCGTCGGGGCAACCGGCGCAAAGGTGCTGGCGCATGCCGGCGCCGCGCGCCGCATCGGCGGCGTCGACCGCGGCCTTGCTGCCGGCGACTTGATCCGCGTGGGCCGCACCGTGGAGCTGCGCTGCCTCGACACGCCCGGTCATACGATGACCCACATCTGCGTGCTCGCAGATGCCGATGAGCCGGCAATCTTCTCGGGCGATACACTCTTCAATGCCGGAGTCGGCAACTGCCACAACGGCGGAGCGCCCGAGCTTCTCTACGAAACCTTTGCGCAGCAGCTGACGCAGCTGCCGGATGCGACCCGCGTGTATCCCGGGCACGAGTACCTCGCGCGCAATCTCGAATTTACGCTAGATCGCGAGCCGGATAACATGGCAGCGGCCGAGCTTCTGACGCGCGCGCGTCAGCAGGACCCCGCGAGCGGCCTCGTCACGACGCTCGCAGACGAGAAGCGCATGAACGTCTTTCTGCGCCTAGCGGAGCCGCAGATCATCGCGCGCCTGCGCGCAAGTTTTCCGGATCTTCCCGCGGCGCCCGATGCACGCACGGTGTTCCTCGCGCTGCGCAAGCTGCGTAACAGCTGGTGAGCTTACGGACGGCGCGTGAGTGGCACGTGTGCAGGCTCTGCCGCCACGCGGGCAAGCCAGGAGCGCACGTGCGAATACGGCGCAAGCGCAAGGCCGCCCTCGTCGGCCACGTGGGTGTAGGCGTAGAGCGCGATATCGGCAATCGTGTAGCGCTCCGTCACGAAGAAAGGGCGCGTCGCCAAATGCGCCTCCATGACGGCAAGCGCCGCGCGGCCTTGTTCGAGGCGCCTGGGCAACTCCGCACGGCGCGGCGAATCGGAGCTCAGATGCCTCTTAATGAAACGCGGGGTGGCGACGTACGGCTCATGGCTGTACTGCTCGAAGAACATCCACTGCAGGACCTGGGCACGGCCTAGGGGATCCGGCGGGACGAAGCGTGTGCCTTCGCCGAGATACCACAAAATGGCGTCCGACTCGGCAAGACAGGTACCGTCCTCGAGCTGCAAAGTCGGAATCCTGCCATTCGGGTTTTTCGCAAGGAACGCAGGCTGGCGCGTGGCGCCCGAGAGGATGTCGACCTCAACCCAGCGGTAGGGACGATTGAGGAGCGCGAGGAGGAGGCGGATCTTGTAGCCGTTACCGGAATCGAGATAGTCGTAGAGAGTCAGCACGGCGCTTGCAAAATCCTCATTCGAAAAGCACGCAAAGTATCCATCGCGCGCGCCCTTTGCGCCAAGTCGTGAACGACGCGGAGGCGCCGCTCATGTACCCTGCCGCCCGACTCGAGCCTTTCGGGCGCATCCATGTATTCAGCATTTTATCGGCGCTCCTTCACGATCGCGACCGTCGTGATTCTGGGCTATGCGCTCCTGGCGATGCTGACGCCGTTCTGGGGACCGCTCTGTTGGGCCGCCTTTCTTGCGTTCTTTCTGCATCCGCTGCACGTGCGCCTGACGCGCAGATGGGGCGGCCGCGCCGGGTTGTCCGCCGCGCTCATCACGGTGCTGACGCCCTTCGTCCTGATCGCGCCGTTGTCGGCTCTGGGGCTGGTGTTTGCCCGTCAGGTCGGCATCCTCATTGGCTATCTGCGCGCGCATGCGATTCCGTCGTATCCGACGATCCGCCAGGATCTCGACGCCTATCCCCTGATCGGGCCACTCCTGCGCTGGGTGGACGCAGACGTGTCGGTGACGGCCGCGCAGGTTCAGGAGTGGCTGGTGAACGGGGCGCAGTCGATATTGAAGGCGGCCGCCGGAGTGGGCGAGCAAGTGGCGCTTGGAGTCTTCGGCACGCTCGTCGGCTTCGCACTCATGGTGTTCCTGCTCTTCTACCTGCTGCGCGACGGGCCACGAATACTTTCGGGGCTTCTGGGACTCGTGCCTCTGGAACCCAAGCGGCGCGCGCGGCTCATTCAATATCTGGCGGATGTCACGCGCGCCGTGGTCTACGGGCACTCCTTGACCGCGCTCGCACAGGGCGCGCTCGTCGGCATCGGTTTTGCGATCGTGCACCTGCCCTCACCGGTGGTGTTTGGTGTGCTGGCCGCGCTGACTGCGCTCCTGCCAGGCGCCGGCACGGGCTTCGTGCTCGTTCCGGCCGTGCTGTATCTGGCGTTTGCCGGCCGCTGGGGAGCGGCACTCTTCCTCGGGATCTGGGGACTCGGCATTGCCCTGGTCGACAACTTCCTGCGGCCCTTCCTCACCCGGCAGCACGCTGCGGTCTCGACCCTGACGGTGTTCGTGGGGGTCATCGGCGGCTTGGTGGCCTTTGGCCTCATCGGGCTCGTCCTGGGGCCGGTGCTCTTAAGCCTCATCGTCGCCCTCCTGCGCTTTGCGCAAGAGCGCATGGCGGAGGGTGGCGCGGATCCCTCCTGAGCTTGAAAAGGGGCGAAGCAGTTACAATGCCGCCCCCATGGATGTCTCACCCCTCCTTGATCCGCTGAACGACGCGCAACGCGCAGCGGTTACGGCGCCGCTTGGGCCCATGCTGGTGCTGGCAGGGGCCGGCAGCGGCAAGACCCGCGTGCTCACGCATCGCGTCGCCTGGCTGATCCAGGTCGAAGGCGCAGCACCACAGAGTGTTCTTGCCGTCACATTCACGAACAAGGCGGCGGGTGAAATGCGCGGCCGCATCGAGCAGCTCCTCGGCATGCCCGGTCCCGCCTTGTGGGTGGGCACCTTCCATGGCATCGCGCACCGCCTGCTGCGCATCCATTGGCGCGAAGCCAATCTGCCGCAGAGTTTCCAGATTCTCGATTCCGAAGACCAGACGCGCCTCATCAGGAAGGTCCTGAAGGCTCAGGACCTCGATGAAACACGCTGGATCCCGCGGGAGATCCAGTGGTTCATCAACTCGAACAAGGACGAAGGCCGCCGCCCGCCGGTGCTGAAGGACGGCGGCGACTCCACGCGCCGCCAGTTCATCAAACTCTACGCGGCCTACGAGGCCGCCTGCGCGCAGGCCGGCGTCGTCGATTTCGCAGAGCTTCTCTTGCGCGCCTTCGAGCTGTGGCGCGACCAGCCGGAGGTGCTCGCGCATTATCGGCGCCGCTTCCGTCATGTGATGATCGATGAGTTCCAGGACACGAATGCCATCCAGTACGCCTGGATGCGTCTCCTCGTAGGCAGCGAAGGATTTCCATTTGCGGTGTTTGACGATGATCAGTCGATCTATCGCTGGCGCGGCGCGCGCGTAGAGAACGTGCAGCAGTTTCGCAGCGACTTCCCGACAGCCGAGCTCTACCGCCTGGAGCAGAACTACCGCTCGACGGGCTCCATCCTCGAGGCTGCAAATGCGCTGATCGCGCACAATTCCGGGCGGCTCGGCAAGAGTCTCTGGACCCACGGCGAGCGCGGCGAAAAGATCCACCTGTACGCCGCCTACAACGAGCGCGACGAGGCGGACTTTGTCGTGCAGCGCATCCGCCAGTGGACCAATGGCGGCGGCGTGCGCCGCGACGTTGCCATTTTGTACCGTTCGAACGCCCAGTCGCGCGTGCTGGAGGAGGCGCTGCTGTCGGCGCGCATGCCGTACCGCGTGTACGGCGGACTGCGATTCTTTGAGCGCGCCGAGATCAAGGATGCGCTCGCCTATTTGAGGCTCATCGCCAACCGCCGCGACGACTCCTCATTTGAGCGCGTGGTGAACCTGCCGACCCGCGGCATTGGCGCCAAGAGCCTCGACATCATTCGCGCGCAGGCCAAGGCCGCCGGCACCTCGCTGTGGGAGGCCGCCGCAGTATCCATGGCCGATGCGCTCGGGCCGAAGGCCGCCGTCGCGGTGCAGGGTTTCATGGCCCTCATCGAGCGCATCGCGCGCGAAATTCAGGACCTGCCGCTCTTTGAGCAGGTGGATCACATGCTCAAGGAGAGCGGCCTCCTCGATCACCACAAGCGCGAGAAGGCCGAACGCGGCGAAGCCCGCGTCGAGAATCTGCTCGAGCTTGTGAGCGCGGCGCGCGGCTTCGAGCCCGAGGGCGGAATCGATGAGCTCTCGCCGCTGCAGTCGTTCCTCGCGCATGCGGTGCTCGAATCCGGCGAAGGCCAGGCGGAGGCCTGGGAGGATTGCGTGCAGATGATGACGCTGCATTCGGCGAAGGGGCTCGAATTCCCGGTCGTCTTCATGTGCGGCATGGAGGACGGACTCTTTCCTCACCAGCGCTCGCTCACCGACATTGACGGCCTCGAGGAGGAACGGCGCCTGTGCTATGTCGGCATGACGCGCGCCATGCGCCAGCTGTACTTCACCTGCGCCGAGCAGCGACGCCTGCATGGGACCGACAGTTACGGGCAGCCCTCGCGCTTCATCAAAGAAGTGCCCGAGGAGCTGATCGAAGAAGTCCGGCCGCGCATGCAGCTTGCGCGTCCCGTCGCGGTCGGCCGTTTCCGCGCTGAGGAGCCCGCCGCGCCCGGTGTGCACCTGGGCGCGCGCGTGCGTCACGGCAAATTCGGCGAAGGCGTCATCCTCACCGTCGAAGGCAACGGCGCGCATGCGCGCGTGCAGGTGAGCTTCGAGAAGCAGGGGACGAAGTGGCTCATGATCCAGTACGCGAACCTGGAGCCGATGCGTTGAAAATCGTGATCTTGGGGGCGGGCCAGGTGGGTCGCACCGCCGCCTATCATCTCTCCCGCGAGGAGGCGAACGAAGTCACCGTGGTCGATACGGACGAAGAGGTCCTGCGCGATCTGCAGGATCGTCTCGACGTGCGCACCGTCGCCGGCAATGCCTCCTATCCATCGGTGCTCGAGGCCGCCGGCGCCGCGGAGGCCGACATCCTGATCGCGCTCACGTCGAGCGATGAAGTCAACATGATGGCCTGCGAGGTGGCCTTCACGCTGTATCGCACGCCCACCAAGATCGCGCGCATCCGCGCGGCCGAATACACGAGCCGCCCCGAGCTCTTCAGCGAAGAGGCGCTGCCGGTCGATGTCTTCATCAGCCCCGAGCAACTGGTGACAGAGTATGTCGAGCGGCTGATTCATTATCCCGGCGCGCTGCAGGTACTCGATTTCGCCGACGGCAAGGTGCGCCTGGTCGCGGTGCGTGCGCACGAAGGCGGCCTCCTCGTCGGGCAGCAGCTGCGCGCGCTGCGCGAGCACGTGCGCGACATCGAGGCGCGCATCGTCGCGATCTACCGCGCCGGCCGCAGTATCACGCCCGGCGGCGACACGATCGTCGAGGATGGCGACGAGGTGTTCTTTCTCGCGGCACGCGACGACATCCGCCGCGTCATGAGCGAGATGCGCAAGGAGGAGCATCCGCTGCGGCGCGTCGTCATCGCAGGCGGCGGCAATGTCGGCTTCCGCCTCGCCAAAGCCCTGGAAAAACACAACCAGGTGAAGCTCATCGAGCGCGACGCCAAGCGCGCGCGGCGCATCTCCGAGCTCCTCGAAAATACCATCGTGCTGAACGGCGATGCCGCGGACGAAGAGCTCCTGATTGAAGAGAACATCGACGGCACGGACGTATTCGCTGCACTCACGAATTCCGAAGAGGCCAATATTCTCTCCTCGATGCTCGCCAAGCGCCTGGGCGCCCGCAAGGTCATGGCGCTCATCAACAAGCCCTCCTATGCAGAGCTCATCGAGAGCGGCAGCATCGACATCGCCATCTCCCCGCAGACGATCACCATCGGCTCGCTGCTCGCCCACGTGCGCCGCGGCGATGTGGTGCGCGTGCATTCGCTGCGCCGCGGCGCCGCCGAGGCTCTGGAGGCGATCGTGCACGGCGACGAGCGCAGCTCGCGCGTGGTCGGCAAACGCGTCGAGGAAATCAAGCTGCCCGACGGCGCCTTGATTGGCGCCATCGTGCGCGGCGACAAGGTCATCATGGCGCACCATGACACGGTCGTGCAGTGCGACGACCACGTCATCGTGTTCCTCTCCGACCGCAGACATGTCGAGGCGGTCGAGCGTCTTTTCCAGGGCCCTGCCCGGTAAGCGCACGCACGCGTGCTGCGCGTCGCACATGTCCTGGGTTTGATGCTCGCGGCGTTCGCCGCGGCGTTCGTGGTGCCGATCATCACCTCATGGGTGTACGGCGGCAGCGGTAAGTCCTTTGTCATCGCAGCGCTCGTATGCGTCGGTACGGGCATGCTGCTCGCGACCAGCACGCGCGCCTACGCGCGCGAGTTGAAGCCGCGCGACGGTTTCCTGCTCGTGACTCTGGGCTGGTTATTGATGTCGGCGGCGGCGGCGATCCCGTTCCTGCTGGTGCTGCCCGGGCTTTCCTTTACCGACGCCTTCTTTGAATCGATGTCGGGTCTGACGACGACCGGCGCAACCGTATTCAAGGGACTCGATACCCTGCCGCCCGCCATCAATATATGGCGCGCCGCGCTGCACTGGTACGGGGGACTCGGGATCATCGTGCTCGCGATCGCCATCCTGCCGCTCCTCAGCGTCGGCGGCATGCAGCTCTACCGCGCCGACTCGCCGGGGCCGGTGAAAGAAGAGCGTCTCGCGCCGCGCATCTTCCAGACGGCAAAGACCCTGTGGTTCGCCTACACGTTTCTCACCATCGCCGGGATCATTGCGCTGCGGGTGTGCGGCATGTCGTGGTTTGACGCCATCTGCCATGCCTTCTCGGCGGTGGGGCTCGGCGGCTTTTCGACCCACGACGCCAACATTGCGTATTTCAATTCCGCGTCGATCGAGTTCGTGCTGATCGTCATCATGATCACCGCATCGCTCAACTTCGCCTGTCATTTTGCGGCGCTGCGACGCCTGACGTTAGAGCCTTATTTCACCCACCCGGAAACCAAGGCGATATTCCTGCTGCTTAGCGTGAGCGTGGTCGGCATCGCGATCCTCCTCACGGTGCACGGCGTGTATCCGGATTTTTTCACCGCGCTGCGACATTCGGCCTTCAACGTCGTGTCGCTCGCGACGACGACGGGATTCGTGACGCAGGACTACACGCGCTGGCCGGTGTTCGCGCCCATCTGGATGCTGTTCCTCTCCTGCATCCTCTGCAGCACGGGCTCGATCGGCGGCGGCATCAAGATGTTCCGCACTCTGGTGCTCTCGCGCCAGGCGCTGCGTGAATTGCGCTTGCTCGTGCACCCGAGCGCGGTCGCGCCCGTGCGCGTGGGCGGCAAGCCCGTTCCAGACCGCGTCGCAGCCTCGATCCTCGCCTTCATCTTTTTGTATTTCATGACGGTGGCGGCGCTTACCTTTGCGTTGCTGCTCTCAGGACTTGATTTTGATTCCTCCTTCGGCGCCATCATCGCTTGCATCAATAATGCAGGTCCCGGCCTGGGCGTCGTCGGCCCGTTCAAGACCTATCAGAGTCTCACCGACCTGCAGACGTGGATCTGCACCTTCGCCATGCTTCTCGGGCGGCTTGAGATCTTCAGCGTGCTGGTGCTCTTCACGCCGACCTACTGGCGCAAGTAGCGCCTGCTCGCTCAATGCTCGACGTGGAAGCGTATCCCGTAGAACGACACCGGGCCGCGCGCCGCGTTGAAGCCCGGATTGCGGATAAATTGATAATCGGGGGAGATCTGCACGTGCGCCCACTGCCAGGGCAGCTGCAGCCGGTAGTAAGCCTCGAGGATCTCTTCATGCGCATAGTCAAGGCGGCCGTCTCCCAGGAGAAAGCCCAGACCGCCGGCGGCAAGGTATTGACGGTGCCAGGCTGAGAGTCCCTCGTCCACGACCGCAACGCCCACGACGTCATCGCCTCTTTGCCAGTGACTGCCCGAGAGCTCGCCGCCGACGCTTGCGAGCTCATCCACCTCGGTGAAAGCGAAGCTTTCGGTCTTGCCGTCATTCCAGCCGAATCTTGCGAACACGCCGGTCGCGCCGCCATCCGCAAGCGGCTGCTCGACATTGATTCCGAAGCCGTATTTTTTGCGTCCCTCCTGATCGTCCGCCACGATGTTGGGCATCGCGTCCTCGGCGAACGCAATGGCGAGAGCCTGCGAGTAAATGCCCATGCGCGCGGTGTTGCGATAGGCGAGGAGCCGCACCACCGTGCTCACCTGCGACGGCGACAGGGTGAGCTCCAGGTTATCGCCCTGTGCGCGCCGCAGCGAGGCTTCGAGCTCCTGGCCGTTCGCGCGCACCGGCATGCGGTACATGCCGTACTTCAGCGACCAGACCGGGCTCACATAGCCCAGCACGAAACCTGCGGTATAGCCGCGCGTATCGGCCGCATAATCCCAGGCGGTGTTGTCCCACAGTGACCAGTTCATGAACTCGGTGCGCGTGCTCGCGGCGTAGCGGTTCTTGTCGAAGTCATCATTCACCGCAAACCAGCCGACCTTGAACTCGAGGCGGTTGGATGCTTCCGTGCCTGCAATCTGATCCTGGCCGGCCGCGACCTTCGTAAGCTCCGTTCCCAAGGGGAGCATGAAGCGCAGGTAGCTGCGCGCGATATAGAATCTCTTCGGCAGATTGTTCGCTCCTTCGCGCACGACGTCGCCATTGGTGAGGCCGCCGAGGCCGGTTGCGTCGCTCACCCCCGCACCCATGAATTTCTCGGTGTCGAAGTAGAACTGCGCCCAGTGGGCGAGCGCCCAGCCGAAATAGAAGCCGATGGTATTCGTCGGCTGCGTGTCGCCGTCGGGCTTCAGGCTCAAGGGGCCCTGGTAGGGCGAATGCAGGGATGTCTGGTGCTGCAGCACGAAGGTGTATTGCTCGCCCAGGAGACTCGGCCAATAGCTCTGCGCAGCGGGCGTCCCGCTCACGGCTTCATCTGCGGGCGCGTCGGCAAGAGTCGCGCACGGCAACGCCAATGACAGCGCGGCCGCGCTGAGGAAGTGGGCACGGGTGAACATCAGCTGTGGATGTAGCTTTCCAGCTGTTCGATCGTGTGCTGCTGCTCTTCGATGACCGCTTTGATGAGGTCGCCGATCGATACCATGCCGATCACAAGACTGTTCTCAATCACGGGCAGGTAACGCACACGCTGCCCAGTGACAACGCGCATGCACTCATCGAGAGTGCTCATGAGCGACACGGTAATCACCGGCGCCGTCATGATCTCGCGCACCGGCGTGTGCGCGGAGGAACGTCCGAGCAGGATCACTTTGCGTGCATAGTCGCGCTCGGAGACGATCCCGAGGAGCTCATCCTTCTGCATGACGAGGAGCGCGCCGACATGGTGCTCGGCCATCAGGCGGATTGCATCGAGCACCGGCGCTTCGGGCGCAATCGAGCGCAGCGCGCGGGGCTTCTTTTCGAGCAAGTGCCGTACCGTCAGCATGGAATCCCCCTACGGGTGCGCGCTCACCCGAGCGCGTCGGCGATGTCCTGCATCAGGCCCTTATCCTCGGGCTTGGTGTCCGAAGCGTAGCGCTTCAGCACTCGCCCGTCACGGCCGATCAGGAATTTCTCAAAATTCCAGCCGATATCCCCGGGAAAGCCGTTCTGCGCTGCTGTAAGAAAACTGTAAAGAGGATGGCGATGCGGGCCGTTGACGTCGAGCTTGGCGCTCATTGGAAAGGTAACGTCGTAGGTGGTCTGGCAGAATCTGATGATCTGCACTTCATTGCCGGGCTCCTGCTGGCCGAACTGATTGCAGGGAAATCCAACCACGCTGAAGGCTTCAGCCTTGAGGTCGCGCTGCAACTGTTCGAGCCCCGCGTACTGCGGCGTGTAGCCACAACGGCTCGCGACGTTGACGGCGAGAATCACCTTGCCGCGCAACGGACCCAAGAGATCCGGGCCGCCATCGATGCTGCTCACGGGAATGGAATAGAAATCGTTCATGTGACTTTGGATCTGTGCTGCGAGCATCTGCGGGCGGTTGCGGCATTCTAAATCGCCCGCCTGCGATTTTGCATCAGGACGGCCCGAATGGGTCTTGTTAAACGGCGAGCGCCGGCGCGGAACCCGTGCGCATTCACCCATGCGGCAGCGTGCGGCAGTTCAAAGTTTGGAGAGGTAACAGCACCCGGATGGGGCGCATGACGGTATACAGCCAGTCATGGAGACGGCTCACAGGCAGGTCAGTGTGCCCCCGGATCGCTTTGAAGTGGTCGCGGACGACGCTGTGTTCACGGTCGATCTGCACTCGGCGCTTGCCATCTGCATCTATGACGCCGTGGATGAGGCGGGAGCATTGCTGCATCTGCGCGTCATTACGCGCGGCACGCAGCCGGCCGAGGCGACCGACACGACGCTTGCCACCGAACTGCTGCTCCTGGATCGCTGCGTTGAGACGCTGCGTGAGATTGCGCCCGACGCGCGCGCGCTGCAGGCGAAGATTGCCGCGCATCTGCCCGTGGGTGCCTCGCACCAGCAGGCGTACGATTCAGTCCTGACGCTGGTCCGGGATTTCCTGGCCGATGTGGATATCGCGGAAGTCTCCGCGGATGTCGCAGGCGGCGCCATGCCGCGCAAGCTGCGTTTCCGGCCGAGCATGGGCACTCTGCAGATCAGCTGACGCCCGCGCACTTAGGCTCCGATTTCCTACCGCTACGGTGCCGCCGCCGCGCTGCCGCGGAGGCCCAGATCCTTGCTGTAAACCACGTTCATCACGTTGTCGTACCAGCCGGTCACATTGGGCTTCACCAGGTGTTTGTTCACGTAGAAATACAGCGGCATCAGCGGATGATCCGCGAGCATCAGCCGTTCAGCCTGCTCGAGAATGCGGCGGCGCGCGGCAACGTCGACCTCTGCCGCAGCCGCGGCGAGGAGCTCATCGTATTTGGGATTCTTGTAGCGCGGCAGGTTGATGCCGAAATCGCTCTTCAAATACTGCGCAAAGGTATAGGCGTCGTTGTAGTCCCCGACCCAGCTTGAGCGAAAGATCTGTACATCGCCGCGGTCGATGTCCTGCAGCAGGGATTTGAACTCGACCGCCACCATCCGCGTCTCGACGCCGAGGGCCTCCTTCCACATGGATGCGACGGCGATCGCAACCTTCGTATGGATCTCGCCATCGTTGTAGCGCAGTTCGATCGAGAGCGGACTGCGCGCCGAATAACCTGCGGCCGCGTACAGCCGGCGCGCCTCGGCGATCCTTTGCGGCAGTGGCTCGCCCCGATAGTCAAAGGATTGCGGCGTGTAGTCGTGGATGCCTGGCGGCACCCACCCGTAAGCGGGCAGCTCGCCCACCCGCAGGACCTTCTGCGCCAGCTTCTCGCGGTCTATGACGAGCGACAGCGCGCGCCTCAGGCCCGGATTGTCCTTGAAGGGCGCGCGCGCCAGATTGAACCCGTAGAAGTAGGTGTTCAACTGCGGCGCGATGTGCAGATCAGAGGCCAGATGCTCCTTGATCCAGTCAAACTGGCCGCGCGGGACAACGGCCGTAACCTGCAGCTCGCCAGCGCGGTAGCGCGTGAGCTCCGCATTCTCATCGGTGATCTGCAGGTATTTGACCGCCGCAAGCTGCGTCGCGCGATCATTCCAATATTGGCGGTTGCGCGCGGCGAGCACATAGGATCCGGGTACCCATTCCTTGAGAACGAAGGCGCCGTTCGAGACCATGATGCCGGGCCGCGCGAATCCGGCGCCGTAGCGCGCCAGGGTTGCGCGGTTCACGGGGCAGGTGCTGGGATGCGAGAGTAATCCGGGCAGGTACGGCGCGGGTCCCGAAAGGCGTATCACGAAGGTTGCGTCGTCGGGGGCGGAGACCCCGAGCGCATCGACAGGCATCTTGCCGGCGATGATGGCGCCCGCATTCTCAACGACGTCGATCACCTGGGCGTATTGCGAGGCCGTCGCCGGATCGACGAGGCGCCGCAATGCGGCGAGGAAATCCGCAGCCACCACGCGATCGCCGTTTGACCAGCGCGCTTCCGGGCGCAGGTGGAAGGTATAGGTGCGACCGTCGGCGCTCGTCTCCCAGCTGGTGGCGACGCCAGGCGCGGGGGCGGCATTGTGGTCAAGCGAGGTCAGACACTCGTACAGATCGCGCAGCACCTGGTGCGCCTCATTGCCGCGCGCCTTTTGCGGGTCGAGCGAATCAGGCCCCGGTCCATTGCCGATGACCAATGTGGGGCCCGCCTCGGCAGTGCTGCCCGCGTGCGCCCCATCGGGCGAACGCGCGCAGCCGGCGAGCACGCCGAGCGCGACAGCGAGCAGCGTCGCCGCGCGCAGACTACGCCGCAGCGTCGCGTCTACGCCCGGCATTGATTTGATCGCGCAGCAGGATGGTGGCAGCGCGTGCGGCGGCGGCAAAATCGGCGCCCAATGAGGCATGGATGATGGAGCGCGAGGAACTCACGATGAGGCCGCGCCCATCGGCGCTCTGCCCCGCCTCGATGGCTGCGCGCACGTCAGCGCCCTGCGCACCTACGCCCGGCACGAGAAAAGGCATGTCGCCCGCGATGCCGCGCACCTCGGCCAGTTCCTCGGGATAGGTCGCGCCCACGACGAGGAGACAGTTGCCGCGGCTATTCCACCGCGTCGCGGCAAGCTCGGCCACCGCGGCGTAGAGCTTCCTGCCGCCGACGTCGAGATCCTGTACATCGCGGGCGCCAGGATTTGACGTGCGGCATAAGACGATCACCCCCCGGTCCTCGTAGCGCAGGAAGGGTTCCAGCGAATCACCGCCCAGATAGGGATTGACGGTGACGGCATCAGCCGCATAGCGCTCGAAGGCCTCGATGGCGTACCTCTCGGCCGTGCTTTCCACGTCGCCGCGTTTGGCGTCCAGGATGACGGGAATCCCGGGGTAGGCGCGGTGAATGTACTCGATGGTGCGCTCGAGCTGGTCCTCCGCCTCGCAGGCGGCGTAGTGTGCGAACTGCGGCTTGTAGGCGCACACGAGATCAGCCGTCGCGTCGACGATGGCCTTGTTGAACTGGAATATCGGAGAGGCGCGCGCCGCGATGTGCGCCGGCAGGCGCTCAATCAAGGGGTCAAGCCCCACGCAGGCGAGCGAGTTCTTCTCGTCCCACGCCGCGCGCAGGCGAGTCACGAATCCGGTCATGCGACGCGGCTGCGACCGGTGAGACTGCGCTTTTTCAGATGCACGAGCAGGATGGACACCGCCGCCGGGGTCACTCCCGGTACGCGCGCCGCCTGACCGAGGGTCGCCGGCCGGACCGCGATGAGCTGCTGGCGCACTTCGTGCGAAAGCCCCGCAAGAGTCGCGTAGTCGAGGTCCGCGGGCAACACCGTCTCCTCGTTTCTGCGCTGCCGCTCGACTTCCTCTTCCTGGCGCTTGATGTAGCCTGCGTACTTGAGGCGTGCCTCAAGTTCAGCTCGCAGCTGCGCCGGGAGGCGATCGTCGATTCCGACGTATTCGGCCACACCGGAATCGATGAGACGCCGCTTCTTCTCAAAGAGGTCCCAGCGCTGGTCGTCGATGAGCCCGAGCTTGCGGCCGACCGGGGTCAGGCGCAGGTCCGCATTGTCTTCACGCAGGAGGAGCCGGTGCTCGGCGCGGCTCGTGAACATCCGATAGGGCTCGCGGGTGCCGCGGGTCACGAGATCATCGATGAGCACTCCCAGGTACGCCTCGCTGCGCTTTGCGGTCCAGGGCGCCTCGCCGCGGCACAAGAGCCGGGCATTGATACCTGCCAAGAGACCCTGAGCCGCGGCCTCCTCATAGCCCGTCGTGCCGTTGATCTGCCCGGCGAAGAAGAGGCCTTCCAGGTGCTTGGTCGCAAGAGAGGCGGATAGATCGCGCGGGTCGAAGAAATCGTATTCGATCGCGTACCCGGGGCGAGTCAGATGCGCATGCTCGAATCCTGCGATGGTGCGCACGAACTCCTGCTGCACGTCGAACGGCAGGCTCGTCGAAATCCCATTGGGGTACACCTCGTAGGTCTCGAGGCCCTCCGGTTCGACGAAGATCTGGTGCGAACCTTTATCGGCGAAGCGCACGACCTTGTCCTCGACCGAGGGACAGTAGCGCGGACCGATGCCCTCGATGACACCGGTGTACATGGGCGAGCGGTCGCTCGCCGCCCGAATGATCTCGTGCGTACGCTCGTTTGTCTTCGTTATGAAACAATCTATCTGCTTCGGGTGCTCACTGGCTCGCCCGAGAAACGAAAACACCGGAGTCGGTTCATCGCCCGACTGAGGCGTCATAACCGAAAAGTCGATGCTGCGCCCGTCGAGCCTGGGCGGAGTCCCGGTCTTCAGGCGCGCAACGCGCAAGGAAAGCTCGCGCAGGCGCGCCGCCAGTCGCTCCGAGGCCGGGTCGCCGGCGCGACCTCCCGAGTACTGATCAAGCCCCACATGGATCCGGCCTCCGAGGAAAGTCCCGACGGTCAGCACCACCGCACGAGCCTCGAAAGTGATCCCGGTGACGGTGACTACCCCGGTGACTCGGCCACCCGTGACGGCCAGATCCGCCACCTCCTGCTGGAAGAAGGAAAGGTTGGGCTCACTCTCGAGTATCGAGCGGACGGCGCGCTTGTAGAGCTGCCGGTCCGCCTGCGCGCGCGTCGCGCGCACGGCCGGTCCCTTGCTCGCGTTCAGAGTGCGGAATTGGATGCCGGCGCGATCGGTGGCGCGCGCCATGGCGCCGCCGAGCGCGTCGATCTCGCGCACCAGATGCCCCTTGCCAATGCCGCCGATCGCGGGGTTGCAGCTCATCTGTCCCAGGGTGTCGATGCTCTGCGTCAGGAGCAGCGTGCGCGCACCCATGCGCGCTGACGCCAGCGCAGCCTCGGTGCCGGCGTGGCCGCCGCCGACCACGATGACCTCGAAGGAGTGTGCAAACCGCATGGGTGACCGGGCGCGTTTAAAAAAAGCCGCGCATTGTACCCGAACCCCTAAGGGTGCCGGGAGAGGAGCGCCCTGAAGCGATAGAGATTGGATTGCGCGAACTCGCGCGCCTCGATCTCGAAGCGGTTGTCCCAGTAGCCGCGGCGCAGCCATTCGAGGAAGTACTTCGCGCTCGTCAGGCGCCGCGGCTGCCATTGCAGCAGAACGTGGCAGTACTCGTGCAGCATGAGCAACGGATCGGCGAAGAAGTCCTCGGCGCTGCCGGTGAGATAGATGCGGCCGCGGCGTGTAGTCGCCACGGCGCCGGCGTGCAGGCGCGCGAAGAGCGAGCGTTCGATGATGCGTACCTGGCGCACGCCATCCCCGAAGAGCGCCGCAAGCGGTGCCTCGATCTCAACCGGCAGAGGAACGACATGTCGACGCCACATAGCTCGACAGTGTCGCTTCGAACCCTGCGCCCGGGCAATGGCGGCGCGGCTACACCGCCAAAGAGGTCTTGGCTTCCGCCGGCGCTCGCGCGTCCGCGGTCTGATTCAACCGGGCCGCGACGAAAAGCTCTATGTCGCGTGCCACGACCCGCGCCTGCTCGCGAATTTCCGGCACCGCCGTTATTTCCCACTGGCTGCCGCGCGCCAGCGTGCCGAGCGCGTACAGCGTGCGCTGCGCAGTGCCCGCACCCGAGATCACCCGGAAACGCTCATCGGTCGCAAGGCCGAGCGCCAGCGCATCCGCGCTCGCGACGCCGTCCGTGATGGCCCTCTGCAGCAGCGGATTGCCCGCACGCCGCACGTCGGCCTGCGGTCCCGTGCAATTGATGAGCACCGCCCCCTCGAGGACGTGCCGCCGCTCTTTTCGGCGCAGGGTGGCACGAAGCGAAGAGCGCGCCGCGTGATACTCGAGCGCTTCAAGCCGGCCGCGCAGGATCGCCAGCTGCCCGCGCGCGATCGCGCGGGTGAAGCGCTCGTGCACCACCGGAGCCAGACGATGTCGATGTACATCCCAGAAGGGCCGCACATGCCGCAGGAAACGCCGCTTCTCCGATGCATTCCACCCCGCCCAGAGCGCGGGCGCCATCGAGCGCATCTCCGTCATCACGCCACGCCAGCGATCGCCGCGGTCATCGTCGCCCGACAAATGCCGAATCTTTTTGACGATGGCGCGCAGCGAGGAGGGAAACTCGCGCTGCAGGCCTGGCGGGAAAGCGGCCGCTGGGCCATGGCAGCGCGGCAAGAGAGCGCGCCGCGAGAACGCAAAGATAGGCCCCACATGGCGCCGATGCAGAAGTTCTGCGACCACATCGACCGCCGTAAGGCCGGTGCCGGCGATGAGCACAGGCGCATCCGGCGCAATCTCATTCTTGCGTTCAGCTTCCCAGGGATTGTTGAGAACGAGCCTCTGCCCCTGCGGCGAAAGATCGGAGCCAAAGGGTGCGGGCGCTTCGTTGCCGGTGGCGAGCACGACAATGTCCGCAAACGTGCTCTCGCCGTGCGCGGGAATGACTTCCCATCCATCGCCGCGGGCCACCACGCCGGCAGCGGCGGTACGCAGCCAGGACATTTGGATGTTTGACGCCATCCGAACCGCGAGCAGCTGAGACTGCAGGTATTCACCATAATATCGGCGCGGAGCGAAATCCTCGGGACCCCAGTTGAAGCCACGCAGGGGCCGCTCGCGCTGCAGCCAGCGCAGAAAGTCGCTGCCATCCCCGTTCGCAGACATGTTGCAGGCGCGCGTGTTCAGCAGATGCACTGGGCAGGCCGTCGAGTACGCAACCCCCGCACCGGGCTGATCCCGCGGCTCCATGACGCTGACCTCGATGGGGCGCGCGCTCCTCTCTTTGAGAGCGGCGAGCAGCAGCACCGCGCTCGCTCCGCCGCCGCAGATGACGAGCCTGAGCGGCTGCGCTGTTTTATGAGCCGGCGAATACGAAGCCATGCCAACGAGGGTACCGTCGGCAGGTTACAAAGTCGGTAACAAGGCGTCAGCGGGCCGTCGCTTCCGTCTGCGCCGACGCATTGTTCAATTGAAGTTCCGCAGGGTCACTGCTACCGCGTAATAGCGCCGCACCGTCACGAGGGCAGGCGTTGTTGTCCCCTGTTCCTGGCGTTTTCGTGAGAGCACCAACGCTGCCGCTGGAATGCGGCCGAACCCTCAGCCGCGCCTGCGCAGCAGAGTGAGACCGTCGCCGATCGGCAATAGCGACAGATCCACGCGTTCATCGCGATGCACGTGCTGATTGAAGGCGCGCAGCGCTACGGTGCTCGCGTCATTGATTTTCTGATCGGCCACCGCGCCGTCCCAGAGCGTATTGTCCACGGCGATGAGACCGCCGGTGCGCACCAGCTTGAGCAGCTCTTCGTAGTAGCCCAGATAGGCGGGCTTGTCCGCGTCGATGAAAGCGAAGTCAAAAGTGCCGGCGCCGCCTTGCGCGCTGAGCTCCTGCAATGTCTTGAGCGCGGGCTGCAGCCTAAGATCGATGCGCTCGGCCACCCCCGCCTCGCGCCAATATTGACGTGCCATCGCGGTCGTTTGCGGATTGATGTCGCAGGTCACGATCCTGCCGTCCGCGGGCAGCGCCAGAGCCACGGCCAGGCTCGAATATCCGGTAAACGTTCCCACCTCGATGCAGCGCCGCGCACCGATCAGCTTCACGAGGAGACTCATGAACTGCCCCTGTTCCGGGCCGATCTGCATGTTCGAATCAGGAATTTTCCGCGTGGCCTCGCGCAGCCGCGCAAGGATGGGCGGCTCGCGCACCCCGTACTTCACGAGATAGTCGTAGATATTGTCCGTGAGTGTCAGCGTTCGTCCGGTCATTGATATCACTTCCCTACACAGAAGCCTGAGAAAATCCGCCCGAGGAGATCCTCCGTCGTAAACTCGCCGGTGATCTCGCCCAATGCCTGCTGCGCTGCTCGCAATTCCTCCGCCACGAGCTCGCCCGCGCGGCGCTCGGTCAACTGCCGCACCGCCTCTTCAACATGTGCGCGGGCGCGCGCGAGCGCTTCCAAGTGGCGCGCACGTGCTGACACGGTGCCGCCGTCGAGTGCGTGATAACCCATGCACGACTTTAAGTGTGCGCGCAGCGTGTCGATGCCCTGCCCGGTTGCCGCCGACAGTGTGATGCGCGGCGGCCCGGATCCGGTGTCGGCGACCGGAACGCCGATGGCGAGATCGCATTTGTTGAACACGAGCGTCACCGGAACGTCGCCCGGCAGCCGCTGGCGCTCCTCTTTATAGGCCTTGCCGGCCGGATCCTCAATGGCATCAATGACGAAGAGCACGCGATCCGCGCGCAACATTTCCGCCTCCGCCCTGCGAATGCCCTCTTCTTCCGCCAGATCGAGCGCTGTGCGCAGACCCGCCGTATCGAGCACGTGCAGCGGCATCCCGTCGATGTCGATGCGCTCGCGCAGCACATCGCGCGTCGTGCCGGGCAGCGGCGTGACGATGGCGGCGTCGTAGCCCGCCAGGCGATTCATGAGACTCGATTTACCGGCGTTGGGGCGCCCGGCGATGACGACCGTCATGCCTTCGCGCAGCAGGCGTCCCTGACGCGCACTCTGCTCGACGACGTCGAAATGATCACGCACCTCCTGCAGACGCTCCCCGAGTGCACGGTCGGCCAGAAAATCGATCTCCTCTTCCGGAAAATCGATCGCGGCCTCCACATAGGTGCGCAGTCCAATGAGCGCCTCGGTCACTCCCTTCACCATGACGGAAAATTCGCCCTGCAGGGAGCGCATCGCAGCGCGCGCCGCCTCGCGCGATCCCGCGTCGACCAAATCTCCGATCGCCTCGGCTTGCGTCAGATCGAGCTTGTCGTTCAGAAACGCGCGCTGCGTGAACTCACCGGGCAAAGCGCGCCGTGCACCGAGCTCAATGGCCCGTGCAGTCAGTGCTTCCTGGACGACGGAACCACCGTGCCCCTGCAATTCGAGAACATGCTCACCGGTATAGGAATCCGGCGCCGGAAAGAAGAGCGCAAGGCCGGCATCAATGGGCTCTTGCTTGCCGTCGAGAAAACGCAGAAAGGTCGCAAGGCGCGGGCTTGGCAGTCGGCCGAGGAGGACGACCGCGATCTCAGGCGTCTTCGGGCCCGACAGACGCACGATCCCGATCCCGCCGCGACCAGGAGGCGTCGCCTGCGCGACGATGGTGTCGGTGGCAGCCATGAAACCGCAAGCCTAACACCTACGCGGCCTTCTTCGCTGCAGCGGCGCCGATTCTGCGGTTGATGTTCCACTGCTGGGCGATCGACAGCAACGTGTTGGTGACCCAATACAGCACGAGTCCCGCAGGGAAAAACGCAAACGTCACGGACATGACGAGCGGCATGATCATGAAGACCTTCGCCTGGATGGGATCCGGCGGAGTGGGATTCAACTTGTATTGCACGAGCATGGCGCCGGCCATGATGGCCGGAAGAATGAAATACGGATCGCGCGAGGAGAGATCATTGATCCAGCCGACAAATGGCGCCTGCCGCATCTCCACGCTCTCGAGCAGCACCCAATAGAACGCCAGAAACACCGGAATCTGGATGATGATCGGCAGGCAGCCGGCGACCGGATTGATCTTCTCGCGCTTGTAGAGCTCCATCATGGCGCGGCCGAGTTTCTCTTTGTCGTCCTTGTAGGTGTCCTGCAGATTCTTGATGCGCGGCGAGAGCGTCTTCATTTTCGCCATCGACTTGCCGCTCGCCTCCGACAGGGGATAGAACAGGAGCTTCAGGAGAAAGGTGACCACGATGATCGCCACGCCCCAATTGCCGAAGAGCGCATACACCTTGCCGAGGAGCCAGAAGAGCGGTCTTGCAATGATGGTGAGGACGCCGTAATCGGCGACGAGCTCGAGCCGCGGACCCGCCGTCTCCAGATCCGCCTGCAGTTTCGGGCCCACAAACAGCGTTTCCTGATACGTGGCCGTCGTGTCGGGGGCGACGGCGAGCAGCGGTCCCACGGTCGCGAGTTGAAACTGGCGGCCCTGCGCGCCCAGGGTAATGCGGTTCGTGGTACCGGCAGCTGGAACGATTGCGCTCACGAAATGGTGCTGCAGGGCCGCGAGCCAGCCATTGTCGACCTTGAGCGCCAATTGCCGATCGTCGGCATTGTCGATCTTGAGTTTGCGATATTTGGCACCGTCGTAGATGGCAGGGCCATGGAAGGCGTTGCCTTCGACGTTGAAGAACATGGAACGCGCGCTCGGCGGATCGTAGCGCAGGATCTGCGCATAGATCGCCGCCTGCCATGCAGCGCTCGAGCGGTTGTCGACCGAATAGAGAAGACCGATGCGATAGTCGCCGCGATCAAACGTGAACGTCTTGGTAACGGTGACACCGTGCCCGTCCGTCCAGGTGAGCGGCACGAGGAGTTGCTTGGCATCGCCGAGCTCGTAATCAGTCTTGGGTGCGCTATAGGTTGCAAATTGCGTCGGATGCTCACCGGGGCCTACGAGTCCCGTCTTCAGCAGATATAAGGTCTCATCACTGTCCTGGTTCATAAGGCGAACGGGCTCGGAGCCGCCCTTCACCTTGGGATAGCGCAAGAGATCCGCTCTTTGGATCGTGCCGCCTTGCAGGCTGATATCGATGTCGAGCACGTCGGTGCGCACATGCACGTGCGGTGCCGCGGCGGCGGAATTCCCGGCGGGTTCTGAAGCGGGCGGATTGGGAATTGCAGCTGCGGCGCCGGGCGCAGCGCTGGCGGGCGGAGTCGTCGTGTCGGTCGTGAATGTCTGCGGCACGGCCGAGTCGAGGTTGCCGGCGCCGTTGTGTGTGCCGGCCGCTGCGGCGGTGTGCGTTGCCGCGGCATTGTCCGTCGCCCCGTAATCGTGCACCCAGGCCTGATAATTCAGCACCAGGATGGCGGCCAGGGCGAGCCACAGCATGACGCGCGGATTGTTCATCGTGCCGCCCGCGGTGGGACCTGATCCAGGCCGCCGGGATGTAATGGATGACAGCGCAAGAGACGCTTGAGTGCGAGCCAGCCGCCGGCGAGCACTCCGAAGCGCCCGACGGCCTCATGTGCATAATGCGAGCAGCTCGGATAAAAACGGCAGCGCGTGCCCAGGTACGGACTGACCGTCCACTGATACAGCCGAATCAGGAGCTGTGCCGCGAACCGCATTTTGTGCTCACTTCCTGCCATAAAGACTCGAGCTGCGCGCGCAGCTCAGTTGCGATGATGCCGCGGGCACGCGGCCGAGCGCTCACCACCAGATCGACCGCGGGGATCAGGTGCTGATGCAGCCGAAACGACTCGCGGATCATGCGGCGAATGCGATTGCGTTCGACGGCATTGCCGGCCGTCTTGACGGCAACGGCCAGCCCGAGACGCGGCCAGCCTTTGTCGTTGGCGTGTGCGGCCACACCGAAGAAGCTGTTCCCGAAGCGCCGCCCGTGTGCATAAACCGCGTCAAATTCGCGTTTCTTGCGCAAGCGCCGCTCCGCGGAGTGGGTCAGCTGCTGCCGCTCGGCAGAAACGCGCGTCAAGTCCGTGAACTTAGGGGATGAGCTTCCTGCGGCCTTTCGCACGGCGACGGCTTAGGACCCGGCGGCCACCCTTCGTTGCCATGCGCGCGCGAAACCCATGTGTGCGCTTGCGGCGTACTTTGCTCGGCTGGTAGGTGCGCTTCATGGTCCACAGGCTCTTCGAAAAAGGCCGGCAAGGCTAAGCCGGCGGGCGCGAAAGTGTCAACACAAAACCGGAGCCTTTTAAGCCTTCAGCCCTTGCGCCTCTAGGTATAGACTGCGCAGCCTTTTCCCCCCCTCGTATCACGAGACAGCCGTCGGAGATCAAGAGCTCGTGGAAGCGTCGCTGTGGATCCGTTGCGTACGCGCGCTGGAAGCGGAGCTTCCTGAACAGCAGTTTAATACCTGGGTTCGTCCCCTACAGGTGCTCGAAGGTGCAGGCGCCCTGAAGCTCCTGGCGCCCAACCGCTTCGTGGTGGACTGGGTCAACGCCAACCTCCTGCCCAGAATCGGCGAGCTGTTGCGCCGCCAAAATACCGGCGACGCCCCGATCATCACGGTGGAAGTGGGATCGCGCACGCCTCCCCCTGTGAGCGCAAGTCCGCCGACACGGCCGCGGCGCGCCGAGGGGCTGGTCGTCGGCGCGCGCCTGAATCCGGATTTTAGTTTCGGCACTTTCGTCGAAGGCAAAAGCAATCAGCTGGCGAAAGCGGCGGCGCTGCAGGTCGCGGAGAACCTCGGGCGCGCCTACAACCCCTTGTTTATCTATGGGGGAGTGGGTCTCGGCAAAACTCATCTCATGCACGCGATCGCTCATTTGACGAAGGGACGGGACACCGAAGCGCGCGTCGCTTATGTCCATTCAGAGCGATTCGTGAGCGACATGGTGCGTGCCCTGCAGCACAATAAAATGAATGAATTCAAGACCGCGTATCGCTCGCTGGATGCGCTCCTCATCGATGACATTCAGTTTTTCGCCGGCAAGGAGCGCTCGCAAGAGGAGTTCTTTCATACTTTCAACGAACTCCTGGAAGGCCAGCACCAGGTCATCCTCACCTGCGACCGCTATCCGAAAGAGGTCGAGGGCCTCGAGGAGCGCCTGAAATCGCGCTTCGGGTGGGGGCTGACGGTGGCGATCGAGCCGCCGGAGCTTGAAACCTGCGTCGCGATCTTGATGACCAAGGCGCAGGGCACGGGCGTCAAACTCCCCGAGGAAGTGGCTTTTTTCATCGCCAAACGCATCCGCTCGAATGTTCGCGAGCTTGAGGGTGCATTGCGGCGCGTGATCGCCAACTCGCGCTTTACGGGCAGCGCGATCACCATAGAATTCACAAAAGAGGCGCTGAAGGATCTACTGTCCTTGCAGGCTAAACTCGTGACAATCGAGAACATTCAGAAGACCGTCGCGGACTACTACAAGCTTAGAATGGCGGACCTGCTGTCGAAGCGCCGCAGCCGCTCGGTGGCGCGGCCGCGGCAGGTTGCCATGGCTCTGGCGAAGGAGCTGACGACGCACAGTCTGCCGGAAATTGGCGATGCTTTTGGAGGCCGTGATCACACGACGGTGATGCACGCGTGCAAACGAATCAAGGCGCTGCGCGATAGCGAGCGGCGCATGACCGAAGATTATTCAAACCTATTGAGAACTCTGGCTGGGTGAGTACATTTTCCTGTGGATTTCCTGGGGATAGATCGACCGCGCAAAGTCACCTACAGGATATCCACAGCTCGTGTGCAGCTCGTTCCATGTGTTTGATGAGCGTTTGATTGAATGCAAGCAGTTGAGTGTGCAGTAGATGCTGCGCTTATCCCCGGGATTCACAGCACCTACTATCACTACTACTAAATTAAATCCTTAAGAAAGAGTTATTCATGAAGCTCACAGCCTCGCGCGATGATCTCCTCGCTCCTCTGCAAAGTGTCATTGGCGTCGTGGAGCGGCGCCAGACCATGCCGATTCTCGCCAATGTTTTATTGTCGGCGCATGACAACCGATTGAGCGTGACCGGCACGGATCTGGAAGTGGAACTCGTTGCCACGGCCAACATGACTGTTCAGCACAATGGAGCCATCACGGTGCCGGGCAGAAAACTGCTCGACATTTTTCGCGCACTTCCCGAGAAGACGAATGTCACGCTCTCCACAGAAGGGGAACGTTTGACGCTGCGTGCAGGCCGCAGCCGTTTCACCTTGTCGAGCCTGGCTGCAGCTGAATTTCCGGTCGTGGATGAAATCAATGCGCAGCAGACGCTCACTGTCGCGCAGGGGGAGTTTCGCCGCCTGATCGATAAGACTCATTTCGCGATGGCGCAGCAGGACGTGCGCTACTACCTGAACGGCATGTTGCTCGAGACCGAAGGCACTGCGCTGCGCGCGATCGCGACCGACGGGCATCGCCTCGCGCTAGCCGAGGCGCAGCTCGAGAACCGCGTGAAGTCCGCCCAGCAGGTGATCCTTCCCCGCAAGGCGGTGCTTGAGCTGCAGCGGATTCTGGGTGCGGAGGGAAATATCGAGCTTGCCATAGGGACTAATCACGTTAGGGCACAGATCGGAGAAATTCGCTTCACATCGAAGCTGATCGATGGTCGTTTCCCGGAGTACGGCCGTGTCATTCCGGCTGCTCCCACCAAAATCATCGACGCGGGGCGGGAGACTCTGCGGCAGGCCCTGCAACGCACCGCGATCCTGTCGAATGAGAAGTACCGCGGGGTGCGCGTCTCCGTAAAACCCGACCTCATGATGATCCAGGCCCATAATCCCGAGCAGGAGGAGGCGGAGGACGAGGTCGAGGTCAACTACAAGGGAGATGAGGTCGAGATCGGGTTCAATGTCAACTACTTGCTGGATGCTTTGAGCGCGATCTACACAGAT
>Ga0302324_100002839_pt1 | contig 39451 bp, 37 predicted proteins | sample Palsa_T0_1_FD_201949 | JGI IMG/M metagenome (GOLD analysis project Ga0302324, IMG submission 201949) | Peat permafrost microbial communities from Stordalen Mire near Abisko, Sweden - Palsa_T0_1 | ecosystem: Environmental > Terrestrial > Soil > Palsa > Peat permafrost | place: Sweden: Abisko...
AATTGGAAGGTCGCCGAATCGGGCGTGCGCCTTTGAATGTCAACCGTGTCGCGCTGCTCCGAGATCGTGAACGCGGCTTGAGCCTGAACCAGTTGGCGAAGGCTCACGGAATCTCAAAAGCCAGCGTTTGTCGTGTCCTTCGGGAGGAAAAAGAAGGTGTCTCCAGAGGCTTCCTCCCGACCGATCCCGCCTTTAGTGAGCCTAAAGAGGTTGTGCCCCCAATTTCGCTGGCCTAGCTGTTGTCCAGAAGACTATACCTTTAGAACCAAATCAGCAGACCGCGAGCGCGGAGAAGCGACTCTGTTTTCCTGATCGGAAGGTCGAGATGCGATTCAACCAAGTTCCAGCACAACGCTCGCCGCTTTGGTAAGAAGCAAGATGCTTTTGAGCGGACTCTGTGATAACTTTCCTTGGTGTTGGGAGGAAGTGCAAGTCTCAGGCTCTTCTCCGCGAGGCGCATCATGGATGAAAAACAAATGCTTACCCTCCGATTGAGTGCCGCAGAGCTTGATGACAGCCGACTTCAAAGTGTTACTCGCGACCTCGCGAATACGCTAAAGGAACAAAATATTGGTGCGATAGGATTGCCCGAGCAGCCGTCGCAAAAAGGAAAAAAGGGAGATGCTGTTCTGATAGGTAATATCATTTTGACCCTGATCGGTAGCGGGGGGGTCGCTGTCTCGCTTGTCCAAGTTCTCAAAGCCTACATTGAGCGCAAACCTTCCTTACATTTCGAGCTAGATCGTGCCGATGGCAAGAAGTTATCTTTGAATGCTGAAAATCTCGGCGGAAAACAGATGACGGAAGCGACACGAATGGTCGAGCAGTTTCTGAAGAACTAAAGTTATGCAGGGACAGCGTTTCGCAGTCTTGGTCGGCAACAATCTCTTCTCAGAGGACCAGTCCCAACTGCCACCATTGCGCTGCCCTACGAACGACATTCAACGGCTACGGGAGCTTTTGCAATCGGAACAGCATGGTGCTTATTCGGTGATCTCAATTCCGAATGGGACTCATGAGATCGCCAAAAAGGCGATTTACCAATGCCTCAGAAAGGCCCAACCAGACGATCTGGTTCTGATTTATTACTCAGGACATGGGAAGTTAGATGAGGATGGTAATCTGTATCTTGCAGCCAAAGATACAGTCATAGAAGCACTTCCACCGACATCCATTCCGATTGAGGACATCAAGAAATACATCCAATTCTCCTCGGCATCGAAGATAGTTGTCATACTCGACTGCTGTTTCAGTGGAGCAGTGAAAAGAATGTTTAAGGGTGCGGCAGCGGAACAGGCGTCTCACGCACTGCAAGAATTGGAGGGTGAAGGCCGTTTCTATCTTACCGCCAGCACGGATATTCAATTGGCGGAGGAGAAGGAGGGCGACCAATACAGTCTCTTAACAAAGCACATAATCGATGGCATCGCAGAGGGATTTGCGGATTCGAACGATGACGGGAGAGTTTCCTTCCAAGAGCTTTGCTCCTATGTCCAGTCAAGAGTTCCGCGAGAGGGAAGGCAGCGTCCAAAAAGCTGGTTCATAGATACTGCGGGCGACGTGACAGTCGCTTTTACAGGCAAACCTGCATTCGAGTCCCGAAAAAAGGAAATCACAGCCAAGCTGTACGAGCTTGCGAGCAAAGGTTTAATAACCGATGACACAGTGAGGGCTGTACTAGACCGAATCGCGCAGCCAACCGCAACGGTCCGACGCTCTGCAAACAGGGATGTTATCGGGTCGCTTTATTCAAAGATCAGCAAAGTCCCAGATTTTATCGAAGAAGCTGTGCGCGTGAGTGGACAATCGAACACGGAGCGATCTGGAACAGCCGGAACTCGGGCGGAGGTACGTCGATGGGGTGATCCGACTTGGCGGTGGCTCAGTAGTCAACGGCTTTGGGTATCAATAGTTGTCCTCCTCTCGCTAACAGTATTGATAGTGGGGGCGTTTCGACCCTTGTTCGTTAGAAGTGCTTACTCGAAGGCCGAACGTTGGGTAACCCAGAAGTTTGCAAGCGGCCAACCGCCTTCGTCGTCTGGTACATCATCCAACGCTCCGAGTGCAACGACCAGTTCCCCTACTGGTACAACAAGCTCAGGGAGCAATCCTGTGGCGGGGTCTTCGTCTAGCTCGCTTCCTTTATCTAACCCAGTCGAGCCTAAGCCCACTAAAACTCAGGTTCCGAGGAAAATTGAGTATATAGATTGGTGGGCGCAACTTGAACCTCATCTTAGTTGGGGGCCTGAAGTGCATCTTAAGGGGTGGGACTCTTCCACGAAGCTTTACCGCGTAAAGTTCTGGCTCACTGGCCCGCCGTCAACGCTTTCAAAAATCGAGCGGGTGGAATACTTCTTTGTTGACGACACAGACACTTTCCATCCAAATCCAAAGATAGGAAAAACCCCGTCAAATGGATTCATGATTGCGTATAACGGCTGGGGTTGTCTTCTGGAGATGCGAATTACGGTTTTCCCGAGCGATCAGGCTTTTCGCACGGCGGGAAGTGCATCAACGAATTTCGCATTCTGCGATGAACTCAAAAGAATCTGGACGCCGCCCAAGGACTGAAAGTTTCCAGTGGCAATGCAAGCCGTAACAGTGATGTAACGATCCACTCAGCGAACGGTTTCTCTCGGATTCGACCAGATGAGGAGAACAGGCTTTGGCGGGACAGTCGGTAACGCCCGCAGGTGAGAAATTATCGCAGATTGGATGGCAGGGCTAAGAATGTCCTCCTGTAGCAGGATACTTCTCTGCGACGTAGTCCTCAACCGTATCAAGTAGCATTTTGAATTGCTGTAGGCGGCATTCAAGATAACGTTTGATGGCTTCAGGTTTGTGGTTCTGCATGTGAGGCAAGTCCAACGTCGCGGTCTCGGTGTCGAGGTCCGCAAATGCGCTATCCAACGAGTCAAGTACCCTTGTGAGATAACGATTGCCCTCGGGTATGGCTGCAATCCGCCTTTTAGCTTCCTTCGTGCTCATTCCTGAACAGGCAGCGGCGAAGTATTCCAGATACGAGGGGTCGAGAGATGCCGTGAACGCCTCCGCCAGTCCGGGTGTCAATTCGACATCTTTAACATCCTTCACGCGCACGGTCGCAACTTCGAGTTGCGGCGTTCCACAACAGTCTTTGTACTTCTTCCCGGAGCCACACCCGCATGGATCATTACGTCCTGTCTGACTGCTCATTCTTCCCTCCAGCCCGGAATTCTATCCCCTCTTACGACGCCAAAAAGAACAATCTCCGCGAAAGTCGATAGCGCCCGTGGGAGAGATTATGGCAGATCGTGTGGGCGTTTCACATTGGGCGGCAGCGGCAACAATCACGAGTTCTCGGGATACATTTTCTTCAGGTTGAGGAGGACGGGCCGCAGCAATCGATAGTGCTTCAGGTCGGAGAGAAACGCCGCTTCAGCCATCGCGTGAAGGAAACTGGTTCCATGTTCGCGTGCCCAGATCAGCCAGTCGTGGAGTTCGTTATCAGTGGTAGCGGAATGCGGTTCCACGTTTGCTCCCTGAGCTATCACCGCGAGAGTCGCCACAACAACGGGGTTGTCAACTGTGGTGCCCGCTGTCCAGCCGAGAAAGCCGAGGCTTCCGTCTTCTTTCGGGTCGAGGTGAGCTTTCTTCGCTATTGCACCGATGTCGGAATCGTCCCAAGTTCTGGCGACCGCAACGCCATCGCCGAGGAGCACACAAACATAATCACCTTTGGCGAGTAGCTCGGCGACTTTGCCTACGAGGGCGGGATAGTTGTTGAAATCCTTCACGACTTGACCGTAGAAGCTCATTGCCGTTCTCCTGAGGGGTCAGCCATGTCCGCCCAATTCCCTTCTTTCTCGATAATCTTCAGCCTTCTATCGAGCAATTCCTGCTTGGCTTCCCAGTCGGAGACTTCACGCTGGAGCATGTCCGCCAGCAGATGTGGATCGATTCTTACAGTTTTTCCGAGACGAAACGCAGGAACACGGCCCTCGCGAATCCACTTCAATGCTGTGTCTTCGGTGACTCTGAATATCCACGCAAGTTCCTTCACATTTAAGGGCTGAAGCCTGAGCCTCAGCGCCCCGATGATCGACTTTGTTTCTTGAACTGACATGTTTCCTCCTCTTTCGGCTTGTTTGGGCGTGTTTTGCAGCCCTCTGTAGATGCAGTTCCGAAGTCGAGAAAATTCGCGAGCGTTCGTGAGAGGTGGAATTTTCCAAGAAAAACCCTAAAAGGGAGAGTTGATGGTCACGGAGTCGGGTAGAGTTAGTGCGAGGTAGCGGGTGGTAGGGCGGGGTTGGTTCACAGCAGGGCCTCGTCAGTGATATCGTCGGGAACTTGGTCGGGCTCGCGCCAATCGTTGTGGATGTAGTCCCAAATCGAACCATCCGTGAGGAAGTGTAGACGAACCTCAGCATACGGATGGTTGGGATCGTCGATGGCGAGACAGGTTTCGCACGGCTCCCCACGGTCAAACTTGTCGTAGTTGTTGCTGGTCGTGTTGTTGCAGGGGCGAACCTCGTACTTGATTCCCAATGTGTCGAAAAACTTCTTGAACTCTTTCAGCGTCAGGTATTTCATTTCCAGTCCCAGAAGTGCGGTGTAGTCAAATCCTCGATGCGACGGAACGTCCCTTCGAGGTATTGGTTCTTGTCGTCCAGATCGGCTTTGGTCATGTTGCCCGCAATCACCAGTTGAGCGTTGTGCTTATAGCAGGCGTTGATGATGTCGTACATCTCAGCCATCCTGAACTCCGATTTCTTGACCTTCTCGAACTCGTCAAGGAACAGGTGGGTGGTGATGCCGTGGTCTACTTTCAACCGCTCGATCCTCTTGGCGGTTACCTCGGGGGCATCGGCGTCACCGATCTTCCATGCTTGTATGCGGTCCATCAGTTCCTTAGCTTCATAGAACGCCACGGGATGGAGACCGCGATAACGGATTGGGTCCATGGCAACGTCCCAAGCGTTATCCAACAGAGCACGACGGTAGAGGGCGTATAGGAAGGTGGACTTCGACCATCCCTGCGGGCTGAGGAAAGCGTAACCAGCAGCGGGGGCCTTCTGCATAATCTCGATGATGACCCTCTGCTTGTCCTCAGGCATGTGCGATTTGGGCGAAGGCGTCAGAGATTTGAGGCGCACGCTCTGGTAACGCTCGGGCACCTTCCGCCTCCAGATTTCCTCGATGCGGCTCCCCATGATCCTGTTCTGCTCATCCTGCTGCCGCTTCTCTTTGCGGGCGGTGACCTCAACCTGCTCCTCAGGCGTCATATCCTTCCAACGCTTAGGTTCGGGCCGATCCTTGAGCAGACGCGCTTTGGTTTCGTCGTCAAATTGTTCGAGCATTTCTATACCTCCACCTGATTGAATTTGGTCGGGGTGTTGAGGGCGGCTTTCTCTTTGCCGTCGGCGCGCTTCCTTTTGCGAATCTTGGCGGCTTTCTCGTCGCCTTCGCGGGCGTCTTCGATGGTCTCGAACTTCTCAATCAGGTATTGCATCGGGTCACACCGTTTAACCTTCTGGAACTTGGGAGCCCAGAACTCCGAATCCTCCAAGGCATAGGTCATGACGCCTAGCACGTACTCAACAGAGTGCAACTTGATCTTAGGAGAGACCAGCACGGCCCAACGTTTGAGAACAGAACTGTTCTTGTATTTGTCCGGCTCACCCAGCAGAGACCAGAACTTCTGAACTAGCTCGATCAGGGCTTGATCGCAAAGAACAGGAGTTTCCTGTTCCTGTTCAGAAGATTCCGAAACGGGCGAAGCCTCTTCTCCACTCCCACCACCTTCTTCTGATGTGTTCTCTTTGAGGGCTTCTATGATGTGTTCTGCGGGTTCCCGACCTACTGGTGGTGGGTCGAGCACCCACCGGGACGAATCTAGACCTACTGGGTCGTGGGTTTTCCGCCCACTGGGCCCGACACCTACTGGGGGCATCTCGGCAAGCTCTTCGAGGGCCTCAAGGCTGAGTTGGTAGTTCTTGGATCGATGATCGCGTCCGTCATAGTTCTCGATCATCGTGAGCGCCCGTGGTTCCAGCGTTAGGAGTTCTTGGACAATCAGAGCGGCAGTTCGTTTGTGGACCCCGGCATGCTTTGCGATGTCTCTGTAAGAAGGGAAACACCTGCCGTTCTCATCTGCGCGGTGAGCGAGTACCCAGAGGACAATCTTCTGGGTGGATTTCAATGCAGTGATCTCGAAAACTATGTCTGTGAATCGGTTTGCCACGTGAGTCTCCCGTGAGATTGGGTGCCGCACGGGAGTGACAGCACCCTTTCCCTCTTTCGGACGATCTTTTCGGAACGCCCTCTGAAACCACTTTTGGAAGACACTTCTTTCTTCGTTGGTGATTTGAAATTTCTTCGGAAGGCGAAATCCGCAGCGATGATGGGAAAAATGAGCCTGTGGCGTGACGGAGGATCAAGTTTTGAACCTGTGCGTCGGTCGAACTATAACGGTGGTAGATCGCTTGGGAGATTTCCCGCAGGATGTCTTTGGTAAGGTCGGTGTCGTGATTGGTCATTGATCCTCACAGTGCGGGGAGCGACGGCTGTGAATCCGTCGCTCGTCCCGATCAAAGCTTGGTAGCAAGCCAAGCAGCCTTAGATATCAATACTGCATTTCTGACAAAGTTGGAGCGGTAGCGTGGACTCGAACCACGCCCTCCCCGAGGGTATCGGGGTGTTCCCCTTGGTAACTTCCACCGCAAACTCGTTTCGGGTATGGGGTCTCTGCCCAGCGCAGCGCAGCCCGGAGTTCCCGTACCAGCCGTTTATCACCATAAAAGCCGACATATCTGCGCTTCGGGGTCGCCTTAAAGAACAGGAAGCCTTCACGTACCATCCGCTCACGCATCTCGCGGCGGGTGCATTTGATTTTGTAGGCCGAGATTGGTTGTCCTTTGAATCTGCGTGAGCGCACACAGTGCTGGATGTTGCGCTCGTCACGCAGCTTACCATCCTTGAAACCTTTGCCCTTTTTGCCGCCCCAAGCGAACATGCTGGAACCCTGCTTGGTGGGCTCAACATGAATCCAATTGCACGCTTGATACACGGTGCCAATCTCCCCCGCCTCGGCATCGCTGTACGCAACAAAAATGTGGAATCCGCGCTCACCCATCAAGCGGCACGCTGCGGCGATTAAGTAGGATGCCGAGTGCTCATGTGCCCAAGGCGCACACGCTCCACGGCAAAGAGTCTTGACCATGTGGGCATATTCTGGGCCGCAAACTGAGGCGGCAGATTTCGTTCCTGCTGTGCGACCAAAACATTCGACCCCCGCCAGATGCTCACCGAAGTAGAGGCCAAAACTCACGTCGGTCGTGCCCATGTTTTTTAACCATTCATAGCGCACGATAAATTCCTTCGCCGTCTGGTAATCAATCTCGCGTACCGTGGCGGTCTTGAGGTCTTTGGCAAGAGCCTGCTTTTCAGCGAACAGGGGATCGGATGCGGCTTCTCGCTCCCTGATCTGGCGTTGCCACGCCTTACCTGTGACTGGGATGGGATAGTTCATGCGTTCTTTTCCAGAACAGCACGAAGCTGGTTGGCGTACGCATCCGCTTTGTCACTCACTTCCGTGAGGTTGTGGAGCAAGCAGCGGATGCCCTCGTCCGCTTGGGGCGTCCATTCGCTCTTCTTGATGGCGATGAGTTCCTTTAGGCGGGGGTCTACACCAGAGAACGAGGCGTCAAGACCACGACCAATGCGGGCGAAGTAATCCTTCTCGGCAAACTTCTTCTCATTCTTCTTCGGCTTCGATGCCTCGCGGAGCGTTACAGTTCCAGAGCGGACGCGCTCGTACAGATCGGGATTGGTCTTCTTAAGCTTCTGAGCCTTCCGCAACATGCGCTCGGGTATCTTGCTTTCGGCAACCACGGCTGCCATCGTTCGGGGCTTTGTGGGGGACGATGTGTCGCCGACAGAGCCGGGCGTTGCTTTCGCATCTCGTGCCTTTACAACCGCAGCCGCACGGCTGATAGCAGCCCGTTGCTGACGGATGTCATTCCAGATGATTGCCCGCTGGTCATCCGTCAGGTTGCGGCGGCCCACTTGATGTTCGAGTATCCAGAGTTTGGCGGCTTCGATACCGAGGAAGGACAGCGCCTTCGTGCGGAAACCGATGCCAAGCTCCTGACAGATGGCATAACGGTTGTGCCCGTCCAGTATCGTGCCACTCTGTTCCGCCCAGATGGTGATGGGTTCGAGCAGCCCATCCCTTTGAATGTTGTCACGGAGTTGGGCGTACTCCTCAGTCGTCAGAGGGGCGACGACTGTTTGAAGCTCGGGATTTATTTTTAGGCTCATGTTAGTTAATACTGGGATTTTCGGCTTATGCTTGTGGCATCCCTTCGTAAGCTTTCTCTGGCACGTCCTCGTCATCGTCGGCAATCATCGGCTCGATGGTGATGTCCTTGTCTTTTAGATCGGGACACCAGCCGTTAATTTGGCGAGAGACGGCCCAGCGGACTTCATTCATCAAATCGTGGGGGCATTCCGCCGCATAGTCTGGCAACGTGGCCGTGATTTCGTCGGTCTCGTAGACGCCGTTTGGATTGACGTGAATCCTCACAGCTTTGCATCGGCGGTAAATCATGACGACGACGGGGATTGGATTTGTCATTAGACGCTCCCCGCACGGTAAGCCGACACGACGACCCTCCGTGCCTCGGACTGGAGCGCCTTGATCGCCTTGATTTCGCCATCGGCTATTGCCTGAGCCAGTTGAAGGGCGTCGTAGAACGTCTGGTAGATGTACGTAGCCTCGGGGGTACGGTCAAGGAATTTGTTGAATTTGTCCCACCCCTTGCCAATATCCACTGGAGCGTTGCTCATCGCTTTCTCGTACTGTTTCTTTGTCATGATGTGCTGCCTCCCAGCAGCTAACGAGTTATACCCAAAACTTTTCCGTTTTGGATAGGAATTGGGCTCCGGTTACTTTTTAGTTTTGGGATGTTACTAAGGTCATCGCTCGGTGGAGCGGCTGTGGTGGGTTTACGGGTCACAGCCCGACGTGGGTAGCATTGCAGATGTCACGCACCTGCTCGCTGGTGTCATCCATCGTCGCCAAATATCGAAGCGTCGTTTCGAGGCTACTGTGGCCCAACCACTTTTGTATCTGCCGAGCGGACGCACCGTTCTCGTGGCGGTCGGTCGCAAAGTTCTTGCGGAACCGATGCAGAATCCAGTGCTCGCACACTGGGGCGTCGGCACACGAGACGGGCTTGCCGTTCTGGATGCCTTGGCACTTCCCACAGTTCAAACCACCCTTGAAAGCAACCATCTTGAGTCTGCGAATCAAATGACCATCGGGCTGGCCGTGCTTCCCGAAAATCAAGGACGACCCGTTCTTGCGTGCCGACAACTGGGCGATCAACTCGTCGGGGATTGGGACGACACGCTTTTCGCAATCTTTAGGTTTGAAACCGAAGTAGGGCTTCTCGACGATAGAAATTGTCTTTTTCTCGGCGTTGATGTCTGGGTGTTCGCCAACGCTGACTTCCGCCTCTCGCATCCCTGTTCCGAGGAAGAATCGCCAGAGGAGTTTGTCGTCTTCGGAGGAGACCCGAAACAAGTCTTCCAGTTCTCGGCGGGTGTAGGCTTCTGGCGGCTGCTCAACATACTTGATCCTGATGCTGACATCGGTCACTGGCGGGCCCGCACGCCGTCCTTCCTTATTTCGCAGAAACGTAACGACGTGCTGGATGCGGTTTGCACGGGTACGGTCTTCGTGTCCCTGCTTGAGCAAGAACGAGTCGAAAGCCTGCAAGTCCTGCTTCGTGACCTGATGGACGAAGATTTTCGAGCAGGATTCTTGGAACACATCAAGCGTCAGCTTATAGGCTGCGTGCGTCTTGGGTGCCAACTTCTCAACGTTGCTGAGGTAGGTCTTGACCTCGGCGTCCATGCGGTAGCTGTCCGTGGTAACGGCGGGTTCAGGCGGCGTCCGTTGGGCGGCAAGCTCTTGCTTGCATCTGTCAATGGATTTGCCGACCGTCGCCTTGTTCCACGCGGCGGCGGGATCGGTTCCGAGCGACTCCCACGCCACTTTGCCGTCACGCTTGGTGCGTTGGTAGTAGGTTGCCTCGGGATGGTGTTCCTCGGTGCCCCTCACAAGGCACCAGAAAGGACGCAGACGGGACTTGCCGTCGAAGATCGCTCGGCAATATGAAGATTGCTTGCCGTCTGGTTGGCGGAATCTGAGGTAAAGGCTGGGTTTCGGCTTTCGCATTCTGACTTCCTCTTCCCCTAATACTGGGAAAGTCGGGAAATCAGTGATTTTTCTTGTAGCTTTTTTTCTCGCTGCTCCTAAGAGCCTGAATCAAAGTCTCTTAGAAAGAACTGGCGGAGAGAGTGGGATTCGAACCCACGTTACCCTTTCGAGTAAACACGCTTTCCAAGCGTGCGCCTTCAGCCACTCGGCCATCTCTCCGGCAAGACCTGGGAAGAACTACTCGTTTCGTAAGAACGTTCCTGCGATTGCCGCAGGAAATTTGCTCCCCCAGCGTCACTTCATTCTATGGGTATAGGCGAAACAGCGCAAACCGGGAACACCCAGCGTATAAGCTTGATCGGTCAGATGCGCTTAGGAAAGTTTTTCCGGGACCGTCAGATTGGGTCCAACCGAACTGGCAGAGGTGGATGATGCGCTCGAAGCCGAAGCTCCCGCCGACGCGCTTGCCGCCGCGCCGTTGGTTTGAGCGGAAGAGGCAACATTTCCCGCCGGAGGCGCGTTTTCGGGAATCGGCGGCGGCTTGACGCCGTCGACAACGTGATGGCTCAGACAATAAAGAGCGAGTTCCAGGCGATCGGCGACACCGAGTTTGTCGTACACTTTACGCAGATAGTTTTTTACCACCTGTTCCGTCGTACCCACTCGAATCGCAATCTCTTTATTCTTCATGCCCTGGGTCACGCAGGAAACAATCAGCGTTTCCTTGGGTGTGAGTTGGACTTTCGGGCGCGCTCCCGAAGGCCGCAGATTGTGGCCGCGGAACGCTTCCATCACCCAGTGCACCGCCTGATTTTCCAGCCAGGGTTCTCCGGCGGCAACCTTGCGCAGGCAATCGACCAGCACCTCGGGTTCGACTTCGCGCGATAAAATTCCGTGCGCTCCCCGCCGGAAAAGATCGAGCGTAAGCTGTTCGTCCGATCCCGGCGTGACCACGACGATCTTTAGCTGTGGCGCCTGCCGCAGAAGTTCCGTCACCGCTTCCACTGGGTTGAGCGCCAGCGCCGATTCAAAAATCAAAACGTCCGCGGAAAATTTCGTCACCGCGGATTGAGTCTGCGGCAGCGTTTCCGCTTGCCCCACAACACGGATATCGTCTTCGAGCGCGAATATCTTGCGCAGGCCGGCGCGAAAGATTGCCTGGGTGTCGGCCAGGATCACACGGATCAATTGCGTCGATCCGCTATCCTCGCGACCGCCGTGACTCTCTCCGATGCTGACCGTGCTGGCCATTCAATTCCTCTTACTCGGTTCCGCCTACGCTCGCTCGAAATGGTATTCGTCGATCACTACGCCCACGCCCCGGCGTCCTTTGTCCTCAAAGCTGCGCACCACGCGACCGTGACAGTCAATCTGCACGTTACACGCCGAGCCCACGACATCCCCCGGAAGCAGGATGGTGAAATCCACCATCGATCCCACAGGAACATCGCGATCCATCGCGAACAGAACGCCGTTGGCGGAGATGTTTTGGGTTTCGGCCGAATAAGCGCCGCTTTGCGATTTCAGCTCCACGGGCAGATGCAGCGGAAACCGTGGAGCGCTCTGCATCTCAGCGTAGTGCTTGATCGCAGTTTGCTGCTGCGCTTCCGACGTCAATTGCTGCTCTGTCGCTTCGCCCGACACGGTCCCGACGAACCTTCCTTCCGGATTAAACTCGTCCGGATTCACACGAAACTCTTTCCCGGCACAAATTTTTTGCGAACTCAAGGGCAGCGTACACCCGGGAATCAGCCTCGCAAAGTTACGGAAGTCATGGAACGACGGGGCTTTAACTGCTTGTGGATGAGAGGATTACAAGCAAACTGGCACCTGCGGTTCAGTGCACAAGTGGGTCAGCTTCGGGCTCGATTTCGGCTCAGAACCGGGTCACTTCTGTGAAGTTGAAATCCCGTATCTTCATCGCGGGAACTACCATGTCAAACGATTCTTCGCCGCACGAACGTGTCGGCACGCTCATGGCCTCGACGCTGGTAAGCATGTGGATGAGGCTTTGGTTGAAGCGAAAATTACGCACGCCTTTTTTCACTTGCCCGTTTTCCACCAGAAAGGTGCCATCGCGCGTCATGCCCGTGACAATTTTTTCGTAAGGATCGACCTCGCGGATGTACCACAGCCGCGTGACCAGCACGCCGCGCTCGGTGGAGGCAATCATCTGCGCCAGAGTCTGCGGGTTCGTCGGCGGGGCAAAAACAATATTCAGCGGCATCTCTCCCATTTCATTGGGCAGGGAGAATCCATGCCCCGTGGCTGCAATCGGCCCGACTTTGTCTTTTTGCTCGGACCGCTTCATGCGCTCCGCCGTGCCCCGCGCATACACCACGCGCTTCACGGTTCCATTCTCCACCAGCCGCACGCGCTGCCGCCGCACGCCTTCGCCATCGAACGGAGCGCCAGTTTGCAAAGGATGAGCAACGTCGTCCCAGATACTGATGTTCTCGCCAAATAGTTTGCTGCCGATTCGTCCGGTGAGAAACGAACGCTGGTCGAGAATCGCCATGCCCGAGTAATCCCAGAACATGAAGCCGACGATATCGAGTGCGGCAGACGGTTCCAGAATCACCGTGTACTTCCCTGCCGGAGTCTCCGCCGGCTTTGCGGAGTCGATCGCCTTCTGCGCCGCAATTTCGGCCAGCATCAGCGGATCAAGATTGTTCACGTCCGGGGAGTTGGCTTTTTGCCATCCCGAGGAATCATCGGCCAGCATGGTAATCGAAACTTCCGCCAGCGTTTGCTCGTGCCACTGGCTGAGGCCGCGCGAATTGAAGATGCCCTCAACGGACTCGGAACTGGAATAGATCCCTGCGGTCGTGAGCTTGTGTTTCTGCGCCACTTCCACAATTTTCTTTACGCTGGCAGCGCGATCCTGTGGCGCGATCGCCGCAGTCTCGGCAAAGTGCCGCACCGGAATCTTTGTGGCGCGGACGCCCCCGGGAGCCTGCCCTGAAAGCTGAAGGGCGTTGCCGCAAGCTTCACTTGAATCCGGCATAGGCAAGAGATCCGGATCCGGATGCTGCACCTTCGCCAAAGCCTCTGAAGATTCAACCACCCGCCGCAAACCATCATCGTCAAACTTATTGGTGAACGCCCGAGCCGTTCGCCCACCTAGAACCGTACGCACCGAGACCACATGATTCTCGTCTTCCACATTTTGATGGATCGCATTGTTCGCGAAGCGCGTGAGTGCAAACCTGCCACCGGAAATAAGAACCTCAACCTCGTCGGCGGACGAGAGTTTTCTGATGCGGTCGAAGATTTCCCCGGCTTGGTCCTGGGTTAGCATTCAGCAGTCAGCACTAAGCATTCAGCCAGCCAGTCGCTCGCCCTCAACCTTGCGAATTAGAGAAGCCAGCATTCGCTTTACCTCGACTATGTCACTGTTCAATTGGTGGTAGTCCGTTTCTCCCAACAAACCTAAGTCGCGCGCTAGAAGAAAGTGGTATTCCAGTTCGCTGGCCGAGCCGGCAGCAATGTTCAGATAGCGCTGAAACTCTCCGTTCCCACGTTTGCCACACCCCTCCGCAATGTTGGCGGCGATGGAAGCCGCACACCTGCGTATTTGGCTGGTTATGCCATAGACTTCCTGCTTGGGAAATCCACCCGTGCTCCGGTAAGAAGCTAATACGAGCAGATGCGCTTTGTGCCATACCTGTAGATCCCTGAAATCTTTCATTCGGCAACTCCGTCGCATCGGCTGAATGCCGAGTGCTGAGTGCTGAATGCTATTGCATATTCCAGAAAGCACGCTGTGACAGATGTCACATGCTCCGATACGCGCTTCCCACCTTTATGCCCCGAAACCGCGACGGCGCTGCGCCGTGCCCGGTCCCCATCACCTGCTGCGGCTGCCCTTTGCCGCAATTCGGCGTCCCCCATAGCGTCCACTCGTCGCGCGAGCAAATCGCGTCCAGCGAATTCCAGAACTCGGTCGTGATGCCGGAGTACGACGGATTTTTCACCATGCGTACGCGCTTGCCATGCTTAATCTCCCATCCGATCTCGCAACCGAATTGAAAGTTGTAGCGCTTATCGTCAATCGACCACGAGCGATTGGTCTGCATCAGAATGCCGCGATCGGTCGAAGCGATCAGTTGCTCCAGGCTCAACGGTTTCTCGCCCGGCAGCAAGCTGATGTTGGTCATGCGAATCATCGGCAGGCGAGTCCAGCTTTCCGCGCGCAGCGTTCCGCCCGATCGATTCTCCCCAATCGTGTGCGCCGTTTCGCGAGAGCTGAGATATCCCGTGAACAATCCGTTGGTGATGATCGGCGTGCACTGCGCCGGAACGCCTTCATCGTCGAAGCCGAATGTCCCGAGTCCCGGTCCGTGCTCCTGGCGCGCGTCGGCAACCACGTTCACCATCTCGCTGCCATAACGCAGCGTGCGCAGTTTATCCAGGGTCAAAAACGAAGTGCCCGCAAAGTTCGCCTCCATACCCAGCACGCGATCAAGTTCGATGGGATGCCCGATCGATTCGTGAATCTGCAATCCAAGTTGCGAACTATCCAAAATAATGTCGAACGTGCCTTCCGGGCACTGCTCCGCATGATGCAGGGCAACCGCTTCCTCCGCGATGCGGCGCGCATTGTCAACCAGGTGCAACTCGCCGATCAATTCGTATCCTTTATTCTGCCACTGCCCGCCATAGGAATTTGGATACGATCGCTTTTGAATCTCGTTTCCGGCAAACGCGTACGCGGTATAGCCCGCGCCCGCGGAATACTTCGTCTGATGAATGTCACTTCCCTCCGACGATACGAACCACTGCTCCTCGCGATTAAAATTCAGATTGCTCTCGGCCAGCGTGATGCCGGCGACGGCTCGAAGTTCGGCATCGACGCTCAGCAGCAGCGCAATATTTTGTTCCACCGAAATCGAAAAGGGATCGATCATATGCGGCGTCATCCACTCGGCAGTGACGGGCTTTTCCGGAGCCAGCCGAACATCCTCCTCCTTCACTTGCGCCGACGCGCGGGCAATTTCGACGGCCCGCGCCGCCGTAGCTTCCACGCCGGCGCGCGACAAATCCTCCGCCGCGGCAAATCCCCACGCGCCCTCCGCCAGCACGCGCACGCTCATTCCAACCGACTCGGAGTCGGACGCGCTCCCAACCTTCCCGTTCTTCGTGCTGAGCCCGCGGCTTCGCTGGCTCACGACCCGCACATCGGCATAACTCGCGCCGCGCATCGTGGCAACGTTCAAAGCCCAATTGGCAATTTGTTTCATGAGAACCTTAAACTTATCACGGAGGAACGCGGCAAACTCTTTTCACCACAAGGGCAGATTCTAGCCACTATCGGGAAGCAAACCCTACGGCGTGGCCCGCGCCACATCCAACGCCTGCCGCACGGCCAGTAATTCCTTCAACACTTCCCGCAGCTTGGTAGATTCCAGCGCGTTCGCTCCATCGGACTTCGCAATTTTCGGATTGTCATGCACTTCCAAGAACACGCCGTCCACCCCGGCAGCCACAGCCGCGCGCGATAGAACCGGAATGAACTCAGGCTGTCCGCCGCTCACCGCAGGACCTTTGTCATCGGCTTGCGCGGAAGGCAGTTGCACGGAATGCGTCGCATCGAAAACCACCGGCGCAAACTTGCGCATGATCGCCAGCGACCGCATGTCCACGACAAGATTGTTGTAGCCGAAACTTGTTCCGCGCTCCGTCAAAAAGACCTGAGTATTACCGGCCTCGCGGCATTTCTCCACCGCATGCCGCATATCCCAGGGCGAAACAAATTGACCTTTCTTGATGTTGACGGCGCGTCCACTGAGCGCTGCCGCAACCACCAGATCGGTCTGCCGGCACAAAAATGCGGGGATCTGGAGCACGTCAACGACTTCCGCGGCCCGCGCCACATCCGCAACCTCATGCACGTCCGTGAGCACCGGGACCTGCACTTCATCTTTTATTTTTTTCAGAATTCGCAAACCATCCTTTATGCCCGGTCCGCGAAAACTACGGATGGAAGTTCGGTTGGCCTTGTCGTAGCTGGCTTTGAAGATGAACGGAAACCCGAGCGCCTTGGTGACGCCCTTGATAATTTCAGCCATGCGAATGGCGTGCTCTTCGCTCTCAATCACGCACGGCCCGGCAATAAGGAAAAGTTTGCCGGAGCCAATGCGCACATCGCCGACTTGGAATGATGAAATCAATGCGAAACTTATCCCACCACAGAGGCACAGAGGCACAGAGAAATTCAATTCTTATTTTAGATTTTCTCTGTGCCTCTGTGCCTCTGTGGTGAATCCGGTTTTTCGGAGCTACCGTCTCGCCACTTTTTCCGGCCGATGAAACATCTCCACGGCCGCAACTTCTTTCTCAGCGCGCCGTTTCGATCCGTGCTCATACGCCGCCGCAATGAACGTACTGAACAACGGATGCGGCTCCAGCGGCTTCGACTTGAACTCAGGATGAAACTGGCAGCCGATGAAGTGCGGATGATCCGGCAACTCCACCATTTCCACGTAAGTGCCGTCTGGCGTCGAGCCAGAAATTCTTAGCCCCGCCGCCACCATCGGCTCTTCATATTCGCGATTGAATTCGTAACGATGGCGGTGCCGCTCGCTGATTTCCAGCTTGCCGTAAATCTTGTGCGCCAGCGTATTAGCTTCAATCTTGCAAGTCCACGCGCCCAAACGCATGGTGCCGCCCAGTTCTTCCACCCCGCGCAACTCGCGCAACTTGTAGATCACCCGATGCGGCGTGGCCTGGTCGAACTCGCTGGAATTGGCATCTTCCAGCCCAACCACGTTCCGGGCAAACTCCACACACGCAGTCTGCATTCCCAGGCAAATCCCAAAGTAAGGAACTTTTTTCTCCCGCGCATAACGAATCGCAATCAGCATCCCCTCGATGCCGCGCTTGCCAAAGCCGCCCGGAACCAGTATCCCGTCGTAATCCGCAAGCTGCGCATCGGAGGTCTGGTCGTCGGTTTCCAGCCCTTCCGCCTCAATCCAGTTCAACTGCAGTTTCAAATTGTGCGCGAGCGAGCCGTGGACCAGCGCCTCCTTCAGCGACTTGTAAGAATCCTCATACTCCACATACTTCCCGACAATCCCAATCGTCACCGTATCTTTCGGGTTGTACACGCGATGCACAATGTCTTCCCACTTGGTAAGGTCGCGGTCCTTCGCTTCCATGCGCAAATACTTCAGCACCAGCGTGTCCACGCCTTCATTCGCGAACACCAGCGGCACTTCGTACACCGAAGCCACATCTTTCGCCGTAATCACAGCCTCTTCCTGCACGTTGCAGAAGAGAGCAATCTTCGATTTCAAATCCTTGGCCAGAAACCGGTCGGTGCGGCACAACAGAATGTCCGGCTGAATCCCGATGCTGAGCAGTTCCTTCACCGAGTGCTGCGTGGGCTTGGTCTTCAGCTCTTGCGCCGCGGCGATAAACGGCACCAGCGTCACATGGACGAAAAGCGTGTCCTCGCGCCCCAGTTCCTGCCGCATCTGCCGAATCGCTTCCATGAACGGCAGCGACTCGATGTCGCCCACCGTGCCGCCAATCTCCACGATCGCCACGTCGACATCCTGCGCCACCTTCTTCATCGCAGCTTTAATTTCATTGGTCACGTGCGGAATCACCTGCACCGTCTTGCCCAGGTAATCGCCGCGGCGCTCTTTGGCGATAATCTGCTCGTAGAGGCGCCCTGTGGTCCAGTTGTTGTCGCGGGAAAGTTTCGCGTGAGTGAAACGCTCGTAGTGTCCAAGATCGAGATCGGTCTCCGCGCCATCGTCAGTGACAAAAACTTCGCCATGCTGAAACGGCGACATCGTCCCCGGATCGACATTGAGATACGGATCGAACTTCATCAGATTGACCTTCAGTCCACGGCTCTCGAGCAAGCAGCCGATGGACGCCGCCGCCAATCCCTTGCCTAGAGAAGACACAACTCCGCCCGTTACAAAGATGTACTTCGCTGGCATCTCTTCCTCGCTTTAAATTGTGATTGAAAATTGGTGCAGGTGGGGTGCACGAACAATTATGGCAGAAGTGGCCTGTGGAAAGAAATAGCAGAATTAGGATGAGTGACGATCAATTCGCGCGCGTTGACTATCCCCGCAATGTGGGCGAAAATGATTCAGCACTTCCCTCGATCCCAACTCATCGGGCTCGGTAGTTGTCTCTGCTTCAATCGTGGGCCTGTGGCGCAGCTGGGAGCGCGCTTCCATGGCATGGAAGAGGTCGTCGGTTCGATCCCGACCAGGTCCACCAATTCTCTCAACAACTTAGACCGGGCGAATCCTCTTAGAGACAGCTCCGCCGGTCATTTTGAGATCTCGAATAGGACCCCGCTAGACGTACTGCCAAGCCCAAAAGTTACGCCAAATAACGCTCGTCCTGCTGGACCCATAATCAGGCTTCTGGGATCAGAGCCATTATTGCCTCCCGAAAAGCTAAAAAACGTTTGCTCAGTCCCACCTGGAGTAATCTGGAATATCGCTCCGTCATCCATTGCTCCCCCGCCTTCCGCGACCCCATAAAGGTTGCCGACGCTATCGCGGACCATATTTAGAAACGGCGCACAGCCGTCGGGACTGCCGGTGAATTCATGGAGAGTGTGTTTGCTCCATGTGCCTCCAGTTTCCGGCGACAATTTGAACACGGTGCCGCAACTTTCAATTCCGCCAAATTGGGTCATGCCGTAAAGATTGCCCGCGGGATCGATGATGAGCAATGAGTCGGGCGTGGACCCATCGTTGCCGTTTTGAAAGAAGTAGATCATTTGTTCCCGCCAGCCGCCGCCGGCTTGGGGTGACAACTCAAACACGCCTCCACATCCGCCACCGCAGTTCGACGATCCGCCATCGTAAGCGGCGCCGTACAGGTTTCCGGCGGTATCAAACACCAGGCCGCCAAGGGGATTCGCTCCATCGGTTGCGCCGCCGGCAAATGCATACAAAACGGATTCAGTCCAGCCCCCGCCCGCCTGCGGGCTCAACTCAAATACCGTGCCGCCATGGGCGGTGCCGCCAAACTCCGTGACACCGTAGAGGTTGCCCGCAGCGTCAAAAACAAGATTCGTGTAGCGGGGATTTGACCCATCGGCACCTCCGGCGAAAGAGTAAAGCGTGGTTTCCGTCCATACTCCGTGGGCCGATCGGCTTAATTCAAACACCGTGCCGCAGTTACAAGATCCACTGCCGCCGACTTGCGTTGTGCCATAAAGATTCCCCTCCGCATCCAGGGTCATAACAGCCTCTGGAGAGCCGCCGTCGCTGCCTCCCGTAAACGAATAAATCGTGCTTTCGGTCCATATGCCGTAAGGAGATGGACGCACCTGAAAGACCGTGCCGAACCGATAGAACCCATCGGAACCGGTCGTCCCATAAAGGTTTCCGGCGCTGTCTGCGACCAAACCCTCGGGATCCACTCCTCCGTTAAACTCGTGGATCCGAGTTTCTTTTACTGCTGCCGCCCAAGCGGCGGGTGAAATTGTTAAGCCGAGCAAAACCAATGTGGCTGCGCCGCAGACATAGGAAAGAAATCTGGCTTTCATAAAAGTCTCCTGGGCTTAAGCATTGTGTGTGTTTCGTTAATCCCTGCCCACTCAAGCGAGATAAAGAAGCATGGCTTGAATGGACCACCTGGGGTGCCGAATCAGGGGCCCGCGAATCAGTGGACGGGCTGCGAGGCCGGACGCTGGCCGGACGCGCCAATCGCCAACTGTCCTAAACTACCTGCCACGGGAGGCTGCGCCTCTTGCGAAACGTCGCTACTCGCCTCCACGCCTCCATGCGTAAAGCCTGTCAGTATCGGGCGGTTCGCGACGGTTTCGTAGGCATAACCGGTCAAGGTGGCAGAGAGGTGGAGGAAATCCGCATTGACATTCACGCGGGCCCAGCCATAGTGGATCTCGCCGTCGATCAAAAACTTGAAGCCCAGATAGGGGCCGGTAAACCTGCGGCCTTTGCCCCAGGCCCCAAACGAATTGACCGTTCCGCCGCCGCCGAAGTAATAGAAGGAATTGGAAGAATCCATGGGTAAGGCCTGCGATTGAAAGGATCTCTCAGGACCGTTCCCTACCACCTCGCCCCATGCCACCGGCGCGGCGGCTTCTTTGACGGTATTCGGCTTCTTTTGCTGCCGCTTCCGGCGCTGCGCGTTCGACCCAAGCTGATAGACGCTGCTTGAAACACCCCAGATGGCATTGCCCGCCTGCTGTGGGCTGACCTTAAGGGACCCATGCGCGCCGAACGTACATACCGAACAGCTTGGATGTCGAGCAGCGTCGCCGCCGTTATTGCTGAGTACAAAATCCATCACGCCATCGTGATTCAGGTCCAGTGAGACAGGCGAGCCGACCAGAACCGGGGTGTTGGTTGGCGTGTAAATGATTTCGCCCTCGGCCGGCATGGCCTCCGCCAGAATTGCTCCACTGGCGGCGCAAGCCGCCGCGACATAAGAAATGAGCGCCTTATTCAGGTTTGTGTTTAGAGTGGTAGGTTTTCGCGAGAGATTTTTGCCGGGCAATGCGGGGTGAATCATAGAACCATCCTCTGCTTGGGACCAGTGGGTGGCCTGGGGGTGGCCGCGATCCCAAATGAGACAGAACTATATCTCTGCGACCCGAATTAAGTCAATCCTCAATGTCGGTCAGGGCGGCGCAAGGCAGTGCGCGACGTAACAGTCGCGAAAAAATAATAAAAAATGGAAAGCGTCGCGAACTGGCCCGAAGGTGTCCCCGGCGACCCACGTCGTCGTTTCTGGACAACTCAGGACTCCCCGAGAGCCGCGCGGTCGGCAACGGCCTCGACTCCCGCGTGGAATTTTGTGTCGTGTGTCGTAACCCTTCCATCCTTCTCCGTTTCGCGTGCTGTCGGGTCCTCTCGCTCGGGCACAAGTAAGGGCAGCGAACATGCGTCCAAACCGCATGAACACTGCCCCTTTTTTATCGCGCGAGTTCTGCTGCTGTCGCTCGGTTACAGTCGAAGATGAGAAATGGCATGGAAGAGGCGTCGGTTCGATCCTGACCAGGTCCACCAATTCCCTCAGCAACTTACTAATTCGGACCTGTGCGCGCCCCACCTGCGGCTGGCGCGGGCGTTCCCGGACTTCCGTTTCCGGCCGCCCCCGGCGTTCCCATGGGACCGCCGTTGCGGTCATGATCGTCGTAGGCAGCTTGCTGTTCCGCCGTGTCCATTACGTGGTGGTGGCCCTTGTCCGCCTCGGCGCGATCCTTCCAAAGGTTGTAACGTTCCGCCGCGGCCTGAATCTCAGGCTTCGGCAGGTCCGCGTCCCGGTCCGCTGCCACCGTATCGCCCGTCACATCGTATTTGTCGGCCAAATCGCGCTGCTTATCGGCCGCGGGATTCAGGAAGTGCTTATATAGACCGTCGTCGATCTTGGCATTCAGTTTTTTCGCGTCGGCCGCGATCAGCTTCCAGTTGGCGTGCTGGTCATTGGCGATTTGCATAATCGTCTTTCCCGCCTTCCGTTGCGCCGCAATATCTTCCATCTTCGCGCCGCTCTTCAGCAACTCCTCCACCACAAACATCGACCCATAGCTCACATTCAGATCGAGCCGTTGCTGCACCATCTCGCTCCGCTTCACCCCCATCACATCGCAGACCGCGCGGCTCACCACGGCGTGTGCGGTGGGATCCGTCGCCATGGCCGTCACCTTGACGAGTTCCTTGTTAGCTTTTTCCTGGTCGTCGCTGAACGCCGGCATGGCCGCCGTCAGGACCACCACAATCGCGCAATAACGAACGATTCGATTCATACCAATACCCCCGCAGGAATAGTATTCCACTCCGGCCGGGAAACAAAGCGAAAGCTCATCGCCCTCGCGAAGGCGGGTTCGGGATCTCTTGAGGTCGTTCCCGGCATTTCAAGCATGAAGGAATGCTAGGCTAGTATCGTGCACCGTCCCACTTTTCTCTTCCACGCCCAAGCAACCTTTCTTCTGGCTTTGTCGTGTTTCGGCACAGTCCTTCCCCTTTCCGCGGCAACCTGGACCGCGCGTTCCCAGCCCGCACGCCCGATCAACGGCGCCCCCGTATTATTCCAAGTCAAGCCGCCGCAGAAGCTGGAATCGTTGCATGGAACCTGGCTTGGACACGAAATCACCTTCAGCCTCGATGCCACCAGCAAAACCTGGTTCGCCCTGGCAGGCGTCAGCCTGGAAACCGCTCCCGGAACCTACCCTCTCGATCTAACGGGCGAGACCGTCTCCGGAAAGACTTCCAGCACAAAACTTTCCTTCAGCCGCAACTTCACCATCGCTCGCGGCAACTATCCCAAAATCGAAGTCAAGCTCAGCGTCGAAGGCAAGTTCACCGAGCCTACTCCCGAACAGCAAAAACAAATTGCGGACGCCCAGGAAATCAAAAAAGACTATCTCAACCGGGTTACGCCAGAGCGCGAGTGGTCCGGCACTTTCACTGCACCGGCCGATGCCGCCATTTCCGATGTCTTCGGTTCGCAGCGCATTTTCAACGGCAAAACTTCCAGTCCTCACCTCGGCCTGGATTTTCGCGTCCCCACCGGAACGCCGGTCGCGGCTATGAATGACGGCACCGTGCTGCTCGCGCGCCCGCTGTACTTCGAAGGCAACTTCGTGGTCATCGACCACGGCCAGGGTCTGCTAACCCTCTACCTGCACCTCTCGGAGTTCAAAGTAAAGGAAGGCGACCACGTAAAACGCGGCCGGGAAATCGGCCTCAGCGGCGGCACCGGCCGCGCCACCGGCCCGCATCTCCACGTCGCAGTGCGCTGGCAAGGCACCTATCTCGATCCCGCACGCCTGCTGCGTCTACCGCTGCCGCCAGTAGCAGCCAGCAATTAGCAGTTGGCAATTAGCAGTTGGCATTGGCTCAATCCCGAACGCCAAATGCCAATTGCTAACTGCTAATTGCCCCCCTCACGCATTCCCGCTCGAGATCCCAGGAAATCCTCGTGGAGAAATATCCCGCAGCGCATCGCGCAGACTTTCCTTCAACTCCAGATTTCGAATCAGCCGGTGCAAATAATTCGGATGCACTCCCAGCACCCGCGCCGCATCCGCGTAACTGCCTTGCGTCTGCTCCACCGCATTCAGAATCAACTGCTTCTTCAGCTCTTTCAGCGCCGCGTGATATTTCGCCTCCGTCATGTCCGGCGCCGGAGTCCCCTCCAACAGCGATTCCGGCAGATCCTCCGGCAAAATCATCTCCGACGATCCCAGCACCAGCGCCCGCTCAATCGCATTTTCCAGTTCTCGCACATTCCCCGGCCACTCGTAATTCACCAGGCACGACAAAGCCTCCCGCGAAATCGGACGCGGTTTCACCTTGCATCGTTTCGCATGCTTCTGCACAAAGTGCCGCGCCAGCATCGGAATGTCGTCCCGCCGCTCCCGCAGCGTCGGCATGGTCACTTTCAATACCGCCAGCCGGTAATACAAATCCCGCCGGAATTCCCCGTCCTTCACCGCCTGCTCCAGATTGCAGTTCGTCGCCGCGATCAGCCGGATATCCACCTTAATCGTATGATTTCCTCCCACTCGCTCAAACTCCCGCTCCTGCAACACCCGCAACAATTTCACCTGTAGCGCCGGAGCCAGCTCCCCAATTTCGTCGAGAAACACCACACCCGAATCCGCAACTTCCAGCCGGCCCTTCTTCATCCCCGCAGCGCCCGTAAACGCCCCGCGCTCGTGCCCAAACAAATCGCTCTCCAAAAGCGTTTCGGGAATTGCCGCGCAATTGATCGCCACAAACGGCTTGTTCGCCCGCGGACTATTCCGATGCAGCGCCCGCGCCGCCAACTCTTTGCCCGTCCCGCTTTCGCCCTCAATCAATACCGTGGAATCCGTCGGCGCAACCCGCTTCAGAAACTGATAAATCTCCTTCATCTGCGCGCCTTCGCCCACCAGGCTCCGCTCCTGGCTCACCTCCACCGTCAGCCGCTCGTTTTCCTGTTCCAGCCATTGCAGCCTCCGCGCATTCTCCAGCGCCACCGCCGAAATCCCCGCAATCGCCGTCACCAGCTGCAAATGATCTTCCTGCAACTTTTTCCCCGGAGTATTGCTATCCACATAAATGCACCCAATCACCCGCTGAAACACCGTCAGCGGCACGCATAGCAACGACCGCACCTGCGACGCCGCCAGGCTTTCCACATCCCGCAATTCTTCGCTGCCCGGAACGTCCGTCCCTAGAATCGCAATCCCCTGCTCCAGCACCTGCCGCGCCACCGTCCGGCTCACCTTCACCAGCGGAGTCTGCCCCGCCTGCCGCATCCGCGCAAACAGCGAATTAAACTGATGACCTTCCCTGTCCGCCAGCAAAATCGCTCCCCGCCCCGCCGGCACCACTTCAAAAATCAAATCCAGCAGCTGCCCTTGCAACTCATCCAGATCCCGTATGGCATGAACAATGCGGCTGATCTTCAACAGCGCATTCAAATTCCTTGCCATCTGCGAATTCGCCGGCAACTCCTGCGACATCCGCTCCGGCTGCAAATAAAGCACGTCCTGCGGATGAATCACTGTCGTCTCCGCCGTCCTGTGTCCATCCTCAAACTCCACCCGCCCCGGCGTCGTGACGTCATCTTCCTCCACCAGGAACAGGAAAGACGTATCGCCCGCGGCAATCTCGTCCCCATGCTCCAGCCACTGCTCCTCGACCACTGTCCCGTTCACCACCGTCCCATTCCGGCTTTCGAGGTCGCGCACCTGGAACTTGCCCTCTCGCCCCAAAACCGCGCAATGTTTCCGCGAAACCGACGGATCGATCACCGCGATCCCATTCGACGCCTCGCGCCCAATCGTGACTTCCCCCTCCACCAGCGGGATCGTCGAGTCCTTCAGAGGCCCCGAAAGCACCATTAATCTAGGACGCAAGCTTTCACCTCATGCGACAGCGTTTCAGTTCGTATGTCATCCTGACCCAACGCCGCTTAAAAACCCGGCGACGTCATCCCGAAGGCCCGCGTTTTCACCAGCGGGCCGAGGGATCTCCCTAATTCCACCTTCGTCGACTGTCCCACTCCCGCCCACAGCCACCTCTCTTATCACATTTTAAGCCGTTTCCAACATCCGATCTGATCCCGTTCCAATATCCGAACAGATAGCGCTCTATCCGATCGGATAGCGTTTTGCCAAAACGGACTATGAAGTGGACGCTCGCATTTTCAGGAAGAGAATGCTAAACCATTCTTTAACAGCGGGTTATGGCAATATCAAAATTTCATCGCCTACCGCCCCACTCTGGCACAAGACATGCAATACCTATAAGCGCGCCACTGCTTGGCAGAAAGCGATGGGGGAAGCGCTTTTCGGGAATTGTTCTTGCCAAGCTGCCGCAATCAGGGATCCGAGGGGCCCCCTCATCGGATCCCTGATCTTCTCCTTTGACCGCACTGAGGGGTGGGAAAACATGGGCCGAATCTTACCGGGCCGGATCCTGGGGCAAGTCCAAACCTGAGGAGACTCGCAAAATGAAGTACGTAATCGCACTTTGCCTAACGCTTGCGGCTATTTCGTCCGCCCTTGCCGCCGAAATGTCGCACGAAGAAACTATGGTCCGCACCGCCTACGCCAAACTCGCCTACGCCTCAGAACAGAATGTGATGGCCCAACTGGCGATTGAATCCATGTCGCCGGAGACCAGAACGGACACAGGGATGAGCAACGCCCAACGCCTGACCGCTGCCCAAGTGAGTTTCACGCTAGGTGATTTCTCAGTTGGGAGCGTGCAGGAGATAATCGCTCGCAAAGCCGTAGACTTCATTACGCCCGCCAGTGGCGAAACCCTCGTGGCAAGCCCAATGTCCTCCCAGTTCGCGGAAGGGGGAACAATGGCAGAAGTGCGCTCCCTTAGCCTCCATTGGCAGTCGGCTAATCCGCTTCCTCCAGAGCTCGCTGACACTAAGCTTGCAGATTTATACCAGTTCCAGTGGCACCGCTTGCGCCCCGAGGCCCTGTGGCAGCGTTACGCCGCGTACACAGTCACGGTTTCATTCCAAGGCAAAAGCCGCGGACCCTACAGGGCGCTTTTTATCTTCGGGCACGACACCCAAGGAAACGAGACCATCGAGCCGGAGGACGGGACCACCGACGCAATGGGCCTCGCCTATGCTATTCAGTCACACCTCTTCCCAACGCCTTTCGTGCGCACCCGACTACGGGGATACCAGGTCATCGCAGCATGGCTGAACACCAGGCAGATGTCCGGGCCTTCATGCTCGGTCGGTCTCGGCGATGTTTGTTGCGATCCTTCCGAGCTGAGGTGCGGCCCAGGCCGCGAGGACGTGGCAGACGGTCTCTCCAGGCCTCTGCCCGTGCCGGGCAAGCCATAGCAGGGAGCACTTGAGCCAGAGACCTGCCTTGAACAAAAAATCGTTGGAAAAAAATTTAGGAAGAGGAGTCTTTTTATGCGACGACATATGCTGCTTCTGTCTTCAATTCTGTATTTCGCGAGCTTGGCCGCAGGCCAAACCAGTTGTGCCTCATACAGCGCGCAGGACGTCCCGCTCTTCTGGGACCCATACGGAACCCAAGACCACAAAACGGGTGGCTATCACCAGTTCTATTCAACGCTCACCGGCACCTGCAGTTATGCCAGCGTAGGCCTGCCGAACTGCTCCAGCCTTTCGACTAGCTATGGATCTATTTCCAACCAAGACACAGGGCGTTTGACGACCGTTAACCCACTTTATCAGCACAACGTCGGTAATTCAGTCAATGGTGGGAACGGTCAAGCGCCGCTTGGCGGAGTGGCTACTATCAGCCAGGCAACGGGTGCTGCAACGGTAACTTCATGTCTCCTTAGTTGCGCGGCCGTGATAAGTTTCAGCGGCGGCACGGGGACGGGGGTCAATGTGAGCGTTAGCTTCCCGCCGGATTCTATTTTTGGCCTATCCCAGGCTATTTCGACAAGTTGCCCCAATATGCCAGATCCCACCTACGGCGGCGGCGGCAGTGGCTTCAATAACTCATGCACCGAGGACAGCGATTGCGGCGGCGACCAGTTCTGCTGTGTTGACGGCAGGTGCTCATCGTGCCAGGAGCAAGGCGAAGGCAAAAAAGGAGGCAGCGCAGCGACATGGCGCAAGCTTCAGCACAACATCTCGACCACCGATCAGCGACCCTAGGAAAGAATCGGGCCGTCGGAGGCCAGGAACTGCCCGGCGGCCCGCGATGCTGCAAACTTCACGAGTATGAGCGACAATCTCACGGTTCGATTTTTTCGCCGCCGGGGTCTTCCGAGCGCCACATCCATTGTCATGGCCTGCTCGCTGGCAGCGGTGGGTCAAGTCTTGCCCGGCACCTCCAGTCCTGGTCCAGGCTCCGCCCTAAAAGTCGATGTCTCGCTTGTGCCCGTGCATGTGGTCGTCCGCGACCCTCAGGGACGGACGGTGGGAAATCTTGGTAAAGACGATTTCCAGGTCTTCGATCAAGACAAGCCGCAAGTCATAAAGCAGTTTTCAGCCGAACGAACGGCTGGCCAAACCTCGGATTTGCCCGGAACAATAGACCCTTCGGCGCTGCCTGAAACCCGCTTCACCGTCTACCTTTTCGATGACATTCACCTCCAGCACGAAGATCTGGTTCGAGCGCGGGAAACGGCGAACAAGCAGATCGCCCATCTCTCATCCTTCCCATGGGAGCGCGCCGCCCTTTACACCACCTCTGGACAGAACCATGTCGACTTCGGGGCTGATCCAGCGAAGTTACGCGCGGCCTTGGCCAATCTGGAGCCGCAGGGCAGGTCGTCCGCCTCGGATTGCCCGCCAATGACGTACTACATGGCCGACCTGATCGACGAAAAAGGCGACCGCGAAGCCTTGAGTATTGCCGCCGACGAGATAGTATCTTGCGCCTTTGGCGGGAACAGAAGGTCCCGGCGTGAAGCAAGCCAAATGGCGAGCGCGGTGGCTCGCGAGAAAACTGCAATTGGAAAGGCGGAAACCGCAAACTCCGTTGGAATTCTCAAGCGGCTAATCAAGGCCATGTCTTCCGCGCCCGGCCGAAAGCTGATCGTATTGATATCGCCGGGTTTTTTCGTCTCCGACGCCCAGGCCCAGGCGGAAATCACGGACCTCGCGGCTCGATCGGACGTCAATGTCAGCGCACTGGACCCTCGTGGGCTGCTCCCTACGGCCGACTTTAATGCGACCAGGACGATCTACCGGAGCGCGTCCGAGGCCGAGGACGCAGCTCTTCTGGAAGCGCTGACCGACGCAACCGGAGGATTGTTTTTCCATAACAACAACGACGTCGAGGATGGATTCCGCCGGATTGCCGCCGTCCCGGAGTATTCCTACATGCTGGCGTTTTCGCCCCAAGGCCTGAAGTTCGATGGTCATTTCCATAAGTTGAAAGTGACGGTAAACGACGGCGTGAACCTCACCGTGCGGGCCCGCAAGGGTTACTACGCACCGAAGAATAAGCCGTAACCCTGTGCCGGAGGTGATTGGTTGATCGCACAGCTCAAGGACTTTGCTCGTGATTGAAGCTATTTTCATCGGGGCCGGCTTTGTTCTCCTCCTGATTGTCCTAGCCTTGGCCTTTGGGCCCACCCTCAGAGCACATCTCGCCGAAACCGTCACCGCCTTCATCGCCTTCTTTTTTCTTCTTTTCGGCCTGCGCATCATGATGTCCCCATTTGGCCCCGAGGGCAGTTTCTGGCTGGGAGATCTATTTGCGTCGCTGGGCCTAACTTACTTTTGGGTGACGCGAAAAAAACAGCCCTGAGCCGCTGTCGAATTCCCTTGACTTCACTCCCCAATCCGGAGACCCTATTCCTATACGCATTAGTTCCTTGACAACTTAATAGCAATAAGATAACTCCAGCAAAAGCCATATTTTGCGGGCCAAAGCCTCAAATTCATTGGCATTCCGCAAAACGCGCCCCCGTAAGTCATGCGCTTCTAATATTTCGCGGATAAGTTGTTTGCCTTCAAAGATTTAGCCGGATCGAGAGGACACAGGCAAGCCGCAAACTACTGATTCAAGAGATTTTAGAGGATCGATCCGGATAAAAAAATTAATCTGGATTGCGGCTTTCAGCTGGCAAATTTTTCCTCGCCGCCCGCCGCCGGAACCACGGGCAACGCAATCGCCGCCCCGTCCCGATATGTAACGCTGTTGCCGGAGATGGCTGGCACCCGATCTCCCGGAACCAGAATTCCCACCAGGTTCAGCGGATCGGCCGCCGAGAGCGTGATGCTTCCTTGCATGGTTGCCTGCGTCGAGTCGAGCTTGCGCAGCGCCCGCACCGATTCCACCGCCACCGGCAAGGCAAACTGCTCCCCCACAAATCCATCGACAAAACGCCCGCCGCGAATCTCTCCCCGATCCTCCAGCCGGCGGAAGGCCATCAGCAGCTCGCGCCACGGAGGCAGGTTCGCCTCCCGCGCCAGCACATCGCGGATCACAATGCCGTAGCGCCGCAGGAGCATCCAGCAGGCGGCCTCAACCATGCGCGGACGCTCCACCACTTCGTCGGCATGCAGCAAAGCCCAGCGCCCCGCATTGTGCCGCGGACGGGTCGTCCTTCCGCTTCCCTGCCCCGCCCGCCGCTTCGGGTCGATCAGCGACCGCAAGTTATCGAAGCCATCGGCAGTCACAAGTCCCGCGGCCACCAGTTCCCAAAGCGCGGTTTCGATCTCGGCTTTCAACTTGCCGGTGCCGCGAACAATATCGGCAAAGAACGATGCCCCACGCTGCCGCAGAAAATCCAGCACCCCCTGCGCCCCATGGCTGAGGCCACTGAATTCAGCTGGGTGCCCCATTTCTCGCGTCTTTTGCGAGAAGTGGGGATTTTCCCGCGGCGTCATCCAGTCCGCATCCTCCCGCACAAAGAAAGTGATGGGCGCAACGCTGGTTGGAATCACGCGCCGCTGCCGCGGAGCGGCACCAGGTTCGCTCTCGCCCGCGCGGCCCGCCGGATAGTCGAGCGTCGCCGGATGCGGCGACAATCTTCCCCATCCCACCGCACCCGTCAGGCAAAGTTGATCGAGCCACTTCGGATCGTAATCCACAATGCGCCGCGCCAGCACCTGGCGCTCCCACGCATTCGCCGGAATCTCGAAGCCTTGCAGTTGCCGCAAAACTTCGAGCGCCCCGCGCTCGCCCGCAACTTGCGTCCCAGGCGCCACATGCTGCCACTGCAACAACCACTGCAGAAACTGCGCCGCCGTAACGGGCTCGATCTGCTTGCGCAACGTCGCCACAGTAAGCCGGTGAATCCGCGCCAGCAACCGCCGCTCGCACCATTCGATTTCGGTTTCGTGTGGCGCGGGCGCCCCCGCCCGCGAAGCAGCGCCGCTGAAGTTTCCTCGCAGCACGGTCCCACTCGCTTCCATCCGAAGCAGCGCGCCAAGAATTTCAGAGCCGGGAATCCCCAATGTCTCCCCGAGCTGTGCCGCCTTAACCGGCCCCAGGTGCGACATCCAGCCTGTGACCGTGGTAAGCAAAGCATCGTCGCGGTTCAGCGCGGCCGTTTCAACGTCAGCCAACTGCGGCTCGAAGCGCGCCTCTGGAAACAGCACGGAAAACGTTCGGCCGCGCTCCGCGGCGACCCAATAAGTCCTCCCACCGAAACTCGCGCCTGCAGCGCGGCGTTCGCTCACCAATCTCTCAAAGTAGCCCAACCATTCGTTCGAAGCAGTGCCCGTGTGGGGACAGCCGCCCTCGGCTGTCCAGTCGAGCAAAGCTCGACTCGCTGGCAGCGCCACCAGCGTATGCAACACATCATGCAGCTCATCGGCGTCGCGGACATCCGGCCACGCCTCTTCGCGCACCAGAACAATCGCCGATTGATCAAGGCCTCCAACTTCTTCGAGCACGGATTCCGGCAACATGCGCCGCATCTGCACCGCGCGCGCCCTTCGCTCTTCCAGGGGCGCGTCATCGAGATAAGCGTACGGATTTGCATTCAAGATTTCATGCGAGAACTGCGACGGAACCGGAGTGTCGACCGCGATGCAACGGATCTTTCCATTCGCCAATCCAGTGAGCAGAGCTTTGAGTCCATCGATATCCATCGCTTCGGTGAGCACATCTTTCATCACCTCACCGACCAGCGGGTGATCTGGAATATGGCGTTCGCCCCGAATATTTTCGAAACACGCGGTAGCGTCGGGAAAAACGGAAGCCAGCAGATCGTCGGAGCGCATGCGCTGAATCTGCGGCGGAACTTTCTTGCCATTCTGAAAGCGCAGCAGCGCCAGCGCGCGGTTTGCATCCCAGCGCCAGCGCGTGGCGAAGATGGGGGAATCGAGCGCAGCTTGTTCGAGAATTGGCTGCACCGTCGCCGCTTGCAGAAAGTTGAAGACGTCGCCTAACGGGAAGCTATGCTGCTCGGCCAGAGCAATGTTCAGACCGTTGTCTGTAGCCGCAGCCTGCAACTCGAAGTTGAAGCCGACGCAGAAACGCTTGCGGAGAGCCAGTCCCCAGGCTTTGTTGATGCGCCCGCCAAATGGCGCGTGGATGACCAACTGCATGCCGCCGCCTTCATCGAAGAAGCGCTCGGCAATCACGGTCGTCTGCGTGGGAACCGCACCCAAAACTGCACGCCCCTGCAACACGTATTCGATGGCCTGCTCCGCGCCGGAGTCATCGACGCCGCATTCGGCTTTCAGCCAACTCACTGCCGCTGCAACTTCCGGCTGCGTTGCCGAAAATCCTACCGGCGAGGTATGGGGCAGCATATCGCTGATTTTTTCCCGCAGTGTTCCAATGTGCTCGGAGAGTTCTTCCGTACGTGCGGGAGCTTCGCCTCGCCAGAAAGGCACGCTGGGCGGCGCGCCGTGTGCATCCTGCACCAGCACGCGGCCGGAATTAGTCTCGATGCGGCGAATCATCCATGAGGTATTTCCCAACAGCATGATGTCGCCGCGGTTGCTCTCCACGGCAAAATCTTCATCGACGGTGCCGACGACGAGACCATCGGGCTCCGCGACTACAGCGTAGAGCGAGTTATCCGGAATCGCTCCTCCGCTCGTGATGGCCGCCAATCGCGCTCCGCGACGCGCCCGCAGCTTTCCGTTCACCCGATCCCGGTGAACGTAGGCGCCGTAACGACCACGGTGCGCGGCGATTCCTTCGGACAACATTTCGAGAATCGAATCGAAAGTCGCACGCGGCAAATTGCGGTAGGGATAGGCGCGCCGCACCAGCGCGAACATTGCTTCTTCGTCCCATTCTTCGGCGGAACATGCCGCGACGATCTGCTGCGCGAGCACATCCAGAGGAGATTCCGGAATCATCAGCCGGTCGAGATCACCCTGTTTAATGGCGCGGACGAGGGCCGCGCATTCCAGCAAATCGTCGCGAGTGGTGGCAAATAGTCTTCCCTTGGGCACGGCGCCACGCCAGTGTCCGGAGCGGCCGACACGCTGTAGCGTGACTGCAATCGCGCGCGGGGAATTGATCTGCACCACGAGATCGACCGTGCCTACGTCAATTCCAAGTTCCAGAGAGGCTGTCGCAACCAGCACTCGCACCTGGCCTTCTTTTAATTTTTTCTCTGCCGCCAGGCGCAGCTTGCGCGAAAGGCTGCCATGATGAGCCGCTACATTTTCTTCCCCGATGCGTTCACCGAGGTGATGAGCAACGCGCTCGGCCATGCGCCGCGTATTCACGAACACCAGCGTCGACCGATGCCGCTCCACTAGAGCGACAAGCCGGTTGTAAACCTCGTCCCACATCTCGTTCGAAGCCACCGGCCCAAGCGGCATTGAAGGAACTTCGACGGCCATATCGAGAGTCCGCTTGTGGCCGATGTTGACGATGACGGGAGCGGGCCGCAGGTCGTCGGAGCCGCGATTGCCGGTGAGAAAATGCGCCACTTCTTCGATTGGTTTCTGCGTAGCGGAAAGGCCGATGCGAACCGGCCGCTTGTAGGTGAGCGCTTCCAGGCGTTCCAGCGACAGCGTCAAGTGCGCGCCGCGCTTGTCATCGGCAACGGCGTGGATTTCGTCGACGATCACGGTTTCGACATCGCGCAGGATTGCGCGGCTTTTATCCGCGGTGAGCAAAATGTAGAGCGACTCCGGGGTGGTGACGAGAATGTGAGGCGGGCGCTTCAGCATGGCGCGGCGCTCGGGCATCAACGTGTCGCCGGTGCGGACGGCGGTACGAATCTCCGGCATGAGCAGTCCACGTTCACCTGCCATGGCGAGAATCTCGCCCAGCGGTACTTCTAGATTTTTCTGGATATCATTGCCCAAAGCCTTCAGCGGCGAAACGTAGAGAACCTCAGTGCGGTCGGCGAGATCTCCCCCCAGCGCCTTACGCACTAGCCGATCAATGCATGCAAGAAACGCAGCCAGAGTTTTGCCCGATCCGGTGGGTGCCGAAATCAATGTTGTGCGGCCGGCGAGAATGTGCGGCCAGCCCTGCTCCTGCGGTTCGGTCGGCGTGCCAAAGCGCTGGACAAACCACTCCGCAACGAGAGGGTGGGCCCAGGCGAGGGCGGAACGAAGGGACGGCATCCGAATATTGTAGCCGGAGGATCGAGTTTCGTAAAATGTTCGCTTAGTGAGGCAGCCGTATCAAGAATTTCAGCTCATGAGTGATGCTAGAATTCACGCGATGCCTAAGCTCAGTCCTGCAGCCCGCGCCCGGAAAATCAAACTTCTTCTGTTCGATGTAGACGGAGTTCTCACCGACGGCAAACTCTTTTTTCTTCCGGTCGTCTCTGAATCGACGGCGCGGCGTGACTCAAGCCTTACCAGCCCGAGCCAGATTGAGTTCAAAGGCTTCCATGCCCATGATGGCGCCGCGATTTCTCTGGCGAAGATCGGCGGGATCAGGACTGGACTTATCACCAAACGTATGTCGGAAACAGTCGCCCGGCGCGCCACCGATCTGAAGATCGACTACGTATATCAGGGAGTGCAGGACAAGCGAACCTGCTTTAACGACATCGTAAAAAAGGCGGGGCTGAAGCCAGAAGAAGCGGCATTCGTTGGGGACGACGTGATCGATCTGCCCGCTATGCGCGCCGGTGGACTCGGCATCGCGGTGAAAAACGCCCGTGCTGAAGTAAAAGAAGAAGCCCACTACGTTACGCTTCACGCTGGGGGCGAGGGGGCTTTGCGCGACGCGGTTGAGTTCATTCTCAAGGCCCAGGGCAAGTGGAGGCGGGTGGTGGAGGAGTATATTGGAGAGCGGAATCCGGAAAAAGCAGTTGGCAATTAGCGGTTGGCGTTTGGCTGTTGCTAACTGCTAGCCGCTAATTGCTGGTTTCAACAAAAAACCCACCGGATGCTTGCTTGGGGCGTGCTCGGGTCAGCATCCGATGGGTACCGTTTCTCCTTACTCACCCTGTTGTTTTCAGGAGTATTTGCAATGATTAAACCCTAGAACTCCACTAAGTTCCGTCTAATTTTGTAAAACTTTGTAATTCTTGCGAAGGCTGTCTGTTCTGCAGGCAATCAATCAGGTAGATACTGTACACGGCCCGGTAGAATCCGTGAGATTCGCGCTTCTGACGGAGCTTAATTCGAAATCACCGGCGTGCTCGACGCCATGAGTTCGGTGAAGCGTGGGTTTTTTCGCAACTGGGCGAAGTCCTCGTCCTTGTACACATTCTTCAAATCTTTGTAGCCATCTTCTCGCGCCTTGCGTAAGTATTCCAGCGATTGATCGGACAGTCCCATCTTCGCAAACAGCTTTGCGACCGTGTAGTCATATCGCGCGCGGTCCTCGGGACTCGGCAGCTGAGCCTGCACACCGCCCCGCGAGCTCCGGTTGAATACATCGGGATCGAGTTCCAGGGCATGCTGATAGGCGGCCACGGCGGAGTCAAAAGCGCGCTTCGAAAAATACGCTGCTCCCAGATTGTTGAAGAACGAGGCGGAGGTGTTATCCACCTCAATCGCCTTTTCGTACTGCTTGACGGCGGCTCCGTACTTCTTGCTCTCGTAAAAGATTACGCCGAGATTGTTGTAGGCATCGGCGTATTGATGATCGAAGCGGATCGCGCGCTCGAACGATCGGCGTGCTTCTTTGTAGCGCTGCATCATGAGTTCGGTGATGCCGATCTTGTTGAGCAGGCGCGCTTCGCCGCCTTTCTTGTTGAGCGCGGCGCGATAGTAGTCAAGCGCGTCCAAGAACAACTTGTCGGCGCGGAGCCGGTCGGCTTGCAGTTCAAGATCCGCGGCAGTTGCGTCCGGGGCAGGCGGATCGATGGCGCGCACCAGAGGCGGAGCGATCTGCACTTGTTCTGAATGTGAAATTTGAGCCAGTGCGGCGGTGGACGAAAGCAAGAGAACAACCAGGCAGGCCTTCCGGTAGGACATACAAACCCCCAAAGCGACCACTTCCCACGTGGTCATTCTGCCACAGTTTTGGGCAAACGGCGAAGATATTTTGCGGCAGCCGTAAACCTGAGCGTCCAGGGTGGCGCACCGAGGGCTTCTGGCCCTCCGGCGTGCGCTCGTAGAGACTTTTGGCTGTGGATTACCGCTTGCGGGAGCCCCGGCTGCTATCCCGCCTCGGCTCCAGCGTCCAGCCCCGTCCGATTCCCGAGGATTCCAGAGAAACAATCCCAATCCGGAGTTTCACTCTCCTCCATCGGTACGGGCTCCGGCCGTTTTCGCCTGTCTTTACTGGGCTTTACCGCACGAGACTTTGCTGCACCGGGCTGCGCTGCACCAACCTTCGTCCGGCAAACGTCGCCTGGAGCGGGCTGGCTGGCTGCGGCTTCGGACTCCGCCGTCTCTGCGCTGGCCGCCAAGCCGTTGTTGCCACTCTCTTCTTCGCATTCGTGCGCGGTTTTTTCCGCAGCCGCAAAATCCCGCGCAAACCACTGCGGGCCGTTGAGGCAGGTCCGATCCAGGGTGTTGCGGTCGATCACTACGTCGGTCGGCTTCTGCGCCTCGAAGGTAGTGTGGCGCAGATTGGAGCTGGCGATTTGCAGGCCGTAGAGCATGAGGCCGGCGGTTTTGGTGTCCATTTGCCCGGAGCCGAGCAGTTGCAGCACCTGCATGACGGCCAGTTGCACGGCGTTGGCGTCTTCGAGCAGGCACATGGAATAGATGGCGCGAGGCTTGGCCTCCTGGCGGTTGGCAAATCTATTTTTTCCATCCAGCATGTGGTCGTGAAAATAGCAGTGCCGGCGGCGGCGCAACGCGGGAGAGCCGCACTGCGTGCCGTTCACCTTGACATGCTGGCAGCGTGGAACATCTTCCAGACTCATTTCTTTCTTCCCCTTGGTTCGATGCGCCGCCTTGCAGAGCCCCCTACTTGCCCCTGTTTTGGAATCATGGGGTTAGCAGGAAATGCCCCGCAAATTACGGCGGACAAAGAAGTTAAGTATCAAAATCCGTGAAACAAAGGACTTCGAGCTATGACGAGCTATTGTTGTTGGCTCGTACATAGCTTTAAGAAAGATTTCAGAGTGGGGCTGTGGAAAACAAGGTTAGATGTCACAAGTGGCGAGGAATTTTTTGGGAGTGGGGGCGGAATTGGGAATTGGGTTCAGGTGCCGGGGTCTTGCAAAGGCTCGGTTTACCGCCAGCGCTTCGGCAGTGATGGAGCGATTTTTGGCGGAGGGCAGGTTGGATGCCACAACCTGGTTGTGGACAATTCTTGACAGACGGGACTCTTGCTATTTTCGGGTCCGTTATCTGCCGCGGAAACCTGAGGAACGTCCCGTCTGTGCCGGTTTTTTGCTCCGCCGACGAGCCTATCCTTTGTTGACCCGATGCATGACTTTCGTCGTCAGATTGTTGGAGTCGGCCGCAGTCCAATTCGCACCCCCCCAAAGGCGGTACCCAGGGATAACGCCTACACCCTGTACCCATAAGTTGAGGGTATAACCGGTAGCTTGCTGCAATGAGGTTCTTGCTAAGACTGGCGGGATCGCGTTGGGCGCGGCAGGAACTGGCGGCGAAATTTGGCCCCACAAGGTCGCCAGGCTCGTACAGCAATCTTCGATATCCGAAACGGCGAAAGATTGACCGACGTTGACAAGCCGATTAAACAGCTTTTCGCGAACCTTCTGTGCTTTGCCAAGGGGCGGGCCATTCACGGGATCCGTGACTACGGCGCCATTCGCATCGATGTCGGTGGGAAGGAAGTCCATGTTGGTTCCGGGCAAGTTCGCGGGATCATCGGAGCGAGCGTTCAGGCCCGCAAAGAGGTTGCACGGAAGAGTAAAAATCAACTGCTCGACCAAGTTGATTGCGTCCACTTGCGGTTGAAGCAAGGTCTTTTTCGCAATCGCCTGACTAACTGACGCCTTGAACGTTTTTATCAACGGCGCGACAAAGTTGGTATCAGGGGGGAGGGGAGGAATGTTGACTCCAGGGCTGAGTCGAAGCAGTGACCTAATGGCCGCAGTATCCACTGTTCCCAGCAAGACTTGGTTGATCGTACCCACAAGCAGCGACCAGGGGATCCGATGGTGCAAACTTGTAATAGGATTCTGCATGGTTATCGGGTCCGTGAATATAAAGGCGGGCCTTGGCGCGGCTGGAATTTGGCGTGTGGTGGGATCGTAGGGCATCGTGGAACCTCGGTTTAGATAGGGCTGGGATTCTTTAGCGCGGCGGTCCCTAAAAACTCATGGGCACCAGTCACGGCAAGCCAACTCGCCCGAAGGCCGATGGACTGCGCGGGGTTTTGAATCAAAAAGGGTCGGGTCGCCGTGAATTGGCAATATATGTTCGGAATCTGGGGACAGACGGGACTTCCGTATTTTCGAAATTGGGCTGCGTTCCCGTCTGTACCCGGATTTGTGCCTTAACTGGATCCTTCGTTCTTAACTACTGTCGGAGAGAGCAACTTATTCAGAGTGTCCAGGTCCTGTCCCGTCATGGTATGGAGCAGATTCTTGATCTTATCTCTGTCGGCCGCAGTGGCATCAACGTCCATATCGTACACGCTGTCTATGAAATTCATATGGAAATCGATATGACTCACGGAAGATTTGCCGACCGACGCTGTCCATGAGGACTGATCGATATGCAGGAAATAGAGTCGAATCTTGGGAATTTTAATGTCCATCCCCTGAACCGAGTCGAAGTAGTACAGGAAGATCATGTGATCGAGCGTCGAGCTTTGGTCGGACCAACTCATCTTTAGACTGTCAAGAGTTTGAGTAACTGAGCTAAGCACGCCATCGAGCTCTTTGATCGTAGCTGCAGGAAAGTTGAACCCATCGAAGAGCGTAGTTAGGAACCCCAGGTGAAGATCAGCAGATGTTGTACTTTGATTGAAAGACCGCGCGGCGCTGGTGTTAAGCGAGAGGTAACCGCCGAGCGCACTCGTCAGTACAAATTCCTTCGCATTCGCGGCCGACTTCACAAAAAGAGCCGCGCCCGCCGGAGTTGTAATATCCGGTGGAGACTTCTGGTAGATCGTCTGGTACAGGCGCCTCATCGAGGCTACGGAGATGAAGGAGGTCAACATCATTACGTCTTTGAGTTGCTGCATCTGACTGGCGTCCAGGGTGGGCTTGGCGTCGGTTGTAGGAATGACTGCCACCGCAGTGGAGGACGGGGCGTTACTGTCGGTCTGCAACATGTCAAACAGTGTTTGCGGCGGGGGATCAGTTGTAGCGGCGGTCCCTGCAAGCATTCGAACTTGTGGCTTACCAGATGCTTTTGATGAGTAAGCTAGTAGCGCGCTTTTTAAACTATATGATGCAAGTGGAGCGGGGGCAACGGCCATGGGAAACCTCTCTTAGTTTGGAGTTAGAAACTTGGCCCGTAAAATGAGCTTCAGTGTACAGACGATGTAGATAAATGTCACGCTAAATCCCAACTACACTATCAAATTATGTCTAACGGAGATAGACTCGGGCGGTCCAACATAATAGATTCAAGATAGCCTTATTTGGGAGTAACTCGGTATAACTCGAGGGAGATGGACCACCTTTGATTGTTGACGACAAGATGAGAAAACCGACCGAAGGGACTCGGAGGGTGGCCCGGCTCAAGCTGGATCTTTGAGTCAGCGTTGGAGCGGGTGCGGCGAAGTTTTAGGCTTCAGGTTTACGGGTATGTTGTGATGCCGGGCGTGTGCATCTTTTGATCAGCGAAACGCAGGGGGATATTGACTGCGGTGGAAGTGCCCCACTCAAGCCAAAGGACGGCTTGAATGGGCCACCTGTCGGCTGGGACAACGATCAGGCGGATGCCGGCAAATGCATAGGTGTGACATTTCAACAGGTTGTCCATTCGATGAAAACCGGAGAAGCTGATTGTGTCGAAGCAATCCAGCACCTCGGAGACATCGAATGGACATCCACAAGAATGCCCGACTCACTC
>Ga0302324_100002841_pt1 | contig 39438 bp, 34 predicted proteins | sample Palsa_T0_1_FD_201949 | JGI IMG/M metagenome (GOLD analysis project Ga0302324, IMG submission 201949) | Peat permafrost microbial communities from Stordalen Mire near Abisko, Sweden - Palsa_T0_1 | ecosystem: Environmental > Terrestrial > Soil > Palsa > Peat permafrost | place: Sweden: Abisko...
CGACAGAGTTGTTCAACCCGGCTGGTTGATCTCGCCATGAGAAGTCGATCGAGACTCGACCGGCATCACCTCACAAACCTACCCTACCCCTATCACCGCTCTGTCCGGGTGCCCCATGTTCGCACCAGCGTACGTGGGCCGAAAACGACTTTTTTCAATTGCTTTCAGCCGCGGGCACAAGGCAGTCGATGGGCTTCCCCGGGATTTCCTGTCGAGTTTGTCGGCTTCGCGCAACTTCATGCGGCTTGCCCCATTCTGCATAATCGTGCAGCATGGTCGCTATGCCCTTTCAAAGGATTGTCTGTTGCCTAGGTCTGATGGTCGGAGTGGGCGCGTGCGCGCCGGCGCAGGAGACGCGAGTGGTGCTGGACCACGGCGGCAGCACGATCGTTCTCGAACCCTACGCACCAAATATCATTCGGGTTACGCTCAGCCTGCTTAAGCAGCCGGCGTTAGCTCCCCCAGGATACGGTTTTACTGCCGCTCCCTCTGCCGCGGGCTGGACCCACGAGGGAAATACCTACCGCTCCAACCGCCTCTCCGTTACCATGGTTGCCGATAAGCCGCGCCCGCCTCTGGCTACCCAATCGGACATTGGCCGGTACTTCGGCGGCTCGACCCCGGGCGCACATATTCTCTTCAGCACGGCAGAGGGAAGCAAGCTGCTCGAATTAGAGGGCTGGGGAATGGCTGTGCCCAACCATAAGGACGGGACAGCCGGGGTGCTGAACGATAAGAGGCCGGGCGATGCCGATTTTTATCAAGTCGGCGCTACGTTCGCTTCGCCGGAAGACGAGCACTATTACGGTTTGGGACAGAATCAGGAAGGTTACCTCGACCATCGCGGCCATACCGTGGAGTGCTGGAACAATTACACCGCGACCGGCGGACCTAGCTTCTGCGTACCCCTGTTGGTTACCAACAAAGGCTATGGCGTGCTTTGGGATAATCCTTCGCAAACCACCATCCAGCCGGGCTTCAATGAGCGGACGAACTGGACTTCGCAGGTGGGCGACCGGGTCTCCTTCTTCGTCATCGCGGGCAGCAAGACAGACGAGATCTACTCCGGCTACCGGCTGCTGACGGGGTCCACGCCGATGCTGCCTAAGGCTGCGTATGGGTTTATCCAATGCAAACAAAGATACCGCACCCAGGACGAGGTGATGGCGGTGGCCAAGGGCTACCGTGAACGGAAGCTTCCGGTGGACGTGATCGTGGTGGACTGGTTCTATTACTCCAAGATGGGACAGATGGATTTCGTGCCGGCGAACTGGCCCGATCCGGCGGGCATGAACAAGCAACTGCATGAGATGGGCTTTCAGACCATGATCAGTGTGTGGCCGCGCTTCGAAAAGGGAACACGCTACTACGACCTGGTGCTAAAGAATGGCTGGTTTGAGCATCTCGCCGATGGAACACCGATGGATGGGCAGCCGTACGACCGGGCCGGCTCGGATATCGACACTACCAATCAGGCTGCGGCTCGCTGGTTCTGGGATGTAATTAGGGACAATATCATCAGCAAGGGGTTCGACTCGATCTGGGCGGATGAGACGGAACCAGACTTGCCGCCCAATGGCGGTTACTTTTCCATTGGACCGGGCACGCGATACTTTGACGTCTACCCGCTGTTTCATACCGCGGCGATCTATGATGGCTTCCGGCGCGATGTGGATCATCGGGCGCTGATCCTGTCCCGGGATGCCTATCCTGGCGCCCAGCACAACGGAACTATCTTTTGGTCTTCGGATATTTACCCTGATTGGGATACGCTGCGACGGCAGATTCCTACTGGCCTCGATGTGACGGCTTCCGGGATTGCTTATTGGGGGAACGATATTGGTGGCTGGCAGTATCTACCGGCGGAGCATCATCCGGCACATCCGCCTTTGATTGATCCGTCCGATGCGCGCGAGAACGTAGGTGGATACGACGATTATCCGGAGTTGTATACCCGGTGGTTCGAGTACGGGGCTTTTCAACCTAATTTCCGAACCCACGGCAGCCGCAGGCATAACGAGGTCTGGTCCTATGGGAAGCAGGCGGAGCCGATCCTGGAGAAGTATCTTCGGCTGCGTTATCAGCTGATGCCTTATATCTATTCGCTTGGCTATCAGACGAACCAGACGGGTGCTCCGTATATGCGGGCGCTGTTTATGGATTTCCCCCAGGATGAGAAGGTGGCTGACATCCGGGATGAATATATGTTCGGGCCGGCGTTTCTGGTGGCCCCGGTCACGGAACAAGGTGCGACCAGCCGTATGGTTTATCTTCCTGCGGGCGCGGATTGGTATAACTACTGGACCGGAGAGCGGGTGAGCGGGGGTAAGCCGGTGCGGGTGAATGCGCCGATTGATACGCTGCCGCTGTTCGTTCGCGCGGGAGCGATCCTGCCGTTGGGCGAGCCGGTGGAGAATACTGGCCAGGTACAAAAGTTAGCCAAGATTCGCGTGTATCCCGGGGCTAATAGCGACTTCACGCTGTATCAGGATGATGGCAAGACTTACGCTTATGAGAAAGGGAGCAGTAGCGTCACCACGCTGCATTGGGATGATGCGGCGGGTAAGCTTACCCAGGCTGGGGTTGCAGTGGGCTCGGTCAACGAGTTGCTGGAAGTGGTGGGACGTTGAATATCGATGAGCTGAATGAGCGATTCGCCATCGCTGGCGTGGCACGCATCACCGCTGGCAACGGCGGGTTGCCGCGGGTGAGCGTCAGCGGTCCTGCGGCCACGGCTGAGATCTACCTGCACGGGGCGCAGCTTACCTCCTGGTGCCCGGCGGGCGTGGAGGACGTGATCTTTTTAAGCAAGCAGTCGCAATGGGCAGCGGGACGCGCGATTCGCGGCGGCATCCCGGTCTGCTTTCCCTGGTTTCGTAACAAGGCGGACGATCCTAAAGCGCCTTCGCACGGATTCGTGCGCACGAAAGCGTGGCAACTCGACTCGGTCGAAAGGCTTGGCGATGCAGTGAGGGTGAGCCTTTCTACCAGCAGCGATGAGGGGACAAGGGCCTGGTGGCCCTACGATTTTCACCTGGTGCACCGGGTGACGATTGGCGCCGAGCTGACGCAGGAATTGGTGATGAAGAATACGGGCAGCACGGGGCTACGCTTTGAAGAGGCGCTGCACACGTACTACCGGGTGGGCGGGGCGGACGCGGTGCGAATCCGCGGCCTCGATGGTGTGGCGTATCTCGACAATATGGATGGCAACCGGGAGAAACGGCCGCTAGGCGATATTGCGTTCACTGCGCAGACCGACCGGGCCTACCTGGACACGACGCATCCGGTCGAGATCGTTGACCCGATTCTGCGCCGGCGCATTCGCCTGGAGAAACAAGCGTCTCTCACCACGGTGGTTTGGAATCCGTGGAGCACGGGCGCGCAGTCGTTATCAGATTTGGGAGACGACGAATGGCGGACCATGGCCTGCGTGGAGGCCAGTAACATACGCGCGTTCGCGGTCGATCTAGAACCCGGACAGCAACACAGCATGCAGACCTTGATCAAAGTCTTAGCTGATTAGGGCTCATCACAGTTTCCGTAGATGGCCTCGATCAGAGGCGCTTCCCAGCGGCGTTTGGAAAACATGTATGGCTGCTTGCCGGTAGAAACGCGCACATCCGCGTTGTCCAGCTCCTTGGCGGAGGCGAGTCCGAAGACGCGCAGGCTCTCACGCAGAAATCTCCAGGAGGAAAAAGAAAAGACCTGATCCGATTCTTCCACCGTAGCGGGCTGCAGAACGAGGATGACCCCGGGGAGGGATCGTGCACTGCCTCGCTCTGATTTCGGTTTAATGATGGCAGTGTATTCGGCAGCGGGGATTCTGGTTGCGGTCTGATTCATGGGCCTGCTCACGCTAGCGCTATCGGCAGTTGCAGGGGATTTGTTTCTCCTGTGTCCTGAAGTTAGACGTTTTTCTGCAGCCGGGTTACGATGGCGTCGACGTCGTAGACACATCCTCCCCAAACGCCGCCGCTGGCTGCGACCAGTGCAGCCCACAGCCGGGTGTCGGCGGGAAGTGCCGGATGCGGCCGGAGATCAGCGCGCGATGGCCGGGCGGCTAACTTGCGCGTGCCTGCTTCGGCGCTGAATGGTCCGGCCGCGTCGCCCACCAGGTTGACTGACCCGGTCAGCTTCTGGCGGTCGATGATGATTTCTATTTGATCCCCGTCTTGCAGTTTGCCAATGGCTCCTCCGGCGAGCGCTTCCGGGGAGATATGGCCAATGCAGGCGCCGGTCGAGACTCCGCTGAAGCGAGCGTCGGTGAGCAGGGCCACGTGCTTGCCTGAGGGGAGCCACTTGAGGGCGGAGGTGACCTGGTAGATTTCCTCCATGCCGGCGCCTGATGGTCCGCCGCATACCAGCACTACCACGTCGTTTTGCTTTACTTCGCCGTGCTTGATGGCGTGGATGGCCGCTTCTTCGGAGATGAAGACGCGAGCTGGTCCGAGGTGGCGAAAGATGCCGTTGGGATCGATCAGCGCAGGATCGATGGCGGTGCTCTTGACCACCGAACCTTCGGGGGCGAGATTGCCGACCGGGAAACACACGGTGGGGGTGAGTCCGTTGGCGCGGGCGCGATCGGGAGACATGATCACGTCGTCGGGGTCGATGCCGTCGCGGGTGACCAGGTTCTGGCGTAGCTCATGGCGGCGAGCGCTCGATTCCCACCAGTCCAGGCAGGTGTCGAGGGTTTCCCCGGATACAGTCTTTACTTGGGTGTTGATGAGTCCGGCGCGGCGGAGGTGGAGCATCACTTCGGGCAGTCCTCCGGCAAGAAAGACTTGCACCGTGGCAAAGTTGCGGGGGCCGTTGGGGAGGGCGTCTACCAGGCGGGGAATCTCGCGATTCACTCTGGCCCAATCTTCCGCCACTGGCCGTTGCAGGCCGGCCGAATAGGCGATTGCGGGGAGATGCAGCAATAGGTTGGTCGAGCCCCCGAAGGCGGCGTGGGCCACCATGGCGTTTTCCAGCGAGGCTTGGGTCAGCACGTCGCGGGTGCCTATTTGTAACTGATGCAGACGCAAAATGGCGGTGGCGGAGCGGCGCGCGGCGTCGAGCCAGATGGGTGCTCCTGAAGGAGAGAGAGCGGTATGGGGCAGGGCGAGTCCCAAGGCTTCGGCGATGACTTGTGCGGTGGCTGCGGTGCCCAGGAATTGGCAGCCGCCGCCGGGGGTGGCGCAGGCGCGGCAGCCCATCTCGGCTGCGGTTTCCAAAGTGATTTGGTTTTGCGCGTAGCGGGCGCCGATGGTTTGTACCTTGCCTGCGTCTTCACCTGATTCGGGTAAGAGGGTGACTCCGCCGGGGATGAGGATGGTGGGTAGGGGGCCGGCTGAGGCGAGGGCCATCATCATCGCGGGGAGTCCTTTGTCGCAGGTGGCGATGCCGATCACGCCCATCCTGGTGGGCAGAGAACGCATCAGACGGCGGAGCACGATGGCGGCGTCGTTGCGATAGGGAAGCGAGTCGAGCATGCCGGTGGTGCCCTGGGTCCGCCCGTCACAAGGGTCGGTGCAGGCGCCGGCGAAGGGGATGGCGTTGAGGGATTTCAGGGTGATGGCGGCTTCGGCTACCAGCGCGCCGAGTTCCCAGTGGCCGGTGTGGAAGCCGAGCGCGATGGGCGTTCCGTCGGGGGCGCGCAGGCCGCCGTGGGTGCTGAGGATCAGGACTTCTGCGCCTATTAATTTTTGCGGTTCCCAGCCCATACCGGCGTTTTGGCTTAAGCCGAAGAGATTGCCGGAGGGCGCGGTGAGCAGCATTTCCGGCGTGATGGGGAGAAGCCCGCGCGGGCCAGGGGCGTGGGTGGCTACGTCATCCAGCTTGAGGGTGGTGGTCTCGAGTACCGAGGATAGGGAAATGGTGGGAATGGGTGTCTCCTTCGTCCTCGATTGTAAGATGCCCGCATGGTATTGGGATTGGAGCGGTATCAGCTGGAAGGGGATTTGCACTTTGTCACGTTCAGCTGCTATCACCGGTTGGGTTATTTAAATAGTCCGGGTTCGCGAGATTTGTTTGAAGATGCTTTACAGAAGACACATCGCCAGTATCAGTTTCGCGTCATTGGGTATGTTGTCATGCCGGAACATGTCCATCTGCTACTGAGTGAGCCGGATACTGATTTGCTCGCAGATGGATTGCAGGGATTAAAGCTGTCGGTGGTGAGGCGGGCGAAACAGCGTCCGTTTTGGCAGCGACGTTACTATGACTTCAACGTGTTCACAGAGGCCAAGCGTATTGAGAAACTTGGGTATATGCATTGGAATCCGGTCAAGCGTGGGCTGGTGGACAGGCCTGAAGATTGGCCCTGGTCCAGCTGCCGTTACTACCAGACTGGGGAGGCGGGTCGAGTCTCCATCGATTCCTCATGGAGAGATCTAGCCAAACTGGAATAAACAACTCTGTACGGACGATGGAAATCCCGGGAGGCCGATCGGCTGCCTTGTGCCCGCGGCTGAAAGCAATCGAAAAAAGTCGTTTTCGGCCCACGTACGCTGGTGCGAACATGGGGCACCCGGACAGGGCGGTGATAGGGGTAGGGTAGGTTTGTGAGGAGATACTGGCTACGATCAGACCGGGAGGCTGGTGGAGTCTCCATCGATTCCTCATGGAGAGATCCAACAAGCCGGACAGAGCGGTGATAGGGGTAGGGTAGGTTGTGAGGTGATGCCGGTTACGATCAGACCGGGAGGCTGGTGGAGTCTCCAGAACCGCCTGGGCCGGGGTTTTAGCCATGGAAAAGCTGATCGTATGCACGCTGCCGGAAGGGGCCCTCGCCCAACGGCGAATCGAGATACACGCACTATTCGAAAGCAGGACAGTGCTCACACACCATCCCGATGGGCTGGAACTGGAGTGGCTGTTCTCTGAGGAGACCGCACGCTGCTTGCTCGACTTTATCCTCTTCGAACGAGCCTGCTGCAAGACATTCACGTATGAGCTCAGCACTGCGCCACCGCACGATCGCATCACCCTGCGGCTGCGAGCACCGGCAGAGCAAGTCGAAGCGCTGCAGGCGCTCTACCGCTGAATCTGCGTATCCGCCTTGGGCGGGGTCTGTGAGACTTGCGCCGGGGTGGGTAATTGCGAGGTATCCCAACCGCCGCCCAGAGCTTCTACCAGTGACACCGCGCCGGTCATCTGCTCGATCTGCAGACTGTAGAGCGTCTGCTGGTTGCTGAATACCGTGTTCTGCAGGGTGACCACATCGATGTAGGGATCGATGCCGGTCTGGTATCTGCCCATCTCCAGATTCAGAGAAGTTTGTGCCGAATCGACCGCGGCACGCTGCTGCTGAATCTGCTGGGAAAGTATCCGCGTCTGTGCCAGATAGTCTTCCACCTGCTGGAAGGCGGTCAGCACCGTTTGCCGGTAGTTCGCGACATCCGCGTTATAAATCGCTACATATTGGTGGAGTTCCGATTTCAGGGCGGCGTTGAAGATGGGTTGAGAGAAGCTGGGGCCGACCGACCAGAAGCGGCTGGGCCAGTCCAACAGATGCTGGGCCAGATAGCTTTCAAAGCCGCCACTGGCGGAAATCGTCAGGTTGGGGAAGAAGGCAGTGTAGGCCACCCCCAAGGTTGCGTTGGCCGAGGCCATGGTGCGCTCCGCGGCGGCTACGTCGGGACGGCGCTCGAGCAGCAAAGACGGCATGCCAACGGGAATAGGAGGCGGTGCGGTGGTAATGGGACGGCTGGGCAGGGAAAACGCCGACGCCGGCTTGCCCAGAAGCACGGCAATCGCGTGTTCATATTGCGCCCGCAAAATACCCAGGTTGGTCAGCGAGGCCCGGGCCGACAGCAGAGTGGTGCGCGCCTCGACTACTGAGATCTGACCGCCCACACCAGTGTCATATTGTGCCTGCGTCAGTTCCAGGGATTTCTGATATTCGCCGACGGTCTTGGTGTAAAGGTCGATCAGCGCATCCTGGCCGCGGATCTCGAAGTAGTATTGGGCCAAATCCGCCTGCTCAATCAGACGCTCGTTCTCCAGGTCCGCCGCACTGACCTGGGCGGAGTACTGCGCCGCATGGACCTGGTTGCGGATTCTGCCAAAAAGATCCGGGGTCCATGAGATTTCCAACGGTAGGGCGTAAAGCTGCGAAGTTTTTCCCGGGTTGGCGGTGGTGCTGGTCGCACCCAGGTTGCTCGAGGAACGCTGCCGGTTGAACGACGGGCCGATGGACACCGTGGGGTAGTATAGCGCGCGCGCTTCTCCCACTAATGCACGGGCTTCCATGAAGTTCTCAAAGTACAACTTGATGTTTTGGTTATCGATGTTGAGCTGGGTTTCGAGATCGTTCAGCTCCGGCTCGTTGAAGATCGCCCACCAGTCCCCGCGAATCTTGGCATCGGCAGGTTGAGCGACGGTCCAGTTTCCGTTGTCCTGCGCCGGCGCTTCTTTGAAGGCCGGGGGCGGCTGAACCGCGGGCGGATGGTACTTAGGGCCGACAGTGCAGCCGGTCAGCGTTGCGCATAGAAGGAAGGATGTTGTCTTCTTCATTACACCGCTCCTTCAGGGTTGGCCTGGAAAGTGTCGCCATGTTTGCCCAGCGCCCTCAGGCGCAGACGGTCCATGTAGAGATAGATGACCGGCGTGGTGTAGAGGGTAAGCATCTGGCTGACGATCAGGCCGCCCACGATGGTAATGCCCAAAGGCCGCCGTAGCTCCGACCCAGTGCCGGTTCCGAAGGCCAGCGGGACGGCGCCAAAGAGCGCAGCCATGGTGGTCATCATAATGGGCCGGAAGCGCAGCATGCAGGCCTCGAAGATAGCGTCATTGGTGCTCTTGCCGTGCTCTCGCTCGGCCACCAGGGCGAAGTCAATCATCATGATGGCGTTCTTTTTCACCAGGCCGATCAGGAGCACAATGCCGATGATGGAAATGACGTTGAGGTCATTCTTGAAGACCAGCAGGGCCAACATGGCCCCGACACTGGCCGGGGGCAAGGTGGAGATGATGGTCAGCGGATGCACCAGGCTCTCGTAAAGGATACCGAGAACGATGTACACCGCCAGCAGGGCGGTGGTGACCAGGATCGGCTCGGTAGCCAAAGATTGCTGATAGGCCTGCAGGGTGCCGGAAAAGAAGCCGCGGATGGTCGACGGCAGGCCCAGACGGATCTGCATCTGGTTGACCGCGAGCGTGGCATCGCTCAGCGAAAGGCCGGGAGCAAGATTGAACGAGACCGTTACCGAGGGAAACACGCCGGTATGGTTCACCTGCAGCGGGGTGGTGGTGGCGCTGGCAGTCGAGACCGCCCGGATGGGCGTGAAGCCATTGGCAGTAGCAGTTGGATAGATGAAGTTGAGCCCGGCAGGCGATTGCCAATATTGTGGCGCTACCTCGAGCACTACGTAGTACTGGTTCAACTGGGTGTAGATCACCGAAGTTTCCGCCTGGCCAAAGGCGTCGTAGAGGGCACTGTCTAACGAACTGGGAGTCATTCCCAGGCGGGCTGCGGTGACCCGGTCGTACGTCACATACTCCTCCAGTCCGCCGTTCTGCTGATCGCTATTCACATCCTGGAAGCCTGGGAGCTTTTTCATTTCCGCCAGCAGGATGGGCCCCCAGTGGGCCAGGTCGGGCACGTTGTCCGCTTGCAGGGTGTATTGGTAGAGAGCATTGCTGCCGCGACCGCCGATGCGCAGATCCTGCGCCGCCTGCATGAAGGCGGAGGCTACGGGAAGGCGGCTCATCTTGGGGCGCAGGCGGTTGATGACTTCCGTCACGCTGACTTTGCGCTGATCGAGAGGCTTGAGCGCGGCGTAGATAAATCCGCCGTTGCTGCCGCCGCCGCCACCGCCGCTGTAAGCATTTACGTGGGCTACGGCCGGGTCCGACTTGATCACATTGACCAGGGCCTTGATAGAAGCGTTCATCACCCCGAACGAAGCGTCTTGCGGGCCTTGCACCCCGCCCACCATGGCCCCCGTGTCCTGCTGGGGAAAAAAGCCCTTGGGGATCTTGATGATCAGCACTACGTTGAGGGCGATGGTCAGCAACAGCACCACCAGCATCAATCCTGAATTGTCAATTACCCACGCTAACGAGTGGCGGTAGAGGTTCAGCATCCCGTCGAAGAATCGTTCGCTGGCGCGATAAATCGCTCCGTGCTGTTCGCCCTGGTGGGCTTTCAGCAAGTGGGCGCACATCATCGGGGTGGTGGTTAAGGAAATCACCATGGAAACGATGATGGCTGTGGACAGGGTCACGGCAAACTCACGGAAGAGACGGCCCACGATGCCGCCCATCATCAAGAGCGGGATGAATACGGCAATCAGCGAGGTGCTCATGGTCAGCACGGTGAAGCCGATTTCTTTGGCGCCCTTGAGCGCCGCCTCTTCTGGGCGCATCCCCATTTCCAGGTAGCGAGAGATATTCTCCATGACCACAATGGCGTCATCCACCACGAAGCCGGTGGAGATGGTCAACGCCATGAGGGAGAGATTGTCCAGGCTGTATCCCAACAGATACATGACGGCGAAGGTGCCGATGAGGGAAACAGGTACGGCGACGCTGGGGATGAGGGTGGCGCGTCCATTGCGCAGGAAGGCAAAGACCACCAGGATGACCAACACGACGGAGGTGATCAGCGACGTCTCAACGTCGTGCAGGGAAGCTTTGATGGTGGTGGTGCGGTCCAGAACAATGGTGGTTTTAATGCCCTGGGGCATCACTGCGGCGAGAAACGGGAGTTGGGCCGCGATGCGGTTGTTGGTCTGGATGATGTTGGCGCCGGGCTGGCGGAAGATGATCACCGTCACTGAGGGAATTCCGTCCAGGTAACCCGCGGTGCGGATGCTCTGGGCCGAATCCTGCACATCGGCTACGTCGGAAAGGTGGACGGCGAGCCCATGGTGATAGCCGACAATCAAGGGCCTGTATTGCGCGGCTTTGGAAATCTGGTCGTTGGAGATGATGTCGGCAGTAATGGCGCCGTTGGTGATTTGCCCCCGAGCGATGTCGGAATTCTGCAGGCTCAGCAATCTCTGAATGGTCCCCAGGGTGATTCCGTAGTGGGTAAGTTGGGGAGGATTGGCATCCACCCGAACGGCCGGATAGGAGGCGCCCCCGACCACCACCTGTCCCACGCCCTGGATCTGGGACAGCTTCTGCTCCATGATGGTCGACGCGGAGTCATACATGGCCTCTTTGTCGTACTTGTCCGACGTCAGTCCCAGGATCATGATGGGCGAGTCGGCCGGGTTGACTTTGCGGTAGCTGGGATTCGACGGCAGGTTGGCAGGCAGGTAGGTTCTGGCTGCGTTGATGCCCGCCTCCACATCCCGCGCGGCGGCGTCGATGTTGCGGCTTAAGTCAAATTGCAGAGTGACATTGGTGCTTCCCAGCGAGCTCGACGAGGTCATTTCGGACACGCCGGCAATATGTCCGAACTGGCGCTCCAGCGGCGTCGCTACCGAAGACGCCATGATCCGCGCGCTGGCTCCTGGCAGGCCGGCAGAAACCGAAATGGTGGGGAAGTCCACTTGCGGCAGCGGGGAGACGGGCAGCACGTTGAAGGCGATGCCCCCGGCAATGGCAATGGCCACCGTCAGCAGGGTTGTAGCCACCGGCCGGCGAATGAAGGGAGCGGAGATGTTCACGCTTCACCTGCGGGCTGCGGCTCGGGGCCACCGGCGCGGCGGCGGGAGGGAGAGAATCTCTGCGACAGGTCGTCGAAGAAGATGTAGATAACCGGCGTGGTATAGAGGGTCAGCACCTGGCTCAGTAACAAGCCTCCTACCATGGCGATGCCCAAGGGGCGGCGAAGCTCGGAACCGATGCCCGTCCCCACCGCCAGCGGGATGCCGCCCAGCAAGGCGGCCATGGTGGTCATCATGATGGGGCGAAAGCGCAGCAGGCTGGCTTCGTAGATGGCCTCGGTCGCGTCCAGGCCGCGCTGCCGTTCTCCTTCCAGGGCAAAGTCGACCATCATGATGCCGTTCTTTTTCACGATGCCGATCAGCAGGATGATGCCGATGATCGCCACCACGCTCAGACTCTGGCGGAAAAGTATCAGCGACAGCAGCGCGCCTACCCCGGCAGACGGCAGGGTGGAAAGAATAGTGATGGGGTGAACGAAGCTTTCATACAGCACGCCAAGAACGATATATACCGTGACCAGGGCGGCGAGGATCAGCAGCGCCTCATTGGAGAGGGAATTTTCAAACGAAGCCGCGGTGCCCTGGAAGCCGGTCTGCACGCTGGCGGGGAAGTTCAGATCCTTGGCCGCTTTATTGATGTCCGTGATGGCCTCACCCAGGGCGGTGTTGGGGGCCAGGTTGAAGGAGACGGTGACGGACGGAAACTGACCCTGGTGGTTGATGGATAACGATTCGGTCCCGGGTTCCATGTGGGCGAACGCACCCAGGGGAACCGCGCTCGAGTAGGTAGAAGTGGTGGCGGTGTTGGCCGAGTTGGATGCGTTGGTGCCGGGCGCCAAGGCGTTGGCCGGCGGTGTAAGCACTGCGGAGGAAGGGGTGTAGACGGCGGCTTCGGTGCTGGCATTGGTTCCGGCCGTGGCTGAGGCGGAGGCGGAGAAGGAAGTGCTGGCCGCCGCGCCGCTGGCTCCCGAAGAGGCATTGGACTGGATGTAGATCTTGTTCAGCTTAGTGGCATCGTTGGCAAAGTTGGGTTGCGCTTCCAGGATCACGTGGTACTGGTTGAGCTGGGTGTACATGGTGTTGATCTGGCGCTGACCGTAGGCGTCGTAGAGGGTTTGGTCCACGGTAGAGGGGGTGATGCCCAGCCGGGACGCGGAAACCCGGTCGATGGCCAACGATACCGTCAATCCGCCGGTCTGCTGATCCGTCGCTACATCTTCGAGTGTGGGCAATTGCTTCAGCTTGTCAACGAACTTGTTGGTCCACTGGTCAAGCTCATTCACGTCCGGATCTTCGAGCGTGTACTGATACTGGGTTCGGCTCACGCGGTCATCCACGGTGATGTTCTGCACTGGCTGCATGTAGAGCTTGATGCCGTTAACCTGGGCAAGGGAGTTATTCAGACGGCGGACGACATCGGCGGCGCTGAGATCGCGCTGGTTGAGCGGCTTGAGGTTGATCGACATGCGGCCGCTGTTGAGCGTCGTATTGGTGCCGTCGGCGCCGATGAAGGAGGAGAGACTTTCGACTGCCGGGTCCTGAAGAATGATCTTGGCCAGATCCTGCTGCGCTTTGGCCATGGCGGCGAAGGATATGGACGCAGGCGCCTGCGAGATTCCCTGAATCACGCCCGTATCTTGGACCGGGAAGAAGCCCTTGGGAATGATGATGTACAGAAAGATGGTCAGAACCAGTGTGCCCAACGCCACCAGCAGGGTAAGCGTCTGGTAGCGTAAGACCACTTTGAGGGTGCGACCGTAGAAGTCGATCATGCGCTCAAAGACACGTTCGGAAGCCTGGTAGAACTTGCCCTGTTTTTCTTGCGGATTGTGGCGCAGGATGCGGGAGCACATCATCGGGGTCAGGGTCAGCGAGACCACGGCGGAGATGATGATGGTGACGGCCAGGGTCACGGCGAACTCGCGGAACAGCCGGCCGACTACATCTCCCATGAAGAGCAAGGGGATGAGCACGGCGATCAGCGAGACGGTCAGGGAGACGATGGTGAAGCCGATCTGCTCCGCGCCGACCAACGCCGCCTGCATGGGCGTGTAGCCCTCCTCCAGATAGCGGGAAATGTTTTCGATCATGACGATGGCATCGTCCACCACGAAGCCGGTGGAGATGGTCAGGGCCATCAGGGAAAGGTTGTCGAGCGAGTAGCCCAGGGAATACATCACGGCGAACGTGCCCACGATCGACAGCGGCACGGCCACGCTGGGAATGATGGTGGCGTACAGGTTGCGCAGAAAGAGAAAGATCACCATCACCACCAGGGCGATGGTCAACATCAACTCGAACTCCACGTCGGCTACCGATGCCTTGATGTCGGTGGTCAGGTCGGTAAGGGTAGTGATGTCGATGCCCGAGGGCAGATTGGCCTGCAACTGCGGCATCAGCAGCTGGATACTTTTGACTACGCTGATGGTGTTCGCGCCGGGCTGGCGCTGCACGTTGAGAATCACCGCCGGGGTCTGGTTCATCCAGGCTGCTTGCTTGGTGTTCTCCACCCCATCGACGACGTTGGCGACGTCGTGTAGAAAGACGGGCGCATTGTTGCGATAGGCGACGACGACGTCTTTGTAATCGCTGCTGGTGATCAGCTGATCGTTGGCGTCGATCTGATAGTTCTGCCGCGGTCCGTCAAAGTTGCCTTTGGCCTGGTTGACGCTGGCGGAAACCAGCGCCGTGCGGACGGATTCAAGGTCGATGCCGTAGGACTGTAGCTGCGCCGGGTTCACCTGGATGCGCACGGCCGGTTTCTGGCCGCCGCTGATGCTGACCAGGCCCACTCCGTTGAGCTGCGAGATCTTGGGCGCGAGGCGAGTATCGACCAGATCCTCGACCTGCGACAGGGGCAGGCTTGTCGAGGTAATCCCCAGGGTGAGCACGGGTGCGTCGGCCGGGTTGGTCTTGCTGTAAATCGGGGGCGCGGGCAGGTTCGCGGGCAGTAAGCTTTGCGAGGCGTTGATGGCCGACTGCACTTCTTCTTCCGCGATATCGATGTTGAGCGTGAGGTTGAATTGCAGCACCACCACCGAGGTCGCGCCGGAGCTGGTGGAGGTCATCTGGCTCAGGCCCTGCATTTCGCCAAATTGCCGTTCCAGTGGGGCGGTCACGGTGGTGGCCACCACGTCCGGGCTGGCTCCGGGATAAAACGTAAGCACCTGGATGGTCGGGTAGTCGACCTCAGGCAGGGCGGAGACGGGCAACTGGGTGTAGGCCACGATGCCGACAAGCATGATGGCGGCCATCAGCAACGAGGTCGCGACCGGCCGCAGAATAAATGGGCGAGACGGGCTCACGGTGCATTGCTCTCATTGTTCGAGGGAAGAATCCTGGCCTTCGAAATGACGACTTTGGAGCCGTCCTGCAGCTTCTCGAAGCTGCTGTCGGCGATGACATCTCCGGGGTTGAGTCCCTGCACCTGGGTCATGCCGGCCTCGGTGACCCCCGGCTTGACGTTATGAATATGGGCGTCGCCGTTTTGGATCAGGAAAACATAGGCAACATCCCCATTGTGCTGGATGGCTGAGGAAGGAATGAGGACGACGTTTTGGAGCGTGTTCAGGAGTAACCGGGCATTGACGAACTGGTTGGGAAAGAGCGCGTTGGTTTTGTTTTGGAACAGTGCACGCAGCTTGAGGGTCCCGGTGGTGGTGTCGATTTGATTATCGGTCGCCTCCAGCGTTCCAGCATCCAGCTTGGCCTGATTGGAGCGATCCAGCGCATCCACAGCCAGCGCCTTGCCATGCTGCATCTGCTGTTGCAATTGGCTCACGTTGTCTTCGGGAATGGTGAACACCACGGTAGTGGGTTCGATCTGGGTCACGACCGCCAGAGCGGTGCTGCTGGATGCTGTGGCCAGATTCCCCGGATCGACCAGGCGCAGACCCACGCGGCCGGTGATGGGAGAGGTGATGTTGGTAAACGCCAGCTGCACCTGGTCGTATTGCAGGGTTCCCTGGTCGGCTTGGACGGTTCCCTGGTCTTGGAGAACGATTTTCTCCTGGTCGTCCAGAGTCTGTTTGGGGATGGCATTCCGTGCCCAGGCGTCCTGATAACGTTTCAAATCCATTTCGGCCTGGGCCAACAGGTTGGTATCCCGCTGCAGAAGCCCCTGGGCGTTGAGGACGTTGGCCTGGAAAGGCCGGGGATCGATCTGAATGAGGGGCTGGCCGCGATGCACCAACTGGCCTTCGCGGTACCGGACCTGGCTGATAACCCCGGTGACCTGGCTGACGATGGTTGTTGTATACACAGGGGTTACGGTGCCGATGGCATCCAGGTAGACGCCGATGCTGCCTTGTTTCGCAGTCGCCGTGGTCAGGGTGACTGTCCCCCCGGCGGCGCCGCGCCGGCCGCCGCCGGTCGCCGCCGGGGCCTGGCGGTGGTGCATGACCCACCAGAAGAGCAGGGCAAACAGGAGCAGGATGACCACCCACACTAATATGCGGATACCCCCGGAACGCTTGGGCGGAGGTAATTGATGGTCCGGCCCGATATGTTTTTCGCTAGCGCGTGGCTCTGCTGTGTCGTGCCTGTCTCGGGTGTCGCGAATGTCTTGCATCAATGAGCCTGGTGTCCTCTTTCCTTCGTCTGCGGCCGTAATGGTTCGGTGGGAGGGAGTTTCATAGGCACAGCGACGGAGTTGGTGTTGGCAGAAGATTTCGCATAGCACCTAAGGAAATTCAATCCGCATCGAGAACAGGCGGGGACCCGTACGACTTGTTGGTCACAATCCAAAGAATAGACGATGGCCAAGCGTGATGAGACGCAGGGGTGATTTGGCACCGTGCGTCTTTCTCATGCTGCTCTCCGAGGAGGATAACGCAGGGTCGGATTTGCGAAAAGGCTAAGCCGGCAGATGCATCCCCGCCCCGAGAATGTAGCATCCAAATTTCCCCTAGTTGGCCGCGGATTCCTTCTTCGCTGGTGCAGCCGGCGCGGCCGCCTGCTTCTGGGTTCTCACTTTAGCCCACCGTCTACGTTGCGCTTCCGCGATCGCACGACGTGCCTTCGCGCTGAGAGTACGGCGCGGTTTGGTGTTGGCGGCTGCGGGGGTAGAAGTCGTGGCTGATTTCCTGCTGGGCGTTGCCTGGCCGCTCTCCGTGAGGACCGCGCGCACTTGGCGCAGTTTCGCAATTTCTTCATCCATGGCATTCAATATTTGGTCGTTCAAGGATGTTCCTTTCGTGCTGTAGGGGGGCACAAAACGAGGACGCTCCCGGGGAAAGGATAGCAGCATGGACCTTCCGGTAAATGTCATGGCTCTCGAGGTGAATCAGGTTCGCGCCGGCTGTTGCATTCGACACTATGAGTGTTACGTTATGGGGTCACCGGCACAATGGTTACCCTTGTGCGGCGCGGTAATGGCCCGGAAGTGACACCACTCGTTCGCCCCGCTACCCGTTTCGTAAGCTGGTGTTTTCGCTGAACTCGATTAGTCTCACTCTTGCAGGAAGTCGCACTCACACGGGGGAAACGATGAAGCGCTTTAGCAAGTCTATTCAGGTGGCAATGCTGGCAGCGGCGGGGGCTGTGCTGGCGGCCGGTTGCGGAGATACGAGAGCAGCGAGCAAGGAGAATCTGGCCTACGCGCTCAACCACGATTACCAGGCGAACCAGGATTGCCTGTTCGCCAAGCCCATGCCTTTTCCTTATGAAGTAGCGGTCAATGACCGGCTCCTGGCGGAGACGCGCCACCGGCTGGACGCGCTGGCCGAGGCGGGATTGCTGGAGCGGGAACAGAGCCAGGTAGCCGGTAATACGATGAACCGCTATGTGCTGACGGCAGCCGGCAGCCAGACGGAAGGTAAGGGCCGGTTCTGCTATGGACGCCGTGAAGTGACCAGCGTGGAGAAGTTCACTGCGCCGGTCGATTATCAAGGTATGCCGCTAACCAAAGTGGAATACCACTTTCAGCTCAAGAACGCCCCCAGTTGGGCCAAGCAGGATGAGGTGCGGAGTGCCTTTCCGTCGGTCGCCAAGGCGACCTCGGAGCAGCCGGTGGACGACGCCACTCTTGTGTTGACCCATGATGGTTGGGTTTTAACTTACTAACAAGCTCCCCGGCGCCCTTATCTGACACATTGTTTGTGGCATGATTTGGGCGCCCTTTTCTTTTTTTGTTGCTTCCGCATCGACTGCAGATTCCCCCCAGAAACATTTCCAGGAAAGAGCATCCAGACAGAGCTCTCTTCACTTCACTTCGCTTTGCTCCGGTCGGGATGACAATTCTGCGTTTCCCGGATTCCTGTCGGGATGCTGATTCGTCCCCATCCGTGCCAGCCCCGGACTTCAGTCCGGGGAAGCGGGCTTTCAAGCCCGCGAGAACGGAGCGCCCGAAGATTCAGGGCTTTAAGCCCTGGTGGCGGCGTCCAATTCATCCCGACCGCACTTACGGACTCAGCAGGATTCGTAGATCGCGCAGGTTGTTGTGGGTGGGACCAGTGGTCAGGGTGTCGCCTAGGGCGGTGAAGAGCGGGTAGGCGTCAAAGCGGGCGAGCGCGGAGCCCGCATCGATTCCCAAGGCTCTTGCCCGGGTAACTGTGGTTGCGTCGGCGATAGCGCCCGCGGCGGGGCTGTTGCCGTCAATGCCGTCACTGCCGGCGCTGAGCACAACTACGTCGCGTCCCGACAGCGCGCAGGCTAAAGCAAATTGCTGGTTGCGTCCTCCGGCGCCATGGCCGCGGTTCAAGCGCACCGTTACTTCGCCGCCCGATAAAAGGCATAGCTTCGTATGCTTGCTCCTCAGTTCGTCGAAGCGGCCTAGCAGATAGCGGGCGGCATCCCTGTAATCCCAATCGTCACAGGTGTTGTCCATCACTACTTCGTAATCCAACGAGAGGGCTACTGCCCGGGCGGCGTCGAGCAGATCGTCACTGGAAAGCAGGATTTCCACATGATCGTCCGCCAGCGATGGCGTCTCCGGTAAAGCCGGATCATCGAACCAGGATCGCACCGCCGCCGGAAAGCGCTCCCGAAGTGCATAGCGATCGAGAATGTCGCGGCATTCCACGACGGTGGACGAGTCAGGCAGCGTGGGGCCGGAGGCTAACGCATCAAGAGAACCAGGCGCTACATCCGAAACCAACAAGGAACATCGCCCGGAAAGAGCAGCCGCGGCCGCCAGACGTCCGCCTTTTACCGCGGAGAAGTGCTTGCGCACAGTGTTGATCTCCGCGATCGTGGCTCCCGAACCGACCAGCGCCTGATAGAGGACCTGGGTTTCTGCAAGCGTTATCTTCAGGTCCAGCGGGAGCTCAAACATGGCCGAACCGCCGCCACTGATGAGAAAGAAAACAAAATCCCGCGGGCTTGCGCCATTCAACAGGTGCAGCGCCGCCCGCGCAGAGCGAAATGAATCCTGGTTCGGCAACGGATGGCCGCCGGCGTAGTAATCGATACCACCCAGCCGAGCAGAAGGGAGCAAGGGCCCGCAGCATACTCCACCTGCCAACGGGTAAGGCAAACGCGATGCAAGCGTCTCCAGCATGGGTAGAGCTGCTTTGCCCACAGCGATCGCGTAGATCCTGTGGTATTGATCCAAACCAAGCGAGTCCCAGTGGATCTTTCTATCGAAGGCCGCAGGAATGCTCGACGCGGTCAGCGCGCGGTGAAAGATGGTGCGCGCCGCCTCATGGGGAGTCATGGAGGAAATAGGCTTCAATCCAGGCACGCAACGCCAGCTGCATCTGCTCCAGCTTACCCAAGAAGAAATGGTCCGCGCCCTCGATCCATACCAGTTTCGCCGGTGGAGCTGCGCCGGCGACCACGGCTTCGATCGCCGCCCTGGGACCATACCGATCCTCCGTACCGCTGATAAACAGTTTGGGCTGGCTGCAGGCGGCGAGGAAGGAGTAGTGGTACTCCCGCCCGCCGGCACTCACCGGCAGCCCCAGCGCCGCCATCCCGCTGATCATCCCACTGACCTGGGGATCACCACAGCAGACCCGCAAGCCTACGCTCGAGCCGAAGGAAAATCCGGCGAAGAGGATGGGGAGGCCGTACTCCTGCTGCATCCAGTCGAGCGCGGCGCGCAGGTCATCCCGCTCCCCATGTCCGTTGTCATGGGTTCCCTCGCTCAGGCCGGCGCCGCGGAAATTAAAACGCAGCACCGGCAGCCCATAGCTATGCAAGGTTTTCATGGCGTGATAAACCACCTTGTTGTGCATGGTTCCGCCGAAGACCGGGTGAGGGTGGCATACCACGGCAACGTAGGGCGCATCTTGCCGGCCGAGGTTGAGCAGCGCTTCGAGCCGGCCCGCCGGTCCGCGCAGGTTGTCCACACTGCGCAGCAGGGAAGTGTTCATGGCCGTATCGTAATGGATTTACCGCGGCTCAGTTATCCTGAACAACGATGAAGCCCCTCGATCCTCTGGACCTGACGCGCCGCCTGGTAGACATCGAATCGCTCACCTATAACGAAGGCGCGGTGGGGGAATATCTCGACGGCTTCCTGGGTGAGCGGGGGTTCACGGTAGAACGGACAGCAGTTCCGCAGCCGCCCCAGAGTCGCTACAGCGGTCCCCGCTTCAACCTGTATGCCAGCGATGGAACACGGCCCGAGGTGGTGCTTTCCACCCATATGGATACCGTGCCTCCCTTCATTCCCAGCAGCGAGGACGACCTCTTCCTCTACGGCCGGGGCTCCTGCGATGCGAAAGGGATTATCGCCGCGCAGGTGGCCGCCGCCGAACGGCTGCGGGAGGCGGGCGTGGCGGCCGGGCTGCTCTTCGTGGTGGGGGAGGAACGCGATTCCGCAGGTGCGAAGCTGGCGAATCTGGAGCCCAAAGGAAGCCGCTTCCTGATCAATGGCGAGCCCACCGGCAACCGGCTGGCCTTGGCTTCCAAGGGAACACTGCGGGCGGAAATCCGCGCCCACGGGACGATGGCGCATTCTGCGTATCCGGAGCTGGGGGAAAGCGCAGTACACAAACTGGTGCGGGCCCTGGAACGGCTGCTGGCGGTCGAGCTGCCCATGGTCGATGATGTAGGCCCGAGCACTCTGAACATCGGGCTCATCTCGGGCGGTCATGCGCCGAATGTGATCGCTGATTCCGCCGTGGCCCAGGTGCTGGTCCGTCTGGTGGGCCCCTCGGAGCAAACCCGCCGGGCCATCGAACTGGCAGTCGCCGGTTTGGCGGAGGTGGAGTTCACGCTCGAGATTCCGTTTATCCGCATGCGCCAGGTGGACGGAATGGAAACCATGGTGGCGGCCTTCACCACCGACATTCCCGCGCTGACCAACTGGGGGGAGCCGCTTTTGCTGGGACCGGGTTCGATCCATGTAGCGCATACTCCGTTTGAGAAGATCGCCAAGCGGGAACTGCTGGAGGCGGTGGATTTGTACTTCGATCTGGCCCAGCGGCTTGCTCGATAAATGAATACGTTTGGCTGGCGGCTGCGGCTGAAATACGCGATGGTGGCCGGAGGACTGGGCTGGCTGGTCGGCTGGCTGGTCAGTTTTCCCTTCGAACTTTCACTCGCCTGGCGCTATGTGGATGGCGACGCTCACCGCCTGCCCCTTGCGGTGGCGGAAGGATTGGCCGTTTGGGCCGGCTTCAGCCTGTTCATGGCCATGGCCGGATTCATACCCATGATTCTGCCGTGTTTCCTGCTGATACCGCCAGGCTGGATCGTACGCTGGCGCGGCCTGCTGATCCCGGCAGCAGCGCCCGCCGGCTTCCTGGCCATCGCCGAGCGGATGGGGCTGTTGCACCTTTACCGGCTTCGTTACCCGGCGGCTATCCGTCAATTCTTCTTTTCCGCGCCTAATTTTTTCGTCATCAGCTTCGCCCTGGTGGTGGTTTGGCGCTACTCGGCGCTGGCTAAGCGACGGCTCGAAACTGCAACCAATCGGTAGACTGAAGCACAGATGACCCACCCTGAGATAACCCATCCTGAGACGACTCGCCCGGCCAACTCGCTGGCGGCAGCCTCGTCTTCTTATTTGCGGTCCGCCATGCACCAGCCGGTGGCATGGCATGAATGGGGAGCGGAGGCCTTTGCCCGAGCCGCTGGGGAAGATAAGCCCATCCTGCTGGATATCGGCGCGGTGTGGTGCCACTGGTGCCACGTGATGGATCGGGAAAGTTATGAGGATCCCGAACTGGCCCAGGTGATCAACCAGAACTTCATCGCGGTGAAGGTCGACCGCGACGAGCGTCCCGACGTGGATACGCGCTACCAGGCGGCGGTGGCTGCCATCAGCGGGCAGAACGGGTGGCCCTTGACGGCAGTGCTCACTCCCGACGGCAAACCTTTCTTTGGGGGAACCTATTTTCCTCGCGACGATCGCTATGGAAGGCCCGGGTTTGCGCGCGTGCTGCTCAGCATGGCGGACGCCTGGAAGACGCGCCGCGACGAGGTATTGGAGTCGGCCGGCAGCGTGGTCGAAGCGATCGAGTACAACGAGAATTTTGCCGGACAGTCGGGCAGCCTCAGCTTAGGCATGGTGGAGGAGATGGTCTCGTCGGCGCTCAAAAAATTCGATCGCCACCACGGAGGATTCGGCGGCCAGCCTAAATTTGCTCATCCTTCGGCGATCGATCTGCTGCTGGATGTTGCCGGACGTACAGGCAATGAGGCGGCGCGCGAGGCGGCTACGGTGACGCTCGAAAAAATGGCTCGCGGCGGGGTCTACGACCAGTTGGGCGGCGGGTTTCATCGCTACTCCGTCGATGAGGCGTGGGTGGTGCCGCACTTCGAGAAGATGCTGTATGACAATGCCGAGCTGCTGAAGAATTACGTGCATGCGTTCCAGAGTTTTCTTGATCCGGAGGCGGCGCGGGTGGCCAGAGACATCGTCCGCTGGATGGATTCGTCGCTCACCGACCGCGAGCGAGGCGGGTTCTATGCCTCGCAGGATGCGGATATCAATTTAGACGATGATGGCGATTACTTTACCTGGACGCGGGCGGAAGCGGCGGCGGTGCTGAGCCCGGAAGAGATGCAGATCGCCGCCGCTTATTACGACATTGGCGACCTGGGCGATATGCACCACAATCCGGCCAAGAACGTGTTGCATGTGAAGCACACGCTGGAGGCGGTGGCGGCGCGCGCGGGCACGCCGCGCGAAGTTGCTGCGCAGCTGTTGTCTCGAGCGCGGGCGCGAATGCTGGCGGCGCGTGCGCAACGGCCTGCTCCTTTCATTGATATTACGATTTACACCAGCTGGAATGCGCTGGCTGTTTCTGCGTATCTGGAAGCGGCGCAGGTGTTGCGCTTACCGCAAGCCAAAGCGTTCGCGTTGCGCACGCTGGACCGGTTGTTGGGGGAAGGTCTGCAGCCGAAGCGCGGCCTGACCCACGTGATCTCCTATAGCGGCAGCGGCGAAACAAAATGGGTGGCGGGGATGTTGGATGATTACGCCTTTCTCACCCATGCCTGCCTGGATGGTTGGTTGGCCACGGGTGCGGTGAAGTATTACCAGGCGGCTCTGGCTTTGGCCGAGCGCATGATCGCGGATTTTTATGACACCAGCGGCGGGGGATTTTTCGATGCCGCGGGCAAGGGTCCGGAGTTCGGGGGCCCGGAGTTGCTGGGCGTATTGACGGCACGGCGAAAGCCTTTGCAGGATTCGCCTACACCGGCGGGGAATCCGGCCGCTGCCGCTGCGTTGCTGCGTCTGGAAGCGCTGAACGGCCGCGCGGATTTGCGGGAGAAGGCGGAAGATACGTTGGAGGCGTTCGCCGGCGTGGTGAGTCACTTCGGGCTGTACGCCGGGACGTACGGGCTGGCGCTGGAACGGCTGCTGCTGCCGCCAGTGCAGGTGGTGGTGATGGGCGATGATGCGGCCGGGGATGAGTTGGAGGCCGCAGCGACGATCGGCTATGCGGTGAACAAGAGCGTGATCCGCTTGAGCTTGATCCGCCCGAACGGGGCCCAGGTGGCGGATTCACTGCCGCCGCTCCTGGCGGAAACGTTGCCCTATCTCAAGGCGGATCGGAGTGTGGCGGTGGTGTGCAAGGGAACGTCTTGCCTGCCGCCGGTTTCCGTGCCCGAGCAACTGCTTGAATTGCTGGTCAATTAGTCGAAACTGGAAAAATTGATATATAGATCACTTTTGTGGCGATTTACTACTAAAATTGATGTATAAATCAATTATGAGAACCCTTCAGGAGGTGGGGCAAGTCGTGGCGACCACGCGGCGAACACTCGGGCTCAAGCAGAAAGACGTTGCCGCTCAGGCCGGAATCACTCCGGAATCCCTTCTGCGTTTCGAGCGGGGGCAAGCCGCTGAATTCGGCACTCGGAAGCTCCTGGCCGTTCTCGCTGTCCTGGGCCTGGAACTGACCTTCAAGAAAGCGGGTACATCCGGCTCCCTGGACGAGCTAAGGCTTGAACGGGGCGGCGCATGAAACTCTCCGTGTATGTGCTTGGCCGCGAGGTCGCCGTCGTCGAGTCAGTGGGCGACTTCAAAAGCGTGCTCGCCTATCTCCCGAATGCTGCCGCGGACGATTTTGTCTCACTGACCATGCTGGTGCGTACCGAGTCATACGTCTGGGATGACCAGCTTCCTCCGGTCCTGCAAATGAATTTACCGGAGGGATATTTGCTTCAGGTGCTGCAGGAGCAATTTGGACCGCATATCGGTGCAGATCCACTTGCACTTCTATCGGTCATCGGTCGCAATATGGTTGGGCGGGTCCAGGTGGCCTCAGCCGGCGCAGCACTGGATGAGCCAGCCAAGCCCATCGAAGTAGCCGAAATTCTGCAAGGCGATAACTCGGAAGAAGCGTTTGCTGAGTTGGTCCGCCAACATGCCACCAGCGGCGTGTCAGGCGTTCTGCCAAAATTTCTGGATAACGAAGCAGAGACGGTGACAACGGCACCAGCTAAGGAATTTGGCCCACATCCTAAGGCCACTTTGCTGACTCGTCGCCACATCATTAAAGGCTCATCGGGCAAGTTACCGTTTGCCGCGCTCAATGAACATCTCTGTATGCGGGTTCTGGCTAAGGTTCTTCCCAGTGCCAGAACGGAGGTATCGCGTGACGGCAATGCTCTGGTGGTGTATCGCTTCGACGTAGACCAGGAAGGGCAACTTCTTTGGGGTATGGAGGACTTCTGTGCCTTGCTGGGTCTGCGTCCAGCAGCGAAATACGAGACGACATGGGAACGAATTGCGCGAGCTGTGCGGGATCACGTACCTGGTAGTCGCCAGTACGAGACATTCCTCCACCTGACCGCAATCTTATTGCTGACCTATGCTTTGCGTAATGCCGATTGTCATGCAAAAAACATCGCTCTGCTCTATACCTCGCGGGGCGATGCACATCTATCGCCGGCTTACGACTTTCTTACCACAACGGTCTACGCGGGCTACCAGCACAATCCGCCCGGAATTGGATTTCTTGGCAAAAAGACATGGACGCCAGGGAAGAACCTGGTGAAGTTTGTGGCGGGTACATTCGGCATTTCAGCCAGGGAACAGTCGATCATCCTGGAATCCATCAGCGACTCCATGGCTGAGACGGTGCCCCTGGTTCGCGAAAAGATGGCGGAGCACCCTGGTTTCCGGGATATAGGAAAACGGATGCTTCTCGCTTGGCAGGAGGGCTTAACAGGTCTGCGTGATCGTCGTGTTTATGCCGTTGGAGACTGGCCGGCAAACAGGGTCTTCGAGGGCATCTCTGACCCGCCAAAACTCGAATCGCCTCGATCCGTAGTCGGTCGGTCCCCCTGTTGAGCGACCGCTCAAAGCGTACCTCACAGAGAAACTAAGTCTTCGCGGGATAATGTCGAACTTCCTTAGACCTCACTCGCCCGTAAACGGATTAATCTCGTTGGGCTTGGCGGTGGTGGGATCGGGAGCTTTTTCTGCTTCCGCCTCGCGCGCCGCGGTCCCCAATTGTCCCGCGCCGCTGGAAATCCGGTAGGGACTTCCCGGCAGCAGGTGGTGCTCCTCGAGCGCCAGCCGGATGCGCCGTTGCATCTCGCGCATGGCGTCGAATTGCTTGCGCGGCAGCGTCCTGAATTGGATGGGATAAATGACCTCGGTTCCCTTGATGGAATCCACCCCGAAGACCAGCGGGTCGCTGACGAAGATATCCTTGAACGCCGGCTCGTTGCGCACTTCGAGCGCGATCGTCTTCAACAGCGGGATTACCTGGTCGGGATTGGCAGAAAAATCAACAGACACATTCAGAGTGCTGACCGAGAAGTCGCGGCTCTGGTTGGCTACATTGGTGATCTGGCTGTTGGGAATGATATAGAGCGTGCCGTCAAACCCGCGCACCTGCGTCTTGCGCAGGGTCATGGAATCGACGGTGCCGGACATCCCCGCCAACGTCACCACATCGCCCACGTTGTACTGGTCTTCAATCAGGATCAGGATGCCGTTCAGCACGTCTTTGACGATGGTCTGGGCGGCCAGGCCGATGGCCACGCCGGCGACTCCTGCGCTGGCCAGCAAGGGACCCAGGTTGAAGTGGAGAACATTCTCCATGATCTGCAAAAAGGCCAGGAAGGCGACAATGCCGATGCCGGTGGCGCGGATGACCGAGGCCAGGGTCCGCACCTGGGCACCGCGCCCTGCTCCCAGACTGTCGCGGCGCTCGGCCACCTTGATCACCCGCACGGTGATGAACTTGACAATCAGGATCAGCACCCAGGCGTACAGGGCAATAAACAGCAGTTTTGGCAGACCTACGTGGAGAAATTCCTGCACATCGGAGAGCCACTCCTGGTTGAGGCTGCGTAGGAACGAAGAGGTGGGGTCGACCTGTCGAAGGAGAGAGGCAATTGGCAAAAGGGTGGCGTACACTGGCACCCTATGATGCTACTTGAGCGAGGGGCGGTTGCGGTGGTGCTGGCGGCGTGTTTGGCCTCCACGGCCGGCTCCCCGGGCCAATCGCCGGCATCGTCGAATAGCCAAAACACCCAGCAAAACCAGCGAAACCAAGAGCAAAGCCAGGATCAAAATCGGGATAAAAATAGCCCGGGAAATAACCCGGACATGGACGATGCGGAGCCGGCGGAATTCCATCCCCCGGCGGAGATTGGGCAACCGGCGGCGCCGAGTCCGCCGGTCGAATCCCATCCGCCAGTTCAGGTCAGCCCGCCGGCTGAGTCGCGTCCACCCGCTCCAGCCAATCCTCCGGCCCAGGCGGTCGCGGCCGAGCAGCCCGCGCCTCCACCGGATCCTCCGCTCTCTAGCGATCCAGCCGAGCGGCAACTCCAGATCGACACGGCTCATTTGCTGCAGTTGACGGAGGAGCTGAAAGCCGAGCTCGATAAAGCCGGCAACAACACCTTATCGTTGGCCGCCCTGCGTAAGGCCGATGAAGTGCAAAAGCTGGCCAGAGCGCTCAAGGAAAGAATGAAAGATCGGGGGCAAGTGCTTCCCAGCAAACCGTAAGTGCACGGCTAATTACCAAGGTGGATGTGAGGTTGAAGTGAGGGACTTTTCCAGCGCCGGTTCGCGGGTAGTGAGAGTGGCCCGGGTTTCCTTTGTCGTTTCATTGGCCGGTGCTTTGCTTGCGTTAACCGCCAGCCTGGGCTTAGCCGCGCCGCAGTTCAATACGACCAGCCCTCAGGGACCTGCTCCCATCGATCAATTGGACCGCTCCCACGTAGCGGATGACCAACCTTACGTGCCCCGGGAGTTGCAGGCGCGCCAGCTGAGGCGGCTGCGCGAAGAACACCAGAAGCAGGTCTTCAACGACGCCGTCCGCCTGGTGCAGTTGGCCACCGCGCTCAAGCAGCAGGTGCAAAACGGCGATAAAGTCACCGTGGACGCGCTCAAGGACGTAGACGAGATTGGCAAGCTGGCCAAGCGGCTCAGTGACCGCATCAAGACGCAGTAGAAAGAACGGCTTGAACCTTACCTCCTGGACACCGAAGTCACTGCATGCACTGCGCGATTACAGCGGGAGGAAACTCGGCGCGGACGTAGCGGCTGGGATCACCGTAGGCCTGGTGGCGCTGCCGCTTTCGATGGCGTTTGCCATCGCTTCCGGGGCGCCGCCGGAGGCCGGTCTCTACACCGCGGTGGTGGCCGGATTCGCGGTCTCCGCGCTGGGTGGTTCGCGTACCCAGGTGGCCGGCCCGACGGGCGCCTTTGTGGTCATTGTCGCCGGCATCCTGGCGCGCTACGGCTTCGATGGCCTGCTGCTGTGCACCATCATGGCCGGCTGCCTGCTGATTGCGCTGGGAGCCACCGGCTTGGGAGCGGCGGTCAAGTTCATTCCTCGCCCGGTGATCGTGGGCTTCACCAACGGCATTGCCATCCTCATCGCCAGCACTCAGATCAAAGACTTTTTCGGACTGCATACCGGGCCGGTTCCCGGGGATTTTGTGGGCCGCATACGGGTGGTGCTGGCCCATGCGGGCACGGTTTCTGTCACCACGACGGTGCTTTCTTGTTGCGCGCTGGCGCTCATCTTGCTCATTCGCCGCTTTCTGCCCCGCATCCCCGGCTACATCGTCGCCCTGGTGGGGGCTACCCTGGCGGTGTATTTCGCGCACCTGCCGGTGGAGACCATCGGCACCCGCTTTGGCGGAATTCCCTCCGGTTTTCCCCGCTTCCATGTGCCGGTGTTCGATTACTCCACCATGAGGACACTGATCTCGCCTGCGATTACCGTGGCTCTGCTGGGAGCGATTGAGTCGCTCATGTCGGCGGTGGTGGCTGACCGGATGAGCGGCGACCAGCACAATCCCAACGTGGAGCTGGTGGCGCAGGGTTTGGCGAATATCCTGTCTCCCCTCTTTGGTGGATTGCCGGCTACCGGCGCGATCGCCCGCACCGCGACCAGCATTCGCTGCGGCGCGGTGTCTCCCGTCGCCGGCATGGTGCATGCACTTACCGTGCTGGCGGTGCTGCTGTTTGCCGCCCCGCTGGCCAGGTTCATTCCGTTGGCGGTGCTGGCCGCCATCCTGGCCGTGGTTTGCTACAACATGGGCGAGTGGCCCGAGATCCCGCAAATTTTGCGCCTGTCCAAGTTAGAAATTGGCGTATGGCTCACCACTCTGCTGCTTACCGTCTTTGCCGACCTGACGGTTGCGGTCGAAGGAGGAATGATTCTGGCGGCGCTGGTCTTCATCCGTAAGGTCACCCTGACCACCACGGTGACCCGGGTGACCGAAGACGATGTGGAGGATGGACGGGTGCACGTGTTGCAGGGGAAAGATATCCCTTCGTATCTGGCTATTTTTCGCATTCACGGTCCGTTCCTGTTTGGGGCTTCGGAGAAGATAGATGAAATTCGACGCGAGCTGGCTTCGCTGCCGCCGATTGTGGTGCTGCGCTTGCGTAATATGACGGCGCTCGACTCCACCGGTCTGCAGGCGCTGGAGAGGTTGGCACTCGAGGTGCATGGCTCGGGGCGAACCTTGTTGCTGTGTGGGGCGCGGGAACAGCCGGCGCGCTTGATGGCGCAGGGTTCGTTTGCGCGCCATGTCGGTGAGAACAATATTTGCCCTCACGTGACTGCTGCGCTCGAGCGCGCGCATGAGATTCAGACCCGAGTGCCGGCGCTCTAGCGATGGAGAAGGTCTACGTCGGCGTAGACGTGGGGGGGACCAAGACGGCGGTGATCCTTTCTGTGCGCCCGCCGGAGACGCTAGGGCGGATCGAGTTTGCGACCCTACCGGAGCTGGGTCCGGAGCGGGCTTTGCAGTTGATTGTAGAATCGGCGCGCAGTTTGCTGACGCAGCATAGTTTGGGGGTGAAGGCCGTCGGCGTGAGCTGTGGCAGTCCGCTCGATCGGGTGAAGGGAATTATCCAGGCTCCGCCGAATCTTTCTACCTGGGTCGACGTGCCAATCCGGCAGTGGATGGAAGAGGCTTTCGATGCTCCCTGCCGGGTGGAGAACGACGCCAATGCGGGCGCGGTGGCGGAACATCGATTTGGTGCGGGCGTGGGCACGGACCATATGGTGTTTCTTACCCTGGGCACAGGCCTGGGTGCGGGCATCATTGCCAATGGCAGTTTGTACCTGGGAGCGAACGGAGACGCGGGGGAGATAGGTCACGTGCGGCTTTCCCCTACCGGGCCGGTGGGTTACCACAAGGCGGGCTCGATTGAAGGATGGTCCAGCGGTGGCGGCATCGCGCAACTCGCGGCGCGCGTGTTAGCGCGGCCGGGGCGGTCGAGTAGTTTGCATGCAGTAGAAAATGTAACCGCGCGCGATGTGGGCCTCGCTGCGCAGGCAGGGGATGCGGTTGCGCGCAGGATTCTGCGCCGCTCCGGAGAGCGCCTGGGGCAGACGCTGGCCATGCTTATCGATGTGCTGAATCCGCAGCGTATCGTGCTTGGAGGTTTGGCGTGGAGGATGGGCGAGCCATTGCTGGCGCCCATGCGCAGGGTGATGAAGCGGGAGGCATTGCCGCAGACGCTGCGCGCGTGTGAGGTTGTGCCCGCGGCGTTGGGAGAAAAGATTGGCGATGTTGCGGCGATGTGTGTGGCCATGGGGCTTTAAGGAAGAGGTAGTTGTTAACGGCAAATGGAACCGCAGATTCCTCCACTGCGCTTCGGTCGAGATGACAAAGGGGAGGGCGGCGCTTCCAGGGAGAGCAGTTGTAACTGCATGCGGCTTTCCTGAGAGAACAGCCACTCCAGTTCCAACCCATCTGGATGGTGTGTGAGCAGGGTCCCATCCTAAAACCCCGGCCCAGGCGGTACTGTCATTTTGCCCGCGTCTGAAAGCAATCGAAAAAAGTCGTTTTCGGCCCACGTACGCTGGTGCGAACATGGGGCACCCGGACAGAGTTGTTCAACCCGGCTTGTTGGATCTCTCCATGAGGAATCGATAGAGACTCGACCAGCCTCCCGGTCTGATCGTAACCGACATCACCTTACAAACCTACCCTACCCCTATCACCGCTCTGTCCGGGTGCCCCATGTTCGCACCAGCGTACGTGGGCCGAAAACGACTTTTTCGATTGCTTTCCGCCGCGGGCATAAGGCAGCCGATGGGCCTTCCTCGGGATTTCCTGTCGAGTTTGTCGGCTTCGCGCTGAACAAGAGCCGTTTTTCATCACCTTCTCTGTGTGGATGCTCTTCCTTGGAAATGTTTTTCTTGCAGAGCGAATGGTCGTGGAAGGAATCTGCAATATGCTTTCACGTTAGAATCGAAAGCTGGGTGAACGGATGAGTGGAAGGTTAGCTGGGAAGACCGCTGTGGTCACGGCAGCAGGGCAGGGCATTGGACGAGCAACAGCAATTGCGTTTGCAGACGAAGGGGCCACCGTATGGGCTACCGATATCAACCAGGAAGCACTACACACGCTGGCTCAAGAATACCCAACGATAGTGTGCCGCCCACTCGATGTACGCAATCCTGAACAGATAACCAAGCTCGCCGGCCAGCTTCCAGAGCCGGCTGTTTTATTTAACGGCGTAGGGTTTGTACACCACGGCACCATCCTCGATTGCAGCGAACAGGATTGGGAATTTTCCTTCGACCTGAACGTGCGCTCCATGTATCGCACGTGCCGCGCATTTCTGCCCGGGATGTTGCGTGCCGGCCGAGGCAGCATCGTGAATATGTCGTCGATCGCCTCCAGCATTCGCGGCGTAGCCAATCGCTTCGTCTACACCAGCTCGAAGGCCGCGGTGGTGGGATTAACGAAGGCCATTGCCATCGATTTTGTGCACCACGGAATTCGCTGCAATGCGATTTGTCCGGGCACGGTACAGTCGCCATCGCTGGAGGGCCGCATTGCGGCCCAAGTCCAGCAGGCCGGGGATGAGGAGCAGGTACGGCGCGAGTTTGTGGCCCGCCAACCCATGGGGAGGCTAGGCCGCCCGGAGGAGGTTGCCGCCCTGGCGGTCTACCTGGCATCGGACGAGTCCAGTTTCACCACCGGCCAGACACACGTGATCGATGGCGGATGGAACATCTGAAGGAAAATTACAGCTGGATGAAGGAGCCGCCGATCTGCTTAGACCGCTGCTTTTCTTACTTTGGCCCAGCGCTTACGCTGTGCGGCGGCAATCTTCTTGCGCGCTTCCACGCTCAACACGCGTTTGCCTTTGACCTTAGGCGCCGCGGAACCATTCACCGAACCTGCGCTCCGGCCACTCCCATTGCGTGACCCTTGCAACAATGCTTTCACTTGCTGTAATCGCGAAATTTCGTCATTGATGTGTTCTAAGATCTCTTTGGTATTCAAAACGCTCGTCTCCGGACGCATAAAGTCGTCCCCGATAGAATAGCAAATCTCACTCATGGCAGATACCGCAGTCCTACAAGAAATGATCATCGAGCGGACACCCAAGTGCCTAAGTGGAACTGGAGCCGCTGCTTGTTCCTGAAAACATCACTCAATCGGCTACGTGGCAGGTCGATGCTCGACCCCCGGGCCGCCTCCGCAGAGCAGTTATTTCTCGCCCCGCCATTTAGCCAAGAAGTGGTGGCGGCTATCCGCCTTATCTCCACCCGCTTGCCGCTCAAGCCAGATGAAGCCTCACGACTGCTATGGCAAAACGAAAGTAATGCCGCCTGCCAAGCGGAGTACGAGGCGTTGCAGCCCCTATTTAACAAGATTGAAAACCCAGGCCGGGTGCTGGAAATTGGTCCGGGCTTTGGCCGTTCGGTAGTCTTCTTTCACCAGAAAGGGCTGTTCGCAGAAAGCGAAATAAGTCTCTACGATGCCGACGGAACCAGCACCAGGTATAAGCAGAAATACTACGACCAGCCTCCCCGTTGGCCCGACACTTCTTCGTTCTGCGGCAATCTCTCCCTGTTACAGACCATGCTTAACTATAACCAGGTGCAGCAATTTCGCATCTTCGATGCGCGGCAGATGCCACTGGCTGCGTTACCCGGACCCTTTGACTTGATCTACGGCTTTTACAGCATTGGCTTTCATTGGTCGCTCGAATATTACTTGGACGATCTGGAACCTTTGTTGCACCAAAACACAATTGTGATTTGCACCCTGAACAAGAATTTTCGTACGTTTCCACGACTGCAGCAATTTTCTACGCGGGTGGTGAAATGTCGCGAGGTAAAGAAGAAGGCCCCTCCGCTGCGGCTGCTGATCCTGAGCAAAGGGCCGCTGCCGGAAGTGGGACAGTCGCTGGTCGAAGCCTTCCCGGAGAGTTATCGTTAACCATATGTGCGGACGCTATGTGCGTAAATCAACGCGAAGAGAAATTGCTAACTGGTTTGCCGCCGAGGACGCGCAGGGGGTGGAGTGGGGCCCCAGCTATAACGTCGCGCCGCAGACCTTTCAACCGGTAGTACGCCTGCATCGCGCTACCGGGCAGCGCGAAATTGTGCTCATGCGCTGGGGCCTGGTTCCTTTCTGGTCAAAAGACTCGAAGATCGGCTACTCCACCATCAACGCCAAGGCCGAAACCGTAGCCACCGCGCCGGCGTTTCGCGAGGCCTTTCGGCGCCGGCGATGCCTGGTGCCGGCAGACGCATTCTATGAGTGGCAGAAGCTGGACCGCAAACACAAACAGCCATTCGCCATTGCCCTGGCCAGCCGCGAACCCTACGGGCTGGCCGGATTGTGGGAACGGTGGAAGGATCCCCAGACCAATTCCCAGACCAATCCCCAGACCAATGCGACGTCCAGCGAGTGGCTGGAAACGTTTTCCATCATCACCACCGAGGCCAACCAGGTGGTTGCCCCGCTGCACCACCGGATGCCGGTCATTATCGAGCGCAAGGACTACGCCCGCTGGCTGGGCGGCCCGGATTTCCTGCCAGAGGCACTAGCAAGAGCCACGAGTGCGGCTTTTATTAAGGAAAGCCGCATGAAGATCCGCGAAGCCAACGAGGTTGACAGGAAATCCGGGGGAGATCCGGCACAGCCGCCGCTCGATCTGCTGCGGCCCTTTCCCGCCGAACAGATGACTGCCTGGAGAGTGGATAAGTCGGTAGGAAATGTGCGCAACGACGCCGCGCATTTGCTCGAAACTCCTCCCGATGAGCCCCCAGATGAGCCCTGGCTGGGCTTTGTTTCCGATCCGCAACAGTGACAACAGCCCTCCGGCTCTTGATTTCACGCCGCCAAGTGCCTGTCCAGCATTGACTTCAACCCGATTGTCACCGTATCCGCAACAATACCGCTGTCCATCACGGGGAACCGGGCGGGTGTTGTTCCGATAAATAACAGACAAGGTTACGTAATTAAAAATCTCTAACCTACGTTACTTACGATGTAACGAAAATAGTGCTCAATGCTGTTGAACAATCGCCAAAACTGGGGCATACTTTGAATTAGTCAGTCGTAACTATTGCTGTATTTAGTTATGTTTTGAAGGGTGCCCATCCTCCCCGGCCCTGCCCTTCTTTTTGCCGTTGGTTCTCCCCCAAAGAAGACCGGAGAAATGCTATGAGTCCTCTACGGAGACATGGCGGCGGACGTCCTCGCTCCGCCCAATCCGCCCTGGACGTTGCCGAGCGTTGGGGCATATCAGAAAAAGCGGCGCGCCGTTTGGCCAGGCGAAATCTTAGCGATGACGTCATGGCTATCCTGGTGTACGAAAGCAAGCGGTATGCTGCAGCGCAGCGCCGGGATATTCCGGCCCAGGGGAGATACACCGGCGGGATGCGGGCCCTGGGCATGCGCAGCCGCATCCCAGCAGGCCGTGCATGAGCCGGGATTACTCCGTTCAGTGGCCGGCGCGACGGCAACTGGTGAAAGAGTGCGCCCGCTTGCGGCTGGGACTGGACGTCGGCAGACTGGCGCGGCAGAGCATGATTCGCCGCGTCCGCAAGGGCGACGTCAAGTATGCCCGTAAGCTGACCAATTCACGCACCGTGATTGTGCTTGATCACGCAGGCGGCGAGCGGGCCTTTCTCTACAGCAGCGCGACCAAGGAAATCATCAGCTTCCTGGGGCCCGACGCGCCGGAGATTGCTGACTGGGTTCAGGGACAGGCTGCCCCGCTGCCACTGGTTCATCCTGTCTGGTTTCGGCGGCATGGTGCGCGCAGATGAAAAACGGCGGCGACAGGGCTCTGCCCGCGAATCCTCCACCGGCAAATCTGGCCGCGGAGATGGCGATCCTGGGCGCCATCCTGCTGAACAATGGCCATTACCAGGAGGCGGCCGGCCGCATCGAGGCGGTGGACTTTTCGCTCGACTCCCATCGCCGCGTCTTTGCCCGCATGGGCGAACTGATCACTGAGGGTGCCCGGGTCGATATCGTAACCCTGGCGGAGCAGTTACAGCGCCACAAGGAGCTGTCGGGAATTGGAGGAGTCGCGTGGCTCGCCGGGCTTACCGAGGGCCTTCCGCGGCGGCTGTCCATTGAAGACTATGTTCGCATCGTGAAAGACAAGTCTCTGCTGCGGCAGGCGATTGCGGAGAGCGACCGGGTAGGGGTGTTGGCCGGCGATCAGTCCGGCTGCGCCGAAGAGATCTTAGCCGACGCGGAGTCTGCCTTCCGCCGCATTGCCGGTAAGGCCATCACTTCCGGACTTACTTCGGTAGCCGAGTATGTCGCGGGTCACTATCCGTCGATCGATCGAATGTTCGAGCAGAGTGCGCGGCTGAGCGGCATTTCTTCCGGCTTCTGGGATCTGGATAATCTTACCGCCGGGTTTCAGCCCAAGGAGTTGACCATCCTGGGCGCGCGGCCCTCGATTGGCAAGACGGCGGTGGCGGGAAACATTGCCGTGCATGTTGCCATGTCAGGCAAGACAGTGGCTTTCTTCAGTTTGGAAATGCCCAGTAAGGCGCTGATCGATCGCATGTGCTGTGCGCGCGGCCAGGTCGATTTACAAGCCCACCGTCATGGGAGGTTGAGTGAGATACAAAAGGAACACTATCTGCACGCGTTGGCCGAGATCATCGAGGTGCCGTTATACATTGACGACCAACCAGGACAGACCGCGACCTCGATTGAGGCCAAGGCGGCGCGATTGCAAGCCAGTACCGGCCTCGATCTGGTGGTGGTGGACTACCTTGGGTTGATGGCCGCGGAGCGTAAGGGAATGGAAAACCGCGAGCAGGTGGTGGCGGCCATCAGCCGGGCTATGAAGGGCCTGGCCAAGCGTCTCAACGTGCCGGTGATTCTGCTGTCGCAATTGAACCGCGAACTTTATAAGCGGGTAGACAAGCGGCCGATTCTTTCTGACTTACGGGAGTCGGGCGCCATTGAGCAGGATGCGGATGTGGTGTTGTTTTTGCATCGCGAAGAATACTACGACCGCAAGGACGCGTCGTTGACGGGGAAGGGTGAATTGATTATCGCCAAGGCGCGCAATGGGCCGCTGGGGACGGTGCATCTGCATTACGACGCTCGCACCTGCCGGTTTTCGAGTGAAGCTAGGGACTGAGTTACTGCCGGCGATTTCTTCTGCCCATTCCCAATCCCAGTCCCAGGCGCATGGTGGTTTTGATGGGGGCCTCCTCCCGGTCCAGCTCTTCGGATTTTTGCTGCCAGCGAATGATCGCGGAGCCGGTGTCGAGCCCGCGCACGGCTTCCCGCAGCAGTAACTGCCGCGGTTGCGTTGCCTGTTGAACAAATGTATAGACTGCGTACCTGGTCTCATCGGCAACGTCGTCCAGCGGATCGCCGGGTATCTTGCGAATGTCTCCTGGCCGCGCATCGTCATGCATCCGAGTACGCAGGGCTTCGAAGGTTCGTGGGCACACGTCGGTAATTTCAAACTCCCCCGTGCGCAGCATGCGGTACAGCAACTGCCAGCCACCCAATCGATCATTCGACGCTCGTTCGCAGGTGATTTCCCAGGGGTCGAGCACCTCGTTGATTTGGTCGGCGATGGTGTGCCCGTCGCCAATCTCCTTAAAGTTGGCTGGGTCGAGATAGGCGGCCACAATCCGTCTTCGCTGGCCGTTTTCGTCTGGCTTGATAAACGCGTCGACGATCATTTCTGCCAGTTGGTATGCGGGAACGTGAGGCAGCACCAGCTCACCAATCTTGCGAATACGTCCCTGGGGGAATTCCTGGCTCTGCTGCTCTGCCAGGCGCTGGGACTCGAGGCCCTGAATTTCTACCGCATGGTGAACCTCGGCCGGGCCGCGCACGTAGAGGCCAACGGAAGAGGAGGACTTACCGTAGCCATAATCAATGGAGAGGAAGTGGTTGTGCCACCACTCCACACCTGCCTCGGCCAGGGGCCTGATCATGCCTGCGTTGATGAAAGGGAAGTAGGCGCCCTCGAGAGTGCACCAGCAGCCCTGCTCCATGGCGGCCGCGGAGCCGCCGGACATCATGTGCAGGCGGCGGGCATAGTTCGCGTCGAGTAATTTGTGGTCGGAAAGTTTGCCCGGGATGAAGGCTACGGAGAAGGGTATCGCTTCGCCGTCGGAAGGCCAGCAGCGATCGCGGTAAAGCTGGCCGGACTGCGCAGCTTGCTGGCGGTTGTGCACCGGGCAGTGGCCGCGAAGAAACAGCGCCTGGTGCCAGGCCGCGCCGACATTGCCGGGGTTGGAGGTGAGGCGCATCCGCAGTCTCAGCGTGGGATCGGTGGAACTCAAGCGGCCGAGGATATTGCGCACTTGCTTTTCTGTATGCAGAGTGGATTCATCAAAGCCGATGAACGAATAGCGTGGGCCCAGGTACTTCCACACATCCTCGTCGGTCTTCATGTAAGCGAAGCGGATGGTGGCTCCGGAGGGAAAGCTCCAGGTCCATTTAGGGGAACCTACGAAGACTCCGCCCAGGGGCCCGTAGAGGCGGCGGGTTTTGTCGATGATGTCGGTCATCTCGACGAAGGAGGAGCGAAAGACGATGGCGCGCAGGTTGGGGTTCAGGAATTCCTGCACCGCATCCATCAACATGGTTTCGGTTTTGAGGGAGCCGGCGGAGCCGCCGAAGAGCAGGATGTCGGCTTGGGAATCGAGCGCGGCTTGCTGCGCGGCGGTGGCGGGCATCCAGGGGTTGCCGGGCTCATGGGTCATGGGGAAGTTCTTGCCCTCTGATCCTCTCTGTCGACGAATGGTCATCTCGACCGAAGTGTCGATGGGCCTGGGGCCCGCCTAAGAAGGTGAAAATGACGCGTACGAAAGTTGAGTGGGTGGCCCAGGTCTCGCTTTTGAGACCTGGGCCACCCACACAAAGTCTGGAGACTCTGTGTGGAGACTCTTTCCGGGAAATTTTTAGAACAACAATTACTGGTCGGGGGTGGGTAGATCCATCCAGGCTGCCCGGTAGAAGGGCACTACCTTGGGGTTGGAGGCGGGCTTCGCCGCCAGTGCTTCGAGCAGCGAATCGAGCGCTTTCAACTGTCCACTGATGTTTCCTTTGGTCTGCTCCGTGGTCAGGTTGGCCAGCTCCCAGTACCTGTTCAGTATTTGATCGCGATCAAACTTCATACAATGCACCTCGTTTCGGTTGTTGTTCGTGTATTATCTGGCTTCATGGGAAGCAAAGATAAAGGCAAGAAAGAAACCAAGAAAGCGCCCAAACCGAAACCCAAAGTAGAGCCCGGCCGCAAGCGCGGAGAAGATACCCGCTTGGGTGGACCACCACCAAAGATCTGATCAGGAGCGCAAATCTTTGTGACGCACGGTGATGTTGCGTCCGTCTTCGGTGCGAACCCGCGCGATCCGCATGTTGGGATCCACGTAGACCACCCTGGCTACTGTGCCGTCAGCCAGCCGCACCCTTGAACCCTTGGCGACCGTTCCCTTCGCGATTCCATTTTTGGAGTTAAACCGCTCCATGGCTGAATCGTTGAGCGCCCTGGCGGCGGCCACCGCCGCGGGAGCGCTTCGCCCCGCGAGCTCCGCATTGCGCGCCTTCTTGTAGTCGTGGTGCTCCTGCCGGTTTGCCGCCAACACCTGGCGAGGAACAATCTGCAACTCCTCCGAGGCTCCGTTGGGCATTTGCAACTGCAGTGAATCGCTGCGGTAGCGATATTCCCCATCGCCCAGGGCGAAGTTGTCCTGCTCTCGCAACACCGTGAAGTGCCGTCTCACCGCGGCGACGACGGCATTTTTTGCCTGTGGGGAATCGACCGCAATCTGGGCCGCTCCATAGTCGCTGACGGTCTCCGCCGGCTGACCCTCCTGGTTGATTTTTTCCTGCAGGCGGTGCGGATTCTTGGCATCGCGGGTAGCCGCCAGGGTGGCTCCGGGAATCTGCCGGATCAGCTCCGCCAAGCGGGCCTTGTAGGCTGCCATGGCTTCGGTGGCCAAAGCCTGGTTGATCGCGGGATTTCCCGTTGGCTGCACGATCTTCCGGCCAGACGTGGGTTCCTTCGTTCCCGGCCGCAACTGGGGCTCGAATCCCAAGTCAGTCAGCGAGGTAACCACAGGCTCAAAGCCAAGGGTGTGCAGCGGATGGCTCGACATCATCATTTCCCAAAAGGTTGCCTGAAAGGGGCCGTTGTTTAAAAAAATATGGGCGAAACCTCTCGCCCACGGTGGGGTTCGCATCGTATGTGAGGTTGTTGTAAGGAGAGAAAGATGAAAACGAAATGGCTTGCGAGTCTCATCCTGGCTTCAGCAGTATCCGCTCCAGCCTTTGCCCAAGTCGGTATCTACATCGGCCATGAGCCGCCTCCGCTGCGTTACGAGGTGCGGCCGGCTATGCCGGGAGCGGGTTACGCCTGGGTCGATGGATATTGGAACTGGTCCGGGGGCAGATATGTCTGGGCCCCTGGCGAATGGCGCAGGCCTCCCTATGCGGGCGCATATTGGAACCACCCCCACTACGACCACTATGACCGCGGATGGGCCTACCATGCGGGTCACTGGGATCATGAAGATCACGGCGACCATCACGACTGGGATCACGACCGCCGCTAAGTTCCAACGACGTTCAACCGGGTCCGGCCTAGAACGTTGGCCGGGCCCCTGTTTTTGCTAGCCCCAACTACGAGTGGTCGGGTGCCCCATCCTTCGCGCTCTTTGCGAAGGGTGGGATACCACTAGTCTGCCCCGAAGCC
>Ga0302324_100002845_pt1 | contig 39428 bp, 28 predicted proteins | sample Palsa_T0_1_FD_201949 | JGI IMG/M metagenome (GOLD analysis project Ga0302324, IMG submission 201949) | Peat permafrost microbial communities from Stordalen Mire near Abisko, Sweden - Palsa_T0_1 | ecosystem: Environmental > Terrestrial > Soil > Palsa > Peat permafrost | place: Sweden: Abisko...
CTGGGGGGATGACCTAGGGCAAGGCGCAGCGCGGTGGGGACCGCGAGCTACGGGCTTTGTTTTTCGCATCAACCCTGTTGAAATCCTACGAACTTTTTTGGGAGCTTAGGAGAAGGCTATGAAGACTCTTCGGCGGTGGGGTGTACGCGCCGCAGTAACGTGCGCGGCATTGCTCGTGATCTTGCTGGGGGCTGCGACGTCGAGCCGGGCGCAGACATTTCGCGGAACGATACTGGGGACGGTGACGGACACGAGCGGCGCGGCGGTGGTAGGCGCGACGGTGACGGTACACAACACCGAGACGGGAGTGGACCGCATCACGCAGACGACTACGGATGGCGGCTACCTGATGCCGGAGCTGCCGGTGGGCGTGTACAACGTGACGGTTGAGATCAAGGGTTTTCAGAAGGCATCGGTGACGGGTGTGTCCGTTTCGGTGGCGGCCGAGCGGCGGGTGGACGTGGCGCTGAAGCCCGGCGAAGTGACGCAGCAGGTGACCGTCTCGGGCGAAACGGTGCCGGTGGCGGAGACGCAAAACGATACGCTGGGCGGCACGTTTGAAGGGCATGAGGTGGAGGAGTTGCCGATTAACGGGCGCGACTACACCAAGCTGCTGATCATGGTGCCGGGCACGGCGGGAGAGCCGAACGGCGGAGGGGATTCGCCGGGGTCGTACGGTTTGTTCAGCGCGGATGGCAGCCGGGGCCGCTCAAACAATTATTTGCTGGACGGCACAGACATGAATGACGGCTACCGAAACCTGCCGGCGATCAACCAGGGGGGAGTTTTCGGCGTGCCGGGAACGATTCTGCCGGAGGATTCCATCCAAGAATTGAACGTGCTGACGAATTTCGAGGCGGAGTACGGGCGGAATTCGGGCGCGGTGGTGAGCATCGTAACGAAGAGCGGAACCAACACGATTCACGGGACGGCGTTCGAGGATTTCCGCAACGCGGTCTTGAACGCGCGGAATTATTTCAACGAGGATGGGCAGCCCAAGGACGCTTTTCGCAACAACCAGTTCGGCGGATCGGTGGGCGGGCCGATCGTGAAGGACAAGACTTTTTTTTACGCGTCATACGAGGGGCAGCGCGAAGGGATGGCGATCACCTCGCTAAACACGGTGCCGACGTTGAATGATGGAGTGGCGGGCGATCCGAACGACTACGCACAATCGATTATCGCGCTGGGGGGCAATCCGGCGCTGTGCACGACTACTGTAATTGCGTGCGTGCAGGGCAATTCAGCCGTGGTGAACCCCGTGATTCTGAATCTGTATAATTTGTGCAACAGCAACGGGCATTGCTCGGGCGGGAACAATGTGTGGCCGACGACCTCAGCGGTGGGAGGGCCGGCGACGAACAATCTGGACAGCGCGCTGATCAAGATCGATCAGAATATCAATCCAAACAATCAGATTTCCGGGCGCTACTTTTTCGGGAACAGCAAACAAAGCTTTCCACTGGGAGTGGGCGGAGGGAACAATCTTCCGAACACGAACACGGTGGCGCCGATCCGGACGCAGCTGGTTTCTATCAGCTGGGTGCGGACGGTTTCGCCGGAGAAAGTGAACGAAGCGCGATTCGGGTGGAACCGCTATCGAAACGGGTTCTTCCCGCAGGATGCGCCGATTTTTGGGGACCCGAATACTTCGCTGGGATTGAATACGCTCGATCTTCTGGGTCCGGCAAATCCACGCGATTACGGACTGCCCACGATTGAAGTGAGCGGACTGGCGCACCTGGGGTCGTCCGGCTTTTCCAACCCGCGAAATCGCGTGGATTCGAACTATCAATTTTTCGACAATTTCTCGTGGAAGCTGAACCGGCACGACATCAAGTTTGGGGGAGAATTCCGGCGGACCACCGTGGCATCGTTCAACGACCTGCTCGCGCGCAGCGAACTCGATTTCGGTAGCCTGGCGGAATTCCTGGGAGGCGGGCTGGATGGCGGCACGGAGAATTTCGGAAACACGTCGCGAAACGCGTACCAGAACTCGGTCGGGTTGTATGTGCAGGACGCGATTCACGTCAACAGCCGGCTGACGGTGAATGTGGGCGTGCGCTGGGATTATTTCGGAGTCATCGGCGAGGACAACAACCAGCTGAGTATTTACAATCCAGCCGTAGGATTGGAACTAAAGAGCCAATTGTACCCGAAGGATTTCAACAACTTCAGCCCACGGCTGAGCGCGGCCTGGGATCCGTTCGGAAAGGGCAAGACCGTTCTGCGGGCGGGAGCAGGCGTGTTTTATGATGGCTTCTCGCAGGATTTCTTCACCGGGCAGCTGGCTTACAATACGGACAACACAGGGCCGGCGTACAATGCCATCGGACCCAATCCGGTTTTCATTACCTATGATCTGAATCCGGCGCTGCCGCTCGATGGCGGCGGCAATTCCGTAATTCAGCCAGGCGTGCCGGTTTTCGACCCGCTTTCGGTGACGCCTGGAACGGCGTCGAGCACGGACGCATTCACCGTGTCACAGAAACTTCGAACGCCGTACGTTTATAATTACAACCTCAACATCCAGCAGGAGATTCTGCACAACACGATTCTGCAAGTGGGGTACGTAGGTTCGGCGGGAAGAAAGCTATTTCACTTCCGCGACATCAACCAGCCGACACAGGCGGAGATCACGGCGGCAGACCTTGGTTGCGGCTGCATCAACTCCGTTTTCAACTCTCAACCCGTGCCGCGGCCGTTTGATACTGCCGCGGTGCTGAGCCCGCTGGCGCCGAACACGCCGTTTTACGTGAACGAGATCGAGACCAACGCGAATTCGAATTACAATTCTTTGCAGCTTTCGCTGACGCAACGAAACTGGCACCGATTCAACAACCAGATCGCGTACACCTGGTCGCATTCGATTGACACGGCGAGCGACGGCCAGGATTACGTGCCGAACGCGTCGCAACCGAACGACAGCACGAACCCGGCCAGCAACAAGGGGCCGTCAAATTTCGACGTGCGCAACCGGTTCATATTGACTTCGGTGTACGACATGCCGAAAATCGACACGTTCAAGAAACTCGGTGAAGGATGGTCCTTCAGCGGGATTCTTACGGTGATGAGCGGGCATCCCTTCAATCTGAACTACGATTACGAGGGCGACTACGACGGCAGCGGCGAAGGATTTGGACGGCCGGATATTGCGGCGCCGATCGTTTACGATTACAGCAATCCGGCTAACTTCCTGAACTTGTCGTCGTTCACCGTGCCGTGCACATTGTCCGGCGGAAACGAAGATTTGAATTGCATTCCGGGGACGCGCCATTTCGGAGATGAAGGCAGGAATTCGCTGCTGGGGCCGAATTACCGGAACTTCGATTTTGCCATCAGCAAGATGACACCGATTACGGAGCGGCTGAAACTGGAGTTCCGCGCGGATTTCTACAACCTAGCGAACCACCCGAACTTCGCCAGCCCGCTGCTGCCCGCGTTCTTTGCGGATGCGGCACCGAACGGAATCAGCACGGGAACGGGGATTGCGCCGAACGTGCTTCCGATCGGGCGCAGCCTGGGGTACTACCAACTTACGGCGACGTCGGACGTTGGGCTGGGTAACCCGATCCTTGGCGGCGGAGGGCCGCGGAGCATCCAGCTTGGCGTAAAGCTATTGTTTTAGGGGCGTTCGGGGAGCTTGATTCGAATCGAGAGGTGGCCCGGTTGTCCGGAAATTCGGATGGCTGGGCCGTTTTGCTTTTCTGCGGAAGATTCCGAAATGCGGCAGGGATTTGCTAGGCTGTGTGTTCGAAGCCGTGCCGGGTGTTTACCAAGAGCAACGCCTAAACCGCTTATTTGTAACATAAGTGAAATATTTACCAGGGGCCCAGCGTATCCATCTATGGAGCGACGAAAGAGCACCGGAGAGATGAGCGCTGCGGAAATTGCGGAGGTGCTTTCGCAAGTCCGCGCGGGCGACTCGGACGCTTGGGGCGAGCTGTATCGGATGTACGCGCCGGCGATATTCCGGTTCTGCCGGCGGGCGCTCCCGACGCGCGAGGACGCGGAAGACGCAACCACGGAAGTTTTTATGAAGGTGAGGCAAAAACTCGGGACTTATGATTCTTCGCGGCCGTTCACGGCGTGGCTGTATAAGGTAGCGAGCAATCATTGCTGGGACTTACTGCGGAGGCGGCGCATCCGGCAGGACCTGGAGACCGGGGATCTGGAGACGTTGCCACTGGAGCATCCGGACCCGAGCCAGCTCGAACGGTTGCAAGCGGAGAGCAGCAGCAAGGAAGTGCGCAGCGGGTTGGAGAAGCTGCCGGACCGCGCGCGGATGGCGCTGGTGCTGCGGTATTTTGCGGAAATGAGCTATGACGAGATTGCAGACACGCTGGGCGTGCGGCGAGCGTTCGTGGGCGTGCTGCTGCTGCGCGCGCGGCATCAACTGCGCGACGTGCTGGCAGAAAGCGGCGCTCCGATGAGCCGCGCCGCCAGGGGAAAGTTATGAACCACTTCGACGAAATGACGGCTCTGCTATACCTCGAAGAGCAGCTGGATGCGGAGCACGCACGAGAAATCGCGACGCATGCGGGATCTTGCGCGCAATGCCGCGAACTGCTGCACGCGCTGGAAAGCGAAGGCGTGTGGCTGCGCGAATCGCTGGCGGCGGAAGATGAGTCCGTTCCCGCGCGGCTGACGGACGCGCCGGAACGCGGAGCGGCGCCGTGGGGCTGGATTTCAGCGCTCGGATTCAGCGCCGCGGGAGCCTACACGCTGTGGAGCGGGTTCATCGAACCGTGGCGGGCGCAGGCGGCGCAGGCCGGATTCACGCAGGGAAATTTACTCACTATGCTTTTTTTCAGCGGTGCATTCTGGAAAGGATGGGACGCGATGCGAAGCCTGATGGAATTTCTGGCGGTGGCGAGTTTGGGATTCGTGGTGACCTGGCTGCTGCGGCGTCACTGGAGACGGTTCCCGACCATCGCGGTGGTGATGGGCGCCATGCTGTGCGCGCTGGCGCTGCCGCCCTCGGCCTCTGCCGCCGAGACGAAGAAGGGCGATCCGAATTACACGCTGCCGTCCGGGGAGGAAGTGAAAACGGACCTTATTGTTGCCGCCGACCGCACGGAAATCGATGGAGTGGTGGACGGCGATTTGATCGTGTGGTCGCACATGGTGACGGTGAACGGGCATGTGAAGGGCGACATCCTGGGCTTTGCGGAAGAACTGCGCGTGAACGGGACAGTGGACGGAAACATTCGAAGCATGGTGCAAACGCTGGTGATCAACGACGTAGTCAGCAAAAACGTGATGGCCTGGGCCGGGGAAGTGGAGCTGAGTGAGAAAGCGAAAGTCGGCGGAACCATGACCATCGGAATGGGAAGCGCGCAGCTGAACGGCCGAGTGGACGGGGACGTGCTCGCCTTCGGCGGTGATATGGATGTGAACGGCGTGCTGGGGCACGATGCAAAAATCCACTCCGGCGAGTTGCGGATTGGGGCCAACGCGGAGATCAAAGGGCAGACAAAATATGAAGGCAAGAAGCCGGCGGAGGTATCGCCCGGCGCGAAACTAGGCAGCCCGATTGAATTTACGCTGGTGAAACATGATTCGGAGAGAGATTATTCGTCGATCCGTTACTACTGGCACCAGACGCTGCTGTGGGGCGCGAGCTTCGTTTTCGGGCTGATCTTTCTTTTGCTGGCGCCTGGATTTTTCTTTGACGCGGCGAGCGCGTGCAGGAGAACCGCAGCGGCGATTGGGTTTGGCCTGCTGTTTCTCTTTGCCACGCCGATTGCCGCGATCATTATTTGCATCACGATCGTGGGCCTCGGAGTAGGAATTTCCACTCTGTTTCTGTACGTCATAGCGATTTATTCGGCGCAGGTTCACGTGGGATCATGGCTCGGGGGAAAAATCCTAGGGGACGCGGTGGGAATTGGTCCGGCGCTTGGAAGGCTCGCGCTGGGGCTGGCCGTCCTGCGCGCCGTGCGGCTACTGCCTTACATCGGTGGCTGGATCGGGTTCGTGGTTCTGGTCTGGGGGCTGGGCGCGATCGTGCTGGCGATCTACAAGAATCTGCGGCCGCAATTGGCGCCCGCGGTCTGATGGCGATCTAAGCTTCCGATACTACGGCACGATGGCGAGCTTCTTTCCGACGCGCTCGATGGTCTCAAGAGCGCGCTCCAAATCCGCGCGCTTGTGAGCGGCGGTAACGATTGTGCGCAGGCGCGCCTTGCCTTCAGGAACCGTGGGAAAGCCCAAGGCTCCCGCGAAAACCCCCTCGGCAAAAAGTTCCCGCGAAAACTGAAAGGCTTTTTCGGCGTCGCCGACCATGATGGGGGTGATGGGGGTCTCGCTGTGGCCGGTGTTGAATCCAAGTTTTTTGAGTTTGCGCTTGAAGAATTTCGTGTTGGACCAGAGTTTCTTGACGAGCCGATCGCCGGGCTCGGAATCCAGGAGCTCGAAGGCCGCCTCGCAGGTGGCGGTGACCGAGGGCGGAAGCGAAGTGGAGAAAAGAAATGGACGCGCGCGTTGATAGAGGAACTCGATCAAATCGCGCGAGCCGCAGACGTACCCGCCGACCGAGCCAATGGCTTTGCTGAGCGTGCCCACCTGGATGTCCACGCGGCCGTGACATCCGAAGTGATCGATGGTTCCGCGTCCGCGGCTGCCGAGCACGCCGGAGGAATGCGCGTCGTCAACCATCATGATGCAATTGAATTTTTCGGCCAAGTCGCAGAGAGCGGGCAGATCGGCGATGTCTCCATCCATGGAGAAGACGCCATCGGAGATCAGAAGTTTCTTCCCGTTCCAATGTTCCGTTTCCTGCAGGATGCGGCGGCAATCCTGGGTATCCTTGTGCTTAAAGACTTTTATGGTGGCCTTCGAAAGCCGGGCGCCATCAATGATGGAAGCGTGATTAAGCTCGTCGGAGATGATGAGATCGTCCTTGCCGAGAATGGCGGAGACGGTTCCGGCGTTGGCGGCGAAGCCGGACTGGAAAACGACGCAGGCTTCCACTTGCTTGAAGCGCGCGATCTGCTGTTCGAGATCCATGTGCATTTTCATGGTGCCGGCGATGGAGCGAACGGCGCCGGAGCCGACTCCGAATTTGCGGGTGGCTTCGATGGCGGCGCGGCGCAGCTTGGGATGAGTGGCGAGGCCAAGATAATTGTTGGAGCTGAGGTTGATGACTTGCCTGCCGTCATAAATCGCGACCGGCTTTTGTTCGCCTGCGAGGACCTTCAAATGGAAATAGCGGTGCTTTGATTTGAGGTCTTCGAGCGCGTCATGCAGGTATTCGAGCTGCGGACGCTTGGGCGGCGGGCTGGCGGCTGTGGTGCTCATGATTCCTCCGGCGATTACGAGAATATGGCTGGAAACGAAGCGTTATTGTAACTGACCGGGCTACTTCGGCGTGCCGTTGGGATAAAAGAGCACTTTGCCGGCCTGGCCGGACTCGAGGAGCGAGAAAGCGTCGGCAAATTTTTCGAGCGGCAAGCGTTCGTGAAACAGCGGCTCAAGATTCAAGCGGCCATGCTTTAGAAGCTCGGTCATCTGTACCCAGGTTTCGAACATTTTGCGGCCGTAGATTCCCTGCACGGTGGCGCCTTTGAAGATCACGTCGTTGACCAAATCGAAGGTGACGGGATCCTTGGGGATGCCGAGGAGCGACGCGCGGCCGCCGTTCCGCAACATTTGAAACCCCTGATGAATGGCGGCGGGATGGCCGCTCATTTCGAGGAGCACGTCCACGCCCGAGCCTTCAGTGGCTTCGAGGACGCTGGCGACGACGTCACCCTGGCTGGGATCGAGCGCTACGTCCGCGCCCATTTTCCGGGCGAGTTCGCGCCGGTGCGGGTTCACTTCCGTGGCGAAAATCATGGCGCTGCCGCAGGCACGCGCGACGGCGATGGCCATGAGTCCAATGGGGCCGGCGCCGGTTACGAGAACATTCATGGCCGCGATTTCTCCGGCCAGCACGGTGTGCACGGCATTTCCGAGCGGATCGAGAATGGCGGCGTAGTGCTCAGGAATGGCGGGATCTATTTTCCAGATATTGCGAACGGGAATGCGCACGAACTCGGCGAAACAGCCGTCGGCATCAATGCCAATGATCTTGACGTTCTGGCAGACGTGCGGCTGGCCCATGCGGCAGGGGCGGCAGTGTCCGCAATTCACGTGCATTTCCGCGCTGACGAAATCGCCGGGACGGACGGAGGTGACTTCCTCACCGACTTTTTCCACCGTGCCGCAGAACTCGTGGCCGAAGGTCATGGGCGGATGGATGCGCGAGGCGGACCAGCGATCCCAGCCGTAAATGTGCAGATCGGTGCCGCAGATGGAAGCCGCGCGGACGCGAACTAGAACTTCCGTGGGACCGATGGTGGGGATGGGAACGGCATCGAGCTGCGCGCCGCGCTCGGGACGCGCCTTGCGCAAAGCTTTCATCGTTGCAGTGGGCATCAGTTAGAAGCGTCCACCTCGCGCCAGCAAACGGTCAATCTTAGCACACGCCTTTGCCAACGAAAAATCGAGAGCGCCTGAGCGGGCGTTCCGCTACAATCGCCGCCGGACGTCACATCATGCGCCGACCGGCGCGGCATGCGGCCCGGCTGGGGAGGCCCGTTGAGCGTTGCAGAGCGACTAGGCGAAATTCGATCGGGGTTCGAGCGCGCTTTTTGGGTGGCGAACTTTTCGGAGATTTTCGAGCGCGTGGCGTACTACGCAACCACAGCGGTGCTCGCGATTTATTTAAGCGAGCAGCTTCATTTTTCAAACGAGCTGACCGGCTGGCTGCTGGGTGCTTTCGGTTCGGTGGTTTGGTTCTTGCCGATTCTGGGCGGAACGCTGGCGGATCGCTTCGGCTTCCGGCGCGCGCTGATGTTCGCCTACCTGGTGATGACCGCGGGCTATTTTCTGCTGGGATCGCTTTCCGCGCCGTGGATGGAAAGCATTCGCCACGCACTGGGCGACAAATGGCTTGTCCTGGGAGTGCTGATGATTCCGGCGCTGGGCCCGGGCGTGGTGAAACCCTGCGTGGCAGGGACCACGGCGCGGGCCTCGAAAGAGAATGTGCGCTCGCTGGGGTATTCGATTTACTACACACTGGTGAATATCGGCGGGGCGCTCGGACCGATCGTGGCATGGCTGGTCCGCAAGCAATTGGGATGGGGCCTGGAGAGTGTTTTTCGAGTGGCCGCGCTCAGCGTGTTTCTGATGTTCTGGGTCACGCTCTTCTTTTACCGCGAGCCGACGCAGTCGGGGGAACAGAAGGTATCGAGCGTGCTGGCGGCGATCAAGAACATGTTCGTGGTACTGGGCAATTTTCGCTTTGTTCTCTTCCTGCTGATTTTTTCGGGATTTTTCGTGATTTTCTGGCAGCAATTTATTTCCGTGCCGCTTTTCATCCGCGAGTACGTGAACAAGGACGCCAACGTGGATCTGGTGCTCTCGGTGGATCCTATTGTCGTTATCAGCTTTCAAATCGTGGTGGCTTACCTGACGCGGAAATTGCCGGCGTTCGCGACCATGACCCTGGGATTCCTGATCACGAGCCTTTCCTGGATCATTTTGGCGGTGCATCCCTCCATGCCCATGCTGGTGGTGACCCTGGTGGGCGTGGCGCTGGGAGAAATCACCCAGACATCGCGGTACTACGAATACGTTTCGCGACTGGCTCCGCCCGGGCAGCAGGGGCTGTACATGGGCTTTGCGTTTCTTCCGGTGGCCATCGGATATTTCATCGCCGGACCACTGGGCGGCTATCTGGTGCACCATTTCGGGGAAGTGCTGCACAAGCCGCAACAAATGTGGTGGGTGGTGAGCGGTGTGGGGATTTTTTCGACGGTTCTGATGTGGCTCTACGACAAAATTTTCAAGCCCGGGCAAAATACGGCGGCGAGTTCGTAGCGGCGGTGGCGCCGGGCGGTCCTGCTAATTGACCATGCGGCGCAAATTTTCGACGGCCTGGCGTGCGAGGGTGTAACGCGGTTCGATGCGCAGGGCTTCCTGGAAATATTCGCGGGCGCGCGTGAGGAGTCCCTTGGCGAGATAGACGCGGCCGAGATTGAAGTAGGGATAGTGGCGCGGATCGTAACGCGGAGCGGCGATGGCGCGTTCGAACCAGGGGATAGCTTCGTCGTAGCGCTCGAGGGCTACGAGATAGGAGCCGATGTCGTTATAGGGATTGCCGAAATCGGGATCCACTTCGATGGCGCGCTTGCATTCGGCGATGGCTTCTTCGACTTTGCCCTGGAAGTGATAGGTCCAGCCGAGGAACGTGTGTGCTTCGGCGGTGGGAAAGATTTCCAGGGACTGCTTATAGAGATCGACGGCGCTGTCGTACTCGCCCTGCATCTGCTCGCGGTAAGCTTTCTGGAGGAGTTCCCAAGCGTGTTCGAGCGGATCGCGTGACATTTGTTCTTTTGTTAGCACGCTGCCGCGGCTGTGTCAAACGATTGAACGGGCGCGCGAAGTTGAGGCGCAGTCGGGAGAGTTCAGCGAGCGGGATTGGCGCTAACGGCGGCGAGGGCTTCGGCGGTGGTGATGAGATTTGCGCCGAGGGCCTCGAGTTCCTTGAGTGTGCGGCGGCCGTCCTCGGACTTCAGCGTCTCGATGGCATCTTTCACCAGCGAGACTTTGCGGCCGCGTTCGAGCAAACCTTTGGCGGCTAAACGCACGCAGTATTCGGTGACCACGCCGAAGACAACGTATTCGACGTGCTTTCCCAGACGATTTACGATGGTCTTGGTGTGGAGATTATCAAAAACGTCGAGGGTCTGTTTTTCGATGACGATCTGCTGGTTATCCAAAATGTCCGCCGGAAGTTGAAAGGCGGAGTCGTTCGGAACGGTGGCAAACGTTTGCGCTAGGCCTTCGGGGATGATGCGCGCGCCGGGAGTGCCGCGAATGCAATGCGGCGGAAAAGTCTGGAATTCGGGATCGTTGCGCGTGTGGCGGCAGGCGTCGGAGACGAGAAGGACGCGTCCCTGGCGCGCTGCGTCCACCAGGCTTTTGAGATTCGGAATGATTTTTTCGGCGCCCGGAACGTAGAGCTTTCCTCCAGGCAGCATGAAATCCGCCTGCGTATCCACTTCCCAGAAAACGATTCTGCGAGCTTCCATGGAATTGAAGTTCCCCTGAAGTTCTGTTTGTTATTTTAGCGCAGAGCGGCGGATGCGTCGCCGGACTTGTTCGAGCATGGTCTTCAGGCGCTGGGTGTAGCGCACGGGATAAACAGCCTGGCGATGAATCTGCAGATAGCGGCTGGGCAGGCGTGCGAGCGAGGCGATGCAACGCCCGCGAAGAACGCTGACGGATTCGGATGGGGCGATGCGGCGGCCGGCGCGCATGACTTCGATCAGGAGCGGCTCGCCGTCATGCGCCGGCTCACCTTCGAGGGCGATTTTATCGTTTTCATATTGCCCGGATTTTGCGGAATAGCGGAAAACCTGCTTGCGGCCGGGATAGGTTACCTTGGCGGCGCTGAGTTTGGCGGCTTCGAGAACCTTTCCGGCGCGCTCGACTTCCACGAGCTTATAGATCAAATTCAGGTGAGGCGCATCACCGGGAGTGGCGAGCGCGGTCCCCACGCCGAAGGCGTCGATGGCCGCGCCTTCAGAAACAAGTTTCGCAATCCTGGTTTCGTCCAGGTCGCCGGAAGCAAAAATTTTCACGTCCTTCCAACCGACGCGATCGAGCTCGCGGCGCACCCAGCGGCTGTCCTTCGTCAGGTCGCCGCTATCCAGGCGAACACCGGCAGGTTTGCGGCCCATTCGGATGATGGTTTTCACCGCCGCGCGCACGTCGTAGGTGTCGAGCAAAAGGACGGAGTGTTCGGGAAAAGCGTCCAGGAATTGGCGGAATGCTTCCGTCTCATTTTCATGAGCCATGACCCAGGAGTGCGCTTGCGTTCCGTAGGTGGCCATGCCGAACTGCTGCCCGGCGAGGACGTTGGAAGTTCCTTCGCAGCCGCCGATGGCTGCGGCGCGGGCGGCAAGAAGGCTGGCCTGGCTGCCGTGAGCGCGTCGCGCGCCGAATTCCACGACCTGGCGGCCCTGGGCTGCGGTGACCACACGCGCGGCTTTGCTGGCGATCATGGTCTGGTAGCTGAGAGTGGCGAGCAGGTAGGTTTCCATGATCTGGCCTTCGATGATGGGTGCGACGACGCGAAGCATGGGTTCGCCGGGAAAGACGAGCGAGCCCTCGGGCATGGCCCAGACGTCGCCGGTGAAGCGGAAGGTGGCCAGGTAATCAAAAAATTCGTCGCGGATATGGCGAAATACGGGGTGGCGGCGCAAGTAAGAGATTTCGTCGTTGGTGAAATGCACGTTTTCGAGGAAATCGAGACCCTGCTCGAGCCCGGCGGCCACTAGGTAATTGCGCTTGGGAGGAAGATGACGAACGAAGAGCTCGAAGGCGGCGCGGGCGTCGAAGCGGGTCTGCAGGTATCCCGCGGCCATGGTCAATTCGTAGAGATCGGTTAAAAGGCCGGAGTGTTCACGCATGGGAGTTGGATGGTTTTCCGGGATTGGGGATTCGATGAAAAGACAAAACCCCCAAATCTCCGCTCATTTTGAAGAACGGGGATGCCTGGGGGTTTGCCCTGAATCCTTGCGCCGAATTGAAACTACTTCAGAGCGGCGTCTTTGAACGCTTTCGAAGCGCGCAAACGAACAACGGTCTTGGCCTTGATCTTGATGGTCTCACCGGTGGCCGGGTTACGGCCGAGGCGCGCCTTGCGATGCGCCTTGACGGCGCGACCGAGGCCGGGAATAACAAACTTGCCAGCGCCCTTGGTCTCTTTCACAGCGAGCTTGAAAAGTTCGTCAAAGAAGGACACCACCTGTTTCTTGGAGACGGGCTTCTCGGGAGTGCTGACCTTCTCGGTCATGTAAGCAATAATCTTGGACTTGCTCAGCGGATTTGCCATCGAGTTACGTTTTCCTCCTCAGTTGTAATTGCGATTTGGTCCCGGCATTCGGGATGCCTTGCGGACTATAGCTGCACCGGCCAAGGAACGCAAGGGGAAAGCCTAAAAAAAGGCCGGAAAACGGGCCTTTCCACAGCGTCGGACTAAAATGGGAAATTACCAGAAGCGAGATCCTGATAGAAAAGTGCGACCGATTTGATGCCGCCAAAATAATTTTCGAGGGAAATGTGTTCATCGGGGGCGTGCGCGTTTTCATCGGGCATGCCGAAGCCGAGCAGCACGCAGGGAACTTTGAAGGTATCGTGCATCTGAGTGACGAAGGGAATGGATCCGCCTTCGCGGATGAAAACGGCTTTTTTGCCGAAGCCGGTTTCGAGCGCATGGATGGCCTTCTGGAAAATCGGATGCGAATACGGCGCCACCCAAGGCTTGCCAGTGCTCAATACTTTGAACTTGCAAGTGACTGTTTTGGGCAAGAGCTTGCGGATCTGCTGTTCGACGAGCTTGGCGATTCTTGCGGGGTTCTGATTGGGCACGAGTCGCGTGGAAAGTTTGGCCCAGGCTTTTGAGGGGATGACGGTCTTGGCGCCTTCGCCCATGTATCCGCCCCATATGCCGTTCACGTCGAGAGTGGGGCGGATCCAGAGGCGTTCGACGATGGTGAATCCCTTCTCGCCGCAAAGATCGGGAGCGCCGACCGTCCTGCGGAATTCCTTTTCTTTCCAAGGAAGGGAGTTCAGAAGTTTGCGCTCCTTGGGAGAAACGGGAGCGACGTCATCGTAGAAACCAGGGACGGTGACGCGGAAATCCTTGTCGTGGAGTTTCGCGATTGCTTCGGCCAGGATGGTGATGGGATTGGGCACCGCGCCGCCAAAAACTCCGGAATGCAAATCCTGAATCGGGCCGGTGATTTCGATCTCGTAATAATTCAGGCCGCGCAAGCCGTAGGTGATGGAAGGCACGCCCTTGGCGAGCATGGAGGTGTCCGAAACAACCAGCGCATCGGCTTTCAGGTGGCTACGATTCTGCTGCACGAAATCCCACAGGCTGACGCTGCCGACTTCTTCTTCGCCTTCCACCATTACCTTCACGTTGAGAGGCAGCTTGCCGACTGTATTCTTCAGCGCTTCGAGAGCCTTCAGGTGAATGTGGACCTGGCCTTTGTCGTCGGCGGTGCCGCGGCCGAAAAGCTTGCCGTCACGGACGGTGGGCTCGAAAGCGGGAGTGGTCCAGAGCTCGAGGGGTTCGGCCGGCTGGACATCATAGTGGCCGTAAAAGAGGATGGTGGGCTTGCCCGGCGCGTGGAGCGACTCGCCGTAGACGAGCGGGTGCATTTTGGTCGGCGCGATTTTTATATTTTCGAGGCCGGCGGCGGCCATCTTATCGGCGACCCAGTGGGCCGCGCGCTCCACGTCAGGCTTATGCTCGCTTTGGGTGCTAACGCTGGGAATCCGGAGAAATTCTTTGAGTTCGTTGAGGTTATCTTCGCGTTTCGAATCAATGTAATCGATAAGGTCCATCCAGAACTCCCGCCTAGAGTTTGAGTTCGGTGCGCCCGAAAGATTTGGAGCGCTACAAATTAAGACTTATTCTGTAACACAAACTTGCCATTCTAGCTGAACCTTAAGCAATTTTAGCAGGCTTTTTGACAACTGTGTTTTTAGGCACTTTCCCGTGGGGTGCGGTTGACTCGGAGTTCCGGGCCATGCACGATAGGAAATAGCCATGACGGAGCCTACGAATCAGGATACGGGAAGCAACCAGCGGCGAAGCTCGCGAGTCTTCACCAGGATTCCGGTGCGCGCGACGGGGAAGAATTCGGACGGGCGCAAGTACCGGGAGAACAGCCAAACCATCGTGATCAATGCCCATGGGGGGCTGCTGTATATTCACGAGGAGATTGAGCTCGGCGCGGACCTAGTCTTGATCAATCCGGTGACGGAAGAAGAACAGGAATGCCGCGTGGTTTATCGGGGAGACACTTCGGAAAAGGGCACGCGCATCGGCGTCGAATTTCTTTCGCCCAGCCCGCATTTCTGGGGCGTTGATTTCGCTCCGCAGGATTGGCCCGCACGCCCCGCCACGCGACCGGTGCACTAAAGCGCGTCGCGCTTCGCTCGCCGTTACTGCCTGGGAATTTCAGCCGAGAGATCTGGAGTAAGTTCGCTCGTTCGCGAGGCCGGGCCGGCGTCGAACAGCGTCCAGGCTTCGGCACCTAGAGCCAAGACCAGCGGGAAGCAAATGATCAGATAGCGGGGCTCAACGGTCTGCAGTTGGGTTAAGAAAACCGTGCGGACCGCCAAGTATGTGACGAGCAACGCCACGGCAGGGTGCTTGCGGCAAAGCCACGTTCCCAGCAGCGCCAATCCAAAATAGAGAAAATTGAAGATTCCAAACGCCAGAGTCACGTCGAAATCTGTGGGATTGCCGCGCCATTTTTCCGCCGGCGGCCACAAATCGCCGGAATAAGGGAGCAAGGCGATTCGCGGCGTGAACCACATGGCCCAGATGCGAGCGAGTGGGATCGCAAGATATGTGCGTAGAGGTTTGCGCCAGGTTCGCTCGCTAGCAAGAATCGCAAATTGGTAATCGAGAGCGGGAGTCATGCGCAGATCGCTGTTGTAATGATCGAGCAATTCCGCCACGCGAAAACGATCGGCTTGGGAATCGAACGCGGAATCGGGCAGAGCTTCGATGCGAATAGGCTCCTTCCCGAGCTTCCAGGTGACCGTATAAGCTTCGCCAAACCGGTCCATCCAAGTTTGCGTCCAGGCGTAGAAGCCACGCGGGATGAAGTCGCCATATGTTTGCGCATAGCGCGGAGCGAGGAATTCCACGCGGCCGAGCGTTCTTGCATTGCGCGCGGCCCATGGAACCAAGGGCAGAAGCAGCCCGACGGTCAGCCATGAAACGGCAAGAGAGAGCTTTGACCAGTCGGCTTGGCGACGCCAGCGAAAGGCGAGGACAAGGCCGACGGCCAAAAGCAACAACGGCGTCTCGGGGCGAACCAAAGTTCCCACGCCGACGAGTAGCCCGCCGAGAAGCCACCAGCCGACCTGGGGAAATAATGCGTTCCGGCGGAGAGTGCTGCGCGGTGCATTTATCGAATTTCGCTGGAAGATGACGACGAAAACGAGCACAGCGAGTGTGGTCAGAAATGTGGCGAGAGTTTCGGTGAGGAGGACGGCGGTGTAGTTCGCGGTAAAGGGGCAGAGCGCGGCCATCCAAAGCGCGGCGTTCGCGGCGAGCTTTTGCTTGCCAGTGGGGGCGAGGCGCGCGGCGATCAGGGCGGTAAGGACGCAAGTGATGAGGTCGATGACCGCCTGGACGAGCATGACCGCTCGGGGGGAACGTCCGAAGATTTCGTAGAGGAGGGCCAGAAACGCGGGATAACCCGGCATGCGCATATCGACCGGCATCAATTGCCCGCGAACGAAAAGACCGTAAACGCGGTGGTCGAGCCAGTTGCGCGCCAACTCGTCGTAAAATCTTGTGTCACCTGCATGGAAGGGAAAATGGATGATGAAAAACAGGCGCAGGGCGAGGCCGAACGATAGCGCGACCGCCAGATGCTTATAAGAGAATGGGCGAAGGATCATGTAAGCATGGGCCAAAAAAATGAACGAACCGCGAAGCTTAGCAGCCGAAAAAGACTGTTTCGGCAGGATCACGCGGGAGCACGCTAAAAATTACGCTCCGCGAACAGTAGCATACCAATAGTTGGACCGGATTCGTCCACGAATGAACGTGTCTGGCTCTGCGGGGTTGGAACGCGAGGATTTGCCGGTTAAACTGAAAGATGCCGGAGGGGTGGGTGAGCGGTTGAAACCGGCGGTCTTGAAAACCGTTAGGCCCGAAAGGGTCTCGTGGGTTCGAATCCCACCCCCTCCGCCAGCCAGTCTTGATATTCCTCTCTATTCCTTTCAGTTCGGCAGAAACCGGCATTTTGCGGCCTAATTGGCAAGAATTCCCAGAACCATTCGCTCTGTCTTCCGCTCCTATTCCTGCTAACGGCCCAATTGGTTGTGATATTCTCCACAACGAATCAGACGGTTCCCTTTCGCCGAACGTGGGCTATCCGAAAATCCATTGACGATCCTCTCAAACCCGAAGAAGCTCTATCCGGAACGCTCCGCCAGCCAGTCTTTATGTTCTTTTCGTCAGACTCGAAAAATGGTTCGATCCTATTGCAAATCGCGCGGCGTTCCGTACGATAAGGCGTTGTTGTTCCAGCCATGTGGGGAGATCTAGCGGGATTTTCGAGAGAACAATTTGCCTGCAGGAAGAGGATCCGGTGGCAACACAATCGCAAATTGAAGAGACCTACAATTACATGGACCAGGTTTTTCGAGTTACTTACGGGGAGCACGCAGACTGTACCGGCGCAATGTTCAACGGGGATTTCTCTCTATCGTTGGAACAGGCACAGCGTGTTAAACATGAGTACATTCTCACTCACCTGGGCGTGGAGCCCGGCAAACGAGTTTTGGATGTTGGCTGTGGTTGGGGCCCGATGTTGCATGCTTTGCAGCAGCATGGTGCCAGTGGGGTTGGCATCACCTTGTCCACGAAACAGGCGGACGCCTGCAGCAGGGGCGGATTGGATGCTCGTATCGCGGACTGGAAAGATACAGATCGTGCGGTTCTTGGAAAATTCGATGCGATAATGAGTGTTGAATCAATGGAGGCCTTTTGTTCCAAGGAAGAGTTCCTGGAAGGCAGGCAATGCGAAATCTACGAACGGTTCTTCAAATTCTGCCATGAGCTATTGCGTACGGGTGGCAGGCTTTACTTACAAACCATGATCTGGGGTAAGAGTGTCCCCTCCGTCGGCGAGATTTCTTTGACGGCAGCCAAGAGTTCAAACCAATATATAGTGGCGCTCACCGAGAAGTTCTACCCGGGATCCTGGCTTCCCGCGGACGAAAGTCAAATCATCGAATGCGCCAGGCCATATTTCAGGGTCGTCTCAAGCAATAGTGGGCGCTTGGACTATATAGAGACCATTGAACAGTGGAACAAACGCCTGCAATTGAGGTTTTCGATCTTGGTTGCGATGCTCCGCACCCTTCCGTATTTCTTAATCGACCGGAATTTTAGATTTAAATTGATGTCTCTGCTTCGAGGATGTCAATATGAGTGCTTCACGCGAGAGATAATGGAACACAAACGCATGGTATTTGAAAAGATTGAGGCCCGCGACTAGAGAATTCTCGCGAGATGTTCGCCCGAAGCGCGGCACATGTCTGGCGTATCGTTCCCGGTTACTCGTTATTGGAAAGCGTTGTGTCGGGATTCCCACGGTTTATGATAGGCAAAAAAGTTTCCCACTTCAGCATACTCGAAAAAGTAGCGACCGGCGGTATGGGAGTGGTTTACAAAGCCCTTGACGAAAAATTGGAGAGAAATGTAGCGCTGAAGTTCGTCGCGGATCCTCTCTCAAAAGACCCGGCTGCCATCGGACGTTTCCTCCGCGAAGCGCGCGCGGTCTCCGCGCTGAATCACCCCAACGTCTGCACCATTTACGAAGTCGATGAGTTCGAGAACTCATTCTTTCTCGCGCTGGAGTTTTTGGATGGAGAATCGCTCGAACAATATATGTCTCACCAGAAATTAGGGATTGGAGAAATCCTCGATGTCGGAATTCAGGTGGCAGACGGATTGTCGGCTGCACACGCCAAGGGTGTAATACACCGGGACATTAAGCCTTCCAATATTTTCGTCACGACAGGACACGTCATCAAGATCCTGGATTTCGGTCTGTCCAAGCTCACGAGCGAAAGCGCGGCGCTCACGCGTCCCCCATCACAGGTCGCTCATGACTCCAGTGATGCGCCCAGCAGCGCGACAGGAATCGTCGGGACGGTCTCCTACATGTCCCCGGAACAGGCGCAGGGTGACGAGTTGGATCCCAGAACGGACCTTTTTAGTCTTGGCGCGGTCCTCTACGAAATGGCCAGCGGCCGGAAGGCGTTTTCCGGCTCGACTCCTGCGCATATCTTGACTGCCGTACTGAACAGCCAGCCGAAGCCGATTAGGGCCTCCGGACGGGACCTCCCGGTCGAATTGGAGCGTTTAATCGACAAGGCACTCCAGAAATCTCGGGCTTTGCGCTACCAGAGTGCACTTGAGCTCGCGGCCGACCTTCGGCGCCTCAAGGGCCAGATCAATCGAGCAAAACCCGATGCGGTAATTGGTCATCAAGACGAGCTTCCGGCACCGACCCCTGCAGCTCCGCGCGGTCGAAGGCGAAAGAACATTAATTCGCTCGCTGTGCTTCCGTTCGGCAATGAGATCGGTGATGCAGATGCTGAGTATTTGAGTGAGGGGCTAACAGACAATATCATTAACTCCCTTTCGCAATTTCCTGGCATCAGCGTGATGGCACGCAGTACGGTTTTTAGATACAAGAATCCGACTGAGCCTCAGAGGATAGGGCGTGAACTCAATGTGGGCGCTGTACTCATCGGCACAGTGCTGCAACGGGGAGAGAGATTGGTCGTTAACGCCGAACTTGTAGATGTCTCAGACGGTCGTCAGCTGTGGGGCAGCCAATACAATACGAAATTCTCGGAGATATTCACCGTTCAGGAAGAAATCTCCAATCGCATCTCCTCCGAGCTTCGGCTGCATCTGTCGCCGCAGGAAAAAGAAAAAATGCGCCTGAGCCAAACTCAGGATGCGGCGGCCTATCAGCTATATCTCAAGGGTAGGTACCACTGGAACAAACGCACAACCGACGGCGTAAAGAAAGCCATCCGCTACTTTCAACAGGCCATCGATCAGGACCCCGGATATGCGCTGGCATATGCCGGACTGGCTGATTGTTTCGCTTTGTTCGGAGGTTATCGCGCTTTGCCGCCGCGGGAAGCTTTTCCCATGGCGAGAGCAGCGGCGATGAAGGCGCTCGAGATCGATGATCGCGTGGCCGAGGCCCACAACACGCTGGCAATTGCTTCTCTTTTTTTCGACTGGAATTGGTCCGGCGCCGAGGAAGAATTCAAGCGCGCAATTCATTTGAGCCCTAAATATGCGACGGCCCATCAGTGGTATACGATTCTTCTCGTCGCCACGGGGCGCCCCGACGAAGGGCTAGAGTCAATCAGGCGGGCTCATGAACTCGACATGCTATCGCTCCCGATCAATACGCACTTGGGATGGGCGTTTTATTTTTCCCGTCAATTCGACGAAGCTATCATCCAGCTTCAAGCGACGCTAGAACTCGATCCGAACTACGTCCTGGCGCATTTCGTGCTTGGGCAAGCCTACACGCAGCGAGGTAAATACCGTGAGGCCATCGCTGCATTGCAAACGGCTTCCAATCTTTCGGCCGGGTTGCCGCCGATCCTGTCCGCATTGGGTTACGCCTACGCTCTCGCTGGCGAAGCGGATAAAGCGGGGCAAGTGATCGCGGAGCTGGCTGAGGCGTCTTCGAAGAAATACGTCTCAGCCTACGATTTCGCTCTCGTTAATATCGGTTTGGGTGAGAAGGATTTGGCCTTCGACTTTCTAACCACCGCCGTGAAAGAACTTTGCGTCTGGCTTATTTTCCTCAACACAGAACCGGCACTGGATAGCCTTCGGCCGGATCTAAGATTTCGAGATCTAATCCAGGCGGTCGGGCTTCGGCTCGATTCTTGATACCCGTGGAGGCCGAGCGTTTGATCCGGCGAGCGGAGAAGGGCGCGCACGACAGGTGAAGAGAAAATCATTCATTCTTGTTCGACGAGCTGCAGCGGTTTTCGTTGGCGGACTTATAATTCTAGCGGCCTCTGTCGATGCAGCAGATCTCCAGGTTCAGACCGCGAAGAATTACGAGCACTATATCGCCCTGACTCAGGCACAGGAGGACGTCGAGTTGGCACAGGGCAATCCATACCTCTGGGTGGAGCGATTGGCGGAAGCGCGCCGCCTAGAGGACGAAAGGCAACTCGGCGACGGTGAGGTCGTAATCGAACGTCTCGAGACTCTCGACAACGGAAAACCGATTCCGTTTCCCGGGGGGCTCATCCATCACTGGATTGGAACAATTTTCGTACCGGGTGCGACTCTGACGCAGACTCTGGCGTTCATGCAGGACTACGACCACAACGCGGAATATTTCAAGACGGAAATCCTGCGGTCAAAAATCCTCGAGCATGAGGGCGACGACTATTTTGTGCGGCAGCGATTTTACAAAAAGAAAATCATCACTACGGTAATCGACACTGATGCACAGATCCACTATCACGTCGTGGATAAGACTCACGCCTGGAGCCGGTCAAATGATACGCGGGTGCAGGAAGTGGACAATGCTGGACGCTCCGACGAGCGCCTGGAGCCCGAAGGGCATGACAGAGGATTTGTCTGGAAGCTGAATACCTTTTGGCGATTCGAAGAAAAGGATGGTGGCACGTATGTGGAATGCCAGGCGATTTCCTTGAGCCGCGACATTCCCGCGGGACTCGGTTGGATGGTCGGGTCGCTCGTATCCAACCTTTCGAAAGAATCGCTGACTTTCACGCTGACGACAGCGCGAACTGCAATCACCAAGAAGAGCTCGCCGGGACTAAAGTAAGGTACCAACGGAGTTCGAATCACCGATGTCTTGCGGCTCGGGACTTTTGATTTGCCACAAAGGCTTTGTGGCTGGCGCGCGTTCTAGCGCGACCAGTTTCAAAAGGTACAAGAAGTCATGAAACGGAATCGGGCGGAACGGAAATTTGAAGGCGTTGGAGCTTAGTGCGTAACCCTTCGCGACTGATCCCCAGAATCTTAGCGGCACGCGTCCGGTTTCCTTCTGTGTGTTGCAGCACCGAGAAGATCAATTGCTTTTCCATTTCATGCAACGACATCGGAGCGAGCGGCGTCGGCTGCGACGAGGCCGCCGATAAACCGTTTCCGCGATTACGAATTCTTTCATTTAGCAAATCAGCGCCGCAGGGGACATCTACTGAAGCCAGCGCGGCTAGTCTGGCCATTTCACTTTCCAGTTCCCGCACATTTCCCGGAAAACGGTAGGCAGTCAAGGCTGTCAAACAGTCCTCTGTCAGTCGCGGCGCCGTCCGTCCGTACCGCGCTGCCGCCGCGCGAATAAAATGCTCGGCGAGAAGCCTGGTGTCGTGGGGCCGGTCGCGCAAGGGCGGCAAATGAAGAGTGATGGCTGACAACCGGAAAAACAGATCGGATCGGAATCTTCCGGCCTTCACTTCGCTCTCCAGATCGCGGTTCGTCGCGGCGATGAACCTTACATCCACCTGCTCAGTCCTGGAGTTGCCCAGCCGCGTAAACTCGCCCGACTGCAGGACGCGAAGGAGATGGGGCTGCAGTTCGAGGGGTAGATCGCCGATCTCGTCGAGAAACAGGGTCCCGCGATGTGCGGCTGCGATAAATCCGATGCGATCGCGATTCGCACCAGTGAATGCGCCTTGTACGAAACCGAAGAGCTCTGAACCAATCAGCGTCGCCGGAATCGTCGCACAATTCAACACGATGAAGGGTCCCTTTACGCGCGTGCTATGTCGATAGACGGCCCGGGCGATCAACTCCTTTCCCGTTCCGGTTTCTCCCTGAATCAAAACCGGGAGATCGGTGGTAGCGATCTGGTGCACGGTCTGCAGGACGCGGGTCATGCCGGGGTCAGCCGTCAATATTCCGTCGGATTGACTGTGAGCGTGCTCCAAAGCTTCCGCGCGACGCTGCGCCTGGCTCATGGCTACCGCCCCCCGCAATCGTGGCGCGGCCAGTGCGCAGACTTCATCCAGAAAGTCTCGCTGCTCTTCCGTAAAACGATTGGTGACTTGCCGATTTTCCAGATAGATAAGTGCGAACGCCGCATCGCTTGCCACCAGAGGCGCGCACAGAACAGATCGAATCGAGAGGTGCTGTATGCTCGGCTGCTTGCTGTAGGGTTCGGTCATCGACGCGTCGCCGATCAAGACTGCTTTCCCGCTTTCCATGACGGACCGGGCGATCGAGCGGCTCACCGCCTCTTCCGCTCGAGATAACGACTCACTACGAAAGTTCCGTGCCGCAGTCGCTCGGAATTCTCCGCCCTCACGCACCACCACAAATCCCCGGTCGGCCCCTAGTCCTTCAATCAATGTGTCGAGAAGCCCGGAAATCAGTTCGCCGTACTCGCCTTCCTTCAGAAGCGTTTGCGCCACTCGGTAGAGAAGCCCCAAATGCTCAGATGGCTGGTTTTCTCGGTTTGAAGTCATGCCAAGTCCGTGACCCGAGAATATAGCACCATTGCGCACCTCGCCGTGCCCTCCTGGTTAGCCCGACATCGTCAGGAAAAATGGCAATTGCAATGCACATTGCAATTCTGACGGCATTACAAAAGTGTCATCAGAACGAGGTAAATTAATGACAATTAAACCACTTACGCTTAGGTCAGTTTTGCCGGTGACAGAAAATCGGGCCAATGACTGCCAATTTGTTGGGCACCATCGCCTCCTCACCACTCCATTATGCCTCCCGGTCGTTCTGATTGTCGTTCTCGGCCTAGTCCTCGCCGGGCCGGCTGAGGCACGCACGGGGGAGTTGGTCGAAGCGATTGGATCCAATGGATCTATCTGGGCCGAACTCGCATGGACTGCAGCAGCCTTGCTAGTCCTGGCCATCGCGTTCATTCACGAATTGTCCGTAATTCTGGACCTATGCCCGTTTGCAGGGCAGGCAAACGACGCAAAAACTGAATCCGCCGAATTGGCCGCGTACGGCTTTGCCAGACCGCTCTGTAAATCTAATCAGAAGGACGTGTCATGCGAAACCTCTGGATTTTAATTTTCGTTTTGGCGATGCCGTGCGTGGTTTTCTCCCAAACCAACGAAGCATCTTGGGAAAACCTGAGCGCACTGCAATCCGGTCACAAAATTCAAATCGTCGAAATGAACTCCAAGAAAGTCTCCGGGACGTTCCTGAGTGTCTCCGACACCATGATCTCGTTACAAAAACAAGGCGGCGAACAGACCATTCAGAGACGAGACGTTCGCATCGTGAAGCGCATGGAAACCAAGCATCGTTTGCGCCACGCAGCCATCGGCGCCGCGATAGGCGCGGGAGCGGGAGCCGGTATCGGAGCGGCGGCATATCACCCATGCTCGCCCTCAGACAGCTTCTGTATTCAACCAGGTGGAAGAGGCGCTAATGCCGGAATCGGTGCAGCGATCGGCGGCGTAGGCGGTGCTGTCGTAGGAGCCTTGTGGCCCAGCCACCGGATCATTTACCGCGCGGCAGGATCGTAACCACATGAAGGTCAATGGCCGAGCTGCGCTGTGCTAGCGGCTCCATAAAGTGTCACGCGGCGCTATTGAGGGAGACTCGCATCTGTCTCGTCGGGCAAGACCGGCGAATATTAATTAATCGTCACGTACTTGGATATAATAGATAAGCGGTTACTTTGGTCCGCTTTCACCGGTGTTCTGGCTTTCTCTTCCGTTCCGTCAACGGCCCAGACGAGTCGCAATATTCTCTCAAGGTTAACCTGGCTCGAATTGACTGCCCTCCGCCAGCCAGTCTGAGTATTTCTCTCTGTTCGTTCGGATCTGGCGAAATCCGCAAGTTTGGGGCCTAGTTGCGAAGACTTACTAACGTTCGATTAGAGCTCCGCTGGCCATTGGTGTCCGAAGCAGAGAAAGGCCTCGGTATTTCTCCCGATTCAATCGCGAGGTGCACTTTCACCTCTTTCTATATTGGGATGGCCATCCGCGCCATCATCGTCATTTTCTCGGGGTTTGCACCTACCGCGACTGGCCCCATTGCGGGCTCCACAGTCCGTGCGCCGAGAGGACAACGGAGAAGAGCGCGGTCACGCCGAGCGCGATGAGCGTCCAGACGAAGAAGAAGCCTCCGCTGGAATTGGCGATGCCGCTGGCGACGCCGACACCCTTCCCCTTCATGTGGATGACGGGGACAAGCGACCCAAGGAGAGACGCGAGGAGTATTATGACGTACCCCGATCGGCGTCCGGCGAGCACCAGAGTTCCGTAAAGCCAAACGACAAGGATGGGCACAGCAATGAGGCTTGAGAGCCCTCCCGGCTCCATCCCAAGGACGATGTCACCCGCCAGGTGAAGCGTCATGAAGAGGACCGACAGCAAAGACGCGATGGTCAACATATCGTTGCGTTTCAATTGATATTCTCCTTGTTAGATTTGTGTGTGTCGCTCAGTGGCGCACATGACGCGGAGCGGTGTTGACCAATCTGTCGGTCGCATGTACGTCACGTCCACTTTGTTCACCAGATTGTCGGCTTGTTCGGATTTCATCATCTCTTGAAACTCCGGGTCGGCGGTGAACTTTCCTTCGAAACTGCCGAGATTCTTGTGCCGCTGCAGAGGAAGGAGAATCGTGCTATTTTCAGCGCGGATGGAATTTTGGCTAGGGACAGGTCGTCGCGAGCATGGTAAATGCCGGACTCAGCCTAGCGACAGGATCGACATTGTTCATCCGGCAGCAGGAGGTAACGTGTGACTAAATCCATTCTGGTGGTAACCAGCCCTTATACAAAGGAAGTCGAAGACCGCATCGACCGCGATTACAACGCTCGACGAAACCCGGTTCAAATTCCTTTCAGCCAGCAGGAGCTGCTCTCTGCAGCTGAAGGAGCCGACGCCTTGTTCATCACGCCGGCAGACCGATTGGACTCTTATTTTTTCGGGAAAGTGTCGCCCACGGTAAAAATCATCGCCACCTACTCGGTGGGTTTCGAGCACATCGATCTGGAGGCTGCCGCTCGCAGGAGAATTTCGGTTGCCTATACGCCAGGTGTCAACCATGAAGCAACCGCCGACATCGCCATGCTGCTTTTACTCGGCGCTTCGCGTCGCGCTTACGAGGCCCAAGAACTGGTGCGAACAGGAGCGTGGAAGCCCCTGAGCCCCGACATGCTCCTGGGGTGGCAAGTTGGCGGCAAGATCCTCGGCATTTTCGGAATGGGGCGGGTGGGACAGGCCCTGGCGCGTCGGGCGCGAGGATTTGGAATGAAGATTCACTATTGCAACACTTCGGAGTTGCCTGCGGAAATCGCAGGCGATGCCATTTACCATAAGGATGCGCCGGATCTGCTTCGCGTAAGCCAATTTTTGAGCCTGCACGCCCCGGAGACGCCCCAGACTCACCATTTCTTGAACTCCAAAGCCATAAACCTTCTGCCTAGCGGAGCCATCGTGGTGAACACCGCTCGCGGCGGATTAGTGGCCGACGACGACCTGATCGCTGCTCTCAAGAGCGGACGGATTGCCGCTGCCGGACTCGACGTATTTGAGGGCGAGCCGAAACTTAATGCGGAATATATTTCGCTGAAGAATACATTTTTGCTGCCGCATATCGGCTCCGCCACGATCGAAACCCGTACAGCAATGGGCATGCTAGCTCTGGACAACGTGGATGCAGTTCTAAACGGCCGGCCTGCGCCGACCCTCATCCCGCCCTCGTCTCTGAGCGGAGCTTCATCCTGACTACCGGTGGACTACGATCAGTACGGCCCCGCGCACTGGAACGTTCGCGGTGAACCTTCCTTCGAAGCTGCCGAGATCCTTGTGTTGCCACAGGTCGCGCACGTGTGCAGGACCCTTGATCGCGAGATCCGCGAATTGAACGGTAACCGAATTCGCTGATTCTCCGCGGTTGAAAAGAGCAACCGCAATGGCGCCGTCCGCCAAAGGCTTCTGCCAGACTTCGAGAGGTCCTTCCTCCGCGATGCGATGGCCCTGCACTCCGTTCGGATCCTGGTCGATTGCGATCACCTCTTTGTTTATCAGAATAGCGAGCGCGTCCGGGCTCATTTTTGACAGATCGTTTCCAGCCAGCAGCGGCGCGGCCAGGATGCACCAGAGAGTCATGTGCGTTAAATATTCGTCGTGGTTCATGCCGCCGTTCCCGACTTCGAGCATGTCCGGATCGTTCCAATGGCCGGGCCCAGCGAAATTCTCCAGGCCGTTCTGCTCGAAACCGATGACCGACATTCGGTCATAGTTGTCAGAGATGTCGCCGGTGGTTCGCCAAAGATTCCCGCCGACGGATGGAGCCCAGTCCCACACACGCAAGAGGCCGTACTGGCACAAGCTGTAGACAATCGGCCGGCCCGTCAGCACCAGCGCGTCATGCATCTTTTTGAATGCGCCGGCCATTTGCTCCGGACTGTAGACCTTCTCAGCGCTGCACCAATCGTATTTCAGATAATCAATTCCCCACGCGGCGTACTGTTGAGCATCTTTTTCTTCGAAGCCATAGCTGCCGGCAAAGCCGGCGCACGTTTGCGGGCCGGGAGAAGAATAAATTCCGATCTTCAATCCTTGGGAATGCACGTAATCCGCGAGCGCTTTCATGTCCCCGAATTTCTGATTCGGATGAATCATGCCGTTTGCGTCCCGTGCTCCTTGCCAGCAGTCATCGATGTTGACGTAAACGTATCCGGCATCTTTCATTCCATTTCTGGCCATGGCGTCGGCAGCTCCGCGCACATCTGCCGCCGTCACCTGGCATCCGAAGTGGTTCCAACTGTTCCAGCCCATCGGAGGGGTAGGAGACAACTTCTGGCCCGCGGCGCTGCCGGGGAGCGCGACGAGAAAGACGATACAAATCAAAACATATTTCATATCCGGTTGCAGACTCCTGCTTCGCCGAACGCTCGGCCGCTGGGATCATACTCGCCGATGCATTGGTTGGGCCCAGCGGAACAGATTTCGTTTTCGCTCGATAGCGCCATATAGCCAAATATTCTGGGGCATTGACACGTCCAGTATATTAGCCATTGATAAGAGCCGCTGCCTTTCTTTCTGAGCGGAAAATGAGGGCGGGGCCGGTCGTCGCCGCCGTATCTGCGGGTGTGCCGAGAAACTCGTTCCGCATGCCGGCAGAGAATAGGACATATGTTCCGAGTTGGTTGAGTATAATGCCCGGCGAGTCCGGCAGCGTTGACGCAAAATAAGAATTCAGCGCGGTGAGGAATTTGGTGTCACCCTCCGCGTGCGACGTGCCTTTGCGAGGTTCCCGAATGCCTGAGCGCCCCTCCGGTTTGCTTTGGGTAATCTTTCTCGCGTATTTCACGTTCGGAATGATTACGAACGTCCTGGGCGTGATTATCCCGGAAGTGATCAAGCAATACGACTTGAGCCTCTTCGCCGCTGGTCTCTTGGCTTTCAGCTTCTTCCTGGCTTACGGCGTGTGCTCGATTCCCACCGGCCTTCTGATGGATCGCTTTGGCGCGAAGCCCCTGCTGGTCATCGGCGTGGCGCTTATGGCGCTCGGCTGTCTGGGAATCGTTTGGGTGGGCACCTATGCCGGTATGCTGGCAATGACCTTTAGCGTGGGCGTCGGGGTGACCATGGTGCAGACCGCGGGCAACCCGCTGATCCAGCACCTCGACCGCACGGAAAATTATCATCGCAACCTGACACTCACGATTGGTTTCTGCGGCATCGGCGCTTTCCTCGGGCCGTTTATTCTGGCATTCATCCGTGGAACGGGCCGAAGTTGGCAGAGCCTGTACGTGGTGTTCGCGCTGCTGTCATTCGTACTGCTGGCGTGTCTCGTGTTAGCGAAGTTTCCCTCTCGCGGCACACCATCCACCGACCGGTTTCGCTTGAATCAATTGAGCAAACTAATCACCAACCCCTTGGTGTTGGCCTACGCGCTGGGAATTTTTTGTTACGTGGGCGCGGAGGTGGGGACGGCCTCCTGGATCGTGAAGTTCTTTGAGAGCGTGCACGGGTCGAGCGGAGAGGTTGCTAACCTCCAATCCGCGAGCTTCCTCACGAAGGTGCTGCCGACTTTACCCGCGCTGGTCGTCGCTTTGTTTTGGGGCTTGCAGGGCACCGGGCGCTTGGTGAGCGGCGCGGTTTTGAATAAATTCGGGAGCCGCAGAATTTTGCGTGTCTATTCGTTCCTGGCTCTCGCGTGCCTGCTGGTTGCCGATTATGGATCGAAGGATATGTCCGCAGTCGGATTCGCGGCGTGCGGCTTCTTCACCTCCGTCCTCTTCACGCTGATCTTCAGCGGGACAATCAATAGCTTCACCGAAAACCACGGCACCATATCAGGACTCCTTTGTACCGCCATCCTGGGCGGAGCGTTGATACCGCCGCTCGTGGGATACGTGGGCGACAACTTTGGCATGCATGCAGCGATGCTGGTGCCGGCGGTCTGCTTCGCATACGTTTTGGGGCTCTCGCTTTTTGGCAGTGCCAAGTACGAGTAGGAAATCGAGATTAGTGAAAATGTAAGAGCCGGAACAGACGCGGCCGGAGGTCCAGCAAATGCGCTTCATGGCAATCCTTTTTCTATTGCTCACCGCGGTTCCCTCTGGCTCGGCCAAGGTCGTGATCTTCTGGCAGGACGGCTTTCCCACAGTGGCGAGCCAGCCGATTGCTCGCGAAACGCTGGTCAAAGCACTGGAAGGCAAAGAACCGTTATTTGTGAATCTCGAGGACTTGAAGTCTCCAGGCATTCTCGCGGGTGCGGAGCTGGTTGTTCTGCCATATGGGTCGGCCGTACCGGTTGATGCGTGGCCACAAATTCGTGACTACCTCCAGGAAGGAGGAAACCTTCTCATACTTGGCGGCCAGCCCCTTCGCGTACCCGTGGCGCTGGTGGGCGGCAAGTTTGTACAGGCTCGGCCGCAGGACACCTATTCGCGCGAATTGGATTTCCGCCACAGTTATGAGGTGACCGCTCCCGGCGATGCAAGATTCGAGTGGAGATTTGGGTACTCGTTTCTCCCTGCGCCCGTAATTCGCGCGCAACGATTCTTCGCTGTCGAGGGCCACCTTGACGGCCTGGGGTACATGGTGAACTCCGAGGGCACCGAGGTAGCCGCTCCCGTCATCGTGGCCGATCAAACCAGCGCCGTCGGACGCGAAAACAAAATGCGCGGCTCGCGGATCGTATCGCTGGACTTCGAACCTGCTTCAGGGTATTGGGAGTCGCCCGACGGAATTTCAATCATCGAGGAGTCTGCCGAGTACGCGCGCCAGGGCGCCACATCGTTCTGGTTGGAAGTGCTCTTCTCGACGCTCAAGCCGGATGAACGGCCTGAGATTGTTGTCCATCTCCAAAATGCCCGCCGCGACCGTTTGAATTTGCCGTTATCGGGCGAGGTGAAAGTCGAATTACTGTCGGGAACCACGGTGCTGGAGGCGGCGCGAGTCGCGTGCCAGGGCGCCAAAGTGGACGAGGACTTGTACTTTCACAAGCCGCTTCCGCCAGGTTTCTACGTGGTCCGTGCCGTTTACCAGGAAGATGGCCGCCCCCGGGAGTTCTTCCAGAATGGGTTCTGGGTCGAGGATGAAGATCTGCTCAAGTCCGGCCCGACTTTGGCGGTGCAAGGAGACTTTCTCACGCGTGACGCAAAGCCATTTTTTCCGGTGGGAACCAATTACTTTGGAAGCGAAGAGAACGGCTGGGATTTTTCGGGGCCGCGGAATGCTTGGAATTGGGAACGAGACTTCGCCGAAATGGAGCAAAACGGCGTCACCTTCGTTCGCACGGGTGTTTGGATGCCATACAAGAGGTTCGTGGAGTCTCTTACTGGCGACGTAAACGAGCGCTTTCTGCGCAATCTGGAGGCGTATCTGCTTTGCGCGCGTCGCCACAATATTATTGTGAACTTCACCTTCTTTGCTTTTGTTCCAAGAATTTCCATGCGCTTGGGCGCGGACGCTTCGGGCCCGGAGCCTAATGCTTACATAGACTCCGCCGCCATTCGCGCCGAACAGGACTACATGCTTTCCATCGTGAATCGCTTCAAGAATGTTCCCTGGCTATGCTGGGATCTGATCAACGAACCAAATTTTTCGAATCCACAGCGACTCTGGAAGGGAAACGTTCCCAATGGCGATCCCGCGGAAGTGAAGGCTTGGCACGAATGGCTTCGAAAAAGATACGGCACTCTGGCGCAGTTGGGCGCAGCTTGGGCTGTCACGCCCGAGGAATTGGAGAGCTTCGACGCCGTGCCGCTCCCGAGCGACCCCGATCTAACTTTCGATCGCTACGGCAATGCTAAACACGTACGGGCTTTCGATTACGGTATGTTTGCCCAGGACATGTTCACGGGATGGGTTCGGTCCATGGTGACTGCAATTCGAAGTACGAGGAGCACGCAGCTCGTTGACGTGGGACAGGATGAAGGCGGAGTAAAGGACCGCGTCTTGAATCAATTCTATGCGGCAGGGGGCGTTTCCTTTACCACCAATCATACTTATTGGCAGGATGATGCGCTGCTGTGGGACTCGGTTGCGGCCAAGCGGCAAGGCGTTCCAAACATCACGGGCGAAACCGGATATCAGCCGGTTTGGAGTGCGGACGGCTTCTGGCGCTATGACGAAATCACCGGCGAAGCTCTGCTGGAACGGAAGTGGGCTCTGGGATTTGCTGCCGGAAGCAGCGGGGTATTGCAATGGGATTGGGCGCGTGAGCCGGACTTCGGCATGAAGCGAAGCGACGGTTCGGCAAAAACATGGCAAGCCATGATGCGTGCCATAGGAAAATTCGCCCAGGCGGCAGCACCCTCGGCTACGGGCATCATTCAACCGCAAATCGCCATCGTTCTCCCGCAATCTCTGCAACTATCAACCTGGAATGCGTTCGCGCTGGAGGCGCAACAAACCTCCGTGCGCGCTCTATACCAATATGCGCGGGCGGAGGCATATGCCGTGGGGGAATATCAGATCGATGAGCTGGGAAGCCCCAAGCTAATTATCGTTCCGGCTCCTTTTGCATTGTCGGATCGCTCATGGCAGGTTCTGGTTGAAAAGGTCAAGGCCGGAGCGATACTCCTCGTCTCCGGAAGGTTTGATGCCGACGCCCATTTTCATCCGACGGGCAGGGCCGGGGAAGTCGGATTGGATTACGAGGTTGGTCCGCTGAGCGCACGAGAGAATGTTCTCGAGTGGCCGGCGGGGAAGACTCGCCTCACCTATTCGGGAGATAAGACCACCTACCTCGACCGCGCTGTTATGCGCGACGATTCTACGTGGGCCAGCAAGACGCTGGGCCATGGCAGGATTATCTTCTCCGCCCTGCCTCTGGAGTTGAATGACAATCTGCAAGCTGTGGGTGATGTCTATAAATATGCGGTGGAACAGGCCGGAATTCCACCGACCTACACTACCCCGGTGCAAGACCCCGGCATCCTGATTTGTCCGACTCGCTTGCCCCACGCAACGTTGTACGTCATCACTTCAGAATCAGATGGATCTTCCGATGTCGCGTTCCAGGATCAAGTCAGCCGGCGGTCGTTCACCGGGAAATTGAATTCCGGGCGCGCGGCGATGCTTCTCGTCGGCGAGGATGGAAACCTACTGGCCGCTTATAATTGGAAATAACCAGGCGGGTTCGCTGTTGCTCGATGCCGGCGTTGAACACGGACCACGATTTCTGCGCGTGATGATCGAAGCGTCATCGCAAAGCCTTCGCGGAAAACTTGCCGGCGCCTTCCTGAATTGTGATCAGGCGATCGGCCGGCACGTTTTTGAAGGCTTCCTCGAGACCGTTGGGCCAACGAACCTCGATGCTGGCGGTGGTCTCTTCCCCCAATCCGAAATGGAGCCGCGGATCGTTGCTGGAAATGTAGCTGGATTGGCTGAGTTGCGCCTGCGCTTGCACCTTTTTCCCGTAGCGCACCAGGACCCGGGCGCCGATGGCGCTGCGGTTGGATTTGGCGCCGATGAGTTTAATTTTAAGCCAGTGATTATTTGCCGGTGCGTCATTGCGCAGAAGCGACGGCGGCTCGTTGACATTCATTATAAGAATGTCGAGATCGCCGTCATTATCGAAATCGCCGAAGGCGCAGCCGCGGCTGGGATGGCGCGCGGACACTCCGGGTCCTGCTTCGTCAATTAATTCTTCAAAACGGCCATTCCCCAAGTTTCTAAACACGATGCGGGGACCCTTGTAAGGCAGCTGGGGGAAGACCTTTTCCAGTTCGGGGTAAACATTTCCGGTGACCAGGAAAATATCCGGAAATCCATCGTTGTCCAAATCGACGATTCCTGCGCCCCAACTCACATATCGGTTCTCAAGGTTGATTCCCGCCCGTATGGTTACGTCCTCGAATTCTCCCTTGCCTGCGTTGTGGTAGAGACCGCTCGGTTGGCGTTGGAAGTGCGTTTTGAAGAGGTCGAGGTGGCCGTCGAGATCGTAATCCCCTACGCCCACACCCATCCCCGCATATTCGGTCCCCTCGGCGCTGACGGCAACGCCGCGGACGAGGCCTTCCTCTCGGAATGAGCCATCGTGATTGTTCATGAACAGGAGGCTGGGAGTGGAATCACAGGCCACGAAAATGTCGGGCCAACCGTCCTCATCAAAATCGGCGCAGACCGCGGTGAGGCCATAGGAACTGTTGATCGCGGATATTCCAGCCTGCTTGCTGACGTCGGTGAATGTGCCGTCGCCATTGTTGCGGTAAAGACTGTGAGATGGGGCAACCATCCCGCGCGGGCCGCAATAAACGGCGACTCCTTCGTAGCTGCAAGTTGGGTTTGTGGCCGAGGGCTTGGGAGCGTGGTCCAGATCGAACTGAACGTAATTTGAGACGAACAAGTCGAGCCAGCCATCGCGGTTATAATCCAGGAAACTGCAGCCGGTTCCGAAGCGTATGGGCTCGTCTAGCAAGCCTGCGCTTTTGGTCACGTCCGTGAAGGTGCCATCCTGATTGTTGCGATAGAGCTTATTGTGCCCAAAATACGTGCAGAACAAATCCTCAAAGCCATCGTTGTTGTAATCGCCCACGCAGACGCCGTTGGCCCACCCGGCATCGTGCAATCCGGCTTTTTGGGTAACGTCGGTGAAAGTCCCGTCGCGATTATTTTTGTAAAGGCGGTTCGACGCGCCCGCAGGCGGGCCTTCTAGCCGAGTGCCGCCGATGATGAAGATGTCCATCCAGCCGTCATTGTCGTAGTCAAAGAAAGCGCAGCCCCCGCCCATCGATTCCACGATGTAGGTATCGAGTTCAATTCCGCCGTAGATCATGGGAGCGATGAGCCCAGCCTCGGCGGCGACATCCGTGAATCGAGAGAAAGGCGCTCGGGCTCGGTCGTGTGCGAGTGGAGAGCGTGGGGGAAGAAAAAAGAATTCGCCGCACCACGGGAGAGAGGCGGCAGCCGACGCGCCGAGGAATTGAGAGACAAACGTTCGGCGATCGAGTTCGCGGCGGGAAGCGCGCGGCTTTTTGGGTGTCACATGGTCACGATACCAGATTCTTCTCTAAAATCTTCATCCCCGGACCGCCTGAATGTGTCGCCATTTTGCGCCGGCCAACACATCCATACCGCTATTTCTTTGGCGCAGAGTGGGAGCGTGACAGGAATCATTGCCGCGGGTTGCTCTGCGGGTCCAGCTGCGCCTGGATTTTCGCGCGTAGCTCTCGTGCCTCTTCATTGCCGGGTTCGAGGCGCACGGCGGTTTCGGCCGCGGTTCCGGCTTCTGCAAAACGCGACTGGGCCGCCAGATCGGCTGCCAGATTCACGAACGCTTGGGCGTACCGGGGATTGTTATCGATCGCCTGGCGAAAAAGGGGTTCGGCTTCCACGTCACGCCCCTGCTGGGCGTAAAGAACGCCTAGATTATTCTGCGCTTCGGCGTAATGGGGATCGAGCGAGATGGCCGTCTTAAACTCCTTCTCCGCTTCCGCGATATGGCCTGCCTGGAAATAAAGGAAGCCCAGTTGATTGCGAGCGGCCGCAAAGTCCGGATCAAGCTCGATAGCCCGCTCCAGCACATTCTCTTCGCCGAGAAAGTCGCCTTTTCGATCCAGAACCATGCCCAGGTCATATTGCACCTGCGAGTTCTGAGGATCTTCCTGGAGTGCTTCGCGGTACAAGGCCGCGGCCCCCTCGAGATCTCGCTGGTCTAAAGACTCTTTCGCCTGATTGGCTTTCGCCACTGCCACATCTTTCCTCGCTCGCTCGGCTGTCTCGTGTTGGTAGAGTTCGAATTGTTCCTTGGCCGCGTCAGGAAGCGAGAGCGTGCGCAGCACGGATGCCAGCTGAAAGTGAGCTTCGGCTGAAGTGGGATCGAGCTGCACTGCTTTCTCCAACTGCACTCGCGCCTCGGCGGGCCGGTCCAATTTGGCCAGGGCCACGCCCAGGTTGTAGCGCGCGTCGTAGTGATTAGGATTCATGCGGACCGCTTCGGCCAACATGTCTCTCGCTTGGGAGTAATGGCCGAGTTCGCGATCGATGACCCCGGCGAGGTAGCGAGCTTCGAAATCACCCGGATGGCGGCGGAGATAGTCTTCTGCCAGCGGTGCGGCGGTCTGGAATTGGGCCAGCACGATCAATACCTTCACATAGGAAACGCGCGCAGTATCGTCCTGCGGATCCAGCTTTAGCGCCTCTTTGAATTCCGAAGCGGCATCCTCGTAACGATGCAGTCGGGTATAAGCCATCCCTCTCGCGGAGTGCACTGTCGGCGACGACGGATAATCCCGGCCCATCTGTGCGAGAAGTTCCAGCGCGCGTCCGCTGTTTCCACTCTCTGAATAGGCAATCACAAGCTCCATGCGCAGCACCTCGTCCGTGGGCGCGCTCTCTAGCAGAGCGATCGCCACTGCGTATCTTTTTTGCGACAGGAGGGCCTTCGACAGCCAATCCAGGGCCGTAACGGATTCAGGCTCCGCTTTGAGGACTTCCTTGAATTGCTCGATGGCTGCATCGGTCTGGTTGAGTTGGCTTAGCGCGGCTCCCAAAGTCAGACGCGCTTCCGGCTGATCGGGATTGAGCCGCAGCGAAATTCGAAGTTCGCCGGCGGCATGCTCGGCATCGCCCGCGGTGAGGAGCGCAAGACCGAGGTAGTAGCGAGTCTTCCAGGAGTTTGGATCGATTTTAAGGGAAGACTGAAAGGCGGGGATTGCGCAAGAGAAATCGTTTTGCTGCCCAAAGTACGCCCCCAAGGCGTCGTAGGCACTGGCCGAAGGGTGCGAGATCAACTGTTGTTTGAGGGCCGGGGGCGCCTCGCACTTTTTGTTTTCCTGTTGCGCGGGGGCCGAGGCTGAAGCACAGAAGAAAATCAAGAAGACGGGAAGTGTTCGCCAAGCCAGACAGCGCGCGCGCGCTTTCGAGAGGAACTCAAAGAGGAGCCGTACGCTCAACCCTGCTCCGGAGCGCGGTCCTGGTCATCCTATTGGTGGATCGCGCCGAACGATTTCATCCAACTGGCCCCCGCACCAATCAGTGGGGCACGCTCGAACAATTCCGAAACACGCAGCTGCACGCGATCGTCAGCCAATGCTTCCTCGGCCGCGGGAAAGAAGAGCGCGGCAGACCGCGCGATGCCTCCGCCCAGGACGATGCGCTCGGGCGCAAAGGGAAGGCAAGTGTGGCGCAAAACCTTGCCGAGTTCCCGTCCAAAATTCTCAAAGGTTTGCCGTGCCTGCGCTTGCTGAGCGGCTGAGGAAGCAATCTCTCGAACCTCCGCTTTCCTGCCGGTCAGTTGTTCGAAGATTCGCCGGATCGCCATGGTTGAGACGAAATCTTCGACGATGCCGCTGCCATAAGCCTGGTTCCAGATTTCGCCGCCAGGGGGAACACCTTGGCCTTCGGCGACAATCTTACCACCCAGCGCGAAGGCAGAGCCCACGCCAGTACCGAGCATAATGCCGACAGCACGATTCACACCAACCGCGGCTCCCTTCTGGATCTCGCCCAGTAGAGACGCCGCCGCGTCATTCAGGAAATGAATTTTGCCGGGCGGGCAGGACAGGCGCCGGGAGAGTTCGCCGCGCAAATCCATTCGGTACAAAGATTGGAATTTGTGTTGCATCAGGCTGACGCCGCGTTCGAAGTCAAACGGGCTGGGAACTGCGACCGCAATTCCCGCGGGTGAGGCCAACGCCGGACGAATAGCGCTGGCCAGGGATTCGAATGCCTTGAAGAATTTTTCCGACTCGCCGTCAGGCGACACCGGGAGTTCGCGAATCGCACCGACCTCTGCCGAACGCGTGTCGAATACACTGGCAGCGATGTGACTTCCGCCAACGTCAAAGACTAAAATAGCCGCGCCATCACCTTCCAAAGTTTGCCCCTTGGTGATAACGATACCATAGACGGGTTCGACTCACCGACACAAGGTCGCAACTCTTTGTCGAAAAATTGAATCCCTCCGGTTAATAACGCGGGCGGAAAGCAGTGAACCTGGCGTCAAACTCGCGATCTACGGATGACTTCGCAGCCGCAGGAGCGGCGGATGACAAGTTCGGTGGGGAGCAGGATCCGGTGGTTGAGCGCGCGTAAATCAGGGCTGCGCGAGCGAATCCAATCCAGCAGCAGGCGCGCCCCGCTTCGGCCGAGCTCGGCGGCCGGCTGGCGAACCGCGGTCAGCGGAACGCTCAGCAAATCCGCCATTTCGAAGTCGTCAAATCCGATGATGGCAACCTTCTCGGGCACGCGGATGTTCTCCCGCTGCAGGGCTTGCAAAACGTTTAGGGTGGTAACGTTATTCAGGGAAAAAATGGCAGTCGGGGGCTTGGCGGAACGCAGTTGCTTCAAGAGTCTGGGGACCAGCGCCGCAACTCCATCCTCGATGATGAGTTCCGGGCGCAGCCCCGCCTCCGCCATGGTCTTTTCATATCCGTCGATGCGTTGATGAATGGAATTGAACTGGCTGTCGTATCCCACGCAAACGATTCTGGCGTGCCCGTGGTCCAGCAAATGCTTGACCGCTTTCTTGGCTCCCTCCTCATTCTCGACCATGACCTCGCCCGCATCCAACCCCGGGAAGGTACGGTCAATCATGACGACAGGAAGGCCTCGCGCGCGCGCAGCCTTCAGCTGCCCAATGCTATCGGGACTGGAGGGAACCAGAAGAATCCCGGCGATATTCCGCGAGTTCATCATGGCCAGCTCTCTTGCCTCGCTGTCTCCGTCACGTTCGGAGGCCAAAAGCAGAGTCAGGTAACGATGCTTGGCCGCAAATTGCTGCACTGCATGGGCGCATATCGAGAAGAATGTGTCGGCAAGGTCGGGAATGATCAGCCCGATCGTTTGGGAAGAGTGTCCCTTCAGAATACGAGCGGCCTCGTTGGGTTCGTAACCAAGTTTTCGGATGGCCGCACGAACGCGCGCCGCGGTCGCGGGACTCACCAAGGCCCCGCCGTTGACCACGCGAGATACGGTCATCTTGCCCACGCCGCACTCCCTGGCGACGTCTTCAATCGTCGGCAAGCTAGTTGACTTCCTGGCCATGGCTCCTCAAACGCCGAAAAAACGTAACTTCCGTTTCCTGTAATTCCCCGGGACCGAAGTGCGTGATGATAGCGCAATTCGTCGAAAGCGGCAGTACTGTCTTCCAAAGAAACCGTCAAATCCCGAGCCGGGGGAGGGGCGCCACCTTCGGTCCGTTCAAGCACCCGCCATCGGAAAACTGCAAATGAGTGTGAATTTTTTGTTGACAGTAATATTCAAAATGTTTATAAGTTCAATCAAGATGTATGGGAACGATACCATTTCTCTATTGGATAAGAGAAACAACCACAAACGTGTAGCTGGATGAGGTGTAACCGGGAAGATCTGTTGGGGCCGATCCGCGGGCGAGTCTGGTGGAAGAATGGAGGGGATTGTGCGAAAACTAACGCTACTTTTGGCCTTGCTGCTGGGGCCGGGTTTGACTCACGCGCAGACGCCTACGGGGACGATTCAAGGTACGGTCACTGACCAGCAGGGGGGTGCCGTCGTCGGCGCCACGGTTATCGTCACGAACAATGCCACCGGAATTTCGAAGCAGGTGGTCTCGGATTCCGCCGGCCGCTTTGAAATGCTCTTCGTTCTGCCCGGTACTTACACCGTCACCGCCGACGCGAAAGGCTTCCGCCAGGAGAAGCGCGAAAACGTGGTGGTGGAAGTCTCGGAGATCCTGCCGCTGGCCCTTTCCCTTACCGTTGGTCAGGCAAGCCAGACCATTGAAGTCGTAGCCACCACCGGAACCATTGAAACCGATTCATCCAGTGTAAACACCGTGATCCGGACCAGGTCGATCCTTGACCTGCCCCTCAACGGCCGCAATCCTTTCAGCTTGGAAACCCTGGTGCCGGGTGTGAGCAACATTGGAGGGGCCTCCACACCGCATATTGCGGGTTCCCGAAACGCGAACAATGAGCTGATGATCGATGGCATATCGAACATCCTCCCGGAAAATAACGTCGGAAACAACGAAACGGCTTACCAGCCAATCGTGGACTCCGTTCAAGAATTCAGCGTGCAGACCAGCGTTTTGCCCGCCGAATATGGCAGGTTCTCGGGCGGCACAATCAGCCTGGTGACCAAGTCCGGTGGAGATACTTATCACGGCGGCGTGTTCGAATTTGTGAGAAACGCGGCTCTCGACGCACCGACCTATTCCTTCGGCGGCCCGCAACCGAAGCCCAATCTGTATCGATATCAAAGTGGCGGCACGTTCGGTGGTCCTGTTCCGGATTCCTTCTTTGATAAAAATAAGCGCACATTCTTTTTCTTCGCCTACGAAAATTCTCAGGAGAACAACGGTTCATCGGAAACGGACTCCGTCCCCCAGGCGCAATGGCTCAAGGGGGATTTTTCAGACCTGATCCCCGCCGGGACGA
>Ga0302324_100002846_pt1 | contig 39419 bp, 32 predicted proteins | sample Palsa_T0_1_FD_201949 | JGI IMG/M metagenome (GOLD analysis project Ga0302324, IMG submission 201949) | Peat permafrost microbial communities from Stordalen Mire near Abisko, Sweden - Palsa_T0_1 | ecosystem: Environmental > Terrestrial > Soil > Palsa > Peat permafrost | place: Sweden: Abisko...
TATGAAGTGGAGTTTCTCGCCGGACGCAATCGCCCGGTAATCGTGACTGTGGAAACGAAAGACGTGGAAGCGCCACGACTCGTGAGCGCCCATCCAAATAGCTGAAAGCTCACACTGAATCGTTCGAGGTCGCGACTCGCGGCAAAGGCACCTACGAGATTACCGGGGAGGTCGAGCGGGTTGTCCAGAGGAGCGGCGTGAAGACGGGCACAGCCACGGTATTCATCCAGCATACGAGCGCGAGCCTCATCATTTACGAGAATGCCGATGCCAGCGCCCGCACCGATCTTCACCGGTTTTTCGAGCGGCTCGTGCCGGAGGACGAGGATTATTACATCCACACGACGGAGGGAAGCGACGACACGACTTCACACCTCAAGATGGTTCTGACTCGCACCAGTGAGACGATTCCCATCGGCCAGGGGCGGCTCGCCCTTGGCACATGGCAGGGCATTTTCGTCTTCGAGCACCGCAACGCCTCCCACCGACGGAGCGTGGTCGTTTCGGTGATTGGAGTGTAAAGCGGAGGGCCGGATCACTTCGCGGTCGCGGCTTTTTCGAGGACTTCCCATTCGTTCTCGTCCAACTGGAGCGATGCCGCGTCCACGTTCTCTTCCAGATGCGCTATCGAGGAAGTGCCGGGGATCGGCAACATCACCTTCGAGCGGTGCAGCAGCCACGCGAGGGCCAGTTGGGCTACGGTGGCATCGTGACGCTTTGCCGCCTGGTCCAACGGGCCGCCGGGCCGGGCGAGGTCGCCCGCGGCAATCGGGAACCACGGGATGAATGCCAGGCCGTGCTTCTCGCAATAGTGGAGCGTTTTTTCGGACTTTCGGTTGGCGATATTGTACTCGTTTTGGGCGCTGACGATTTTGACCGTGTCGCGGCCGCGTTCGATCTCCGCCGCCGTCACCTCGGACAATCCGATGTGCCGGATTTTCCCCGCCCGTTGCAGATCCGCCAGGGCGCCGAGCGATTCTTCGGCCGCCACTTGAGGATCGATCCGGTGGAGCTGGTAGAGATCGATGCGCTCGACCTTCAACCGGCGCAGACTCATCTCCACGCATTGCCGCAAATATTCGGGACGTCCCACCGGTAGCCATTCGTCCGGGCCTTGCCGCGTCAGGCCGCCTTTGGTGGCGATGATGAGTCCCTTGGGATAAGGATGCAGCGCCTCGGCGATGAGCCGCTCGCTGACCTCCGGGCCGTAGGAATCCGCGGTGTCGATGAAGTTGACTCCGAGTTCCACGGCCCGCTGCAACACGCGGCGGGCTTCGGCTGGATCCTTTGGCTCGCCCCAGATGCCTTTGCCGGTGAGCCGCATCGCGCCGAAGCCGAGACGGTTGACAGTGAGATCGCCGCCCAGCGTGAAAGTGCCGCTTGCGGAAGCGTTGAGTTGCGTTTTGTGCATGGCATTAGTCTCCTTGGAATCGGTTGGGATGCCGCCCTAAAAGAGGCGGCTTTACTTAATTCGTCGCGGGAGGCTTGATCGCGGGTGGGAAGGCCCCGATTTTTTTTGCGTCATTACATTGCCGAGGTTTTTCCTGCCCAAGATGAATCCTCCTTCACCTAAAAGTCACGCCGCTGGCACAGCCGCCTCTACAACCGTCGCCATCGTGGGCCGCCCGAATGTCGGCAAGTCCGCCCTTTTCAACCGCCTCGCGGGGCGGCGAATCTCCATCGTGCACGACCAGCCGGGCGTGACGCGCGACCGCCTTTGCGCCCCCTGCGTTCGCGGCAAAAAATCCTTCATGGTTTTTGATACCGGTGGCATCGGCAGCGTGGTGGACGCCGGCTTCTCCGAGCAGATCCGGGCGGAAGCGGACATCGCGATTGAAACCTCCGAGATCATCCTCCTGGTGGTCGATGGGCAGGCCGGCCTGGCATCCGTTGACGAGGAACTGGCCAAACATTTGCGCCGTGTCCACAAGCCTCTCATTCTCGTGGTCAACAAGGTCGATCATGACAAGCATTCCGATTTCGAGGCGGACTTTGCCAGCCTCGGCTTTGACAGCGTCCTCTCCGTGAGCGCCGAGCATAACAGGGGCATCGGCGAACTGGTCGAACGGATCGAGAACCTGCTGCCGGAAACTCCGGCGGACTCCGGCTCGGCGGAAGCGGCGGCCGAGCCTTTGAAAATAGCCATCGTCGGGCGTCCGAACGTGGGGAAATCATCCCTGGTCAATGCGATCCTGGAAGACCGGCGCACTCTGGTCAGCCCCATCCCGGGCACCACCCGCGACGCGGTCGATGTGCCGTATGAGCGCGCCGGCGAACATTTCGTCCTCATCGACACCGCGGGAATCCGGCCGCGCGGCAAACGGGGAGACTCCGTGGAAATCTTCAGCGTCATGCGCGCCGAATCGAGCATCCACCGCGCGGCGCTTTGCGTGCTCGTGATCGACGGCACGGCGGGCGTGACGGCGCAGGACAAAAAGATCGCCGGACTCATCCGCGACGAGGAGAAGCCGTGCGTCGTCATCGTCAACAAGAGCGATCTTCTCGACTCGGAGCGGGAAGTTTCCGCCGTGCTGAAAAGCATCCGGGACGAGCTTTTCTTCCTCGACTACGCGCCCATCATTCTCCTCTCCGCGAAAACGGGAAAGGACGTGCACCGCCTCTTTCGCGGCATCCGAAACGTGCGCGAAAACGCAGCGGTCAAGATCGGCACGGGGGTATTGAACCGGCTCTTTCAGACGGCCCTCGAGGCAAATCCGCCGCCTTTGCGCGCGAACAAGAGGTTTCGTCTTTTATATGCCACGCAAGTGGACACGGATTCGCCGGAAAAGATTCGCCCGCCCGCCTTCCTCCTGTTTGTGAACGATCCTGAACTCCTTCCTCCCACCTACCGGAAGTACCTCGAAGGGAAAATCCGGGAAAAAGCTTCCTTTGACGGCCTTCCGCTGCTCTTCCGCTTCCGGGGGCGCGAACGCGCGTGACCCGGCCCCTACTTCGTTTCCGCGTCGCGGAGGAGGGCTCGCTCTTCGGGAAGAAGGGTGGCGCGTTTGGCTATCCTGATGTATTTCCCGGCCTCGTCCCGCTGCCCGGCTCCCGCCAGAATGATGCCATAGTAGGCAGCTACGGAGGGATCCCGCAGTTTGTCCTGGAAACGCCGCAGGATGGCCAGGGCTTGATCCGTGCGGCCCCGCAAATAAAGTGAAAAGGCGTAGGTCGAGGCTGTCTGGTAGTCCGCGGGATTGATGTCATAGAGCCGCTCGGCTTCCTGCTGCGCTTCCTGCAAGTTCTCTTTCAACAAAAGGGAAACCAGGGAAAAGTCATTTTGCGATACCCGGTCGGTTGGGTCGATCTCGCGGAGACGGAGGGTCAGCCGATAGAGCTTTTGCGTATCCCCGCGAGCCACAAAGCGATTGAGCATCAAGCGAAGAACCGATTCGGGGGGATGCGGCTGTTCGGAGACCTTCCAGGCCAGGTCTTCGGCTTCCGAGTTCCAGCGCCATCCCCAGCCCTCGGCCATCTTGCACAGCACGACAAGGGCTTCGGGATGGTCTTCGGCTTTCAATACGGCCAGTTTCCACTTGTCGTCCGCATCCAGAGTGTTGCCTTGTTCGCGTTGCGCTCGCGCGAGCATGGCGGCGCGCAGAAAATCGAGACTCTTCCAGTCGCCGCCGGCTGCCAGCGCCTTCAGGCGATCCCAGTCGCCAAGCGTCACATAGGCTTGAGCCATGGCCAGGGGCACCTTCTGGCTCGAAGTGATTTTCCTGGGCAAATCGGCGGCCCATTCGAGCGCGAGAATCGACAGGTTGTTTTCGCTCATCCAGAAGATGAGGCCCGCGACGAGATCGGCATCGCGAAGAGTCTCCGCCTCGTATCGCCGAAGTTCAGACGCGAAGGTTGGATCATTGACGCGCAGCAGATAGCCCAAGCAGGTCAGCCGGTCTTCCTGGTTCGCGCCTGGCTCCGCCTCGAGTTGTTTCACGTATTCCAACGCTTTATCCGGCGGGCCTTGTTTCGCGGCATCCTGGACGAGGATCTGCAACGCCTCCAGCCGCGTAACCGGTTCGGCCAGGGCTTTCCCAAGCGCGGCCAGGCCCAGCGTCCGCTTTTCTCCCGGTAGAAGCAGCCGGATCCTTGCGAGGTCGAGACCATAGCCGGTGTCATCGGGGGCCAGCGCGCAGGCCTTCGCGAGATCCGCTTCGGCTTTTTCCATGTCGCCATTGGCGAAAGCGGCCTTCGCCATGAGCCAGTGATACTCCGGCACGTTCGCGCCGGACCCCGCGATGCTCCCGAGCGCCACCTGCGCCTCCGCCGTTTGATTTACTTTGAAAGCCGTCCGCGCCCACCCGAGACCATTCTCCACGCCGCCGGGCCGCAACTGATCCACCCGCCGGTACCACAGGAGAGCATCCTGGGGCCAATTGTCGCTCAGGGCCTTTGCGATCAGCTTGCAAGCCGCGAGGTTGTTCGGATCCGCTCGCAGCACGTCCAGGGCGAAGATCGCCGCTTCGCGAGCATGTCCAAGCCCAAGCTCACTATTCGCGTGGGCGATCAAACGATCCCGCTTGAAGTTCCTGTAATAGGGGATGCCGCACGCGAGAGCGGCCCCCATCAAGACGAGCACGCACAGCACGAGCTTCCAGCGGCGCCTCAATTTCCTTCCCCAGGACGGCAGCCACAGATGCACGCTGTTGAGGAACCGCAAAGGCTTCCAGGGGCGTTTCTTCGATCTTCCCCCAAAAATCAACGGAACGTACTGGTGCAGGTTGTTGATCAACTGTATGGCATCGGGGGTGCGCTTCGCTTCTTTTCGCGAGGACGGCACCCGGAACCGCAGGCCGTTGATGAAACGGATCGGATGCCAGCGCCGCCTGAAGCTTCTCCAGAACGGGAGCCGATGATGCAGGTTATTGAGCGAACGGATGAAGGAGGAAACTCGGATAATGGCAGTGTGCCAAAGGTCCTCCGAAAGTCCATCCCTCTGCGTTAAAAAAACCCCGCATGATAAAAATTAACATTGACATTCCGGACACTTTAGTATTTGTGTTACAGAGTGAACTGATGAGGTCCAAATGAAGGCGGCTTTGCTTAAAATATTTTCCGTTTTGGCATGCACGATAGGGCTTGTTTCCTCTGCCCGCGCTATCGTCATCACTTTCGATGACCTGCCCAACAGCACGACCGGCCTACCCATTCCCAATGGTTACGCCGGCCTGGACTGGAATGACTTTTCGGAGCTAAACGGAACCGGTTTTTCGCTGTCGAGCGGGTTCAGAACCGGCGTCGTCAGTCCAAATAATGTCGCTTTCAATACGGACGGCATGGACGCCACGATCACGCCTGCCGCGCCCGCGACAACGTTCACGCTCAGTGACGGCTTTTTTACCGCAGCGCGGGATTCCTCCGGTCTTCTTCTTACTGTCACCGGATACGGCCCGGGCAACAGCTTGCTTCACACCACGAGTTTCACGCTTTATACCACCGGCCCGAGCTATGAAAATTTTGACTGGACCGGGCTCTCGGAGGTGATATTTTCCCTCCCAGGGGGCGGGATTTGTAGTCCGTGCTCGCCAACCCAGTTCGTGCTCGACAATCTCTGCGTCGTAATCGGGCCGTCGCCCGTTTCTTCCGTGCCCGAACCGACGAAGACGGCGCTGTCGATCTTCTTCCTGGGAATGGGAATCATCGGGGCATTCCGCGCCAGACGCCAGCGAGGCGCACTCCTTCCCTGCCGCGCTTAAGACCTCCAGCCCGGGGACTAAATCCTCAACGCGCCTCCCGCCGGATTGCGATGTAGCATTTCGGTATGATCCAGAGCATGCGTTCGGTCACGATCTCGCAATCGGGAAACAACTGCCGCATCTCCGGCTTGCGCAACAACCGCGTCGTCTCGACGGCCGTGTCAATCCGCGCGGGATTCGGGCGCTCGATCCATCCCCACGGCGTGCACCAGCGCAGGATCTTTTTCTGAAGCGAACGGGGGATGTAATGAACGAAAGGCGTCATGTAATGCGGCTCGATGGGGCATTCGTAGGCCGGGGTTTGCACCCAGAGCGCCTTCGCGACGCGGCGAATCTCCCCGGCGAATCGCTTCTGGTTCTCCCAGGAGCCGACATGTTCGATGACGCTGTTCGAGAACCCGATGTCATAGCTTTTGTCGGGCAGGTCGAGGCAACAGCCGTCTCCAACGAGCGTTCTGATATTGTGGCCGGGAGTCTCCTCGTTGTTCCATGGCGTCGCGTGGACATTAAGTGAATCGATCCGTTGCACGGGCTGTGGACGCGATGTCCAAAACGCGGGATACCCGCCGACGTCGAGCAAAATATCGGAAGGCTTGGGTCTTAGAAGCCGGAGAAAAAGCCGGAACCGTTTCCTTCGCCAGATCTTGAAGATCTGACGGTAAATCGTATGCGCGCTGAAGGGCATTTGCGTCGGTTTTGACGAACCGGGCCCGGCGAGTCATGCCCAAGCTACTTCTTGTCCTTCGGCCAGTTCAGCACGTCCAGATTCGGTTCCACCGGAGGTTTATCCGGCCAGGTAAACTGGCAGTTCTCGCAATAGTACGAGCGCCCGATGATTCCCGCCGCCGCGAGCAGCGCGAACCCCGCCGTCACCCCCGTGCGCCTAGAAAACTGCGGGTATTCGATGCGAGACGACCCGCATTCCGGGCAGCGCACCGCGTCCTTCAGCACGCCCTCGGCGGCATCCCACTCCGCCGTCAATTTCCGCGCGTTTTCGAAGTCTTCCTTTTTCACCCTCAGTTGGATGTGCGCCTTGGGCGTGCCTGTCATGAACCAGGTTTTTTGCGCCGAGGATTCGTCATAAATCTCAGACCAGATGCCGGCGGCTTTGAACTTCTCCTTCAAAGGCTCGGCTTTATCCATTTCATTGAAAGTGGCGAGGGTTATCAATTGCTCCATGGGTTCATCCTGTCTTCCTAAATGCAATTCTGCCATCTTTTACGTCGGCCACCACATTTGCGCCTTGGGGGAGCCGGCCTTCCAGTATCTCCATGCTCAGCGGGTCGAGGACATCGCGCTGGATCACCCGCTTCAATGGTCTCGCGCCATAGACCGGGTCATACCCCTCCCTCGCGATGTGCGCCTTCGCCTCTTCGGTCAGCTTCAGATTCAGGTTTTTCGACTCGAGCCGCTTCATCACCCGGTGGATTTGTATCTCGACGATGTGCTTTAGATCGTCGGTTGTCAGCCGGTCGAAAATGATGATTTCATCCACGCGATTCAAGAATTCCGGACGAAAATGCGCCCTCAGAGCTTCCGTCACCCGCCGGTTGCGCTCCTCGACCGCCAGATCCTCCATGATGAAATGGCTGCCGATGTTGCTCGTCATGATGATGACCGTGTTCCTGAAGTCCACGGTCCGGCCTTGTCCGTCCGTGATCCGTCCGTCGTCGAGCACCTGGAGCAGCACGTGGAACACGTCGGGGTGCGCCTTTTCGATCTCATCGAACAACACCACGCTGTAAGGTTTGCGCCGCACCGCCTCGCTTAATTGCCCCCCTTCCTCATACCCAACGTAACCGGGAGGCGCGCCGATCAGCCGGGCGACAGCGTGCTTTTCCATATATTCGCTCATGTCGATGCGGACCATCGCCGCCTCGTCATCGAAGAGGAACTCCGCCAGCGCGCGGCTAAGTTCCGTCTTGCCCACGCCCGTGGGCCCGAGAAAAATGAACGAGCCGATCGGGCGGTTTTCATCCTGCAACCCGGCCCGCGCGCGGCGCACCGCATTGGAAACGGCGACGATGGCCTCCCTCTGGCCGATCACGCGCCGGCCCAGGCGCTCCTCCATCTTCACCAGCTTTTCACGCTCCCCCTCCTGCAACCGCGACACCGGGATGCCCGTCCAACTCGAAACCACGCGCGCGATGTCCTCCTCCGTCACCTCCTCTTTCAACATTTGCCGCGTTTTCTGGATCTCGGCCAGCTTCGCGTTGTGCTCCTCGATCTGCCTCGCCACTTCCGGGATGCGGCCGTATTGAATCTCGCTCGCCTTCCCCAAGTCCCCGCGCCGTTGGGCCTGCTCGAGTTCCCGCTTCCAGTTCTCGAGGCTCTCCTGGAGCTTTCTAGCCTTCTCGATCTGCGTTTTCTCGCTCTGCCATTGCGCCTTGAGCTGGTCGCGCTGCTCCTTCAAGTTGGCAAGCTCCTTTTCCAGGTGCGCCAGCCGGTTCTTGCTCGCCGCGTCTTTCTCTTTTTTTAACGCCTGGCGTTCCATCTCCTCCTGCATGATCTGCCGCTCGAGTTGATCAATTTCCGTCGGCATCGAATCCAGCTCGATCTTGAGCCGGGATGCCGCCTCGTCGACCAGGTCGACCGCCTTGTCCGGCAGGAAACGATCCGAGATGTAGCGGTGGGAAAGAACAGCCGCCGCCACCAGCGCCGCGTCCTGGATGCGCACGCCGTGGTGGACTTCATAGCGCTCTTTGAGTCCGCGCAAAATGGCGATGGTATCCTCAACGCTCGGCTCGCCCACCATCACGGGTTGAAAACGCCTCTCGAGCGCCGCGTCTTTCTCGATGTGTTTCCGGTATTCGTCCAGCGTCGTCGCGCCGATTGTTCGCAATTCGCCGCGCGCCAACTGCGGCTTCAGCAGGTTGGAAGCATCCATAGCGCCTTCGGCGGCGCCCGCGCCGACAATCGTATGCAACTCGTCGATGAAGAGAATGATCTCGCCTTGCGAGCCGGTGACTTCCTTCAAAAAAGCCTTCAGCCGATCCTCGAACTCGCCCCGGAATTTCGCCCCGGCGATCATCGACCCCAGGTCCATCGCGATCACCCGCTTTTGCTTGAGGGATTCCGGCACGTCGCCGCTCACGATCCGCCGCGCCAGTCCTTCCACGATCGCCGTTTTCCCGACGCCGGGCTCCCCGATCAGAACCGGATTATTCTTCGTGCGCCGCGAGAGCACCTGCATCACCCGGCGAATCTCGTTGTCCCGCCCGATGACGGGGTCGAGCTTTCCCTTCCGCGCCTCCTCGGTCAGGTCCCGTCCATATTTTTCAAGCGTCTGGTACTTCCCCTCCGGGTTGGCGTCGGTCACCCGCTGCGAGCCGCGGATTTGCACCAGCGCCTGCATCAATTTGGCGCGGGTCACTCCCATTTCCTTCAAAAAGCGGGCGGCCGGCGTCCCGGTTTCCAGCAGCGCCAGGAGATAATGCTCGGCGCTTACGAATTCATCCTTGAGGGTGCCCATCTCCCGTTCCGCGGCATCCAGAACCCGCCGCAATTCCGCACCCATATAAATGTCGGCCCCCGTCACTTTCGGGCGTCGTTCCAGCTCCTCCCGAAGGCGATTTTCGAGAGTTTCCACCGGCAGACCCATCTTGCCGAGCAGCGGCCTCGTCACCCCATCGGCCTGGTCAAGCAGCGCGAGCAGAAAATGCTCGTTGTTGAGTTCCTGCTGGGAGAATCGCCCCGCCTGGGTTTGCGCCTCCTGCAAGGCCTCTTGCATTTTCGCCGTGAACTTATCGAGCCGCATAGGAACATTCACAGTGTACAACAATTGCGAATTTAAACAATCCCGGACAGCGCCCGGCGCCTCGGAAAAAATGAGGCGCTGTGCCAGCCGCGCTGACTATAAAAATAAGAAAACCCGTTTTGCCAAAAGGCGAAACGGGTTTCCTCGGTTCGGGAGGGAAAGTGATTAAAGCTTGCTCTTCAGGTTTTTGGCGACTGAAAATTTGACCGTCTTGGATTTCTTGATCTTGATCTTCTCGCGCGTCTTGGGGTTGATCCCCATCCGGGCGCCGCGTTCAACCACCCGGAACGTGCCAAACCCAATCAACTGCACGGTTTTTTCCTTGCGAAGGCCGGTTTTTATGGCCTCGATGACCGCGCCCACGGCGCGTTCGGATTCCGCCCGGCTGCTCGAGTTTCCGAGCGACTTCCTGACTGCTTCAACGAGTTGTGCCTTGTTCATGCGAGATTAAAACTTACGCCTGGGATAAACTTCGTCCAGGGGATGAAACTGACAGACTGTTCGGGATTTCAACAGAAATAATAATAAATGTCAATGGATATTTTTAATCATTCAAACTATTTTCTTTTCTCATGACTCTCGAAGAGCGCCTCGCACTCTATCTCGACGCCAATCCGTCCATCCACGAGACCGCTTTCATCGCTCCAGGCGCTGTTCTCGTAGGCGATGTCACCCTCGAAGAAGAGGCGAGCGTCTGGTTCAACGCCGTCTTGCGAGCCGACATCAACCGGATAAGGATCGGTCCCCGTTCCAACGTCCAGGACGGCGCGGTCATTCATCTCGCCGACGAGTTCCCGACTCTCATCGGCGAATACGTCACTTGCGGGCATAGGGCGATCCTCCATGCCTGCACCGTCGATAACGAGGTCCTCGTCGGCATGGGAGCCACCCTCCTGGACGGCGTGGAAGTCGGCGCGCGCTCGATCATTGGCGCCCACGCGCTCGTCACGATGCACACCATCATTCCACCGGGCTCGCTCGTGCTCGGGGCGCCGGCGAAAGTCGTCCGCCGTCTGGATGAAGAGGAACAGCTTTCGATCAAATCCTGGGCGGCCAGATACGTCGAACTCTCCCGCGAATATCTCCAGAGGGAAAGAGCCGCGAGCCAGAGCGACCCGGATTGAGGAGCACTCCGAGCGTTTCAATCAGCCCGCTTTTCCCGCGGCCAGCGATGTCGGAACGTTGCCAACCTTGCGTTTTCGTGCCATTCTCCAGTCGATGAGTTTAGTTGGATTTACCTACTGGCAGGATGAAGATATCTGGATCGGCTATCTGGACGATTATCCGGATTACTTGACCCAAGGAGTGTCTTTTCAAGAACTGAAAGAGAATCTTTCTGACCTCCATCAAGAATTTTCTTCAGGAGCAGTCCCGCACGTTCGGCGCCATGCCGAGTTGGAACTGGCGTGAAGAGGAGAGACCTGATCAGAAAGATCGAAGAGGAAGGTGCGATCTTCATCAGGCACGGCGGGAGACACGATTGGTATCAAAACCCTTCGACGAAGATCAGCCAACCAATACCGCGCCACAATGAGAGTATCTGGCGAAGCACATTATTCGAATGCTCTCAAAAACAGGCGAAAAAGCCCAACCTTGACATTGAAGGTTGCATTCCACGAATGCCGGAATTCAACCATTGTTGAGCAAGCCAGGATTTGCGGAAGGGCGCTGTCTCACAGAGTTGACCCCGAAACTTCTCAATTTCAAACGCGCTTCCTGGCCGGACATCGGCCAGCTTCAGGACGGGGCGTGCCGGTTCCATTCGCACACCCGCGGCCGCCGGCAGTTCGTCAACCCACGCCCACTGCCAGAGGGAACGCGTAAGGGCCAGGGTCACAACGAGAGCCAACAAACCCGCGACGAGACTCGCCCCGGGAATCAAGAGCGCCGTTAGAATCCGTCGCATTTCTTTTGGAGTGTTTCACTTTGCTCACCCCTTGACGCCGTTTATGTGCAGGTAGGTGTAATCCTTCAGCCCTCGTTCGTAACTGGCCAGCAGTTTCATTGCCTCGTTCGGCTTTAGCCGGTCGGATTTGATTGCCGCGTCCACCTGCGCCTTTACCAGCCTTATCATTTCGTTCTTGTCCCATTGCGTCATCGAGAGGACCTCGTCGATGGCGCTCCCTTCGATCGTCTCCTCGATGTAGTAACCGGACTCTTCGTCCTCATCGAGAAAGACGTGCGCCTCGTTTACGCGCCCGAAGAGGTTATGGAGGTCGCCCATGATGTCCTGGTAAGCTCCCATTAAAAAGAACCCGAGGTAATACGGTTCGCCCGCCTTCAGGCGGTGGAGCGGGAGGGTCTCCTTCACGTCATTGAGGTCGATGAACTTGCTGACCTTTCCGTCCGAGTCACAGGTGATGTCCACGAGGGTCGCATTCCGCTCGGGGATCGTATCGAGGCGATGCACGGGCATCACGGGAAAAAGCTGTCCCAGAGCCCAATGATCCAGCAAGGACTGGAAAACCGAGAAATTGCAAACGTACTGGTCCGCGAGCAGGATTTCGAGTTCCTTCACCTCTTCGGGCACGTAACGCATCCCGGCGCAGAATTTGACGATCTGCTCCGCGATCCGCCAGTAATTGGATTCGATCTTCGCCTTGCTCTCGAGATCGAGCATCCCGAGGTCGAACATCGACTGCGCCTGCTCCTTGATCTGTTGCCCGTCGTGAAGGCTCTCCATGCGGTTCTGCTTGGAAAGGCTGCGCTCGATGTCCAGCATGTCCTTCACCAGCTTCGAGTCCGTCTCGTTCGCCTCGAGTTTTATGGGCGCGGAATCCTTTTCGATAGCTCCGAACGCCTCGACGACGAGCACCGAGTGGTGGGCCACGATCGCCCGGCCGCTTTCGCTCACGATCGTCGGGTGCGGCACCTTCTCGGAGTCGCACACATCCATGACGTTATAGACGATGTCCCGCGCGTATTCCTGCAATGAATAGTTGGTGGAACTGTCGAAGGCGGTGCGCGACCCGTCGTAGTCGACCCCGAGGCCTCCGCCGACATCCAGATAGCCGAGCTGGTGCCCCATCTTTGCCAGCTTCGCGTAGAACCGCGCGCCTTCCCGCACCGCGCGCTTGATCGTCCCGATGTCCGGCACCTGCGAGCCGACGTGGAAATGAACCATTTGCAAACAGTGGGCGAGGTTCTCTTTCTTGAGCGTCTCGCTCGCGCAGACCAGGTCCGCGGTCGAGAGGCCGAACTTCGCGTTTTCGCCGCCGCTGGTCGCCCATTTGCCCGCTCCCTTCGCGAGCAGCCGGACGCGCAGGCCGATGAGCGGTTCCACGCCGACCTCCTTGGAAACCTGGAGGATTTGAAAGAGCTCCTCAAGCTTCTCGACCACCATGATGACCTTCTTGCCCAGCTTCCGCCCGAGCAAGGCGTTCTGAATGAACAGGCTGTCCTTGTATCCGTTGCAGACGATGAGGCTCTCCAAATCCTTGTGGATCGCCAGCGCCGCGATCAGTTCCGGCTTGCTCCCGGCCTCCAATCCGAAATGGAATGGCGTTCCCGCGTCCAGTATTTCCTCCACCACTTCGCGGAGTTGGTTGACCTTGATCGGGAACACGCCGCGATAGACATTCTGGTAGCCGGCTTCCTGGATCGCGGCCTGGAAAGCGTGGTTGATCGTCTCGACGCGGTGCCGCAGCAAATCCTGAAAGCGGATGACGAGCGGAAAGTTCAACCCTTGTTGCCGCGCTTCCTCGATGACTTCCATCAGGTCGATGGGCGTCGCTTGCTTTTGCGTGGGCAGCACTTCGACATTGCCGCGCGGGTTCACGTTAAAATATCCCGAGCCCCAGCGGTCAATATTATAGAGGGATATCGCCGACTGAATGTCCCACTCCTGCGTCATGTGGTCCGCATACTATTGGAGGCTTTTACGAATTCAACCCCTGCTTTGAAGATTTTTTAGAATTCTACGCTGTTTCTACACACATACATAGAATCCCTGTCGCAAAATAGGGAATTTCCCGTATCCGCCGTGGTACCGGCTTTGCTCGAAGGAGGGAATGGATATAATAACTAAAGTCTTGGTAGTGGATGACGAGCCGGATTGCGCCCGCCTCGTCCAGACAATACTCGAAAAAAATGAGTCCTTCGAGGTGAAAATCGTAAACCGCCCGCACGAGGCGCTGGCCGCCGCGCGCGAGTTCAAGCCGGACATCTGCGTTCTCGACGTGGACATGCCGGGCAAGGACGGCGGCGAACTCTGCCGTGACCTCCAGAAGGACCCAGCGGTAGGCAAAGTGCCGGTGCTTTTCCTAACCGGGTTGATCTCCAAAGAGGAAACACGCCACGGATATAGCTTGCGCGGCGGCATGCGTTTCCTGTCAAAACCGCCGGCGCCTCTTTCGCTGCTGACTTCGATTAGGGAAGTGCTAAACGAAGCGGCCTTCACGCGGGGTGCAAGCGTCCAATAGGGGAGGATGTAGGCCCGTGAACGAAGCACGCCTGAAAAGCGCGCGCATCCTCGCCGTGGACGATGACGTGGGAAGCATCTGCCTCCTCGTCAATTTTCTCACCCGCTTCGGCTACAATCATGTAAAAACTCTCGGCGACCCGTGTGAAGTCCTTGACGCCGTTGCCCAGTTCGCCCCGGACTTGATCATTCTGGATCTCAAGATGCCGAAAATGGATGGCTTCGCGGTAATGCGGCATCTCAAGGAAGTCTTCAAGCCGGAAAGTCCCATTCCCATCCTCGTCGTTTCCGCCGAGGTGACCCGGGAGATCAAGCGAAAAGCCCTCGCGGCCGGCGCCACCGACATTCTCGGCAAGCCGTTCGATCCTTCCGAGATGCTGATGCGCATACGCAACCTCCTGAACGCCCGGTTTCTGAGCCTTGAATTGCAGGGGCAGAATCGCCGGCTCGAGGACCAGGTTTTCGCCCGCACACAGGAACTGGAGAAGGCGCTGGCCGACCTGAAGCAGAGCCAGCAGCAAGCCATCCAGCACGAGCGCCTCCGTGCGTTTGGCGAGATGGCCGGCGGCGTCGTGCACGACTTCAATAACGCCCTCATGTCGGTCATCGGTTACAGCGAACTTCTCATCGACGAGCCGGACATGCTCGATGACCGGCCCCTTGCCCTCGAGTACATCAAGATCATGAACAGCGCCGGCCGCGAAGCCTCGCTCGTCGTCAGCCGGCTGCGGGATTTTTACCGGCCCCGCGGCGAGGACGACGTTTTTTGGTCCGCCGATCTCAACAAGATTATCTCGGAAGTCGTGGAGATTACCAAACCGAAGTGGAAGGACCAGGCGCTCGAGGACGGCCGCACCATCCTTATCGATCTCGACCTGGAAAAAGTGCCGCAGATTCATTGCAACGCGCGCGAACTTCGCGAAGTAGCCACCAATCTAATCTTCAACGCGGTGGACGCCATGCCGAACGGGGGGACCATCACCATCCGCACGCGGCGGGAGGCCGGATACGTCCTCTGGGAAATCGCCGACATGGGCGTGGGGATGACAGAGGAGACACGCGTCCGCTGCCTGGAGCCGTTCTTTTCCACCAAGGGCGCCGACGGCACGGGGTTGGGATTATCGATTGTCTTCGGCGCCATCAAGCGCCACGACGGGGAGATACAGATCGAGAGCGAGCAAGGGAAGGGTTCCACGTTTCGCATCCGGCTGCCCGTCCCAACAACGGAGCGGGAGCCTTGCGAAACGATGCCGCGCCTCGACAAGGCATTGCGCGTCCTGGTCGCCGATGACGACCGTGTCGGGCGCAATGTCATCGCCGAATATCTGCGTGTGGACGGACACAGCGTGGAGACCGCGAGCAACGGAATCGAAGCGCTCGATCTTTTCAAGACGAAGGAATTCGATCTCCTGGTCGCCGACTACGGCATGCCTGGGATGAGCGGCACGCAACTGGCCCGCGCTGTAAAGCAAACCGACACCATTTTTCCGGTGATCCTGGTGACCGGCTTCACCGAGGCCCCTGGCGTGTTGGAAAAATCCAAGGATTTGGACAGGGTCCTCAGCAAGCCGATCCTGCGCAGCGCGCTGCGCCGGGCGGTAACCGATGTTGTCTCCCCGCGCCAGAAGGAGATTCTCCAGGAGCCGGCCGCGTAAGCCCTAGCCCGCTTCCACGAGTCCCGTCCGGATTCCCCAACGGACAAGTCCGGGCACGTCGCGAATGCCGAGGCGAATCATTAACTGCGCGCGATGGGCTTCGACCGTTTTCGGACTTATCTTCAACAAAAAGGCGATTTCCTTGGTCGTGTTGCCTTCCCCGATGAGTTGGGCTATTTCGCGCTGTCTTGGGCTGAGCAGGTCGAGCAGGCTCCCGCCAGGCCTCACCCGCGCCATATAATGGTCGAGCGATTGCCTGGAGATGGCCCGGCTGAGATAGGCCTCCCCGCGCATGACAGCCCGGAGCGCCTGCTCCAGTTCGCTGGGACTCGCATCCTTCAGCAAGTATCCGGCGGCCCCGGCGCGCAGCGCGCGCATCACATATTCCTCCGCGGAATGCACCGAGAGCACTATCACCTTCACCGCTGGAAATTCCGATGCGGCCCGCCGTGTCGCGTCGATCCCGTTGAGTTCGGGCATGACCGCGTCCATCAGCACCACATTCGGGGAGAGATTCCTGATCTGCGCCAGAGCCTCCCTTCCATTCCTGGCTTCCCCGAGAACCAGGACGGGTTGCAGCTTTTCCAGCAGCGCGCGAATGCCCGCGCGCACCAACCCATGATCGTCCGCCAATACCACACGAATTTCATTTGCCATGTCGCTCCTCTCCATCCACACCGCCGTTCCGCCATTTCCTTGCGATCAATCGCTTGGAGCAGCATGCAAGGGATGGCGAATTGACACAAGCTCAATATTGGCCCTCCCGACATGCCGATGGGGAACTTCCCGCGAAGTATTCGATTGGCATTGAACAAACGGCGTAAACTCGTTTATAAATTCCACCTCTTCCTTCATGAGCTCCGGCATATTTCGCGCTCTTCGTCTTCTTTGCATCGGGATCTTGTGTGCCATTGCATGCGGGTTGCCCGGGCATGCGGAGCCGCAAATTTTCCGTCCGGCTCCGATGAAAAGCGCGTCCGAACTCCTCCGGAAGCAGGATCCCCCCATCATTTCCGCGCGGCTGATGGACCAAGTCACCCCGGCCAATGCCCACGTCCTTATTTCCATATCGAGACAGCGGGCTTACCTCATGGTGGACGAAGTCACCGCTCTGGACACCCCCATCTCATCCGGCAAAGCCGCCAGACCGACGCCCAAGGGAAAATTCACCGTTCTCGAAAAGGACCCGAATCACCACTCGAACATTTATGGCAACTTCGTGGATTCCCACGGCCGCATCATACGCGCGGGTGTCAGCGCAAAGATCGACTCCGCCCCCTCCGGCACCCATTTCGAAGGGGCGCCCATGAAATGGTTTATGCGGCTAACCGGGGAAGGCGTCGGCATGCACGTCGGCATCCTTCCGGGGTATGCCGCTTCCCACGGGTGCGTCCGGTTGCCCGCGGACATCGCTCCGAAGATTTACGAAAAGGTCAAAGTCGGCACCCCCGTCGAGATAACCGACTAAGTCGCCGCCCCCCCGCTCCGGTTGTTCTAAACCACCATGATGTCCACCCCGTCAAGTTTGTCGATGAGGAGGTCGTGAAGATGCCGCTTGAACGGGTTGCGGAGTTTCTTTTCGCCCGGTCTGCCGAGGATGAGGTGCGTGATGCCATACTCGTGGACAAAGGAAATGAGCGCGCCCGCGATGTCCTCGTTTTTGAGGACGATCACAAGGCCTCCCATCTTTTGGGCGGTCTCCAAAGTATCGGTGACGTGACGCTGCACTTCCGCGGCGATATTCGTGGCTGATTCGCTCGGGATCCGCACGTAGACGGCGTACCACTGCGCATTGAGCTGGCTGGCGAGGCGCGCGGTCTTTCTCAGGAGAGCGCCCGGGTCGGGCCCCCTGCTGCTGATGGCCACCATCACCTGTCCCACCCCCCCTGGGTTCGGCTCGTTCGGAGCGGCTTCGCGCTGCTGCCGGTCGAGGAAATTGGCGGTCTCGCTCAACGCCATTTCCCGCAACCGCGTCAGGTTCTTCTCGGTGAAGAAGTGGCCGAGCGCATGCCCGATGCGCTCCTTGGGATAAATCTTTCCTGCTTCCAGTCTCTCGAGCAGATCCTCGGCCGGAAGATCGACGTTCACAATGTGGTCCGCCTTTGCGAGCACTTCGTCGGGAACCCGCTCCTTTACCCGGACGGAGGTGGCCTCCTCGACGATGTTGTAGAGAGACTCGATGTGCTGGATATTGACGGTGGTGATGACACTGATCCCCGCCCGCAGGAGGTCGTCCACGTCCTCATACCTTTTTGCATTGCGGCTCCCGGGAGAGTTCGTATGCGCGAGTTCATCCACGAGCGCGACGGTCGGTTTTCTCGCGATGACCGCCTCGACATCCATCTCTTTAAGAGGGATGCCGTGATACTGGATGACCCGTGGAGGAATTATTTCGAGGTCGCGGATTTGCGCCGTGGTTTCCGGCCGTTCGTGAGGCTCCACGTAGCCGATCACCACGTCCAGCCCTCGGCTCTTCAAGCGGTTGCCCTCGACGAGCATCTGGTAGGTCTTGCCGACGCCGGCGCACGCGCCGATGTAGATTTTCAGCTTTCCAAGCTGCTGCTTCCGAATGATCTGAAGGAATTCATCCGCGCTCGGTCTTATGTTCGAACTGTCGGCGGGCATGAGTTAAGTGTAAGTGCCGCGTTCATACCCTGGCCCGGCGACCCTTGCAAACACGCCGGTCAGCCGCCGATCGTCCCATCCATAGCCAGGTTGAGCTTCAGAACGTTAACCCCATCTTCCCCAAAAATTCCCAGTTGTCGATGGTCCGTGTATTTACCGACCAAACCGAGAACCGCGTCCTTGTCCAGGTGGCGTTCCCTGGCTACGCGCGGGGCCTGTAGCAGCGCGTTCTTTACGCTGATGTGCGGGTCGAGGCCGCTGGCGGAGGATGTGACCGCGTCAGCGGGCGCCAGCGCATCGGCGGCGAGGCCGTTATCCGTCCGGTATTGCGCGACGGCGGCCTTGACGGAGTCCATCAATTTTTGCGATGTGGGGCCGTAATTGGTGCCTCCGGAACTCGTCGGATCATAGCCCGTTCCGGCCGCCGAGGGACGCGGGTGAAAATATTTGGGCGAGGTGAAGCTCTGGGCGAGAAGCTCCGAACCAAGCAGCTTCCCATCCTTGGTCGTGATGAGGCTGCCGTTTGCCTTGTAGGAGAACAAACCCTGCCCGACGGCCCATACGACGGCGGGGTAAGCTCCGCTTACGATCAGCGTTAGGACGATCGTGGCGATGACGGAGATTTTGATATCGTTGAGGAAGCTTTTCATAAGCCGGGTTGGGTTTGGGTTCTTAGACGAGCCTGAAGGTGGTGATGAGCACGTCCACAAGCTTGATTCCGATGAAAGGGATGATCACGCCGCCGACGCCATAAATAAGGACGTTGCGCTGCAAAATCCTGGCGGCGCCCAGAGGCCTGAACTGCACCCCCCTAAGGGCGAGCGGGATCAAGGCGATAATGATGAGCGCGTTGAAGATGACCGCGCTAAGGATTGCGCTGTTCGGAGAATGCAGGTGCATCACGTTGAGCGGAGCAATGGCCGGGAAAGTGCCCAGGAGCATTGCGGGGATGATCGCGAAGTATTTCGCCACGTCGTTTGCGATGCTGAAGGTGGTCAGCGCACCGCGCGTGATGAGCAATTGCTTCCCGATCTCGACTATTTCAAGGAGCTTTGTCGGATTCGAGTCGAGGTCAACCATGTTGCCCGCTTCCTTGGCCGCCTGGGTGCCGGTGTTCATCGCCACGCCGACGTCGGCCTGCGCGAGCGCGGGCGCGTCGTTGGTCCCATCCCCCGTCATCGCGACCAGGTGGCCGTTTTCCTGCTCCTTGCGAATGAGGGCGAGCTTCTCCTCGGGCTTGGCCTGCGCGAGAAAGCTGTCCACTCCCGCCTCCTTGGCGATGGCCGCGGCGGTCAGCGCATTGTCGCCGGTGATCATCACCGTGCGAATCCCCATCGCGCGGAACCGCTCGAATCTCTCCGACAGGCCGCCCTTCACGATGTCCTTCAAATAAATGGAGCCGAGAGCCTTTGCCTTGGTCGCAACGACGAGCGGCGTGCCGCCGTTGCTCGAGATCGCCTCGACGTGCTGCTCGACTTCCTTGGGAAGCCGTCCTCCGACCCATTCGCGGACGGCCCCCGCCGCCCCTTTGCGGTAGCTGACTCCGTCCAGATCGAGGCCGCTCATGCGTGTTTGCGCCGTGAAGGCGACAAAAACCGCATTGGGCATCTCATTGATTTCACGGCCGCGCAGACCGTATTTTTCCTTGGCGAGAACGACGATGCTCCGGCCTTCGGGCGTTTCGTCGGCCAGCGAGGAAAGCTGGGCCGCCTCGGCAAGCTCGTTCTCCGTGACGCCATCCGCGGGCATGAACTCCGTGGCCTGGCGGTTGCCCAGGGTGATGGTGCCGGTCTTATCCAGCAGCAGCACGTCCACGTCCCCGGCCGCTTCGACTGCGCGGCCGCTCATCGCAAGCACGTTTTTCTGGACGAGGCGGTCGATGCCCGCAATGCCGATGGCGCTCAGCAATCCGCCAATCGTGGTCGGTATCAAACAGACGAGCAACGCGACGAGAACCGGGACCGTGAAATCGACGCCCGAATGGTAGCCGAACGCCTTGAGGGAGATGAGAACGACGAGGAAGATCACCGTCAAAGCGGAAAGCAGGATGGTCAGGGCGATTTCGTTGGGCGTCTTCTGCCGCTTTGCGCCCTCGACCAGGCTGATCATTCGATCCAGGAATGTCTCGCCGGGGTTCGAAGTGATCTTGATCTTGATGATGTCCGATAGCACCCGCGTCCCGCCCGTGACCGCGCTCCGGTCGCCTCCCGACTCGCGCACAACAGGCGCGGATTCACCCGTAATGGCCGATTCATCCACGGTTGCGGCGCCTTCGATTATCTCGCCATCCCCCGGAATAAACTCGCCCGCCTTTACGATGACGACATCACCCTTGCGCAACTGTTCCGCCGCAACCTGCTCCGTCGTGTTTCCCTTGATGCGGTTTGCGAACGTCTCCGTCCTGGCTTTGCGCAGCGAATCGGCCTGGGCCTTCCCGCGCCCCTCAGCCATCGCTTCGGCGAAATTGGCGAAGACAACCGTGAACCAAAGCCAGAGAGTTATCTGGATGAGGAACCCGAATTCTCCCTCTCCCTTCACGAACAGCATGGCCGTCGTGGTTGCCGCGCCCACCTCCGTCACGAACATGACGGGATTTCTGGCGAGCGTCACCGGATTGAGCTTCACGAAGGATTGACCGATCGCCGGGACGATGATGGTGGGATCGAAGATGGAATGCGTCTTAACAGCCATGGTATTTTGATTGGTGGATTTGAAGTTTCATGACGCCAGCTCAGAACAGCTTGCCGCTATGCATGAGGAAGTGCTCGAGGATCGGTCCGAGAGCGAGAGCCGGGAAGAAGTTCAACGCGCCGATCAGCAGGATGACACCGATGAGAAGCATGACAAAGAGCGGCCCCGTTACCGGAAATGTGCCCACGCTTTCCGCGACAACCTTCTTCCGCGCGAACGCGCCGGCCATCGCCATGATGGGGACGATCATCGCAAAACGGCCTATGAGCATGGTGATGCCCAGGGTCGTGTCATACCACGGGGCATTGGCGGAAAGACCGGCGAAGGCGCTTCCGTTGTTTCCCGTGGCCGAGCTGTACGCATAGAGGATCTCCGAGAAACCGTGCGGGCCGCTGTTGTTCGTGCCGTCCGTCGCGGCGTGCGTCACCGGATCGGGCGGACCCCAGTTGCTGACGGAGGCCCAGGCGCTGAAACCAAGAATGTCCCAGGCGAGAATCAGGATGACCAGGGAGGCCATCTTCACATCATACGGCTCGATCTTTTTGCCCAGGTACTCGGGCGTGCGGCCCACCATCAAGCCGCAGATGAATACCGTCAGGACAATGAAGACGAACATGCCGTAGAGGCCGGCTCCGACGCCGCCGAAGATGATTTCGCCCAGGTGAATGTTGAACAGCGGGACGAGGCCGCCCAGCGGCGTCAACGAGTCGTGCATGCAGTTCACGGCGCCGCACGAGGCGTCGGTGGTGATCGTCGCGAAGAGAGCAGAATTGAAGATGCCGAAACGGACTTCCTTCCCTTCCATGTTGCCGTCAGCCGGATCGACTCCGAGTTGATGCATGATCGGATTCCCGGCCGACTCGGCCCACCAGATGACGAAGAATCCCGCGAGGAATACCAATAGCATCGCGCTCCAGACGGCCCAGCCGTGGCGTTGTTGCTTGACCATGTAACCGAGGTAATAGGTCAGCGCGCTCCCTATCGAGAAGATCGAGAGTATTTGGATGAAATTGGAGAGCGGAGTCGGGTTCTCGAACGGGTGGGCGGCGTTCGCGTTGGTGAATCCGCCGCCGTTGGTGCCCAGCATTTTGATCGCGATCTGGGAAGCCATGGGACCCTGCGCGATGCTTTGCGTGTCCACTTTCTGATCGACCATCACGGGTTTGCCGGCCTTGTCCACCACGGGATTGCCTTTGTCATCCGTCTTCTGCACCTGCGTCGTGTACGGTTCGGTAAGGCTCGCCGAGTCGTAGGGCCTGAAATTCTGGATCATGCCTTGCGAGATCAAAAAGAGCGCGAACACCAGGCAGATCGGCAACAGCAGATAGTAGATGATGCGGACGAGATCGACCCAAAAGTTCCCGATGGTTTTCGACGTGTGCCTGGCTATCCCCCGGACGACTACCGCCGCGATCGCAATGCCGACCGCGGCCGAAAAGAAGTTATGGCAAGCCAGCGCGACCATGTTGGTGAAGTAGGAGGCCGTGGATTCCGGCGTGTAACTCTGCCAGTTGGTGTTCGTGAGGAAGCTTGCCGCCGTGTTGAACGCCAGGTGCTCGGGCCACGCAGGCAGCTTCTGCGGGTTCAGCGGCAGCAGATTCTGCAATCTAAGAATCGCATAGGTAAAAAGCAGCCCTACGATGCTGAAAACAAGCATCGCGACTGTATACTGTTTCCAGTCCTGCTCGGATTTCGCATCGATGCCGCAGATCTTGTATGTAAGACGTTCGAACGGCTTGACCACCGGATCGAGAAAGGTCTTTCCCCTGGCGTCGAGCACACGCACCAGGTAAAGGCCCAGCGGCTTCGTAATCAGAAGGAGGATCCCGACGTAGAGAGCGAGCTGTATCCAACAAACTGGATTATTCATAAAAGAGAAAAGAACTTAGAATTTTTCAGGACGGATGATCGTGAACAAAAGATAGACGATCAGGAGTAGCGAGATGATTCCGACGATGATGTTTTCCATGGTGAATATCCTGATTAAATCTTTTCGCATGCCCACATAAAGAGGAGCATCAAGAAGAAGAACCCTATCGAGGCGAGAATGTAGAACAGGTCTGTCATGCGAGTGGTTGTTTGGACGTTGCCCGGTCTATTAGCGAATGGCGTGCCAGTGTTGATTCCGTTGTTGTATGATGCTTATTACCAGAGTGTTATGTCAGATGCGTTTGCGATCTCCACGAATGATTTCGTGCGTTATGCAAGAAACGGCCAATCCGGACTCGTGCAATTTGCATTGCTCTCCACACCGCTATTTTGCTCCCTCGTTCCCAAGCTCCCTGCTTCACGCGGGAGCTTCCGAACCCAGTTTTTCAATTGATCTTGAATCCGGCGCGGTATAAAACGCGGCATCATTCTATGTCACAGAGCCGCAAAAGATTAACACAGCTTGAGGCGCTAAAAGAGGCGGCGGCCGCAACCGCGGCGATTTTCGTTCACTCCGTTCTGGTGGAAGAATTCCACAGCGGCATGTTTAGCCGGATGAGTTTTCTGTTCGCCTTGATAGCAGCTGCCATGGTATGGCTGTTTTGTAATTGGAGCCTGGGAAAGTGGATGGCGGCAGTGAACCGGGAAGACGATATAGGAGGATGTTGGGGCAACCTGATCCGCAAAGGAAGTCCAAACGAGCCAGCCACGGAGATTTCAATTCTTAATATCTACGAGAAGGAGCACGACGGTGGCTGGCGCGTGGAAGGAAGAAGCCTGGACTACGAGACCTTTACCGAGACCGGCAGTTGGCAGAGTGATGAAGGAGCATACGACAACTCCATGCTCTTGTACTTCTTTCGGAACCAAAATCTCGGGGTAATGGGGCAATGCGCATATACCTTTCAACGCTCACACGGCACCGGGTCTCCTCCGGATGCATACACGGGGACCATTTACGAGGACCGGGATCCGCCGCAACGTTTCAAGGTGGCTGGCAAGAAGCTTCGCATCGAGTTAGCCAAGCTGCATAGCCGCGACGAGGTGAAAAGCCTGGCGGAGCAGCTTAAGAAGGATTTCGAGCAATAAAAGACGTTGGCGAGGAATCCCGCGGCCTATTTCTTGTCGTCTCCGAGGTTGTACGGTTCCTTGCTGGAGCCGAAGTGGAAGAGATCGAAAATCCGCCGCATATTCTGTTGCGCGGGCTCGTAGTTGCTATCGATCTTTATGGCTGCGCCGTAGTACTTTTTTGCGCGGTCGTAATCGTTCCGCATTTCAATCATCACCCCGGCCAGGTTGAGCGCCTCCGGAGAGTTCTCGTTGAGTTCCAGCGCGCGTATGAGGTTCTTCTTGGCTCCGGCAAAGTCCCCGAGGTTGATCGCGCGCTTCACGGCGCGGATGAAGTAGTCGAAGTCTTTCTTTGCGGGCCGCTCGCCCGGGGTCTCGTGCCGTTCGATGACGTCGCGAACGACCGCCCGCAACTGCGCGGGGGTGACGGGTTTTTGCAGGAAATCGATCGCGCCAAGCTTCATCGCCTTGACGGCGTTGGGAACGTCGGCATAAGCCGTGATGATGACCACGGGCGCCATCACGTCGCGGTCGCGAACGGTTTCGAGAAGCTGCAACCCATCCATCTCCGGCATCCGCATATCCAGGAGGGCAAGATCGAACCGCTGCGACATGAATTGTTCGAGCGCCTGAAGGCCGGATTGCGCCTCATGGATTTCGAAGCCGTCGGTCTCGAGTGTCATACGATAGGTCATGCGGACGTTGGGTTCATCGTCGACGACCAGGATTTTTTTATTCATAATTTTGACATGTTGGTTGTTGCAGGTAGGACGAAATAGAACTCAGCGCCTTCTTCCGGCTTGCTTTTGAGGCCGATATTGCCGCCGTGGGCGACGACGATTTCCCGGGCGATGGCCAGGCCGAGGCCCGCTCCGCCCTTTTCCGCGCCGGGCACCCGGTAGAACTTCTCGAAGATTCTCGCCTGGAACTGCTCGGGGATGCCCTTTCCCTTGTCGATGACCGAGAAGCGCACGGCGCCGCCTTCATCGGACGCGGCTCGAACTATGATTTCCTCGCCCGGAGGCGAGTTCTTGGCTGCGTTCGAGATCAGGTTCGAGAAGACGTGAGAGATTTGCCCTTTCTCGACGCAAACATCCGGCAGATCCGGCTTGATGTCAGAAACGAGGCGGACGCCATGCGGTTCAAGGGAGGCCTGCAACTCGGATATGGCGCCGCGGATGAGTTCGGCGGGGGAAGCGCTCGCGAGCATCATGGGGGATGCGCCTGCTTCCAGCCGTGCGAGATCCAGGAGGTCATTGATCATGCGCAGAAGCCGCTCGGAGTCGTCGCGCGCCGCAAGGAGGAGTTCGATCTGTTTGGAGTTGAGAGGGCCGATCCTTTCCTCGAGGAGGAGATGAAGCCCCATCCGGACGCTGGTGAGCGGCGTTTTCAGTTCATGGCTGACGGTGGAAACCAGGTTCGTCTTCACCTCGTCCAGAAGGCGAAAGCGGGTGACATCCTGAAGCACCACGACAGCGCCAAAAATGTCTCCGGAGTCCCCGCGCATTCCGATGATGCGGGGCAGAAGAAATGTCTCCTTGTCATTTGCGCGAACGCAGAACGCTTTCTCAAAACTTGTCGGCAAATAGTCCTCGCCCCCTTTCAGGATCGGGTCCGCCAGACGCCGAATCCGGGCCGGAAGCTGGTCGTTTATAGTGACCTTCCTAAAGAGGTGTTCGGCGGACGGATTCTTGAATTCGGGATTTCCTTCGGGAGAAAGAGCGACGATGGCATCGGGAAAAGCGGAGAAGGTCAGTTCCGTCATTTGCCGCGCTTTGATGATCTCGCCGGTGGTCGTCTGCCTGTATGCGCGCAGTTTCGAGCTCATCTTGTTGAAGGCTTCCGCGAGTTCGCCGAGCTCGTCACGCGAGACGATGGGGACGACCTGGTCGAGCTGGCCCTCCCCGAGATCCCTGGTGAACGCGGTCAAATCCTTGATCGGCTTGAGAACGGAAGTTTGCAGGTGGAAGACGAGGTACAACGCTATGGCGAATCCCGCGGTGACCGCGGCGACCATGTATTTGATCGATCTTGCGCTGAGCAGGCGGGCTTCGCGGTCGGCATGGACCATGTTTTCCTGGTTGATGCGAAGGATCTCCCCGGCTGTGTCCTTGATCTCCGAAAAGAGAGGCAGCATTTCGTTGAAGTACATTTGCTTCCGCTCGTTCAGGTCCCGGGTTGCCAGAAAGACGCGGGTGCGCGCGACATATTCCTGGTAAAGTTTTGAGAGTTTGTTGGCGAGATCTCCTTCTCCAGGGAGTGTGATGTTGTTCAGTTCGCGCTGGAGATTATCCTCGAAGATCGGCAGGTTTTGCTTGTATAGCGCCGCGCCGCGCTCTTCGTCGCCGCCGAGCATGAACAGCATCCCGGAATCCATGCGTTCGACGGCCTCCCTCATGTTCTGGGAAAAGACGACGCTCTGGTAATTTTCCCGCAGGATAACGTCGATGGCCCCGCCCAATTTGGAGAAGAGGACAACCGCGTAAATCCCCGTGACAAGAAGAAGCGCGAAGAGGGGCGCAACCCCCAGAAGAATTCTGTTTCGGAGCATTTCAGGTAACTAAAATCAGCCGATCATGTGCCGGGGAGGCGGCGTCCCCCGGAAGATTTACGCGTAAACCAGGAAATGAATCTCCTCGGGAAGGATATCCGAAATATTGCGAACGATGTTCCCGCGCAGGAGGTTGACGATCATGTTTCTTTGCGGCGCTCCGACGATGAGGTAGGAGGCGCCGACGGTCGCGGCGATGTCCGCGATGTCGTCGGCTGGAGAATCGCTGATGGCATAGGCAGGGAGGATGGTATGGCCGTCCGCCCTTTCCGCGGCATAGGAGAAGATTTCGCGGGCGGTTTCGTCGTCCATCCATTTGCGCTTCCTATCCTCGGGATGAATGACCGGCTGTTCGCGAATGTAGAGGATGTAGAGGGGGCGATCGGTCTTTTTCGCCTCGTCGATGGCGAAATCCAGCGTGCGCCCGATGCCTCGGACCGCGACCAGCATCGGCTCGCCGGAGGCCGCGCCCGGAGGGTTGAACTTGAAGGCGGCGGCGAGACCCGGTTTCGCGGAAACGCTCGCGGCCTGGAACTCGGTGAGCTTCTTCCTCTGCGCGCGCTCGCTGGCCAGGCCGCGCAGGATGAGACCGATGACGAGCACGGCCATCGCGAAGACGCGGGCTTTCGGTTTTACGGCGAACTCGGAAATCTCGATGCAGAGCATCACGATAAACGTGCAAAACATGAGGCCGCGTTCCCAGCGCAGCAGGTTGAGTTTGCTGTCCGTGGAACTGGCGCCGAGGTTCGTGGCGATGGCGCCGACCACGCCGACAGCGTAAAGGTCCGCCAATCCGGAGACGTCGCTGACCATCAGCACGAGGGCGGCGGGAATGACGGTTGCGACGATGAGGCCGATATTGGGAACGCCGAAGCTGTTCAGTTTCTGGAATGCGGGCGGCAGCTCGCCGTCGCGCGCCATGAGGAAGGAGATCGCGACGAGATCGACGATGGCGGTGTTCACCGCGGAGAGAAGGAGAAGACCGAAGACGATGCTGACGGCCCAGCCGGCAATGTGCCCGGCGACGGCGCCGAAGCTGCCACCGACGAATATATCCGCCATGTAGCGCAACATGTAATCGCGGACGCCATTCTGGCCCGGAGCATTGACGTCGGGATTCGTGGGATCCGTACTATCGATACGGAGGCCCGGAAGGGCGTGCATGGCCAGCCCCAGGAGCGCGGTGAAGAGGCAGACCTCGAGCATGACCCAGAGGATGGCCGGCGTGGAGGTCTTCGAGACGTTCGGGTGTTCGTCGGTCGAGCCCGGGTTGAGCTTCATGACGCCCGTGGAATTGGCAATCGCTTCGACGCCCGAAAGCGCGAGGACGATGCCGACGAAGCCGCTCCAGTTCTGCCAGGGAGTGCCGTGAAGGGGCTGCAAATGATGGATCGCTTCGCCGATGTGCGGCAGCGCGAAGATTCCCAATAGGACGACGACGCACGCGGTCGGGATCGAGACCAGGGCGGCAATGCCGGCGGAATGTTTCGGCCCAAGAAAGTTAAGCCCGCCGATCCCGATGATGGCGGCCGCGGCCCAGTATTCGGGGTGGTTTACCTGCAAATATTGAAACGCCGAGAGCGCGCTGATGGCCGCCGTAACGATGTAATCGGCTATAAGGAGGAAAGCTCCGACGATCGAAATGATCTCGGAGCGATGCCGCACGCTGGCGTAAACGCCGCCGCCGTCAGGATAGTGCCGGCAGATGGCCATGTAGTTGATGCCGACCAGGGCTGTGAGCAGACACATTGCCGCGATGAGCCAGAAAGAGGCGTAACCGGCGACGGCAAAAGCCAGGCCGATGACATAGGCTTTGCTGGTGCCCCAATCGCCGTAGAGGATCGCCGCCGCCCGCGGCGTATCCACGTTGCGCGGTCTTTTTGTCGTCCCTACGATCATTATTTACATGTGATAAGCCACGTCGAATCGGGGGACAACCCCCTAGGCTTAGGAACATTGCAAAAATAGGGCAAGCAAATTTATTCACCGTGCCTCCAGGGACAAGCAACCCCTCCCGCGGGGAAAAGAGCGAAAGGGACTTCTGACTCAGCTTACGACGTGCCACATCGAAACGAAGCGTCGTAACTGATTTATCCTGAGAATGTTACGCAAGACTGCAAATTTAAATCGCAGCGAATACAGATGCAAGATGCACGAATCCGCCGCGCCGGACATTGCAATATGCGAGCGTTTCTCAGCCGATTTTTTTTCTACGCCGGTAGAGTGTGGCGGGGTCTATTCCCAAAACAGCGGCGGCTTCCTCGAGATTCCTTGCATTGGCGACAACCATGCGGATGTGCTCGTTCTCGATTTTTTCCAGGGAGACATTGCTACCGATGCGGATGTCGGTGGCGGGCTGGATTGTCTCGGCGAGATCCGAGACCTCTATTGTCGCGTTCTGGGTGAGGATGACGGCGCGTTCGAGGACGTTTCGGAGTTCGCGCAGGTTGCCCGGCCAGTGGTAGGCGGCCAGCGCGGCCAGGGCCTCGGGCGTGACGTCCCTTACCTTCTTCCCCACGCGAGCGGCGATTGTCCGCACGAGACCGTTTACGATGGGCCCGAGGTCGGACATGCGCTCGCGTAAAGACGGGACTCGGAGCGAAATGACATTGAGGCGGTAATAAAGGTCTTCGCGAAACGTGCCGGCGGCAACGGAATCGACAAGGTTGCGGTTTGTGGCGGCGATGACGCGGACGTTGGCCCTGCGGGAATTCGCCTCCCCCAGGCGCTCGTATTCACGCTCCTGCAAGAGGCGCAGGAGTTTCGATTGGATTTCGAAAGGCAGTTCTCCGATTTCGTCCAGGAACAGTGTGCCCCGATCCGCGGCCGCCACCTTTCCCCACCTGTCGGAGACCGCGCCGGTAAAGGCTCCCTTGGCGTGCCCGAAGAGTTCGCCCTCCAGCAACTCCTTGGAAAGGCTCGGGCAGTTGACGGTGATGAACGCTTGCTCCTTGCGAGGGCTCCGGCGGTGGATGGCGCGGGCAAGGACGCCCTTGCCTGTGCCGCTCTCGCCTAGAATGAGAATGGTCGCATCCGTCTCGGCCGCTTTAAAGGCGACATCCAACACCTTGAGCATGGCAGGCGCGCCGCTGGAAAGATCGGGATCAAGATATTCGGAGCCGGCTCGGGACTCGAATTCGGCGACCTTATTCTCCAGGCGGCGTGTTTTCTCGACGCGCGCCAACACCTGCCGGAGCTGCTCCGGGGTGCATGGTTTGGGCAGATAATCGAACGCGCCCCGGCGCATCGCTTCGACAGCCGTCTCGATGGAAGCGAAGGCGGTCACGAGGATTACGGCGGCTCTGGGCGAAATCTTGAGAATCTCGCTGAGAACGTCCAGCCCGCTTTCCTGGCTTAGCGTGAGATCGAGAAGGACGGAGTCGAATGACTCGCGGCGCAATTCCTGCAAGGCGGCAGCCCCGGTCGCGGCGGCGGAAGCGTCATGCCCCATCGCTTCCAGAGCCAGGGTGAAGGTGCGCCGAATGTTTTTTTCGTCATCGACGATGAGGACACGCATGGGAAACCAATGTGCGGGCTTTTCCAGCCTCTGTCGAGGATGGGCGGCGGTGAGCAGGATCTAGGGCGGCTGCTGTGAAAAAATGAGCGATGGCCCGATTTTTCTTGCTCCATCGGGGCGGGGAGCGAAAGAATACGGGAAATGGGAGCGGGAGCGACGCCGAGAAAGCGGAAAGTAATGATCGTGGATGACGAACCGGGGTTCACCAAGGTGGTGAAGCTCACTCTGGAAGCGTCGAAAAACTATGAGGTTCTGGAACTGAACAACCCGGCCACGGTCCTGCAGAACGCCCGAAGGTTTTCACCGGATGTCATTCTGCTGGATGTGGTGATGCCGAATATGGACGGGGGCGACGTTTTTACTCAACTCCAGGGGGACCCCGTGTTGAAGGCCATTCCGGTCATTTTCGTGACCGCGACGGTGCGAAAAGGAGAGGTGCCCGACCATGGCGGGAAGATCGGGACAAGCTTTTTTATTGCAAAACCGGTCAGCGCCCAAGGCCTGATGCGCTGTATCGAAGATCACGTCGCGGTCTAAGCGCCGCTCCACTGGCTACCAGAGGTAAGTGACCTTTCCGTAAACGCTCCGTTCGATTTCGACCCCCCCGCCGGTCTCGGGATGATGGTTGTCGGCGAGATCCTGGCCCACTACGGAGAATTCGAGATTTTTGCGCGGTTTCCAGGCAAGGCGGACGTCCATGGTTATGTAATTTGGAATAACCGGCGTGAACCCCTCGAGCCTATCCACGTACCGGCCGATGAGATCGAACTCGAAGTGTCCCGGCAAGTCCCATGACGAGCGCAGATAAACCTGATTTTGCGGGCTTCCGTTGTCCGCCGCAAGCTCCTGCTCGGTCAGTAACTGCCTGCCAAAAGTATCGAGGCCGGCATCCTCGCCGCGCAGATCCATTTTCAGGTAAGTGTATGCCCCGTAGAGTTGCCACCAGGAAGTTGTCTGCCAGGTGGCCGACACCTCCGCACCGTAGGTGTCGCCTTTCATCCGGTTTGTAGGCAGGATGGGAACGACGGGCAGTCCCTGCAATGTCGCCGGCGTGCCGGGCTCAAAGACGGTGAGATCGTCGTAAACGTTGTAGAACGTGGCGATATCCACCGAGACTTTGTCCAGGGGCGCGGCGCGGTAACCGAGTTCATAGGCCACGACCTTTTCGGACTCCAAAGACGTGTTGCCAAGCAGTTGCAAGAACGCAGGTATCCCGGGTGTCTCGGGCACGGTGGCTTGGATCCTGTTCTCGACGAAACCGGGCGTCCGCACTGCCCGTGAAACCGCCATCCAGACCGTCTGCCGTTTGGTCGGCGTCCAGAGGAGGCGACCCGTGGGCTCGATCTCGAACCCGGTGAAATCGTTGTGCTCGAATTTCGAGCCGAGAGTCAGCGAGACCCGCTCGGGGATGATGGTGACCTGATCCTGGACAAAGGTGCTGAAGAGCTGGCTGTTCCGATGTTCCGGATCGGTGGTGAACGCAAATCCATTATCCTCGAGGCTCGGGCGGAAATAGAACTCGGTCAATCGGTATCCCAGTCCGTAAACGATCTTCTGGTCGCGGCCGAGGGCGAACTCGTGATGGAAATCGAGATCGAACGTGTCGACCACGTACCGATATTCGTCCGGGCCGTTGTCCTGATCGAAGTGGTCCCAGTACAACTGCAGCGAGAAATTCGAATCCTTATTGAGCACGCGCGTCCAGCGCCCGAGCACGTTTGCGCCGGTGGTGATCCGCGGATCAAAATCCTCGAACGAAAATGGCGGCGTGGGCTGCGCCACGACTGTTTTCTGCCCCGCGTCGCTCTCAAACCAGTCGCCTTGCAGGGTGAACGTGTCGCGGGTGTTCGGCGTCCAGTCCATCCGCATGCCGCTGCGTCCTTCGATCCATTGGTCGTTGGGATTGCCGGCAAGGCTGAACTCGCGGGCATCATCGGACCATTTGCCGTATACGCGGTAGTAAAGATTATCGCTCAGTTTGCCGCCGAAGCGTATTTCACTAAAGCCCTGTTCGGAGGAGCCGCCGCCTCCGCTGAACAGTCCGCCCTGGGTGTCCTTGGCGGATTTGGTGATGATGTTGATGATGCCGTTGACGGCGTTCGCCCCCCAGATGCTCGCGCCCGGACCGCGGATGATCTCGATGCGCTCGATGTCTTCGAGCGGGTAGTCCACCGTGTCCCAGTAAACAGTGGAGTAGACAGGGGTGTAAAGAGTCCGCCCATCAATCTGAACCAGCATCTTGCCGATACCGTTGTTGAATCCGCGGGAACTGACATCCCACGTGTTGCCATTCACGCGGGCCACGTCCATCCCCGGCACCATGCGGAAGAGTTCCGCTATCGTTGTCGCGCCCGAGCGGCGAATCATCTCCTGGGTGATTACAAATACCGCCGCGGGCGACTCTCCGACCGTGCTCTCTTCGCGCGCCACCGTTGTGACCCGCACATCCATCAGCTCTTCGAGGCTGAGTCCCGACAGGTTTGGCGCGGGGGTTTGCGGTGTTTGCGCTTCAACCGTCTCGGAGGAAATGCTCCCAGCCGTCCCGGCATCCTGAGCCCGGCACTCCAAGGTCCAGCCAGCCAGTCCCAAGCCGAGGACCGCGCCCGCGAATTCCGAAAAGACCGGCCGGCAAAATGTCCGCCATTGGCGCCTCGGGCGCTCCCGGAGCGGGGAGTAGGTGCGGCTCATTTCATTTGTCTTCACTGCGCCTTTGGCTGGAGGCAGGGATTTTGCCTGCTTTGGCGGGGATGTGAAGCAAAAAAACCGCGGGCAACAAGACAGGTTGAAATGTTGCCGCCTACCCCCTGAATCGCTCGACCAACCGCTGGAGCTTTTGGCCGAGGTCGTTCAGATTCCTCGCCGCCGACTCCAGTTGCCTGGTGCTCTCGACGCCCTCCAGACTCGCTTTATTGATGCTTTGCATCGCCGAGGCCACCTGGTCCATTCCACTGACCTGCTGCTGGCTGGAAGCCGCGATCTGCGTCGCGGCCTGGGCCGCCTGCGTAATGCTCTCGGCGAGAGTCAGGATCGACTCGCCCGCGCGCCCGGACTCCCTTACGCCGGCCTCGACGGCCTTGCTGCTCTGGTCGGTGGCGATCATTGCCGCGTTGGTCGCTTTTTGAATGTCGCGCAGGATGGTCCGGACCTGTGTCGTCGCCTGTTTGGATTGCTCGGCCATGTTCCTTACCTCGTGAGCGACCACGCTGAAGCCCCTGCCGTGTTCCCCCGCCTTGGCGGCTTCGATGGCGGCGTTGACGGCGAGCAACTGCGACTGCCCGGCAAGGTCTTCGACGGTTGCAACGATGGTCCCGATCGCCTGGCTCTGTTCGTTCAAACGCACCATGCTTTCAGCCAGCGACACCATTTGCCCTTGCACGCGGTTCATCCCTTCGGCCGCGTCCTCGGTCGCCTTTCTGCCCGCTTGCGAAATCTGCGCCGCCTTTTGGGCGCTGTTGGAAACGAGTTGGGCTTTCTGGCTGGAGACCTGGGCTGTCTGCCGCGTCTCTTCCACGGTCGTCGTGGTCTGGCTCACCGCCGCCGCTGTCTCCGATGCCGTCGCGGCCAGGCGGTTCGTCGTCATAAGGATGTCGCTTGCCGACGAACCGAGCACGCTCACAATCTTGGTGATCTCGGCGGCTTGCGTCCGCAATGACTGGCTCGCATTTTCCAGCGCGCCGGTTCTCTCCTGGATGTCGGTCAGCATCTGGTTGAAGGAATCCGTCAGCAGGCCGAGTTCGTCCTCGCTTTCCTTGCGCGCCCGGACCGAGTAGTCTCTGTTCGTGGAGACGAGCCTGGCGGTTTCCGACAGCGTCAATATGGGCCCCGCGATGCGGCCCTGAAGCCAGTAAGCAAGCGCGAGCGCCATGAGAAAGGATCCCGCAAGGACGAGGCCGGAAATAGCCACATAGGTTCGGAGCGGGTCGTTGATGGCTCCCAATCCCGCTTGCAGGTGGATGGTCCCGATTCGCTGCCCGTTGAGCTTAACCGGCAGAAACAAGAGCAGCCGGTCGCCTTCGAACCCCGGCCCGTCCTTGCCTGGGCTCGCGGGCACCTCCTGCCGCGTCCCTTTGCGCGTGTATTGGGCAAACAATTTTCCGTCGTCGGTATACAGGCAGGCGGCAAGAATCTCCGGCTCGGCCTCGATCCCGCTCAGGACGTCCGCGGCGTCGTCCTTGTTCTGAAATTGGATGGCTGCCGTGCTGCTGGTCGCCAGCATGCCCGCCATGCCCGTCATTTTCTCCACCATCGCCCCCTTGAAAGTGGACTTCTGGTAAAGGATGAAAGCCGTGCAGGCGACCAGCAGCGCGGTGGCGGTTGTCCCAAGGATCGCCACGCTCAGCTTCCACCGGATGGGCAGGTTGCGAAACAACGGCATGAGTGTCTCCCGATTTTCTCCCTCAACCGGAATTGACGATCTTGCACAGTTTCATCAACTTCGAACTGATCTCCAACCCGGCGCGTTGCCCGGCCGCCGGATTGATCTCAAAGTGGACCTTCCCTCCCTCGATGAGGACACCGATGATGCCGCCCTTCCTTGCAAAGTCGTCCATGTCGCTCACCGTCAGGACGTTCGTCCCTCGGAGACCGGCGAGGATTTCACCGATCCCGGATCTCTCCGACCTGCTGATGAAGAGGATCTGGCACCCTTTCAGATCGTCCAGGCGCTGCGAGCGCCCGACGTTCATCTGGCCGAGTCTTTCCAAAGCGCCGCCGAAGGGGTCCTCGCCCAGGATGCCAATGCTCGGCTGCCCCTCCGGCAGCGCCTTGGGCCACTTCACGAACTGCGCAAAATGGATGAGACACGCCGCTTTGATCTCGTACTCCTGGGCCGAGTACTGGGCAAGCACGCGCGGCTCAAAGGCGAGGAACGCGAGAACCAGAACCGCCCCAACACCGTTCGGCAGCTTGCGGCGCCGGCGACGGACGTGGGCGGAGTTCATACTCATCGGTCCCCGGTATTCGTGCGGGCCATCGAAGCCCGGGCTCTTATGGATTGAAGCGAAACTTCATTTTGCCGCGCTTGGCATTGGCCTTGGCCTTGCGGCGGACTTTCTGGTTCGGCGTTTCAAACGCGCGCAGGCGGCGGACTTCTTCCATGATGCCCTCGGCATCCAATTTATTTTTGAGCCGCTTGAGAGCCCGGTCGATCGGCTCTCCTTTTCGAACAATGACTTCTGGCATGAATCTCCTTTAAGTTGATCAAATTCCAACGGAAAATGTTTAAGTTGTGGGATTCACAGGGTAAGTGGTCCCAAATCGGTAGTCAACGGAAGGATTGTTAAAAGTTTTCGGCGCAAAACGACATAACTTCCATAAATACCATATTCAGTAATTCTTTTCCGGCTCCGTTCTCATTCAACCTTCTCCCCGGCCTCCTTCAGCAAGTGGTTTTTCATCGGACGGAAGTCGGGCCGAGTCACTTGATCGAGATCTTCGAGAGCTTCCTTTTTTTGGCCGAGCTTGAGATTGACCCGGGCCAGGTTCGCATAGCAGAAATCCCGCGGCCCCTTCAGTTCGAGGAAATGCGTCCAGGCCTTGAGGGCCTCGCGCCAATCCGGCTGCTTCAGGCCGTAGAAGGTCTCGGCGTAGGCGCGCGCGTAATCCGCGTTGAAAGGGTCGAGTTCAGCGGCTTTCTTGAACTCGGCGAGCGCGTTCTTCAGGATGGACTGCTCTCCCTCCCCGCCGGCGGCGGTTAGAAGACGCCGGAACACGAAGGTCGAGTTGCCGAGGTCGAAATGGTAGAGAGGGTTGTCGGGATCCATGCTGGCGGCGCGAGCGAAATATTCAATGGCCTTTTTCGCGTCTCCCAACCCCAGATAACATCCGCCGAGATGGCTGGCTGTCGCGGGGTTCCGGGGGTCCAGGGACTCGGCGCTCTTCCACTGGGCCATGGCGCTCGCGAAATCGCCGGCTTCCCAAAGGTATTCGGCGTACGCCGCGTGCGCGTCGGCATTTTTCGGGTAACGGGTTATCAAGCGTTGATAGACACGCGCGAGCGTCTTCAGATTGGCGCGATCTTCCTCGTTCCGCTTGCCGCTGGATTGTTTCGATTGATTTGCCCACACGGACGCTTCGAGGAGCCGGGCCGCGGTCAGTTCGTGTTGAAAGTCATCGGCTTGCGAGGGGCAATCGCCGAAGGTGAGCCCGCAGAGCAGGGCGGCCGTGCAGAACCGCGCGACCCGCGCCATCCCTCGGAATGGAGCCGGGTTGGTCTCCTGCTCTTGACGCTGTGCGCCTTCACGCATACTCTCCCGTTCTCCCTACTCTATCGAAAAATGTTTTCATTGACAGTGCGGGAACAGCTTTTGGTGGTTTTTGTTTTGGCTTCGCTCGCGCTTGGCTGGACGGTCCACTTCTATCGGCAGGTTCAACGGGAGAAAGCGGGTCTAGGGAGCGCGCCCCCCGGCGCTATTCGGAGCGCGCTCCCCGGCGCCCCCTGAAATTATGCAGAAAGCCGGATTTGCGGAATTGATCGACAGGATCGTCGCGGGAGACGCGCGCTACGACCGGGAGGGGTATGTCTTCGTGAAGAACGCTCTCGATTTCACGGCGAAACAGAAAAAGCGGAAGGAGGAGGTTTCCCTCCATGTTACCGGGCAGGAACTCCTGGAAGGAGTGCGCCAGTACGCGCTGAAGGAGTTTGGGCCGATGGTCATGACGGTGTTCGCCTACTGGGGAATCCGGAACTGCGAGGACATCGGCGAGATCGTTTTCAGGCTCATCCGGGCGGGCGCCTTCAGGAAAACGGACAAAGACTCCATCGAGCACTTCAAGAATGGTTTCAGTTTTCGCGCGGCGTTCGTCGAACCGTTTCTGCCCGGAGGAGGCGTGGCGGGGGGATTGGAAAAGCCTGCTGAAAAGGGGAGATGAAGAGAGCATGGATCGGGCTGCCGGTCCTCTTTGCCATTATGTTGAATCCCACACTCGCCCAGACTTCTCATAAAACCCCGCACCCGAGGGATGGCTCGGAAGCCGGGGCGATCCAGTTTCCGGTGACGACGGCGCGCAAGTGGACGTTGCAGGACGGGCTGACGGTCATCGTGCAGGAAGACCACAGCGCGCCGGTGGCCAGCGTCCAGGCGTGGTGCCAGACCGGGAGCATCGATGAGGACAAGCACCTTGGCGCGGGTCTTTCGCACATCCTCGAGCACATGCTTTTCAAGGGAACGGAGACGCGCCAGACAAGCCAGATCGCACAGAAGATTCAGAACGCGGGCGGCTACATCAACGCTTACACCTCGTACGACCGAACGGTATTCTGGATCGACATTCCCAGCAAAGGGGTCGAGACGGCGGTCGACATCCTGGCGGACGCGATGATGAACTCGACGCTCCCACAGGCCGAATACGTGAAGGAGCAGGAGGTCATCCGCCGCGAATTCGCGATGGGTTACGACAACCCGGAGCGGATGAGCACCCTCAATTTGTTCGCGACCGCTTACCAGGAGCATCCCTACCGCCTGCCGGTCATCGGTCACCTCGAGATCTATGACAAGCTGAAGCGGGACGACGTGATGGATTATTACAAGGCCCGCTATGTGCCGAACAATCTGTTCTTCGTCGTGGCCGGCGATGTCGACGCGGAAAAGGTTTTCTCCCAACTGGAGGCGTATTTCAGCAACTATCCGAGGCGGAGCCTCTCTCCGGTTTACATCCCGGCCGAGCAGCCGCAGATGGGCCCGCGGGAATGGAATACGGAGTTCCCGACGGAACTTACCCGGCTGAACCTTGCCTGGCACATACCGCAGATCACCCACCCGGACGTTCCGGCGCTCGATCTTCTTTCGTTGATCCTCGGGGATGGCCGCAGTTCGCTGCTCAACCAGAAGCTCCACGAGCAGATGGGGCTCGTTCACGGTATCTCGGCCTTCGCCTACGCTCCGGCCGACCCGGGTCTATTTGGCGTCTCGGCGGTTCTGGATCCCGACAAGAGGGTGGCAACGGAAAAGGCGGTGCTGGAAATCATCGAGGAACTTAAAAAGAACGGGGTGAAGGCGGAGGAACTGGAAAAAGCGAAGAAATTGTCGTTGAGCGGCCAGTTGCAATCCCTGACGACGATGCGGGGGAAGGCTTCCGATCTCGGGTCGAACTGGCTGATGACGCGGAGCTTGAATTTCACCCATGATTACATGGAGGCGATCCAGGGCGTCACACTCGAGGACATCCGGCGGGTGCTGGCAACCTACTTCAGCGCCGCGAACAGGACGGTTACCTCGCTCAACCCGATCGGCTCGTTGAAGACGGCGGAAGAGCCGGCCGCGCCCGTCTCGGCGAGCGAGATCCAAAAATTCGAATTGCCCAACGGATTGCGGCTCCTGGTCAGGGAAGACAAGCGGCTGCCGCTGGTTTCGGCGGTTGCCGTCTTCAAGGGGGGGCTGCTGGCGGAGACGGCGGCGAATAACGGGATCACGAGCCTCGTGGCGAAAGTGATGCTGAAGGGAACCAAAACGCGGACGTCCGAGGAGATCGGGGATGAAATAGAGAAGGTGGGCGGAAGCATCTCGAGCGACGCGGGGAACAACAGCTTCAGCGTCTCAGTCAAGGTGATGCAGCCGGACATGAAGCGGGGTTTGGAAGTCCTCTCCGACGTGCTGTTAAACGCCACGATGCCGGAAAAGGAAGTCGAACTCGAGAAGGAAACCCAGCTCGCCGGCCTCAAAGCGGAAGAGGAGCAAGTGAACGCGGTCGCGCGGAATCTGCTGCGGGCGAATCTTTTTGGGAGCCATCCTTACGGTTTGCGAGCCAACGGCGGCCCGGAAAGCGTCTCCGGATTGACCCGGAAGGAGTTGCTGGAGTTTTATTCGAAATACACGGTCGGACGCAACGGAGTCATCGCCGTATTCGGCGACGTGAAGGCGGCCGAGGTGAAGAGCCTCATCGAAAGCACGCTCGGCAAGCTTCCCCCAGGGGAAGCCGCCCTGGTCAAGCCGCCTTTGCCCGCGCCTCTGGCGAAAGAAATCACCGTCGAGGAAACCAGGAACAAACAGCAGGCCGTGCTCATGGTCGGCTACCTTGGCGCCGATATGTTCGACCCGGACCGGTATGCCCTGGAACTGATCGATGAAGCGTCGAGCGATCTGGGGTCGCGCTTTTTCATCCGCATAAGGGAGAAAATGGGCCTCGCGTATTCGGTGGGTACGAGCCAGATGCTCGGGTTGACGCCGGGGCCGTTTATCTTCTATCTGGCGACATCGCCGCAAAAGGTCGATCTTGTGAAGGCGGAATTGCTGGACGAGATCGCGAAACTGAGCCGCGAGGGGCTGACGCCGGAGGAATTGTCGCGGGCCAAGGAAAAATCAATCGGGCAAATGGAAATAAGGAATCAGAACGAAGACTCCTTTGCTTATGCCTGCGCGCTCGACGAGCTTTACGGACTCGGCTACGATCATTATAAATCGGAGAGGGAAAACATCGAGGCGCAGACGCTCGAGGACGTGAAGCGGGTGGCGGGCAAATACTTTGAGGGGAAGCCGAGTGTCATCGCCATCGTGCGTCCGCCCGTGAAAACAC
>Ga0302324_100002848_pt1 | contig 39393 bp, 28 predicted proteins | sample Palsa_T0_1_FD_201949 | JGI IMG/M metagenome (GOLD analysis project Ga0302324, IMG submission 201949) | Peat permafrost microbial communities from Stordalen Mire near Abisko, Sweden - Palsa_T0_1 | ecosystem: Environmental > Terrestrial > Soil > Palsa > Peat permafrost | place: Sweden: Abisko...
CGGTTCTCCTGGCTCCTCGGCGGCGGCCACACCCACACCGTCGCCGCCGAGCGCTTCGACGACAATGGAATTGGACACCGCGCAGGTGCTGGCTCAGGCCCGGCAAACGTCCGAAACCAGTGATCCGTACCTGGTCAATAACCGGGCGGTCGTGCTCACCGATACCAGCGAGATCACCGACCCCATGGGCATCAACGGTACCTAGAGATGCGCAGGGAGACGGCAACCAGCAGCAGGCGTCCACAAGTTCTTCGAGGACGGCTGCTGGGTGCCGCCATGCTGGCGATCGCCTCGATCGCCGCGGTCAGCGCCAGTCCGCGCACGCCAACCGACGACAACGAGGTGCTCGCGAATCTGCCGCCGGGAACTGCGCATAACAGCATGCAGGTCCGTAAGCAGGCCACCGAACGCATCGACGTCGCGCTGCCGCTCGCGCAGTTCTACATCTCCCAGGCGCGCGTCACGGGAGATCTGCGGTTCCTGGGATATGCCGAGGCGGTGCTCACTCCTTGGGTTACGCGAGGGACTGCGGTCCCCGCGGCGCTCGTGCTGGAAGCCACCGTGCAACAGAGTCGCCACGAATTCGACTCCGCTCTGGCTACGCTCGATCGCGCGCTGGCCGCAGCCCCCAACGACGCTCAGGCTTGGCTGACGCGCGCCACGGTGCTGCGGGTACGCGGTCGCTACAGCGAAGCGGCTGCGGCCTGTACGCAGTTTGGCCGCTGGGCCGATGCAGGCGTGAGCCTGATCTGCGAACAAGCCATCGAGGGGCTGACGGGCCATCTCGAGGCCGCTTATGCAACGCTCCGGCAACTCTCGCCCCAGGGCATGCTCGTCCCGGAGCGCGCGTGGCGCGAGTCGGAGCTGGGCGAGATGGCCGTGCGTCTTGGGCGGGACGCGGACGCCGAGCACTGGTTTCGGGAGGCTCTGGCTTACAGCCCCGACGAGCTTTATATCCGCGGCGCGTATGCGGACCTTCTGTTGCGCCAGAGGCGCTGTGGCGAGGTGCTGGCGCTCCTCAAGGGCCGGGAGTCCATTGAGCCCATGCTCCTGCGGATAGCGATCGCGCAGAAGCAGTTGCGTGATCCTGCGCTGGCGCGCAGCCGCGAGCTGCTGCAGGCGGCGTTCACGACAGAAGCCCAACGTGGCGAGGCGGTGCACCGTCGCGAGCAGGCTCGATTCCTGCTCGAAGTCGAGGATCTTCCACAGGCGGCGCTCGCTGCGGCGCTCGCCAACTGGGCCGTACAGCGTGAGCCTGACGACGTCTTGATCCTGTTTTCCGCCGCACACGCGGCCGGTGCCCCGCAGAGCGCATACCCTGCGCTTGAGTTTGCCCGGTCGCACGGGCTCCTCGATGCGCGCCTCACAGTGTTTGCCGGAGCCCGCGCGTGAGGCGCTTTCGAGTCGTCCTGGCAGGGCTGCTGCTCGCCGCCGCGACGCATGCACAGGCGCATGTCGCCAGTAACGGCTTCCTGCGCATTCAACTGGATGGGCCGCGGATCGCGGGTTCGCTGGAACTCGCGGTGCGGGATGCCGAAATTGCGGTCGGACTGGACAGCAACCGGGATGGCAAAGTCACCTGGGGCGAGGTCCGGGCCGCGCAGGCAGCCCTCACGCTCTATCTGCGTCAGCATTTGCAAGTATCCGTCCCGCAGGGTTCCTGCGTGCTCAATTTCGGCGCTGTGCAGATCAATGAACGCGTGGACGGCAATTATCTGTGGCAACCGTTCACCGCGGTGTGCCCAGCCGTGGCGCACTGGGTCACAATCGACTACCGCCTGCTCGATTCAGAAGATCCCTCGCATCGCGGGCTTCTGACCCTCAGCGCTCAGGGCATGACGCAAACCGCAGTCCTCGGAGGGCCGCGTGGCGTGCAGAACTTTGATCTGAGCCACCCATCGGTGTGGTACGCCTTCGTCGAGTATCTGCAGGCCGGGATTTGGCACATCTGGAACGGCATCGATCATCTGCTGTTCCTGTTCTCGCTGCTGTTGCCGGCGGTCCTCATACGGCGCGAGCAGCGCTGGCGAGCGGTGCCGCAGGCCGCGCCCGCGCTCATCAATATCTTCCAGGTGGTGACGGCATTTACAGTGGCGCACTCGATTACGCTGTCGCTGGCCGCGTTCGACGTGGTGCGCCTGCCCAGTCGACTGACCGAGTCGGTGATCGCAGCCTCGATTATCGTCGCAGCGCTGAATAACGTCTTCCCGCTCGTGACCGAGGCACGCTGGCGTATCGCCTTTGCCTTCGGGCTGCTGCACGGCTTTGGATTTGCAGCGGTCTTGTCCGAAATGGGCCTGCCGCGCGGGGTGCGACTGATCTCCCTGCTCGCGTTCAATCTCGGCGTGGAGGTTGGTCAGCTGGCGGTGGTGCTCGCTGTGATGCCGCTCGCGTATCTGTTGCGGTCGACGCGTTTTTATCAGGGGACCCTGATGCCCTGGGGCTCCACCGCTATTGCCGGACTCGCGCTGGTGTGGTTAATCCAGCGCGCCGTAGGCTAGTCGTCGGGGACCTCGCCGCGCGCACGCAGCGAGGTCGAAAGCGGCTCCAGGCAAGCAGTCCAGGCTTCCAATGAGTGCCCGGTTGGCATAGGTCCTGGCGGCACCGCGGTTGCAGTCTGCCGTGCAGGCGCGACAAACTGGGTTCGGGGTCCGCGAGAGACATCGCAAACAATGACAACGTACCCCCGCGATCGCTTCCCGCAAGTACGTGACCGTCCTAAGGCGCTGTGGATGCCACCAGGCGTGCATACCGCTCAGCCGCGATCAATGCATCGCACCGTTGCCGGAGCGCTGTTGACGGCCGTTGGCTGTGTAACCTTCGCAGCGGCGCCGGCCCTAGCCGCGGATTCCGCTGGTAGCACCGACTCCGCGGAGGCGATGAGCGCGGATTCCGTGGAAGAAGTTGTGGTAACGGCCGCGCGGTTGGACCTGCTCGGCAGCGCTACGACCGCAAGCGAGGGAGTGGTGGCGGACCAAGAGATTCAGCTGACGCCGCAATACCGCCCCGGTCAGGTGCTGGAAACCGTGCCTGGTTTGATCGTGACGCTGCACAGCGGGGAGGGGAAAGCCAATGAGTATCTGGTGCGCGGATACAACCTGGATCACGGCACTGACCTCGAGACTTACGTCGACGGCATGCCCATCAATCAGCCCACTCATGCGCACGGGCAAGGCTACACGGATCTCAACTTCCTGGTCCCGGAACTTGCGGACGAGATCACGTACACCAAAGGACCTTACTACGCCGACATCGGCGACTTTGGCGCGGTCGGCTCGGTACACGTCAGCTATCGCGACACCATTTCCGATCAGGTGTCCGCTACCGTCGGCACACTGGACTTTCAACGCGTTGTTGCCGCGGGCTCGGAAGCGTTAGGTGACGGACATCTGTTGGGCTTCGCGGAGGTACAGCACTACGACGGACCCTTCGTGACGCCTGATGACGCGCGCAAGGAGAACATGGTGCTGCGTTACAGCGAGGGAGATCAGCGGAACGGTTACTCAGTCACCGGTATGTATTACCACCAGCTTTGGACCAATACGACCGATATTCCGATCCGCGCCATTGCCGAAGGCCTGGTGCCGAATAGATTCGGCACGCTGAACCCCAACGATGGCGGTCACGCGCAGCGCGCGAGCCTCTCGGTCAATTACTACGCCACCGTAGGCAACGGCCAGTTCTCCGCCAGCGGGTTTTTCATTTACAACCAGCTACACCTTTTCAATGATTTCACGCATTTTCTCGTCGATCCCATTCATGGCGATCAGGAGGATCAGTTCGAGAATCGCCGAGTGTCCGGCGGTAGCGCAAATTACGTGCTGCCGGTTCGATTGGGGTCGATCGACAACGAGCTCTCAGTGGGAGGCCTTACGCGCTACGACCTGTTGGGCGTCGGCCGGCTGCCGAGTGAGGATCAGATGCCACTGCCCTCGCGGTTCGAGCCTCCCTCTTATTCCAACGATGATCAGGTATACCTGTTTGCCGGAGCGCTCTATCTGCAGGCGGTAACCCACTGGACGTCGACGATTCGTACCGCGCTTGGGGTCCGCGACGATTATCAGCACGGCACGGATGTGGACTATTTGTATGCGCTACATGAGACGGCCGGATATACCAACGGAGGCACGGCGCAACAGTCATTGATCCAGCCCAAGGGGAGCCTGATCTACGCCCCGAGCGACCAACTCGAGTTCTACCTGGCGGCGGGCAGGGGCTTCCACAGTGCGGATATTCGCGGCGTGAATCAGGACACGAGCGTCGACCTGGGCCTTCCCCATACCCCACTGCTGGCACGCCAGGAAGGTCAAGAGGTCGGTGTGCGCGCCACGGTAGAGCGCAATCTGGCATTCACCTTCGCGGTCTATAACCTTTGGCAGCAATCCGAGACCATTATTGATCCGGACGTCGGCCAGGACAGCGCCGGACCGCCGAGCCGCCGTTATGGGTGTGAAGTCAATATCACCTATCAGATCAGTCGCTGGCTTGAGTTCTATGGCAGCTACTCTGGCAACCACACGCGCTTTACGCATCCGTTCGACGATGGGACCGGGCATTTGGGCACCTACATCACGGACGCGCCGGTCGCGACCGGGGCATTCGCGTTGTATTTGACCGATCTGGGCCCCTGGAGCGGCGGACTCATGTATCGCTATCTCGGGAACTATCCGCTCTCTTCGGGACCATGCGTCGATTCAGCCGCCGTGCACGATTTTCCTGGGGTGGCGACCTCCTGCGCCAATGCTCCAACCGCGCTCGGTCAGGTCAACGCCAAGGGGTTTGGCGAACTAAACCTCGACCTGCACTATGCAATCGCCTCAGGCTGGAGCGCGTCCCTCGGCCTCTACAATTTGCTCAATACGCATGCGGCGGCCGCCGAGTTCTGGTACGTCGATCGCCTCCAAAATGAGATCAGCACCTATCCGGACGGCCGGGCTGATGTTCACGAACATCCCCTGGAGCCGTTCATGGCGCGCTTTACGATCAGCAAACGATTTGGACCCTGAACCGGCTCGAGGTCTCGAAGCGGACACCGCTGTGCTCGCAAAGCAGAATGGCCCCGAAACAAGGTTGAGGCCAATCTCCTCGGAGAACTTTCTTTCTGACTAGTGGGAGAAGAAAATGCATCCAGGGAGGCAGACCCAGACTACTCGCTATGTTCCGACTCGTAGGCAACGTCAGTTCGGAGAGTTATGAACAGCAAGCCCATAAAGATCCCTGGCCCTGAGCATCCGATCAGCATCGCACCGGCGCGGGAACGGATTACTGTGACCGTGAGCGGTAGCCGCATCGCTGACACGCGCGCGGCGCTGACTCTGCGAGAGGCAGCTTATCCACCGGTGAACTATGTCCCGCGCAAGGACGTCGACATGGCGCGGCTCCAGCGGACTACGCATCAGACCTACTGCCCCTACAAGGGCGAGTGCGTCTACTACAGCATTCCAGAGGGCGGACAGCGCTCGATAAATGCCGTCTGGAGCTACGAAGCGCCGTACGCCGCTGTATCGGAGATCCGGGAATACCTGGCGTTCTATCCTGACCGGGTCGACGCCATCCACGCGATCGAAGACTGAGGTTAGACTGGATAGATATCCCTCGGCGATCGCGCGCTGGACGGTGCTCGAACATTGGAGTCGCGGTGGTCCTAACCGGGGATAAACATCCGAACCGCCGCCGCGCCCATGACCACCGTCGCAATCCAGCCGAGGATTATCAGCGGCCGACTCGCGGTGAAATTTCCCATCACAGACTTCTTCGAGACCAGCAGGATGAGCACGATCATCAGGGGCACCGCGACGATGCCATTGATGACCGCGCTCCAGAACAGGGCCTTCATCGGGCTGATCGGTGAATATTGGATGCCGAGGCCCGCGAGCACGCTGACGGCGATGACGGCGTAGAAGCCGCGAGCGTCAACTGCCTTGCGTTCGAGACCCCAGTTCCATCCCATTGCCTCGGATAGTGCGTAGGCGCCCGAGCCCGCAAGCACCGGCACGCCGATCAATCCGACGCCGAGAATGCCCAGGGCGAAGAGTAGGTAGGCAAAGTTGCCTGCGAGTGGACGAAGTGCGCTCGCCGCCTTCGCTGCGGTATCGATGTCGGTGATTCCCGCGACGTTGAGCGTCACGGCGGTCGCCAAAATAATGAAGTAAGCCGTGAGATCGGAGTAGAACATCCCGCTCCAGGTGTCCCAGCGGATGCGCCGCAGTTCCGAAGCTGCGGCGCGCCCATCGCGCACGAGCGGCGCGCTCCGTCCTGCGTGCATGTCCTCGACCTCCTCGGAAGCCTGCCAGAAGAATAGGTACGGACTGATGGTGGTGCCGAATACGCCGACCACCACGGCGGCTGCGGTGGCATTCGGGGTGAACCGGGGCCAGACGGTGCGCAGCGCCACCTGACCCCAGGGAACGTGAACCGTGAAAAGGACCGCCGCGTAGGCCAGCAGCGAGAGCGTCAACCACTTCAAAAACGAGACGTAGCGGTGATAGGGGACGAACACCTGCAGCAGCAGCGTTCCGATCACGAAGAACCCCGTCATCAGATGACGATTGAAACCGCTGATCAGCTCCGCGACTTCCCCCATCGCGGCGACGTCGGCGGCGATGTTGAGGGTATTGGCGATCAGCAGCAGCAGCACGACGCTTTGGAGCACCTTAGGCGGGAACGCCGCCTTGATATTCGCGGCAAGTCCTTTCCCTGTGACCCGTCCGATGAACCCGCACATCGACTGGATCGCCCCCATCAGGGGGAAGGCAAGCGGCATTGTCCACAGCATGTTGAGCCCGAACTGCGCGCCCGCCTGGGAGTAGGTGGCTATGCCGCTTGGATCGTCGTCGGCGACACCGGTAATGAGGCCAGGTCCCACGCGCGCCAAGGGGTGCTCTTTCAGGCGAGCCCAAAGGATTCGTAGCGCGGTCCGGCGCAGCGGTTCATGGAGTTCATCCGGGGAGTCGCGCATACGTTTGCACTTTACGCGACATTCGCGTGTTCGGTGATGCGCTCGTCAGCTGAACAAGCGTCCGATCAAGGCAATACTAATCGGGCTTACGATTAGAATCTGTGCCGACTTTCGACTGACGAGCGAAGAGACTCGAGTCCCTAGCCACGTGCCGAGTCGCGGGCTACGGGGCCCATCTCTTCACGACTTTCGTTAGATACGCAATGTGCAACGCTGCGACGTCGATGCATTTTGTTGCGGCGGTGGCATTAGCCGTTAACACGCCCCGATGCGCTATGTCGTGGCGCTGTCGGCGGCTCCACAGCCAATCTCCCCACCATGATTGGCGATCGGGGTTTTCGCCCGTTAGGTCATGGAAGGCCTTTCGCACGCGGTCTCCTTCAAAGGACCAGGTAACCAGCACCTTCTCTGACATGTCTATGAGGTCGCGGACGCTCTTACTGTGGTCCTTCGCTGCATCCATCAGTCTCTCGAGCACAAATTCGGTCGCCCATTCTCCGGCCGCGGCCGCGATGATGATGGCAATTGCGTGCTGCCCGGCAGACGAGAGTGAGCGGGCTTCTGCGAGTAACTTGTCCCACTTCGGCCCCAACAGGGCAAGGGGTGTGTAGGCGCTCGTGCCATGGACGTATTGCTGCGACCTCCCGCCTGTTACCAAGGTGCCGAAAAGCGACCCCGGCGGTAGCGGGTTCACCTTCGCTGATTGCTTCCTACGCCGTTCCGCCATGGGTGTTTGAGTCTACTAGTGGCCGGTCTGACGCGCAGCAGAAGTGACGTCCCGTCGGCGCCAAGCGGCCGGAAACGCTTCCTGTCTTGACAGCAAGTCCGGCAAGGGATACCGACGGTGCTTTGCATTTGTCTCCTACGGTACGGCAGCCCGCTAAAGGCCACCGCTGTATTCCAATGCCGACTGTTCATACCACGCATCCTGGTCGGGACGGTACGCCAAGCTGATAAAGCGGACGCTCGAGATCACGTTGACCGGAACTTGGCATGCGGACGACGCTCACGTGCGCCGCGATGGGCTGCGCATTGGATCTCTAGACTTAGCGGAGTTATGCGGGGCGGTCGACCAAGTGCTGCCGGCGGTGCTAAGTCCGACAGGCTGCTAGTCGCAGCGCAACACGAGAGGCTGCTCCGAACAGCGCTTGGCGGCGGTCCGGCGACATTAGCACGGACCAAATATTTCGGTACCCGACTCCGGGTTCGAACACTCATACATGACGAGCCAATGGCGATTTCGTAACTGAATCGCGAATGCGCTGGTAAAGCATTCGCGCGGATGTCGCCGATCGCTTAGGTGGGGCTGCCAAAAGCCCGGCTCCGCTCGCGCTCAACAATCAGAAGACTAACTTTCTAGTAAGGAGGAAGGGAAACATGAGCTCTCGAACCGTTGGTCATAAGGTGGCGCTTACGGGAGGACTGATGCTCCTGGGAATCGCCGCAGGGTTCGCGCGGCCGGCGTCAGCCGGTTGCCTGGACTACAAGGCGAAGACAGTTAGCTGGCAAACGCCGAGCTTCGGCTCGTTCGGCTTCGTCAAGGTCTCATCGGAACAGGATAGCTGGAGCTGGGAGCCATCGGTTCGCCGTGCCCCCATCGTGGGTCTGTGGGCATTCAAGTACATCTCGAAGGGCAATTATGCGACGCTGGGGATCAAGAACGGGGTGATTCTCGATGGAGGGAACACGCTCTGGTACGCAGACGGAAACGAGAACACTGTTTCCGGGGTCCGTGCTCCTGAGACCGGCGATGTGTGCCTCGGCATTTGGAAGCGCACCGGCGAGTGGACCTACGAACTGAATCACATTGGGCTATCGTGGGATCCGGTGAAGGGACTTCCGGGCGGCCCCGCTTTCATCAAGCAGTCGGTGACACTGGGTAAGGACCTGAACAGCTATACCGGCTCCTTCAGCATCAGGCAGCTTGATCCGGACGGCAAGACATTGTCCACGCCCGCGCCCATCGTTGGTACGATTGTCGCCACTCGGGTGAACATCGACACCGATACGCAGGAATCGTTGCCGTAAGCGCCCCTGGCTAGCCTCCCAGCCGCAAGGCTGGGAGGATTCCGGAGCGCCGCCGTTAGGGCAGCGATCGACGGCCAGTTTCGATTCGAAAATTACCCTCGAGCCGCTCCTGGGCATGCTGGGACACGACGGGCATCAAACGGGGCGCGGTCGTGTATCCATCGCTCGCCACTAGCTTGACGCCTCAGCACTCGCGCCGTGCACTGTCACGGTGCCACGAGTTGCCAGCCACGAGCCGAGCAGAATAAGCCCGAATGCGGTGAAGCCGCCGACTCCCAGATGCTCGTGCAACAGCAACACTCCCAGGAGTGTTGCTACGGCCGGGTTGATATACGTAATGACAGACGCACGTGACGCGCCCGCGTGGCTGACGAGATAGAACATCAGAAGCATCGCCAGCGCGGTGCAAACCACGCCCAGGGCAGCAATTGATGAAAGCGCGACGGCCGTCGGCAGGTGCCGGGGAAGGGTCATCATCGCCAGGGGCAGCAAAATGATGCTGGCGACCAGCAGACTCGCCACAAGGGGCCCAATCGCGTCGAGCCCCCGCAGATAGCGCTGAATGATCAGGGGTCCAATCGCATAGCCGAGGGTCGCGAGCAGCATACAGGCGACGCCAATCCATGCGAGAGGGCCGGAAATCGTGCCGAAGCCTACCAATGCCACGACACCGGATAGACCGAGCGCGAGGCCGAGCAGGCGTGCGGTTCCAAGCCGCTCATGCACGCCAAAAAACCGGGAGATAAGGGTAATGGTCAGTGGCACCGCGGCGATGAGAATGCCGGTGACCGAGGAATCGATCCAACGCTCACCGATCGCGATGGCTGAGAATGGGACGACGAACTCAACCACCGCAAATGTGCAGACGGCCACCTTATGCATCCCCAACGGGCGCAATGCGCCACGATGCCAGGCAATCGGCAATAGTATCAATGCGGCAAGCGTGATGCGGCCCCAGGCGACGACAAATGGCGAGACCTCCTGGACCGCCAACTTGATGAAGAAGTATGGCAGGCCCCAGATAATTCCCAGCGCCGCAAATGCAAACCACCCTCGCCAACTCACAAAAGTTGATCCTTCTGACGCGAAATGAGGGGAGTGGATCTAAAGGCGATGCTAGCAGGAAATGGCCGGCTGTTCGGCGGCTGCTCCACGTCCGGCGGCCTGCATGTTCATGGACGCATAGCTCACTGCCCGCAGCACGCTCGCCCCGGAAAGGAAGCTTGCACGGTGCTCTTGATAGTCCGCGGTGCCGGGCTAGCTGTCGGGAAAGTTGACCAAACGCCGTATTCGCCACCCGCTTCCGATGCCATGGCCGAACCTCCGGCTCGGAGCGGACAATCGGACGGCAGACGGGCCCTCTCCGGTCGTCTAGGACGATGAAATCTCTGCCCAATACCGACGTCGGCTTTAGGCTAATATATTTATTAGTAGTTGCTGGGATCCGGCCAGCCAATCGACGCTGAATGCTAGAGGCGCGAATGAAACTAACTGCATTCCAAGTTCATAAATCGTGGTTGATACCGGCTGTGCTGGTACTGCTTGTCACTGTCGTGGTTGATGGTGTCGCTGTATGTTTCGTGCGGCGGCCACTTCTGTGGGCAACGGTGATCCCGGGCACGCTGCCGCTGTCTATGTGGTTTTTCGTGGCTCTCCCGGATTCTGCGTGATGAGAAGCGGAAATCCAAGACCGGTACCCCCTGGTAACTTTGTGAGCTGTCCGCGAAGGCGCGGGCCGTGCGCCTGAACTATGGCGAGGAGGGGGCCATCCTCTTCACCGTTGATCGCAGTCTCCTTTAGAAGCGGTAGGTTAGGTCGACACCCGCCGTCAGCGGCTGGTTGGTTTCGATGCGAGTAAAATCAGGTTGGGGTTCATTTTCCGTAAACATGCTCTCCAGCTGGGCGTGCTTGTTGAACACGTTGTTGACAAACAATGTAGCGCTCCACGTATCACGAAATCTAAATCCCGCCCGGATGTTGACCAGGTCATACCCGGGTAGTTGGTTGTACGTACCGGTGAACTCGTAAGGATTCGAGAAAAAAATCGAGTAGCGTGGGCCGGTGTACGAATTCTCCAATCGAGCCGTGAATGTGTAGGAGTCGCTGAGCGGCTTGAAATAGTTGAGAGCGACGGTCCCACTCTCCGGCGCGACCTCTGGCATCTTGTGGGTCGGGGCAATCACCCAGTGCGGGCCGCCGTCCAGCCATTCATAGAGATACCCGGCCGCGACTTCGAGCTGAAATCCTGCCCCTAGATCGGCGAGCACGTTGATGTCGGCGCCGTAGATGGAGACGCGGTTGCCGTTGATGTTCAGCGCCCAGTCGTTCGGATATGCCTCGAGCTGGACGTGGCGCCAGTCCTCGTAATAGATACTGGTGTTCACGGTCAGGCGGCGATCGAGCAGCCTGGCCTTCTCGCCGACCTCGTAGCTCAAGACGCGGTCCGGTTCGTACGTAGTGGGCCACTTGCCGCTCGTATAATTCTGTTCCTGGAAAGCCGCTGCCCAAGCGGAACCGGTGGTCGGATAGGCTGCGTTGCCGCCACCGGGACGGAAGCCGCTCGAGACGGTTGCATACGCCATCAGGTCCGGGCTCAACGTGTACGATAAATTGAATTTCGGGTTGAAGCTGGTCGACGATAGCGGGATAAGAGCGGAACACGAGGGCGTAGCGGCTCCGTTGGCCGATCCCCATCCGCTGATGCAGGAAGAGAAGCGATAATCGTAGTGATTCACCCGCGCCCCGACATCGACCTTGAGCTCATCGGTCAGTGCATAGGCGGCGTCGCCGAAGGCTGCATACTGTTTGAGCGTAGTGGGCGAATAGGCATCGAACCAGTTGGGTGTGGTTGCCCTGGCGAGCGTGCCGAGATCCATATACGCGGGGTAGTTGGGCGTCGTACCGTCGAAGGTCCACAAAGAGTAGAAGCGGCTGTAATAGAGCCCGGTAACCCAGCTGAGGCTACCGTTGTCCTTCGAGGTCAATCGCAGCTCCTCGCTGAACTGATTGGAAGGATCAATTTCAATACCGTGCTCCGGGCCGGTGCCGCTCGGGCCGTAATATCCCGGGTTCGGAAGACCATAGTTATAATTGTAGGCAATAGCTTCGAGCGGATTATTGAACGCCTCGCTGGCCTCCTCCACCTGAGTGGAGTTTCGGGTCCACCGCGCCGTACTCGATGTCACGTCGAACCCCGGGAAGCCGTAATTCACATTCAGGCCGTAGGCCGTCAGCGAATCGGTCAGCGGTTCGGCGATATCGAAAGGTTGGTAGTGCGTCTCGGTACCGGGGACATTGTCATAGGCACTGATGCCGTTTTGAGTACTGGCCTGATGGACGTACGACGGCGTAACCGAGAGGTTTTCAGTCGGCTTCCACAGCACAGTCACGCGCGCTGCGTAGATTTGATAGGCATTTGAGCCCGGGTACTGCTTCTCGACGGAGGCGTTCTGGACATCGCCGCGCACAGTGCCGTCCGGGTTTCCACCGACCAGTGGAAAAGGATCAGCCACGATGCGATCGATCCAACCGCTCGTGTAATCCTCTGTTCCCACCACGCGTATCGCTAGTGTGTCGTTGATTACGGGAACGTTGACCATCAAATTGTCGTTGTGATTGAACCCGCCGCCGCCGGTACCCGATAAGACGCTCTGCGCAGTCGATTGAAACTGCGACAAGTTCGGCTGGTTGGTGATCAGTCTTACGGTGCCGCCCATCGAGCCCGATCCGAAGAGCGTGCCCTGCGGCCCGCGCAGAATCTCGATGCGATTCAGGTCATAAAGGTCGGGATCGATGACCACGTGACCGTTTTGCGCACTTGCTGGACCAGTCAAGGGAATATCATCGAGATAGAAGCCGACCGTGGCGGAGTTGCCGCCGCTCGAGGTCATGCCTCGCATCTCGATCTCCGTCTGACTCGGCCCCTCGCTCTTCAGCGAGACGCCGGGCGTGCCCTGGGCCAGAATGGCCAGGGAGGGGACGCCGGCGGCCTGCAGACTCTCACCGCTGAGCGCCGTGATGCTTTCCGGTGTGTCCTGCACGGTCGAGGCGCGTTTCTCCGCGGTTACAACCACTTCGGTAAGCGAACCTGAATTGGTCGCGGCCTCGGCGAGTGCTCCAGATGGCGGGCCCGCGCTCTCGGCTGCCGTCGTCGAGGTCTCTCCAGTTTCTCCAGCTCCTACCGCGGGCAGCGCCAACGCAGATGTCAGAACGGATACCAACAACGTTCTCTGAAGCATTCTCAGAAGCTTCCCGCATAAAGTATTGAATGGAGCTTCACTGATCGTACCGACGCCTGAGATCGCGGATAGACCAAGGGGCGTTAAGAAATCAGCAAGCTCGCGATACGCATCGGCGGAAGGCCGCTTCGCAACCGTGCATCGCTTGCCAGAACGCACCGATTTAGCGCGGGATGCGCGTCCGCGCACCATGCGAGTGCGCCGGCAGATCCACTATCAGGGTCGCCGCCGTCCGCAGTGCGCGTTGCAAGCTGCGGATTGGTTTGCCGCCTATCGGACGCTTTACAGCGGGCAAGTGGCCGTCCACTTACCAAGCCGACTCAATCTGGGATTACGAGTGCGTGGGAACTCAGGGTAGACGAACTGAGCGGCGTGACCGAACTGAAGTGGTGGGCGGTCGCGCCGCGAATGACCAAACGTCGAGGAAGGAGAACGCCCGAGTCATTATCTGGCACGCGCGGCATGCGACGCCCGAGGAGAGACTACGGTGCAGCGACTGGAATCTCCAACAACCGCTGGTTCTGTCGGAATTCCACTTTGTCATGAGGGAGCGGGGCGAGAATGCGTGGTGACGGAATGCTCAATCGATACCCAAGCATTTGATAGGCGCAAGGGCCACCGGGACATGAGGGCCGGTTTCAGGACTCAACTGTTGCGGTTCGTTTCGACCTGCCGTGTGTCGGGCTGTCGCGCCTCTAGAGATCCCACTCCAGAACGCGATCGATAGCAGCGCGCGGCGAACGGCCCTCGAGGTACAGTTTTTCCCACAGCATCCAGTCCACGTTCTGCAGGGAAACGTAATGGCCAGTGTCATCCAGGTCCTGGCGTAATAGCGTAAGCACCTCTTTTTGCCACTGAGTCCAGGTTTGCACAGGTCACGCACCAGTATCCGGTTTCGATCGTGCATACGTTTGCGAACAAGCGAAGGGTTGACAAATAGGCGCTGGTAATTAGCGCATATCAAAATGTTATAGCGCGCCCAGCGATGGTTAGCGCACGTCAGTTACTGAAATGTCACTGCGCGTGGGTTACGGTACACATCACCTTCACAAGCGGGAGTTCATCATGGCACTGCAGCTGGGTGACACGGCGCCGGATTTCTCTGCAGTCACGACTGTTGGAAGCATTCGCTTTCATGAGTGGGCCGCAAAGAGCTGGGTAATATTATTTTCCCATCCTAAGGATTTCACCCCGGTCTGCACTACGGAGCTTGGCTACGTGGCGCGCCTGCAGCCCGAGTTCGAAAAGCGCAACGTGAAAGCTATCGGACTTTCGGTGGATTCGTTGGAGTCTCATAGAAAGTGGGCGGAGGACATTCGCGAGACTCAGGGTTACGCCCTTAACTTTCCACTCATCGCGGATTCGGATCGTAGCGTGGCCCGGCTCTACGACATGATTCATCCGCAGCACGATGAGGTATTCACGGTCCGTACCGTATTCGTCATTGATCCACAGAAGAAAATCCGTTTGACGATCACCTATCCGCAGACGGCGGGTCGCAACTTTGATGAGATCCTGCGGGCGATCGATTCGCTCCAGCTAACGGACTCGTATTCGGTGTCAACGCCGGTGAACTGGCACGTGGGTGAAGAAGTGATCATCGTTCCGTCGGTCAGTGACGCCGATGCGGCGAGGCGTTTTCCCAACGGCTGGCGTGCACTGAAGCCGTATCTACGGCTGACGAGGGACCCAGGGACGCCGAAGTCGCAGGACTTCAACTTCGACGCTTCCGGATGAGCGCACGATGACCGCCGGGCGCCGCGTGGGCTCGTATTCCTTAGCGAGATGGGGACGATACGTACGGCGTTTCGATTCGATCGAAGAACGCCCAATCGCGCGGCGGCCTCACTGCCGAAGTTTTCTGCGAAGGTGTCGTGCCGATTTTGTAAACGCTGTTTGCCGGGGCTCTTATTACTGTAGGAATGCCGACTCAACATTAGCAAGCCGGTCATGGACTGTGTTCCAAACGAGATTTCACAAGGACGGGTCAACGCATGAGAGTGCTCTCCGCCAGCAAACTTAAGGCATTCCACCTCGCAGGTATGACCGGGAGCTTCAAGCACGCGGCGCACCTACTGTCGATAAGTCCTTCTGCTGTCAGTGCACGCGTGCGCTCGCTTGAAAGCGAGCTGGGTGTTCGGCTTTTCAAGCGAGGCATTCGCAAGTTAAGCCTCCCGGAGGCGGGAGCGGACTACATCCGCGAGGTTGAAGCGACGTTCGTGAACCTGGAAATCGCGACGCGGGAGCTACGCTTGCGCTTCGGCGCGCGCGCCTCTCACTGGCGCTCGCGCGAGAGGCAACCGGGAGGGACCGTGCGGCGCCTCGAGATATCTCCAGAGCACGGCGCCATTGCCGGCCGGGATTGGACCTGAGGCAGCGCAAGATCAAACGACCAAACCCGGTCCAGGGATGACCAGGTAGAGCCCATCCGCCTTCCACGCCTTGCGAAGGCGGGAATAGAGGTGTGTAAAGAGATTCCTCCCTACATACCAGTCGTGCGGTGGCATAGTCGGTCGTGGCCGCCACGCAGCAGCGTATCCACCTTCAGGTGAGATAAGAGTGGACGATCTCGACGAGTTGCTCGGCGGCCTGGGAGCGTGGATCGCTGCGCGCTGCGGACGGGTCAACCACGTGGTTGCGAATGTGGTGTTCAACCACCTCCGCGACGAGTCCCTCGAGCGCGCCTCGACAGGCGGTGATCTGCTGCAGAATCGCGGCACAATCGGCCTCCATTTCCACTGCGCGTTCAACAGCCTCGAGTTGGCCGCGTACGCGCCGGATGCGAGTCAGAAGCTTCTGTTTTTCCGTCTTAGTGTGTGACATGGCCTGGTCCTATCCTCCTGGGGGGGTGAGGTGCAGGACGCGATGAATGCAAAAGCTTCGCATTTGCAGCCCTCTTGCGGTCCTTACGGTGCAACTGGCTATTGACCCTATCCTACAGGGGAGTATATTCCGCGGCGCGGCGGAAATCGATAGATTCCGAATCCGCCGACCGTGCACACGAGGCGGTTCATGGTCCGGGGGATTCGAGACGTCCCCGAGATACGTGGGATCGGGCGTCCCTCCGATTCTCGCGCCTGCCGGGTCGGAGAGCATCCGATCTGAAGAGCTAACGGAGACGCGCGATGAGTGTCGCCCGCGATGTTCGCCCGCCCTCGCGTCGGGCGTCGCCCTGAACGGGGGCCGCTACTTCGTGCCACGGCTGGCATTCGCGCCCTGCGCGCCCCATCGCCGGCGGCTCATGGGTGATTGGGGTCTCGATCGTGACGGCGGAGTCTTCTGCGTCCGGGAATTCGCGATTTCCCCGTGCGCCGAGCGCGGTTGTCCTGAGGCATATCTATTGGCGAAGAAGCGGTCTCACGAGCCGGGAACAATGCGGTCTCGTCGACAAGGGCCCAACCGAAGCGCTCGGAGCGCTGGCCAGCTCTGGAGGACTGCGAGCCCGGCGGCCCTTTTGATGATTGGTGCGGTCGCAAACGGCGTGGCCGATATTGGCTCGGGCGGGCAGCCCACGCAGGCTACCCCACAGAGTTGGCAGGACGGATCAGGCGATCGGTTTTCGATTCATTGGCAGGCGACCTACGTGGAGCAGGAGACGTTGGGCTTCAACGCGCCCTACAGTGGTCCCAGTAGCCTTTCTCCCAATAGCGGCAGGGAGACCGTCGACGCCACGCTCTTTGCCGGCGCTAGGCTATGGTCGGGGGCGGAGACTTGGATCAATCCCGAAATCGATCAGGGGTTCGGTCTGGACGACACGCACGGGGTTGCGGCATTTCCGAGCGGCACCGCCTACAAGGTGGGCAAGAACCAGCCGTACCTGCGGTTGGCGCGCTGGTTCGTGCGCCAGAGCGTGGACCTCGATGACGACCTCGAGGAAACCGACGGCGGTGCCAATGTGTTCGCCGGTCGTCACAGTCCCAATCGTCTCGTATTCACGGTCGGCAAGTTCGCCGTGACCGACATCTTTGATTCGAACCAATACGCTCACGATCCCCGTGGCGACTTCCTGAACTGGGCCGTGGTAGATGCCGGCACCTTTGATTACGCGGCGGACGCGTGGGGTTATACCGCGGGGGCGGCTGCCGAGTGGTACCAGGGGCCCTGGACGCTGCGCGCCGGTGTGTTCGACTTGTCCAACATACCGAACAGCACGCATCTCGATCCGGGATTTCACGAGTTTGAGATGGATCTGGAGCTCGAGGGGCGCTACGAAGTTCATGCCCAGCCTGGGCGAGTGCTGCTCACCGTGTTCGACAACCGGGCGCGCATGGGACTGCTCGATGAAGCCGTCAGCCTCGCGCAAGCCACCGACACTCCGGTGGACATCGCGGCGGTGCGTAGCTACCGCAGTCGCCCGGGAGCCAGCTTTGGTCTAGAGCAAGCGCTGGCGCCCGATCTCGGTTTGTTCGCGCGCGCGGGCAAGGCCGATGGGAACGTCGAAATCTATGAATACACTGAAATCGACCGGACGGTTTCGGCCGGGTTGTCGCTGAAGGGCTCTCGCTGGAGTCGTCCGGGCGACACAATCGGTCTTGCGCTCGTCGACGACCGCATCTCCGCTGCCCGCGAGCGTTATCTGAACGCGGGCGGCCTGGGAATTCTGGTGGGCGACGGCCAACTGCCGCATCCGGGCCCTGAGGATATCGTGGAGACCTATTATGAGGTCTCGCTCTTCGCACAGGCTCACTTAACCCTCGATTACCAGTGGGTGCACAACCCGGGCTATAACCGCGACCGTGGACCGGCGCCGATCGTCGCGGTGCGCGTGCATGCACAGTTATGACGCAGTGGCGAAACATTCGCTCGCGAGAGCTTGCGCCGGTCGCGATTTGCGCCGATGTCGTGCTTGGGGCATCGCGTTCAGACAACCGTTCCGAGACACCCGACCGCTAGGCTACGAGCTCACACTGTGAAGGGCACACTCCTACTGATCGAACTTGCGGGCCACGTGGGGCTTCTCCTGTGGGGGACGCACATGGTCGGCACCGGCGTGCAGCGCGGCTTCGGGACCGTTCTGCGTCGCTGGCTCGGTCGCAACCTCACCGGCCGCTTGCCGGCGTTCCTGGCGGGGTTGGTGATCACGGCACTGCTCCAGAGCAGCACCGCGACGGGGCTGCTCGCAACTTCGTTCACGGCGACCGGATTCATCGATCTCGCTCCCGCCCTGACGGTCATGCTCGGCGCGAACGTCGGTACGGCGCTACTCACTCAAGCGCTCTCCTTCAACATGGCATTAGTAGGCCCGCCGCTGGTACTCACCGGCGTGCTCCTCTTCCGATGGGTTGATGACGGGCGTATGAAGAACCTGGGGCGCGTGGGCATCGGCCTCGGCCTGATGCTCATGGCGCTCGGCGGGCTTTTGCATACGCTCGGGCCCGTCGAGAACGCACCGTTACTGCGCCCGGTCTTGGGCGCGCTTGCCGGTGACCCAGTGCTTGCTGCATTTATCGCCGCAGCACTCACCTGGGCGTGCCACTCGAGCATCGCGATCGTGCTCCTCGTCGCATCCTTCGCGGCCACGCATGTCGTGAGCCCAAGCGGGGCTCTGGCTCTTGTGCTTGGCGCCAACCTGGGCGGTGCCTTGCCGGCACTCATCGACGCCTCCACCGCCGCCGCGCGGCGCCTGCCCCTCGGCAACCTGCTGGTGCGGGCGGCGGGCGTAGTGGTGGCGCTGCCGTTCCTGGGCGCCATTACCGATGTCCTCACGAAAATCGATCCGGCGCCCGGTCGCGTGATCGTCAATTTTCATCTGGCCTTCAACCTCGCACTCGCAGCCGTATTCCTCGGCCTCGTAGGCGGCCTCGCGCGCCTGCTGGTGCGTTTGTTGCCCGATCCGCCACCGCCCGCCGATCCTGGTCGGCCGGTCCACCTCGATGTTGCCGCGCTCGATTCGGCCACGGTGGCACTGGCCAACGCCGCCCGGGAGACGCTGCGCATGGCGGATATGGTGGAGGCGATGCTGCAGGATGCGCTCGAGGTCATCCGCCACGGCGATCGCGGACGCGCCGCGGCCGCGGCTCAATCGAACCGTTGCGTCAACCGCTTGGGGACCGCCATCCGGCGCTACCTCGCAGACGTCGGCGATGAGCAGACTCTCGACGACCAGTTCGAAGGTGCGCGGGGCCAGGATATCCTGTCGGTCGTCATCAATCTGGAACACGTCGCTGACATCGTTACGAACAGTCTGGTCGAATTTTCCCTCAAGAGCTCCAAGCGCGGCGAGACACTCGCGGCCGAGGAACTCGAGACGATCACTGCCATGCAGGCGGCGCTGCACGAGAGTCTGCGCCTCAGCCTCGCCGTGTTCCTGCACGCGGAGCCCCGGGATGCCGAACGTCTGGTTGCACGCAAAGCAATTTTTCGTGAATTCGAGGCTGCCGCAACGACATTGAGTGTGCGCCTGCTTCGCAGTGCTGCTGCGGCAAGCCGGCAAGCAGACACCGACACAACCGAACGAGTGGCGCAGGAAACGGGACTCTTTCTGCGGATCGTGCGCGACTTGCGCCGCATCCATTCGCACCTCGCAAGCTTCGCTTATCCCGCCTTGATTCGAGCGCGTAGCGGGGAGTTGCGCGCTGACCTGGCTGACTCGACCGACAGTGGCGGCGCGCATTTGCCGGTTCCAGGCGGGACGGAGGGTAATGAGAATCCCGCAGTCCCTGTGCGCGGGGCGGATGACGGAACGGGCTGAGGGGCGCCGAGCTTGGGTGAAGGCAGATTGCGGATGCGAAGAGAATCCGCAGCGAGGCTTACGTAATTGAGCGCGGGTGCAGAAACGATGCAGTGCCTTGAGGCCGCACCCACGCTGCGTCCGTTCTGGCCTCAGCGGGGCTGAGCCACCACCGCGTTCACGACTTCCGTGACGCCAGGCTCCTTACGTGCGATCGACTCAGCGGTGTAGATCTCCATGCTGGAACTCACCAAACCGTGCAGATAGACCACATGATCCATCGTCTGCACTGTGATGGTGTTTGGCTCCAAGTCCAGGCGTTGGCGAAACTGTGCCACGACGTCCGCAGTGATCTTCTCGTCACCGGAGCAGCCGCGGACTCCGCATTTCTCGTACGTGTTGTATATCGCACACCCGCAGAGCGCGCTGGTGAGGATAAGGACAAGAGCCGCTCCACACAGTGTTCTGCGCATGGCAACAAGCCTGTGAACGGACATCGCGATTATGGGGCAGGAAGCGTGCTCATGACCGCGGCACCATAGGTACCGGCGGTTGCCTTTAGGCAAGCCGCCGCGCAGAGATCGGCGAACTGCTGCTGTTACGCTTCTCATCGACGTTCTCCCCTTCCGAATAGCAGGGGATGCGCTCACTGAGTTGACCCGGTTAGACCCCGTGGAAGCCCATTCGTGCCAAGCGGCTCGGTGTCCTCGCCCGGCCAAAAAAGCGGCAGGCGTGGCTGTCCGAGTGCAGAATTCGGGCTACGGAAGGTCCTGATCGGCTTGAGGGAGAATCAGGCGGAAGTTGAACTTCAGGCATTTCAATGGACTGCGCTTCATTGATCGTTAAGATTCTCTGAATGCTGCCATGCATATTTCTGCCTTTGCTGTAACTTGCGGAATTGGCAGGATGACGGCATCGCGGGGGTAAGACGAACACACACCCGCCGCGAGCCGAGCGCACAAAGGAGCCGCCCATGCCTACCCGTATGCCAGGTCGAAATGGTCTCTTCGTTCCCGGACCCACCAACGTGCCCGATCGGGTGCAGCGGGCGATGCTGGTCGCGATGGAGGACCACCGCTCATCGAAGTTTCCCGAGCTGTCCATGAGCGTGCTGCGCGATCTTAAAAAGGTCTTTAAGACCGAGACCGGCCAGGCGTTCATCTTTCCGTCCTCGGGGACCGGCGCGTGGGAGGCGGCCTTCAGCAACACGCTGTCCCCGGGGGACAAGGTACTGGCATCGCGCTTCGGTCAGTTCAGCCACCTCTGGATCGATATGGCGCAGCGTCTCGGTTACGACGTCGAGGTTGTGGACGTCGAATGGGGTGAGGGCGTGCCGCTGGAGCGCTACGAGCAGATCCTGCGCGCCGACAAGCGACACGAGATCAAGGCGGTGCTCGCCTGTCACAACGAGACTGCCACCGGTGTCACCAGCGATATCGCCGGAGTGCGCAAAGCGTTGGACGAGGCGCATCATCCCGCGCTGCTGTACGTCGATGCGGTCAGCTCGCTCGCCAGCATCGACTTTCGCATGGACGAGTGGCAGATCGATCTGGCGGTGTCAGGCTCGCAAAAGGGTCTTATGCTGCCAGCCGGGCTGGGCATACTGGGCGTAAGTCAGAAAGCGCTGCAGGCGATGCCGAACGCCAAGTCCCGGCGCTGCTACTTCGACCTGGCCGACATGATCAAGGCCAATGCGAGCGGCTACTTCCCGTATACCCCCGCGCTGCCAATGCTCTACGGCCTACGCGAATCGCTCAACATGATCTTCGAGGAAGGACTGGACACGATCTTCGCCCGCCAACATTACCTGGCGCAAGGCGTGCGCGCTGCGGTGATGGAAGGGTGGCGACTTAAGCTATGTGCGCGCTCACCGAAGTGGTACTCCGACACCGTGAGTGCGGTCCTCTTGCCCGAGGGGATCAACGGCGCGCATGTGATCGATGTTGCGTTCCGCCGCTACAATCTCGCACTGGGCGCGGGTCTTGCGAGGCTGGCGGGCAAGGTATTTCGCATCGGACATCTCGGGGACTTGAACGAGATCATGTTGATGGGCGCGATCGCCGGGGCCGAGATGGCGATGCTCGATGTCGGCGTCGGGCTCACCCCTGGCAGCGCGGTGGCGGCCGCCTCGAACTATTGGCGCACGCACGATCCCATAGCGAAGAAGAAAGTGAGCCAGGAACAGCAGTTCTACGCGGCGCATTCGACCGGGTCGATTCACGGTTGACGGTATGAGCGAGCACATCGTTTTTCTCGACCGCGCCTCGCTCCGCGCCAAGCTGCGCCGGCCAGCTTTTCCGCATACCTGGCAGGACTACCCGGTCACCTCGGTGGGTGAGTTGCCGCAGCGTCTGCAGGAGGCCACCGTGGCCATTACTAACAAGGTGCCGCTGCGGGAGGAGACGCTGCGTGCCCTGCCGAAGCTGAAAATGATCGCCATCGCGGCTACCGGCTATGACGTCGTGGATACCGAGTATTGCAAGGCGCATCACATTGCGGTGGCCAACATCCGTAACTACGCGGTGCACACGGTTCCGGAACACGCGTTCGCGCTCATTACCGCGCTGCGCCGCAATCTCCTGGCTTATCGCGCCGACGTGGAGCGCGGCCGATGGCAACAGGTCGAGCAGTTCTGTTTCATCGATCACCCGATCAGGGATCTGTATGGCGCAACCCTCGGCATCATCGGCGAGGGCGCACTCGGGCAGGCAACTGCGCACATCGCGCGCGGCTTCGGGATGCGCGTGCTGTTCGCCGACCACGCTCCGCCGAAAAGTGCCGGCGTGGAGTTCACGCCATTCGAGCAGGTGCTGACGCAGAGCGATGTGATATCGCTGCACGTGCCCCTTGCTGCGGAGACGCGCAACCTGATTGGCGCCGCAGAACTACGCAAGATGAAGCCTACCGCCATTCTGATCAACACCTCGCGCGGTGGGCTGGTGGACGAGACGGCGCTGGTTACGGCGCTGCAAGAAGGATGGATCGCGGGCGCCGGATTTGACGTGCTCACCACTGAGCCGCCGAAACAAGGCAACCCCTTGCTGCAGCTGCGCATGCCCAATTTCATTCTCACTCCGCACGTGGCCTGGGCAAGCGAAGGTGCGATGCAGTTCCTCGCCGATCAGCTGATCGACAACATTGAGGCTTACGTGGCCGGCAGGCCGCAGCACCTGCTGACCTGATTCAGTACTCGAGTTGGTACATCAATCCGATGGTGCTGCCCGGATCATTGTCCGGAGTCGTGCCCTGGATGGCGGTGCCGTTACCCAGTCGGGTCTGCAGCTTCAGGTGCTTGGACAGGTCCACGTCGACTTCCACTTGGCTGTACCCGGTCGTGCTTTGCTTGGCGCCGATGAACACACGGCTGTTCACGTAACGTCCCGCTTCGACCGCTGCACCGGTGCTCTGTCCCGTGACCGGGTTCGTGGTACCGCTGCCCACTGACAGCCGGTCGAGCCCGAGGGACTTCTGTACCTTGGCGAGCGGGTTGGGCCCGCTGCCGCCCACGCCGCTCAGGCTGGCAAGCGCGACACCGATTTGCGCGATCTGCAGCGCCGTCAGCTGCGAGGCACTCTCGCCGAATAGCAGCCGGGCGAGGATCTCATCCTCGGGCAGCTGCGGAGTGCTGCTCAAGGTGAATTGCGGTGCGGTGGCGAGACCGGTGATATGCAGCGTCACGGTTGCGCTGGCGGCGGTGGCCTGTGCGGTGAAGTCCAGGCTCGGGTCGATGTTGTTCCTGAGTCCCGCGCCGTTGAAGCTCACGTGCCCGTTGGTAAAGAACAGTTGCGTGCTCGCAAGGGTGAAGGTGCCGCGAAGCATGTCGAAGCCGCCGGTGACACTCGGGCTGGCGGTCGTGCCGCCGATGTGCAGGTCACCGCCGAGCTCGGCGGCGAGCCCGCGGCCCTGCACCAGGATCTCGCGTGGGGCGTGCAAGGACAGATCGAGCCCGATGATGAGCGGGTTCTCAGGCGCACCGGGTGGTGCCTGACCCGGCCGGCGGACATCGAGTACCGCCACATCCGGGGGCAGGGCATTCGGAATGCCGATTACGGTACGGTGCAGGTTGATCGTGCCGGACAGATCGATCCGCTCACGCAACGTTCCCACCACCTTGAGATTGCTGTCCAGAATGGTGGTCAGAAGATCGCTCGTGATCGGCTGGGCATTGCTCGCAGTCAGCTGCAGCTCCACCGGGATCTTCGGCTGCAGCAGACCGATCGTCCCGGTCAGCGTCAGCTGCCCCGCAGCGGCGTGTGCCACCAGGCTCACGATCCGCACCGCGCCGTGGCTGCCGATGAGGTGGGCGGTGATCCCGGACAGATGCAAGCCCTGGGTGTAGTCGCGCAGATCCCCTTGCGCGAGATCGGCGGTGCCGCTGATCTGTGGTGAGGCCGGATCGCCGGTCACCGTGGCATTGACGGTTAGCGTGCCGGTCGCGCGTTCGCCCTTGGATTCCAGCAATGGGTTAGCGAGTGCCGCATCCAGCTTGCCGTCGAGCTTCAGGTCCAAGGTCCCCCCGGCGCTCAACGGTGCGCTGCCCGTGAGTTTGAGCTGTGAGGCATCACCGGCATCGAGTTGCGCCTCGATTTGCGCAGCGTGTCCGTCAAGGCGCGCGCTCGCACGGGCATCCAGAGCGTGCAGATTGCGTGACGCGGCCCCGGCGAAGCGCAGGGACGACGCCTTCACGGACACCTGTCCTGAGGGCGCCGACAAGGAGCCCTCGAGCTGCGCCTGCGCATCCACGCTCCCCTGTGCGAGGAGCTCCGGTACGAAGGCATTGACCAGGTCCCAATCCACTTGGTGCACGGAGGCCCGAACATCCAGTGCCGGGGAGAACCGACCGTCGAGCTCGATGACGGCGCGCCGGACACCGAGCTTCAGGTGACTGATCGCAAGTCCGTCTGCGAATGCCAGCTTGGCGGGCCCCAGCAGGCGCAGTGTCTGCTCGTGGTAGTGGGCCTCGAGAGCTCGCAGGGTGAGGGCATGCGCATCGAGATTGAGCTGCGCAGTGGCGTTGAGTCTGGCGGGCTCACCCTTAAGGTCGGGCGATTGCGCGGCCAGTTCCAGCGACAGCGCATCGACAGGCCCCTCGGCGCTCAGATGCACGCTGGCGGGGACATCGGCGAAAAGGAGGTCCTTGGCATCGAGAGTCAGCCGCGCGTGGGTCTTGCGTTCCGCAGGCTTGAACGTCAGCTCCCCGCTGATGCGGCCTGCGATCTGCGTGCCGAGGAACGGCTGCAGGTCCGCCAGCCGACCCAGGCTGAGGCGTACGCTGCCCCCTTGTGGGGTGAGGTTGGCGGCCGTCGTCAGATCCGCCTGCAGCTGCGCGCTTTTCCACGCCGAGTGCTGCACTACGACGTGGAAAGCTCCGGCAGCGCGCTCGAGGGAGGCCTCGAGCTGCAGCGGCGCGCCGCTGAATTGCCCCCGCGCCTGCAGCGTTGCTTTCAACTGCGAGGGCAGGCCGCGGGCTCTGACACTCGCCTGGATCGTTTCGCGTGGCGCGCCGCGGAAACCGACGCTGGCAGTCAGCTGCGACTGAGCGCTCAGCGAGCCGACCGGACCGTCGACCGAACCCTTCAGCTGCAGCGTGCCGCCTAGCGCGGTTGAGATCGCGGCAAGGTTTGAAACTTGGGCCTCGTAATGCGCCCGCACCGATTGCACAAACGGGCCGGTGCCGCTACCGCGCACCAGATTGCCAGCGGCGGAAACCGACACGGTGCGCCCGCTCAGTGTCAGCCGCTCGACGTCAATAGAATCGCGGGAAAGCGTCGCCGCGAATCGCAGCCGCGAGGGGCCCGAGAGCATCGCTTCAAGCAGGCTCGGCCCCGCGGCCAACTCGGTACTGGCATCTAGATCGACCCGAGTGGAGGCGGAGCCCTCGCTGAGCGTCCCCCTGAGCTCGCCTCGCCCACGCAGGCTCGCCCCGAGTAGCGTGGCGAAGGCGTTGAGGTCCGGCAGATGCAGATCGAAGCTCGCGCTTGGCGCTCCGGCGGTGACCAAGGCGGCTTTGAGAGAAAACAGACGATGATCCGCCGTGAGCTGCACCCGCCGCTGCGGGTCGCTCAGACGCATCGCGGCGTTCACCTGCAGTGGGGAATCCGCGAACAGTCGCGGCTGTGGTCCTGGAAGGGTTATGCCGTCGGCCCTCGCGTGCAGCGCGAGATTGTCGTGGTCGGCGTTCATGCTGCCATCGAGTACCGCCACCCGTGTGCTGGTGGCAACTTCCAGCGACTCGATCCGCAAGCGCCCGTCTGCGCGTGCTGCGGTGAGCGGGCCATGCCAGTTCCCGTTGATCGCGATGCGCTGCCAGGAGAGTCCTGGGCGCAAAGTCATGGCGGGCGCCTCCACGCTCCAGGCGAGCTCGGCGGACTCATGGTTCAGGTCCACGCTGCCTTCAGCCCGGGCGCGCAGTTCGCCCGCGCGCGCTGCGAAGTCAATGCGCTCAGCGCCGCGCGGACCGTTCAGGCTCGCTGTGACTGACAGCGCGCCCAGGCCCGGAATCGCCAGCAGGCTCTCCAGCGCGCCGCCGGCAGGCTCTTCGAGCTTGAGCCTCGCGTCCATGCGCGTCGGATCAAAGCGCAGCGTGAGCTCGTAGTCGCCCTCCTGGCCATCAATGCGCCGTGCGCTGAGGCTTGCCTCGGCATCCTTGAGCGATCGCAGATGCGCCGTACCGCTAAGGCTGAGCGTGGCACGCGCCCCGGCGAGCTGCGTACCCAGCTCGAGCGTGCCAATCGACAGTTGCTCGACATCGATGCGGGGCAGGGTGCTGTTCGCATTGTCATCTCGCGACGGCTCGATCAGCGGCGCGCGCTCGATGGTCAGACGCGCGATCCGCAACGTTGCGACATCTATGTGGCGCGCGATGAGCGCCAAGGGCGACCACTTGAGCGATACGCCCTGGGCGGTGAGCCAGATGCCGTGCGCATCAGAGAGCTGCAGCTGTTCGAGCTCGAGCGCGGCCGGAAACGAGCCCGACAGCCCGGCGAGCCGTACCCGGCCATCGGTCAGGCGCGCGGTTTCCCGCTCGAGCAATGCCCGCCCGCGCTGCGTGTTGCCGGCGATCAGGATCGCCGCGGCGAGGAGGAGTGTGAGCAGCAGCACCGAGGCGCAGGTCCAGATTACGATTCGTACGGCGCGACGCATCAGAAAGCCTGCCCCAGGCCGATGTAGACCTCGAAGCGATCGTCATTGCTGCGACGGTAGGTCGGCACGGCAAAATCAAGCCGCAACGGGCCGATCGATGTGTAGTAGCGCACCCCGGCACCGACACCGATCGCCCAGCAGCTCTCACTATTCTCTACGGGGCCGGCTCCCGGCAACGGCAAGCTCGAGCTGCAGCGCCGGGCATGAATCAGTGCTGACACTTGATTGGTGTTCTCGCCCGCCTCCCCGGCGTCAGCGAACACGGCCATGCCGAAATTCGTGCCGATGCGTTGGCGGAACTCGGCGTTGACTGCGGCGATGGAAGTGGCACCGATCGGATTGCCGTCGGCGAACTCCGGTCCCACGGATTGATAACGATAGCCGCGTACCGTGCCGCTCCCACCGACGTAGAGGCGCTGATCAGGCGGCAGATCCGGAACGCTGTAGACCTGCCCGTCGACGTGCTCTACGACCTCCGAGGCGCCGAGCGCGCTTCCGCCGAGCCATCGCAGCGCCAGCACGCTGCGTCCCGGCTCGCTCCCCAACAGCCGCTTAAGATCCAGATAGTCGGCGAGGCTGGCCTGGGTGACATAGAAGACCGAATCGGGTCGCCCGCGTGAGAGGGTCGGTGCGAAGTTGAGCGAGGCCCGCAGACCATGGGTGGGGTCGAGCACCGGTGAGGGCAGCTCGGTCGAGTCATAGGATAGGCTGAGCGGGAGCGCAAACAGTGTGTAGACGTTCGTGATGCCTTCCTGAACGATAGTCTCATGTACGCCAGAGACCCCGATCCCAGCGCGCCAGTTGGAAGACAGTTTGCGTGTCAGTGTCACTCCCGAGTTCTCGGCCGTCTGGTCGTAGGCCTGCAGGTCCTGCTTGATGGCACCCACCGCAAACTGCAGCGCCTGGTCGCGATGTCCGAACTCCGGGATGATGTACTTGGCGCTGGTGTCATAGCCGAGACCGGTGGTAGCGGTGCCGCCGAGATTGATCACCGAGGCCGACAGGTTGAGCTGCTCGCCGTTGCCACGCACGTTACGATCGCTCCAGGTCATTCCGACGCTGCCGCCAAGATCGCTCGAGTAGCCGGCGTTCACGCCGATGGCGTGCCGCGAGCGCTCCGTCACACGCAGGATGACCGGCACGCGCAGCGCCTCATCAGGGCTCTCCCCGAGCCGCACGCTGACAGCGGCAAAGACGCCGAGCGCCAGCAGATCCTTGCGGGCCCGTTCTACCTCCAGGGCGCTGTAGGGTTGACCGGTATGCAGCAACAGTCGCCGGCGCACGAACGACTCGTGCACGCGCTTGAGTCCGTCGATGCGTATCTCGCCGATCTGTACCTTAGGTCCTGTCACCACGTGAAAGCTTACGTTCAGAACGTGATTGGCCGGATCCTCGTACGCCACCGGCGGATCGATCTTGGTGAACGCGTAGCCCTGATTCTCGAGCGTCGTCAGCAAGCGCGCCCCACCGTCGAGCACCTCGGCGGCGCGCGCCGGGGCACCGGCCTTCAGCCCGAGGCTCTCGCGCGCAGCGTCCGGGAGGGAGCCTTCGATGTCGATGCGGCCGAGATGATAGAGGGGCCCAAGATCAAAGCTGACCTTGCATACGGCGTCGGACCCGTGCGGCAGCGCGGACAGCGTGTCGCCGAGCTCCGGTGCGTCGAGCTTCAAACCGTTGATCGTGATGTTGACCGTGCCCTGGTAATAGCCGTAGCTCTGTAGAACGGTCGTCAGGCGGTCGATGTCACCACGCGCACGCGCAATCAGGCTGAACGCATTGGCGGGTGCGGAGGTGCGCAGCGTCACCAGCTGCGAGGTCGCTTTCAGCGTCGCATCGAAGGCGGCGTCTCGGGTCGATGCCAGCTCCACGCGATAGGGCTGCGGATCAGCGGCGACCCCGACTGACGCGTACACCGTGGTTCCCATGAGCAGAAGCAGCGCGTGGCGCAAGTGCGACGATATCCTTGGAACACGGGGCATATATATCGTCGTTAGGCTCTCATCGCCACATCGGTCTTGCTTGGAGACTGGCGCATGTGCAAAGGGTTGCATGCGCCGAGGGCCAGAATGGTGCCCTGACTTGAGAACGGCAAGCGGCATGCCCCGCGCAGTGCCGGCCAGCGAAGTAAGCTACACCCGGGCCTGCGGCCACGGCTGACGGGCAAACGAGCAGGGCCAGGAGCATGGGGAGCGCGGATGCGGCTTGAGCTGAACACGATTCAGCCGATTCCACTGGATGAACGGCACGGCACGGCCCGGGATCTGTTCACGGTGTGGTTCGGCTCCAATCTCATGTTGCTGACCATCGTCACCGGGGGACTGGCGGTGACGGTGTTTGCGCTGCCGTTCGTGTGGGCGGTCGTAGGGCTCGCCATCGGCAACCTTGTCGGGGCGGTGTTCATGGCGCTGCACGCGGCGCAGGGTCCGTGGCTCGGGGTGCCGCAAATGGTGCAGACGCGCGGACAGTTCGGCTCGCTCGGCTCGCTGCTGGTGGTGGGGATCGTCATTGTCATGTACGTGGGGTTTCTGTCATCGAATCTGGTGCTGGGCGGGCAGGCGTTGGTCAGCATTGCCCCGGCGGTGTCGGAGACCCCAGGGATCGTCCTGCTCGCGCTCCTGAGCGTCTTCGCCGCGATCTATGGCTACGACACCATCCATGGCTACACGCGTCTGATGAGCGTGCTGTCGGGTCTGGCGCTGCTCGTGGCCGCGGGATGGATCATCTGGGTGCACGGACTACCTGCCGATTTCCTGAGGCGCAATGCTTTCAACTGGCCGGGGTTCCTGTCGGCGATCTCCGCCGCCGCGCTCTGGCAGATCGCCTACGCCCCGTACGTTTCCGACTACTCGCGCTACATGCCACGCGATAGCGGTGCGCGCGATGCATTCTGGGCCAGCTACTGGGGATGCACGCTCGGATCCTTCCTGCCGATGGTTCTGGGCGTCATCGTGGGCCTGGCCGCGCCGGGCAGCAATCTGGTCGCCGGATTAGCCGAGCTGACGGGTGGTATTGCAGCGCCGGTACTGATTATCTTCTGCATCGGCATGGCGGCGGCGACCGCCATGAACCTGTATTGTGGGGCGCTCTCCACGCTGACGGTCGGGCAGACTCTGATTCCCACATGGTCGCCGGGTCCCCGGGCGCGTATCTGCACCGTGATTGTGCTCTTGCTGCTCTCGCTCCTCGGCGCACTCCTTGGCAAGGCGGCGTTTCTACATTACTACGAGGGGTTCATTCTGCTGTTGCTGTACGTGTTGGTCCCATGGACCGCCATAAATCTCGTCGATTACTACCTGCTGCGCCGGGGTCAGTACGACGTTGCCTCGTTCTTCCGTCAGGACGGGGGCATCTACGGGCGGGTCAACGCCGCGGCAGTCGCCTGCTACCTGCTGGGGATTCTGGTACAGCTGCCCTTCATCGCATCCTCGCTCTACACCGGCAGCGTGGCCCGTTCGCTGGGCGGGGTCGACGTGTCCTGGATCGTCGGCCTGGCAGTCACCTCGCCCGTGTACTTCTTCATTGCGCGATCTTCCCGGGCCCGCGCCGCGGCACCCCATTCCGGGCGCTGAAGGCGGCCCGCGATGGCAGAACCGCCGGGTTCGGCTATGATGCAGCCACGCTGGTGCGTGCCCGGATCCGACCTTTTAGACAATGCCTTACGAAGACACTGCCGAAACAGACTTACTTATTCTCGTCGACGCCGCCGACCGCGAGGTCGGTTATATGGACAAGAGCGCCTGTCATGACGGCGCTGGGGTGCTGCATCGGGCCTTCTCTCTGCTGATCTTCAACGGCGAGGGCGAGTTGCTGTTGCAGCAGCGCGCGGGCTCCAAGCGTCTGTGGCCGCATTACTGGTCGAACAGCGTCTGCAGCCACCCACGCCGCTCGGAATCGCTGCACACGGCCATCCACCGCCGGCTGCACGAGGAGCTTGGGATCCGCTGCCCGCTGCAGTTCCTGTTCAAGTTTCAGTATCAGGCCCAGTTCGACCACGCCGGGGGCGAGCGTGAGCTATGCTCCGTCTATATCGGTCGCTCAAACGCACCCGTGAGGAGCGACCCGGACGAGATCCAGGCCTGGCGCTGGATCAGTCCCGAGGCACTGCATGAGGAATTGGCTGCCTCGGGGGTGGAAAGGTTCACCCCTTGGTTCAGACTGGAATGGGAGCGGATCTGGCGCGATCATCGCGCCGAGCTGCTGGCTTTGAGATAGGAGACACTGTTGAGCGTACCACTGATTCAGGCGTATCGAGTCGGCCGCTATATTGCCGGCCGCAGACTGCGCGGCGTGAAGCGTTACCCGCTGGTGCTCATGCTCGAGCCGCTGTTCCAATGCAACCTGGCCTGTGCTGGTTGCGGCAAGATCGACTATCCGAAGGAGATCCTGCAGAAGCGCATGAGCGTGGCGGATGCGCTGCGCGCCGTCGACGAGTGCGATGCACCGATGGTGTCCATCCCGGGCGGGGAGCCGCTGATCCACCGCGAGATGCCCGAGCTCGTGGCCGCGATCGTGGCGCGGCGCAAGTTCGTGTACCTGTGCACCAACGCGATCCTGCTGCCTAAGCACATCGACGAATACCAGCCCTCGCGCTATCTGACCTTCTCCATTCACCTGGATGGCAAGCGCGAGCGTCACGACGAATCGGTCTGCCAGGAGGGTGTGTACGACAAGGCGATCGCAGCGATACGCCTGGCCCGCTCGCGTGGGTTCCGTGTCACGGCCAACTGCACCTTATTCAGCGGGGAGGACCCGAGCGAGGTGGCGGAATTCTTCGACGAGGCCATGGCGCTCGGCATCGAGGGGATCACCGTCTCCCCCGGCTACAGCTACCAGCACGCTCCGCGCCAGGACGTGTTCATGGGCCGCAACATCAGCAAGTCCCTGTTCCGCGAGATCTTCAAGCGCCGGGGTCGCGCAGAGCCTGCCACCGGTCGCCGGCGGCGCTGGGCGTTCAACCACTCCGCGCTGTTTCTGGATTTTCTCGCCGGCAATCAGTCCTATCAGTGCACGCCGTGGAGTACCCCGACCTACAACATCTTCGGCTGGCAGCGGCCGTGCTACCTGCTGACCGATGAGGGGCACGCGGACAGCTTCCGCTCCCTGATGCAGGACACGGACTGGGACGCCTACGGAGTGGGGCGCAACCCCGCCTGTGATAACTGCATGGCGCACTGTGGCTTCGAGGGCACGGCGGTGAACGATGCATTCAGCCATCCGCTTAAGGCGCTCGTGACCTCGATCCGGGGTCCGCGAACCGCCGGACCCATGGCCCCCGACCCGCCAATCCTGTATCAGGGCCGCGAGCGGCGTGTCGAGACGACGATCGCCGTGTCCGCCGTGACACGCGCCAAGCGAGCCTCCGAAGTCGACAGCGTCCACTAGCCGTGCACAGCTCGCAGGCGCCCGCGTGAACCGGCCACTTGGAGCGACGCCGTCCGCGTCCGAGCCAGTACCCCAGCACGAGGCGTTTCCAGCGCTGCTGAAGTCATGGCAGGCACGCATGGAAGTCGCGCTGGCGGCGCGGCTGCCCGCGGCTGACGCTGTCCCCGCACGCCTGCACCAGGCCATGCGCTACAGCGCCTTGGGTGGCGGCAAGCGCGTGCGGCCGGCGCTGGTGTTTGCCACGGCGCGCACGCTCGGACTCACCGAAGCGGATGTTGAGGCGATCGCCTGTGCAATCGAGTTCGTACACGTGTACTCGCTGGTCCACGATGATCTTCCAGCGATGGACGACGACGATCTGCGCCGCGGTCGTCCGACCTGCCACAAGGCGTTCGACGAGGCGACCGCGATACTCGCCGGTGACGCGTTGCAGTCGCTCGCTTTCCAGGTTTTGGCGACCGACCAGACGCTGGTCGTGAAGCCCGCCACGCGCTTGCGGCTGATCGCGTTGTTGGGGGAGGCGAGTGGCACCTGTGGCATGGCCGGGGGACAGGCGATCGATCTGGCCGCGCAGGGCCGGCAGCTCGATATCGGTCAGGTCGAGGACATGCACGCGCGCAAGACCGGCGCCCTGATTCGCGCCAGCGTGCTGATGCCGGCCACGTGCCTGCCCTCACTCGAGCCCGCCCTCTATGATGCACTGGCCGGATTCGTGGCCCCAATAGGCCTTGCGTTCCAGATCCAGGACGACCTGCTCGATGTGCTCGGGGACGTCACGACGCTTGGCAAGGCCGCCGGCGCCGACAGCGTGCGCGCCAAACCCACACATCCTGCGGTACTCGGTGTCGAGGCATCCCAGGAGCGCGTGGGGCTGCTGCATGCGCAGGCCCGACATTCACTCTCGCCCTTCGGCGAACGGGCAGCGCCGCTGTGTGATCTGGCGGCGTGGCTGCTGGCGCGCAGCTACTGAAAAGCCTAGGTCTGGTGCGCAAAGGTCGGCTGGGCGGACCTCTCAGACCACGCGATCCTGCGAAGTCCTATAGACATAGTGCAGAGCGATGGCCCGCTCGAGCGTACCGAGCTGTGTAGTATACCCGCAACGTCAAATTGCCCTTCCCCGGCGCGGTGCCAATTGCGACCCGCCAACTCATGCGAGACACTGTCTGGATGGAGTCCCGAATCTCAGATGAAGCGTATCAGGAGCAGATTCTCCCGCACGTGTCACGCACGTTCGCGCTGACGATCCCGCAATTGCCGCCCGCGCTGCGTGTCGGGGTCACCAACGCCTACCTGCTCTGTCGCATTGCCGACACAATCGAGGATCAGACGAGCGGCTCGGCCGCCGCCAGGCTCGGGCTGCTGCACCGCTTCGTGGCGGTGTTGTGCGGGCGCGAGGACGCCGGGCAGCTGGCGCGCGAGCTCCTGCCGCGGCTCTCCGAACACACCTTGCCCGCCGAGCGCGAACTGATCCTCAACGCCGATCGCATCGTGCGCCTGACGGCGGCCCTGGATGCCCCGCAGCGCGCCGCGATCGAGCGCTGTGTGGAACTCATGTGCGAGGGCATGCATCAGTTCCAGCGCACCGCGAGCCTGGAGGGGCTCGCGCGCATGAGCGACCTCGACGAATACTGCTACTACGTGGCCGGCGTGGTCGGAGAGATGTTGACGGAGCTCTTCTGTGCCTACTCCCCTGCCATCGAGCGCCAGCGCGCAGGTCTTCAGAAGCTCTGCGTCTCCTTCGCCGAGGGACTGCAGATGACCAACATCCTCAAGGACGTGTGGGAGGATCGTCAGCGCGGGGCGTGCTGGCTGCCGCGGGAGGTCTTTGCCCGCTACGGCGTCGAGGAGTTGCGCGAGCTGCGCCCGGAGCGACAGCCCCCGGGCTTTCATGCGGGCATGCTCGAGCTGGTCGGGGTCGCACATGCGCACCTTCGTAACGCGTTGTCCTTCACGCTCTTGATACCGGGCACTGAAGTCGGCATCCGTCGCTTCTGCCTGTGGGCCATCGGGCTTGCGGTCCTGACGCTGCGCAAGATCGCGCACACGCCAGGATTCACCGCGGGCAATCAGGTGAAGCTCACGCACGCGGCCGTCGGCATCACGCAGCTTCTGAGCAACGCCGCGATCGGCCGGGACTGGCTGCTGCGGGGACTGTTCGGGCTCGCCGCCACCGGCCTGCCGCTGGCAACGCTCGGTCCCGTGCTCGCTCCGGCGAGGATGCCGCCATCGGACCTGCGCGCACTGGCGGAATCCGTGCACGACGAATCGCATGCGACAGAGCTTGATCTGCGCCGCGAGGGGAGTTCGGGCCGGTGAGCCGCATACCGCCGCTGTCTGAGGCGCCGTTCGCGGAGGTTCATCCTTCCCCGCCGGCGAAGATCGCGCGCTTCGTACGCGAGTCTGCGCTGGGGCGGGCCATCGCAGCCTCTCGCAGCGCGCTCAGCGCTGCGCAGAGCAAGCAGGGCTACTGGCTGTTCGAGCTGGAGGCTGACTGCACGATTCCCGCCGAATACATCCTCATGCTGCACTTTCTCGGCGAGCCCGATCCGGCGCTCGAGGCACGCCTCGCCGTTTACCTGCGGGCACGCCAGGGCGCGCACGGCGGATGGCCGCTGTATCACGGTGGTGAGCTCGATATCAGCTGCTCGGTGAAGGCCTACTACGCACTGAAGATCGCCGGTGATGACCCCGACGCGGCGCACATGGTACGGGCGCGCAACGCGATACTCGCGCGCGGCGGTGCGGCGCGCGCCAACGTTTTCACGCGCATCACGCTCGCACTCTTCGGGCAGGTGCCCTGGCGCGCGGTTCCCTACATCCCCGTGGAGACCATGCTGCTGCCGCGCTGGTTTCCGTTTCACGTGGAGAAGGTGTCGTACTGGTCGCGCACGGTCATGGTGCCGCTCTTCATTCTGTGCACCCGCCGTGCACGGGCACAGAATCCGCGCCAGGTGGGGGTCGCGGAGCTTTTCGTCACCCCGCCTGAACAGGAGCGGCATTACTTCCGCGTGCCCGAAGGGCCCGACGGCAGACTGGCGCGCATCTTTCTGCTCGTCGATCGCTGCGCGCGCCGCCTCGATCCGCTGGTCCCCAAGGCGCTGCGCCGGCGCGCCGAGGCGCGCGCGTTGACCTGGACGCTCGAGCGGCTGAACGGCGAGGATGGCCTTGGCGCAATCTTCCCCGCAATGGTCAATGCGCTCGAGGTGTTCGCGGTGCTCGGCTACCCGCGAGATGATCCGCAGCGCGTGACCGCGCGGCGCGCCCTGGAGAAGCTGCTGGTGAAGCAGGGCGGCAGCGCCTATTGCCAGCCTTGCGTGTCCCCGGTCTGGGACACCGCGCTCGCCGTGCTCGCGATGCAGGAGGAGGGGAGCCTCGAGTCGGTCGCAAACGCGGAGCGGGCCCTCGCATGGCTCAAGAGCCAGCAGCTGCTGGTCGAGCCGGGGGACTGGCAGCGCAAACGCCCGAAACTTCGCGGCGGCGGCTGGCCGTTCCAGTTCGGCAACAGCTTCTATCCGGATCTGGACGACACGGCCGCCATCGTCTGGGGCATGCAACGTGCGCGCGATCTTGAGCCGTACGAGGAGCCGATCAAGCGTGCGCTCGACTGGCTGGTCGGCATGCAGAGCCAGAATGGCGGCTTCGCCGCTTTCGATGTCGACAACACGCACTACCGGTTGAACCACATTCCGTTCGCCGATCACGGTGCGTTGCTCGATCCGCCCACGAGCGATGTCACCGCGCGCGTGATCACGGTGCTCGCCGTGGCGGATCGTCCCGAGGACCGCGAGCCCCTGGCGCGTGCCATCGCGTTTCTGCGCCGTGAGCAGGAGCCCGACGGCTCGTGGTTCGGGCGTTGGGGAAGCAACTACATCTATGGCACCTGGTCGGTGCTGATGGCCTTTGCACAAGCGCGCATCCGCGGCGACGACGAGACGGTCGCGCGTGCGGTGCGCTGGCTCAACTCCTGGCAGAATCCCGATGGCGGCTGGGGGGAGAGCAACGATACCTACACGCAGACCCCGGCGCAGCGGCGTCCCGTGGCGAGTACCTCGTTCCAGACGGCCTGGGCGCTGCTGGGGCTCATGGCCGCCGGACAGGCGCGCTCGGAGGCGGTACGCCGCGGCATCGAGTACCTGCAAAGAACCCAGGGCGAGAACGGGCTGTGGAATGACCCGGGCTTCACCGCCCCGGGGTTCCCGAGAGTGTTCTATCTCAGATACCACGGCTACAGCGCCTATTTCCCGCTCTGGGCGCTGGCGGTGTACCGCAACCTGCTGCGCATCGCAGGCACTCATTGACGAGGGCGCTCGTGGGCGTCGTGTGCGCACTGCGCAGCGAAGCACGCCATCTGGGCCACACGCTCTCAAGACACCCACACCTCGATGCGCTCCCTGACGGGCTGCTCCTCGCTGTGACCGGGATCGGTTGCGCGGCGGCCGCTGCCGGGGCGCAGAGCCTGGTTGCCTCGGGGGCGGCTGGGCTGGCGAGCTTCGGGCTGGCAGGGGGGCTCGACCCGGCGCTGCCCGCCGGCACGATCTTTCTGCCGAGTGAGGTCGCGGCACAGGATGGTGCGCTCTTCAGCACTGATGCACCCTGGCGCGCACGTGTGCGTGCGGCCCTGAACAGCCGTGCGCCGATTGATACCGGCCGCCTCGTGACAACGCGCCATCCGGTCGCCGCGGTTGCCGAGAAGGCGGCGCTCTTTCAGGCGAGCGGCGCGCGCGCGGTGGACATGGAGAGCTTCGGCGTCGCCGAGGTCGCCGGCAGCTGCGGGGTGCCTTTCATCGCAGTCCGCGTGATCGTCGATGCTGCCGGTGAGCCGCTTCCCCAGGCGGTGATCGCGGCAACCGATGCCGCCGGACACACGTCTTTGTGGCAGCTGCTCGGGCAGCTGGCTCGACGCCCGCGTGAGCTGCGCTCCCTGGTACGGCTCGCCCACGGCTATCACAGGGCCAATCGCTCGCTCGCGGCCGTGGCGCGCACGGGCGCCTTGGCGCTCTTCGCAACGGCTGCAGAGCTGCCGTGAGGGCGCTGCTGACCGGAGGCACCGGCTTTGTCGGCGCGGCGGTCGCCCGCGCGCTGCTGCGCGAGGGCTGGCAGGTACGCGCACTGGTGCGCCCCAACGCCGATCGGCGCAACCTCGCGAACCTTGCGCTCGAGAGCGCGCTCGGTGAGCTTGCCGATGCGGGCTCACTCGAGCGCGCCGCGCAGGGGTGCGAGGCGCTGTTTCATGTGGCGGCAGACTATCGCCTCGGCGCCCGCAAGCCCGAGGAGCTCTACCGGACCAATGTCGAGGGCACGCGCAACGTGCTCAATGCGGCGCGTACCGCCAAGGTCGGGCGGGTCGTCTACACCAGCAGTGTCGCCACCATCGGGCTGCCGCAGGATGGCTCGCCCGGAGACGAGACGACCCCGGTTGCCCTCACCGACATGATTGGTCACTACAAGCGCTCGAAGTTCCTGGCCGAGCAGCTCGCACGCGAGGCCGCGCGCGCGGGACATCCCGTGGTGATCGTCAATCCGTCGACGCCGATCGGTCCCGGGGACGTCAAGCCCACACCGACGGGCCAGATGGTGCGCGATGCGGCCCTGGGACGCATGCCGGCTTACGTCGACACGGGACTGAACATCGTGCATGTCGATGACGTGGCGGCTGGGCACCTGCTGGCCTGGCAGCACGGACGCGCCGGGGAGTGCTATATCCTCGGCGGTGAGAACTTGAGCCTGCGCGCGATCCTCACCGAGATCGCCGAGATCGTAGGACGCCGGCCGCCGCGCGTGCGCCTTTCGGCGGCGGCGCTCTTGCCGGTGGCCGTGGTGGCGGAGGGGCTCGCCCGCCTCACCGGTGGCACGACCCGTATCACCGTCGAAGGCATACGCCTGGCACGAAAGCGCATGTTCTTCTCCAGCGCCAAGGCCGCGCGCGAGCTCGGCTATGCGGCCCGTCCGGCGCACGCGGCGTTCGTCGACGCCATACGCTGGCTCGAGGAGCAGGGGCTGCTGACCCAGCGCAACCTGAGCGCGGCGCGGCGGCCTTAGTCCCTAGGGCCGCCCGCCTCGTCCCGGGTACCAGTTCCAGCGCCCGCCCAGGGCCATCGCGGCAGGCACGATCAGTGCCCGGATCAGCGTCGCATCGACCAGCACTGCGACGCACAGCCCAAGTCCGGTCATCTTCAGCACCGGCAACTGCGCACCGACGAAGGCACCGAATACCACCACCATGATCAGACCCGCACCGGTGATCACCGGGGCCACGGCGGCGAGCCCCTCGATCGTGGCACGGTTGTTGTCGCCATCGCGACGGTATTCCTGCTGGATGCGAAACAGCAGGAACAGCTCGTAGTCCATCGACAGTCCGAAGCTCAGGCAGAACACCATGAGCGGAATCTCCAGCGGGATCGCCGTGAAGGGATGCTCCAGTCCCACCAGCCCGTTCAGCCACCCGAGCTGAAATACCGCCACCACGGCGCCGATGCCCGCAGCCACCGCCAGCAGGTTCATGAGCACGGCGGTGATCGGCAGCAGCAGGGAACGGAAGGCCGCGAACAGCATCACGAGTGTTGCGCACACGACGAACCCAAAAATGCGCGGCAGGCTCCTGAACATGTAGTCGTTGAAATCGTTGTGCTCCGCGGGTGTCCCCGCCACCATGAGGCTAAATGGGCCTGCGGGTGCGTGCGCGGCAAGCTGTGCCGAAAGGCTCCCGATCTGCGCAGCGTTCAGATGCTCCGCCGGTGTCACCTCGAACAGTCCCGCACGGCGATCGTGGCTCAGGAACAGCTCCGCGATCTGCGGATAGTCGATGAGTGCCTGCGCGGGGTCCGAGTAGAGTTCGGCGTAGTCATCGGCACCGAGCCCCTTCTGCAGGTTGACGGGCGAGTTCACATCGGCGATCCGCGGGTCCGCCTCGAGCTTGGCGCCATAGGCCAGTAGCGCATCCAGGTGCGAGGCGGCGAGCAGCGGCTGTCCATCGG